>Ga0187772_10000421_pt1 | contig 18970 bp, 22 predicted proteins | sample 0116_SJ02_MP15_2_FD_133137 | JGI IMG/M metagenome (GOLD analysis project Ga0187772, IMG submission 133137) | Tropical peat soil microbial communities from peatlands in Department of Meta, Colombia - 0116_SJ02_MP15_20_MG | ecosystem: Environmental > Terrestrial > Soil > Wetlands > Peat | place... | reverse complement strand
GGCTTCGTCCCCCCAAATTGGCAGCAGCTTCACCATGAACGCCTTCGAGAGTGGTATGGCTCTGGGCTAGTATTAGGGTTCAATAGAGTCAAAAATCGACTACAACTTTATCGAAATCAGCCAGGACCCTTTCATTCCGTCTAAAGTCGTTTTCGTGATTTTCTCGCTCACAGGCCAGACCCTCCCGCCCATGAAGTTTTCCTGAAGAAAAAGTAGATGAACTTGGAGTTATCCGGTAACGAGAGATGCGTTAAAAAGAGTCAGACGGCGACTCACTTTCATCACCCCAGGACAAGGCGGGCAGTGGTTGTGGCTGTTTCGGCTCTCTTAGCAGTGGCTCTGGCAATGGTTCTTGCTCCATAACGTCGCGGTCGGTAGCTAGTGTCAAGGGAATCTGAGCTTTAGGCTTAGACTCGGGACTCTGAGAAGGCCGAGATAACGGGGGCCACATGATATGCGCCTCAAGCTGAGAGTCTGTTGAGAACTTTAGACCGCATCTGCATACGCTCACCGAGTTGATGTCCACCATTTTTCCTCCCTTGAGCTCTTGCGAAACGACCTTCAGGAATTGTTCGTGCTTCAAACGGCGCGGGATTTGGCTCAACTGCACTTAACCGATATGGACCGTCAGTATAGAAAGGTGCTCCGTTCCACTTCCAAGGCGCTCCAGTAAAGGTGACCATCAAGTTGCCGCTGTCGAACCCAGTCATGGCTCAGACCTGCATGCCAACTAGCTTACGACTAAGTGTGCTGAACCTGCACTACGAGTGTTTGTTGCGTCCCCAAGATAGAACGCGCGTATCGCGACGCTCCCAGCCGCGGATCCAGTAACTGTGATGGAGCAAGTCCCACCAGACGAGAGCGTACACGAATTAGCTGAGAAGGTGGTTGATCCTGTGCCTCCAACAACGTACCATGCGATTGATTCGCCTAAGACTGAGCCTGTGAAGCCTGTCAAAGTGGCAGTGCAAGTGATTGACGAGTCTATGGCGACGGCAGTCGCAGAACAGACGTTAGCTAAACTTGTCTTGGCCTTGATTGTCAGTTCGGTGCTTCCTGAACTTGCTGTGTTATTGAAATCCCCGCTGTAGGCGACTTGGATGGTCACCGTCCCGATCGAACCTGCAAGCAACGTAACGGAACAGTGACTTTTCTCGAGTGTGCATGTGCTAGTTGTGAATGTTACGCTTCCAGTTCCCGTTTGGGTCCACGTCAGCGTCCCTGTAGGACTATGTCCAACAACCCGACCCTCACACGTTATACTGTTTGTTGAACCCGTGACAATCTGATCAGGCCAGCAGTAGACCTTGGTGACTGACCCCTTCAGGCTGACCGTCAATGAAAACGATCCACTCGAGGGTGCGTTCCGGTTGTCTCCTACATAGCTAGCTGTTATAGTCACTGGAGAAGTACTAGTCATCGAGCGGAACACAACTGAGCAGGAGCCAATGAATAGGGTGCAAGCACTTCGTGACAGCTTCTCAACCCCGCCGTCGGACCAGTTGACCTTTCCCCTTGGGAAGTTCCCTGTCACCGTTGCAGTGCACACCACTCCGTGATATCTTATGATTGAAGAAGAGGCGCACGTTACAGTCGTTGTGGTAGTCGCTGTCGGCGCTGGGCCGGTGGTAGTGATCGTAGTGGCCTGCGAAATTGCCGCCGGAATTGCGACCACAGTTAAAGCAGAAGCAACCAGGATCACAAGGATAGCAAGGATCGACGGGATGTGTTTCGGCATTCTTGGGTCTAAGGCGGCGCTAGTCCTACATATGCATAGTTACCACAATGATCAACATTTGCAATCCGAATCTTCAGCTGGGAACTGGAGCAAGACGGTCTCATTGTGGAGATCACGTTGGGGCCTTGACGCGTCAAGCATTTCCAGCCTGACTGAACTCCTGTAAGAATAAATATCGAGCACGCCAACGAGATTGGCGACCATGCCACAAAACGTCGAACTTTCCGATAAGGCATTCAAGATGCTCGTCAACGCCAAGAGACCAGGCGAGAGCATATCCGATACGATAATCCGCAATCCGGACATTAGGAAGGCTAACCTCCAAAAGAGAGGGGAGATAGAAATCACCACAGTGGAGGGAAAGAAGGTCAAGGCAGGGATAGTAGAAGACCTCTGCCTTGGAACAGGATTCTGTGCGGTTCTCGCCCCTGAGCACTTTTCTCTAGAGAGGCCACAGATCGGCAAAGAGCCGTTGGGGATTGCTGACGCAGATGAAAAATTGGTCGACCTCGAAAGGCTCCGCCGGGCCGCTGAGTCCTGTCCTTGGAGGGCAATCTTCCTGAAAGACTCCGACACTGGAGACTACATAGTCAGGAGCGGGTAGGGAACGATTTAGGCCCGCCAATCACGGGCTCGAATCCCGCCCAATAGTGGGGAACACAACAGACCTCCGTATCACTGTAGAAAGCCTTCCTGTAGGACCATATGGTGGATTTCTATATTCTCTGGTTGACTATTGCTTCTACATGCTTGCATCTTAAGTAACCTTGAGGTATCGTTCACCCCGCGAGTGGAACCACAAGTTGAGTCAGATGCTCAGCGCTGGAATGGAACTACTCTCTGATGACTTTGCGAGGGCAGGCCAGCTATGCGAGGCCGCAGTAGTCGATCTGGTTTCAGCGTACACCCGCGGAGTAGAAGTGAGAGATACCCTCCTCGAAAGGACTAGGCGGGTTCAGAGGCTGCAGGATGAGGCCGACGAAGTTGCGGCCGAGATCATCGCTCGTCTCCAGCCCGGGGCTTCTGATATGAGATCAGTCCGGTCCTACCAGAAATTGACGATGGAATTCTCGCGACTCGTCAGGTATGCGTATGACATATCTGACTTCGTCACTCGCCGCCACACTTCAGACGAGTCGGACGAAAATGTGAAGAGAGTTGCAGACGGAACTCGCAAGCTCATTGAAATTGGAATAAGGTCGCTGCGGACAAAGGACTTGGCTCTTGGAGAAGAGCTCAGAAGAATGAGTACGCCTTCACACCTTTCGGAGTCCGAAACGAATGGTGTTCGTGCAACTTCGTCAGCTTTGTTGCTCCGGTTCTTAGATGGGGTGTCAGCCCACGCAACATCGATAGGTAATTCAGTGCGCTACGTTACTACGGGCGAGGGTTCGTAGCTACCATTTTTCCAACAATCAGACATTGCAGAGCAACCCTATAGGTCGAGACCTTTACGTTGGTCGTCTTTAGGTTAGGGTTTCTCTATACGTTCTCTTACTGTTCAGAATAGAGCTGGACTAGCTTCCAGGAAGTTGCCGGTTTGTCGGCAGCACTGCTGCCTGTGGTACGCCCCGTTACCAAAAGACCACGATGGATTTAGTTGCCGCGGCGCCAGGGGGCCTGCCGATGAAAGACAAGTTCGCTTGGCTCGAGGACCCGACCGACCAAAAAGTCGTGGAGTGGGCGCGCAAGCAGGACGCAGTCGCTCGCAGGTCAGTCAGAAACATCTCTAAAGTCCTCTCCGCTCGGCTAGAGAAGTACTACGGCCGCCCAATTATGAGGTCGGTTCAGCTCACTAAGGCTGGTATCTTCCTCTTTTTCTCGGATGAACGATCGTACAAGGTCGAACTGCTTCACAGTTCTGATGGCCACAGGGAAACTGTAGCTAACTCAACTGATCTCGGAAGTAACATCGTAATACAGGGATTCCGCGCTAGGGACGACGGCGTCGTCGGAGCCCTTCATTACTCCCTGGGTGGCAGCGACGAGGGATCCGTATCCATAGTTGATGTGAAGTCCCGCGAAGAGGTCGATACACTTCATGGTTTCGTTAGCAGCATAGTCTGGCCGAGGGGAGCCTCCTCGACCCTGGACACATACTATTACGTAAGGAACTACAGGAAGGAAAAAACGCCTGACGGAGTCCAACCCCCGGCAAGCAGGGTCATTCTTAGAGCGAGCGGAGGGAGCGATGATACGGTGGTCTTCGGGTCAGGGTTTCCGACCAACACTTTCATCGGGCTTAGCGCCTCTAGCGACGGATCTGAAGCCCTAATCGACGCGTCACATGGATGGACGCGCAGTACGCCTTACGCTGGGGCCATCAGTAAACCAGAAACTTGGACTCCCATCTACAGAGAGACAGGGTCAATTGTTTCGTGCATCGACTTCCATGAAGGGAGGCATTTCCTTCTCTCTTTCGAGAAGAGTCTAGGTGAAGTTCTGTCGGTAGGCAAGGGAGGTGATAGGAAGGTCGTCTCTGAAGGAAAGTGGCCTCTCCAGGAAGCAATTCTCATTGGGAATAAGCTGCTCTGCCATTACCTTGTCGACGCCTGTTCAGAACTCTACCTCTTCGGCCTCGACGGGCGCAAAGAGAAGACCCTGGCGTTTCCGATCCCGGGTTCTCTTATCGGATCGCAGGACGGGGCCGCAGTCAGCGGATTCGGGGCCGAGGCGGTCGTTGCATTCAGCTCATTCGCCCTCCCTTACGTAGTTTACAAATTGTCAGGCTCCAAGTTGGTGAAGATTCTGTCGGAGGAGCTCCCTGGTAGGTACAGCGTCAAGCACTGGAACGTGAAGTCTCGGGACGGTACTCGCGTGCACTACTTCACGACCACACGTCTCGGCTCTGGTGAGAACAGGAAGAAGGCACTGCTTTTCGGGTACGGGGGTTTCCGCGTATCGCTGTCACCGTCATACAATCCCGCATTTCTCCCACTCATAGACGATGGTGCAATCTATGCCGTGGCGAACCTTCGTGGTGGCCTCGAACATGGGGAGGACTGGCATCGGGCCGGGATGCGGGAGAAAAAATTCAGCGTGTTCGAAGACTACATCGCAGTCTTGGAGGGCCTAAGACGTCGTGGCGTAGAAGTTGTTGGATTCGGCAGGAGCAACGGAGGGTTGTTGATGGGTGCAACGATGAACGCGCGGCCCGACCTTTTCGCGGGCGTCCTGATCGGCTATCCTGTCCTCGACATGATGGCGTTTAGCAGACTGTTAATGGGGAAGGCCTGGGTTCCGGAGTACGGCGATCCACAAAAGCCTGAAGATAGGGAATTCCTCCTGAGGTACTCTCCCTATCACAACGTGGACAAGCGGATGAGCTACCCGCCAGTCTTCATCTACACGGGATTGAAGGACGATCGTGTCCACCCCGCCCATGCCTTCAAGTTCTACTCCAAATTGAAGGAAGCGGGGGCCAAGGTCTATCTGAGGGTGGAGGCCGAATCTGGGCATATCGGAACGACCCCCAAGACTAGGATAAGCGAAGAGGCTGATAAGCTTGCATTCGTCTACAGTGCCCTCGGCTTGGCCAGAGGCGGGACTCTCAGACCTGCCCGTCGGTCGATGGCCAGGGACAGATAAGGACCTGCGTGAGATCCAGATCTGTGGAATGAGCACAATTTAGACGCGCCATTCACGTGCCCTCATTTCCTCGGCACGTTGACTCGCGGACTTCTTCCGCATGAGCGGCGGGAACCCGTCCCTACTCTTCTCCCGGATTGCATATATCCGGACCATGCGAGGCACAGGTCCGACTGCCATGTCATTCGACGAAGTTGCGCGCCTCGCCCAACAGAAGGGCTTCTTCTTCAAGTCGGCAGACAGCTATCCGAACTCTCCGGCGGGCTTTTGGGACTACGGTCCGCTTGGTGTTGCCATGAGGAACAACTTCGTGGAGCTCTGGAGGCGATTGGTCGTGAAGAAAGACCACATGCTGGAGATCGACGGATCGCAGATACTGCCAAGGGCTGTATTCGAAGCTTCAGGCCATCTCTCAGGCTTCACGGACCCGTTCGTTAAGTGCTCGAAATGCGGGTCCGTCTTCAGACCTGACAAGCTCCTAGAGGAGAAAACAAAGAAACAAATCCCTGAGAAGCTCCAGGACTCCGAATACGACACCCTGATGGCACAGGCAGGCGTGAGATGCTCGAAGTGTGGTTCTTCCCTGTCAGGGACGTCCCGCTTCAACATGATGTTCAGAGTGGGTATAGGCCCCCTCCAGGAAGACGCCTATCTCAGGCCCGAAACGTGCCAGAGCATATTTGTGGACTTTCCACTTCTGTTCAAGACTCAGAGAGTAAAGCTCCCTATCGGCGTCGCACAGGTGGGGCGGAGCTTCAGGAACGAGATAGCACCAAGGCAAGGGCTCATCAGGCTACGCGAACTAAACCAGGCCGAAGTGGAGGTCTTTTTCAATCCGAAAGGCACGGACGACGAAGCAAGGTTCGGGCCCGGGAACGACGAAGAGCTCAACCTCCATGCTCCAGATGGGAGCGATTCCAGACTGAAAGCTGACAAGGCCATCGAGAAAGGGTTTATCCCGAACAGGCTCGTTGGATACTACCTCTCACTACTCGTCAAATTCTATCGCGCCGCCGGCCTTCCTGTGGAGAAGCTTAGATTCAGAATCCTTTCTCCAGAAGACAGGGCGTTCTACTCGCAGGCAGCCTATGACCTTGAAATCGAACTCTCTGTCGGCTGGTTGGAGCTCGTAGCATGCAACTACAGAAGTGACTATGACCTAGGGCGTCATTCAAGCGTGAGCGGGACCGACTTCAAGGTGGAGGATGGCGGCGAAAAAGTCTTGCCACATGTGTTCGAGCTCTCCATGGGGGTCGACAGAAGCGTGTACTCGATATTAGAGACTGCCCTAAGATCGGAGGGGGAGAGGAGGGTCCTCGTTCTGAGGCCCTACATCGCGCCAGTGAAGGCGGGGGTTTTTCCGTTGATAAACAGGGACGGTCTTCAGGAGGAGGCGGACAAAATATTTCGAGCGCTGAACGACACCTTGGACGTCTCCTACGACGAGTCGGGATCCATAGGCAGGCGCTACGCCAGAGCGGATGAGGTGGGTGTTCCATTCTGCATCACCGTAGACTACGACACCCTCAAGGACCACACCGTGACCCTTCGAACTAGAGATGACCGGTCCCAAGAGAGAGTAGCAGAGTCGAACCTTGCCGACTGGCTAGCAGCCGCGACAAGTCTTCCTAAGCCGTTGGGATGAGGACAAGGAGCAGCCCCAACGCTACGACAGCCCCAACCGCGGTGGCAAGGACATTCACGACGTTGTTCTCGACAAAGACTACGCCACTGGAGACACGGGTCGGTTCACCGCAGTGCTTGAGCGCCTCGGTGGGTTTCATGCACACTATGCAGTAGCCCTTCCTTTGGACTCCCGCCCCTAACAGGCTGTCGAAGCATGCCCCTAGTACTCCTCCTGCCACGCACACCGGAACGACAACGACGTCGGCAGGACCTATCCCAAGGAAGAGGGCCATGCAACCGATCACGAGGGAGGCGAAGCCCGCCCCCAAGAGGCCCAGCGGTGTAACGCCTCCTGAGGTCCCAGGCTGGACGGTCAACCGTGGATCGATAATTAATCGCGGCTTCCCTTTACTCAGTAGGCCGAGTTCGGTAGCTACTGTGTCGGCAGCTGCTGTGGAAATTGCCCCAAGGAACATAATTGAAAGGGCTAGGCGAGGTCCGGAGAAAGACAGGATGGCAAATGCGGAAGCGGCTCCCCCGTTCGCAAGTATGTTTGGCCAGTTGCGAGCTCCCCCTTTCTCCTGGGCGGCGCCTAATTCTCTCTTGTATCCATATTTGTATAGGGTGAAGCCCACTCCAAGCGCAAAGAAGACGGCGACGATTACAAACCACGAGAACCCCCCGCCGTAGATCACCGCGAAGCCTACGCCCGCGCTCGCGAGGAAGCCCCTCCCATCAATTGTCTTCAGCAGGACTGCGGTGAGGGCAAAGGCCAGGACTAGGAAGAACTTCGCGCTGGATATGACGACCGCATCCAAGATGAATCGGCGCGCCCGCGATTGCTGTAAAAAGCCTTCCAGGAGAGCGTGATGCATTCGTTCGACGCGGCGCGCAGAGCCTCGTTGCATTAAATACGGACGCGCTGGCACCGACGAATTGATGGCGAAAGTGCTCTACGGGGTGAGCCCCATAGGGCTTGGGCACGCCACAAGGGCAATTGCCATAGCAGAAAAGCTGCGCGACGTGGGGGTCAACTACAGGCTCTTCTCTGGTGGGGATACAGCAAGGTTTCTCAAGGCCTGCGGCTACCCGACCGAGGAAATTGTCTCTGATTCAGGACCAGCGGTCGTAGACGGGGAGATGAAAAGAGCGGCCCTCTGGTACATCAAATCGTGGGCCGCATTGAAAAGGACGACACAAAGGACAGAGCGGATCTTCGACAACTACAAGCCAGACCTAGTGGTCTGCGACGAGGAATTCTCCGGGCTGGGGGTTGCCGCAAGTCGTGGCTGCAAGAGGGTGTTCATTTCTGATGAGCTCGAACTCGGTTTCGCGCGAGGGAGGATTGCGAAGTCCATCGAGAGGCGTGTCAACGGATGGTACAAGAGACTTCAAGAGGACGTGGACCTACTCGTTATCCCCGAGTTCGGCGCAGACTCCGGAAACAGGCGTTACGTGGGGCCTGTAGTGAGGGCTGTTACCAGGTCCGCAGCTGAGACGCGCACTGACTACAAACTGCCGAGTGGGGGAAGGATGATCCTCCTGTCCATGAGTGGAAGCAAGATGGGTGCTTTTCTGCTAAAGGTGGTCGTCTCTGCGATGGCTGAGCGACCGATTCCTGACTCCTTTCTTGTTGTGAGCGGAAATAGAGGAAGGCGCGTTTCTGGGAGAGACATTTACGACTTGGGGGTAGTCCTTGAGAACCAGAATTTAGTCGCTGCGGCAGATCTGGTCGTTTCAACCGCCGGGAAGAGCACACAGGACGAGGCTGCAAGCGAGGGGACTCCCTTCATCGGAATTCCCATCAGTCATCATGCCGAACAGGAGCGGAACGCAGCCTCTCTCGGGTATACCTCTGAAGATGCCAGGCGTATCGGGGAGCTGATGGCCGAAAAGGTCGGGGAGAGGTCGACTCCCCTTAGATTCCAGGGCGCGGAGGCGGCCCGAGATGTGTTGCTGTCATCCCTCTGATGGCTTTGTCGAGTCTATTGCCAGTCGTCTCGAGAGAACATGGAATTGCAGGAGCGGGCTCGGTCACTTCGAGTTAGCTGCATGATGAGGAGTGCCCCAGAAAACTAGTCACGCGTGGTTGGCGAGATGCCCTTGAGGGCAGCGATCATCGCGTCTTCACTCGGCGCCGCCGATAGCGCAAGGACTATCCCTTCGCGCCTTGCGAGGTCAACTGCGAGTGGATCTAGGTTCTTCGGGCCGTGGATTACAACTACTCTCGGCTTGAGTTGAGACACCCTTATTGCGACGAGCGGGCTCCGTCCTAATCCGACTTTTGTGAATATGAGCGCCCTCTCTGTGGTTGCGCCAAAGATCCTGAAAAAGTCATACCCCGAGAGGGCGTAGATCGTCTTGATGCTATCTACCACGGTGTAGCCGTAGAGCTTCACCATCTTGTCATCTCCGACGACCACTCTCGCATCAACAGCCTGAAGCACCGTTGACGCCTGAACAGGTCCTTGGAACTCACCTATTGAGAGAATTGCCTCGTCCTTTTCCGAAGAGACCAATTTTGGAATCATTCTGTCGCGCCCTTCGTCGAGCTTCACAAGGGCTTCGACATACTTCCTCACGAACTGGACCCCTGGCGACGGCCTCCTCCCGCTTTCGTAGTCGCTCAGAACCGAGGGCGACATCTCCAACGCCTTGGCCAGGACGACCTGCTTTATGCCGAGCTTAGACCTCCACGCTTTCATCGCCCTCCCCGCGTCTGCGCTAGCGACGACGCTCCCGGCTATCTTGGCAAGCGCGTCGTTTTCTACAGACTCCAACCGTGTTACACACTTGGCGAAACGCGTTTTAAGCGTTAAACGAAGTGCAAACTCATTGTCCACCTGGGCTAGTTCAAGTCTTTCTTGCGAGACTTGAAACCTGGGTTCGAACAAGCTCGACACCTTCCACAACGATGTCCTTCTCGCGTGCCAACCCCAAGTCCTTCAGGAGCCGCTCTCCAAGCAATCTTTCTCTCCCGGCGGCCAGGCCAGCCGGACCCAAGACCTTCCTGGAGCGGCCTCTTTCCCGAAAAGCAAGCTCACGCAGTGCGTTGAGCATTTCGGTCCCCAGATACGAGTAGCACTCCGCGTGGTCTATCATCTCCCCGAGGTCCTTGGCTTTGGACCCCACGCAGTCCAGTTTTGCCTTGGACCAGGCAGCCCCAACACCTCTCCCTTCCTTTCCTCCTCGTTCATTTCCCCCGGCCAGCACGTCATAAAGGACCCCCACGGCTTCTAGCCTTGACCCACAGTTATCTCTCGATGCAGATTCCAGCCCTGCCCCCTTCGAGAAAGACTCGAATCCCTTTGACGCCCCACTAGACTGATCCTTCAGTTGGTTCAGGAGATGACTTGGAGATGGAGCCACTTCATTCGAGAGGAGCCAGGAGTAGGCGTAGTCATACGACGCACAAAGCAACCAGAAATCCGCATCCAGTACGGAGTCCTTTCCAAGGGCTTCAGATGCTCTGCTCAACGACTTCAGAGCCGAAGCTAATCTCCCGCTCGAGCTTAAGCGAGCAGATGCCGGAAGTATGGCTAGATTGGCAGCCACGCTCGTCGAAAGCACGAGCGAGGTGTCTCTAACAGTCTTGGCGCGGGCGAGCGACACCGCATGCTCGGGGTTGGTAGGTCTGAGAATGTCCCTTTCGGTAACGAAGACGAGGTCGAGGAAAACGTCACCGATTCTCACGGTCGAACTAGCGCGCCTTTCGTTCGTGACCACGACCACATCGAGTTCGCAGGATGGACGCTCCATCCCCACTGCGTGACACCCGACGACGGCAAAGGCCGAATTGCGGTACGTGTCGAGAATTGGTCCCAGAAGTTGTGCGGCAGGACCCGAGCTCTCTTTCGTCTTGCATTCACCCTGGCCCTCGGAATCCTTCAAAAGCGTCCATGAAACCAGATGTTTTCACCTTGCATGTACGGCTCTGGCATGCGAGATGAGACGCAATGTGCTTGAGTGGACCAGATTGTCTCAGTCTGTCTCCACAAAGCATATATACCAGACGCGACATTTGTTGCTTGTAAAGCTTTCGCTAGTGGTATTCATGTTTTCAGACAATAAGGACTTCTCAAGGCTGATGAAGCTGCAGAAGGCTCTTGACAAATGCCCCCGATGTGGCAAAGGCCCCATGCTCGTGGACACTGCAGGGGGGGAGCTTTTCTGTGGCGCCTGCGGTTTCGTGGTCAAGGAAAAAATCGAGGAAGTCGGCCCAGAGTGGAGGGCGTTCTCCAAGGAGGAGAAGGATGACAGGAGCAGGGGTGGAATACCTACATCCATAGCGATGCACGATATGGGGCTTGCTACGGTGATCGGAGGGATAAACAAGGACGCATCGGGCAAGTCACTTTCGGCCTCGATGAAAGCAACAGTTGAGCGCCTCAGGACGTGGGATTCAAGAAGCCAGGTGCACGAGCCAGTCGACAGAAACCTTAGACAAGCCTTCAGCGAACTTGACAGACTCTCAGACAAGCTCTCCGTGTCTGATGCGGTTGTAGAAAAGGCGGCATACGTCTACCGGAAAGCACTCGAGCGGGGCCTCGTGCGTGGGAGGTCCATATCTGCGATAATAGCAGCGTCACTCTACGCCGCCTGCAGGGATACACAGACACCTAGGACGCTGAAGGACCTGGCGTCAGTCAGCAACGTAAAGAAGAAGGACATAGCCAGATGTTACAGGCTCCTTCTCAAAGAGATGGACATTAAGATGCCAGTCGTCGACCCGACTAAGTGCGTCTCCAGAATCGCTTCAAAGGCGGGCCTTTCTGAGAAGACAAAGCGGAGAGCATTGGAGATTCTCAAACGGGCGTCCGAGACCAGAATATCTGCCGGCAAGGACCCAATGGGGCTGGCCGCAGCAGCGCTTTACGTCGCGTGCACTCTCGAGGGCGAGGACAAGACTCAGAAGGACGTCGCAGAGGCCGCTGGAGTAACCGAAGTGACAATCAGGAACAGGTACAAAGGCCTCAGGTCAGCACTCGGCATATAGCTAGATTACCTGCAACCGTCGAGGCGGCTTCGGTCACAATCCTCTGGGATGAAACGGTGTTGTTGGTGGGACAACGCTGTTGCGGGCCTTGTAGTTGCCTTTCGCCGTGGTTAGGTATTCAGTCTTCGCTGACGAGTCTGTCCTTCTTGACCTGGTCCAGTTTCGCCCGAGGGAATTGGGCAGGGAAGTTCTCCGACAGTATCTTGATGTATTTGTCAGTCTCCTCCTCGTTCATGAACTGGAACATGTACTTCCCAGAGTACGGGGATGGATCCCCTTCTCTCCTCAGGAATTCGATGTGTATCAATGGGTCTCCCTGTCTTATCGTTATGGGCGTCCTCTCGTTGCTTAGGTTGACTAGCTCAAGGGCCAGCCTCCCCACGAACCCGCTATGGACCTTCACGGAGTTAAGGAAAGATAGCCCCAACCTTCCGAACCGGCTCTTTGACGTCAAATGAGCTACGCAGTCAGGGGGCGTAAATACGATCTCTCTTGAGACCATGTTCCGGTGTTCAAGATAATGAAGCATCCTGTCTTCTCTTACCGTGAGCACGTAACCGTCACCGTCGAATGCGCCTGCATCCGACGGGTAGATCGCACCGTATCTTGCGACTAGGTCTTTCAGAATCGAAGCGCCGAGAACAGTCACATCTATCGCATCATTCCCCTGACCCGGATGTTTATGAACTTCAGACTGCTATGGAAGAATGTTCCTCGGCGACAGACTCTCTACGCCTTCCCCAACGCTTTGTGTACGCGACATGCAAGATCATCAAGACAGATGCGAGTCCGAATATGCCAAAAAGGTCGCTTGAGACTATCTGTTGTAAAACGTAGCCCGGACTGGAATCCCAGGGAATACCGTACGCCCCCTGACCGAAGAATGCGAAGACACTGGGTAGGTAGTCTATACCCCAGTGAGCGAGCACGGCAACATGGAAGCCGTATCGGATATACAGATAAGCGAGAACGACTCCGCCATAGACGGCCTCTGGAAGCTTCCCAAGCTGCCACCCTCCTCCTCCACAGGCCACGTGACATGCCCCGAAGGTGACAGCACTAAGCGCCCCGGCCGCCCAAATTACGACAAGGACAAGGGTGTTGCTGCCGCTGTCCAGACTCTCGTAGGCGGCGGAAGGCCTCCAGAGCGTCCTAAGGACCGACTCGATCGTTTTTCTGGCCGCAATCTCGGGACGAGGAAGTGTGACCACGGCGGTAGCCACTCCGATTATTAGAACCCTGAATCCGAACTCTTCCCTAAGCGGTGCCAGCGTGAGCTGAAGGAATGTTAGCAGGTCGTCCCCGCCCGTGAAAGGGTTCCCGATAGGCGGGCCAGCAGCCGTGACGATTTCGTCGATCACTGCCGCGGTGAACACGAGAAATCCAATCGACACGAGCGTGAGGAGCGCCCTGTTAGAAAGAAAGTCCTGGTATCCGTTCTTTAGACCGGACACTATTGCTGAGGGCAGGCTCTTCCCTTGGTACGCTGCCAGCACGAACATACCGGCGTAGACTGCGACGACCGCAAGGAACGCGGCGCCGAAGGTGACCGGTATCGGTAGAACTATGGCGACTGGCCCCACCCAGAGGAACGGGTATCCCGCCGTGGTCGCTGTCGAATTCGACAGGTGAGTAAAGAATACAGTGTAGACGCCGAGAGGAAATGAAAGAATCACCAATGCCGCGGTCAGACCGAATAGGATCAGCACGACGGCTGCGATGACCGATCTGAGGGCCCTATTCGGTTGTTGTTCCCAGGAGTCCCCTTGCGTGAACACGGCATCTTGCTTCGGGACGGGCTCCTCCACCGTATCTGCGGTTACGGCTTCTCACTACCCTCTTCGCTTCCGGTCCTTTCGAGGAAGGCTGTCCCAGAGTACCCGCAGTTCGGGCAGTGGTAGCTCATAGGGATGAGCCAGCCGCCGAGCTTGCTTGCGTTCTTGACTGGATGGAGACAGCGCGGGCAGAGCTTGGGTGCAGGTTTTAGCGGGCTCCTCCTCACGAGTCTGGGTTTCCCGACCTCGGTGTCGCTCACTGGCTCCACGTTCGCAGCAACACACGCCAGGGACTTAAAACCATTGTATGGACGGGAGTCTAGGTTCATCTTGAAAAGAGGGAGGTGTGTTGAGGATGGATCGGGTCTTGGCAGTCGAAAGGTGTTATGCATGCGGATCTCAAATGGTGGAGATCCAGACATGCAAGTACAGGTGTCCGAACTGCGGGGCGTTGTTGGATTGCGAAGACGTCTCTGGTTTACCCAAGTGATTGGCTCGCTATTTTTCGTCCTTGCTACTCAGAGAATAGCTTGAACGCTTCATCTACCGGAGCGTTGTCGTGGACCACCGCACGGACCGCCCTTATCATCCCTACGGGGTTTGCCGACTGGAAGATGTTCCTCCCCATGTCCACTCCAGTAGCCCCTTTTGAGACGGCTTTGGCGGCGAGCTCCAACGCATCCCTCTCCGGGAGCTTCTTTCCGCCTGCGATTACTATAGGAACAGGGCACGCGTTCACAACCCTTTCGAACTCTTCGCAAAAGTAGGTTTTTACCATCTGCGCACCCATTTCTGCTGCGATTCTGCACGCCAGCCCCAGATACCGCGCGTCTCTGTTCATGTCTCTACCTACCGCAGTGACCGCTAGGACAGGCATCCCGAATCTTTCCCCCTCGTCCACCAAGTGCGAGAGGTTCATCAGTGACTCCTTCTCGTGCTCTGAGCCAACGAACACAGAGACCGCAACGGCCGAGGCGTTCAGTCTCACAGCCTCTTCTATTGAAGTGGTCACCCCTTCGTTCGAAAGCTCCTTCAACACACTAGCCCCTCCTGAGACACGCAACACCACCGGCACGCCGCTGGACGGGTCCACAGACGTCCTGAGCACGCCCCTCGTCAACATCAGGGAATCCGCGTATGGCACGAGGGGGGTGATGGTCTTCTTCGGGTTCTCGAGTCCCGTTGTAGGTCCTTGGAAGTAGCCGTGGTCGACCGCCAGCATGACAGTTCTTCCCGACTTGATAACCCTGGAAAGCCTGTTCTCCTTGCCCCAGTCCATTGGTGGTCTCTCCCGCCCTTGTTCGTGCCCCTGAAAAACGCGCTTTAAAGCGTGACTGACTGCGTCGTGGAGGTCTATGTCGTTATGACAACCTTCATGCCAGTCCCCGATGTAGCCGTCTCGACAGCTTCAGAGAACGCTTCAATCGGGAATGAATGAGTCACGACTGCAGAGAACCTCGCTGTATCTGAGGCAATCAACCTCAACGCTGCAGACGTCTCGGCGTCCGTAGTGCCGTAGCTCGGGATTAGTGAAGTTTCGGCATTGTAGAGCGCGCTGATGTCATAGTCAAGAATCGACCCCTTGGTTGGAACGCCAAATAGGCAGATTCGACCACCTGGCCTGACTGCCTTGACGGCCTGGAGCAAGGCTGCGGGGGACCCCGATGCAACGATTGCGACGTCAGCCCCCCGACCTGCGGTCAACTCCCTCACTTCTCTCCCAACGTCCCGCCTCCTCGCATCCATAACGTTTTCGACACCCATCTTCTCCGCGAACTTGAGTCTCGGTTCACTTACGTCGCTCACGACCACCCTTGCCCTCCTAATCCCCAAGAGGATCGAGTGAAGCATTCCGACTGGGCCAGCCCCTACAATCAAGGCGAATTCACCCTCCCCTACCGCGCACTTGTCCAGGGCTCTGATGCAGCACCCTACAGGTTCTATTAGACTCGCTTCTTTGCAAGGGAGACCTGGAGGAAGTCTGAGAACGCCACCCTTAGAGACGTTCCACGCGGGGACTCTGAAGAACTCAGAGAAACCTCCAGGGTAGATGTTGCTCGTCCTGTACCCCGTGCACGCGGTCTCATCGCCGTGAAGACAGTAGAAGCACTCGTGGCACGGAACATGATGGTGAGGAAAAACCCTGTCCCCTTCACGGAAGCCTCCTACTCCATCCCCTCCAACCGACGTAACGACGCCCACTGCTTCGTGTCCAAGAATTGGCATCGCTACTGTGTACTCCCCCCTTGTTTTCTCGATGTCTGTGCCACAGAGGCCGCAGGCCTCCATCCTGACCAGCAGCTCCCTTTCCCCGATTTCCGGAACAGGGACCTCCGAAACATGGGCGCCTACTTTGTCTCCGGCGCCGTAGCCCCTCAGCAAGACCGCCTTCACATGTTACCGGTTAGTCGCGCGGGCGTCGGTGGATATAAGCAAGAACTCCCCCAATAGAAGGCCATTTGTCGACACCATATGAACGTCAGATACGCGACCCGGTTGGCTGACGGCTCTACCTTAAAATCCAGGGCGAAGGTGTCTCAGAATCGAGGAGGTAGGTCGGTTAATGGGGCTGCCTGAGAAAATCAAGAAAATCGAAGATGATATTCACAAGACTCAGGTGAATAAGAAGACAGAACACCACATCGGTCTCCTTAGGGCAAAGCTGTCAAGGCTCAAAGCTGAGCAGGAAGAACAACAATCACGGCGTACGGGAAGTAGAGTTGGCTACGACGTTAAGAAGTCGGGTGATGCAACGGTGGTCCTGATTGGGCTGCCGAGTGTTGGCAAGTCCACTCTGCTCAACAGGCTCACTAATGCCAAGTCGAAGGTCGCGTCATACCAGTTTACAACTCTAGAAGTCGTTCCGGGAGTGATGGAGTTTAACGGGGCTCGCATCCAGGTGCTAGACCTCCCTGGAATAATCAAGGGTGCCTCGGAAGGCAAAGGGCTCGGTAGGCGAGTCCTCGCTGTCGCCAGAAGCGCAGACCTCGTCCTCTTCGTGGTCGATGTTTTCCAACCCGAGGCACGGAGCATACTTGAGAAGGAACTTCGAGACGCAGGGATAAGAATAGATGAGAAACCTCCAAATGTAGTCGTCGAAAAGACCGGGTCGGGAGGGCTCTCCGTCTCAGCCCAGGTGAAGCTTACAAAGATTAGTGAGATGCTGATTAAGGACATCTTGAGGGTCTACGATGTCAACAGCGGGAGGGTACTTGTCAGGGAGGACATTGACGACGCGCAGCTTGTGGATGTGCTAGCGAGAAACCGGACTTACGTTCCATCGCTTACTGTCATGAATAAGATAGACCTGGTCAATGCAGGTTTCACAGAGGAGCTTACGAGGAAGCTTCCATACCGATTCCTCCCTATCTCAGCTGAGTCGGACCTCAACCTGCAACCGTTGCGCGAAGAAATCTACAGAAGGCTTGACTTTGTGAGGATTTACATGAGGAGACGAACTGGGGAAACCGACTTCGAGGAGCCGATGATAGTGAAGAACGGGACGACCATTATGGAGGTCTGCGACAAGGTTCACAGGAACATGAAGGATGACTTTCGATACGCCCAAGTCTGGGGGAAGAGCGTCCGGTTCGGTGGGCAGAAGGTCGGGATGGCTCACAGGCTGATGGATCAGGACGTGCTCACCATCGTTACCAGGTAATGGTGGGGATCGCCGTCTGGAATGCGCGTCCGTAGGTGGCTCGCGACGATTACCGGGGAAATGTGACATAGGAGGAATTGGAAGGAGGAGCGAGAAGAGGTCGAAGACCTGGTGATGGTCCTTGGCTTCCAATTATGACAGGTACCGTGGACATCCCGATTAACACCAATCCCGACCGATTGGGAGATCAGACAAGCCAACCGCCGGTGGTTGGAGGGACGCATATGCGGACCGAGGTGAGGAGTGAGCAGGTCAGGCCAACAAAGATGAGTCAAGGGCGAAATGACCTCTTCGAGTCTGCTATTTCCTATAACCGCCAAACAGAGCTTCTTGGAACGGCCTCCTGTTTTGCAACCAAAAATTACCGAGTCAGGAACCGTCGCGCTTTTATACCCGAGAGGCGCCGTTGCCAATATTACCCTTGTCGCAGCCCGTAGGTTTGGAGACGATTGGAGAATTCCTGCAATTCCTCGGCGTCTTCGTATCTTTCTCGATAGCTTACGTTGCCTACCGAGGAGTAAGGCAGACAAGTAGTTCCTCCCTAATGAGGTTGGCAACAGCGTTCGTTTTCCTAGGATTCGGCTTCACCGTCGAGGGGATCGCCGGTCTCGGCCAGCTGTTCCCCAACCTTTCCTTCTCAGCAGTGGTGGTCGTCGCCGGAGTACTCTTCGAGACGACCGGGTACTTCTTCTTGGCGTTCTCTCACGCAGTCGACGTCATGATTTCCAAGAGGTTGACTGCAGCCACACTGTTGATGTTTCCCGTAATCGCCATATCTGGCTCCCAGCTGTTGGACATCCTCAGCATCCTTTCGTTCTATTTTGTACTGTACGGTGTGGCGGAGACGGCGTATTCATATGTGCGGACGAGGAGACCTGACACCCTCCTAATTGCCGTAGGACTGGCGATAATAGGGGTCGGAACCTTTGTACAATGGTTATCACTATTGTACCTGAACGTTGATGTTCTTTCACTTGTCCAGATTATTATGAAAGAGATAGGTCTCCTTATCTTGTTTACACCGGTCTTGGGGTTCGCAGTTGGAGGCAAGAAGCTAGATGGCACAGTATAGGACTCAGGCGAGGATAATCGCGGACGTGCTTAGCACCGCTAGGGACATGAACACCGAAGGGAACGGTGTTGGGGTAACAACCCTGCTCCGCAAAGGAAACATGTCGTACTCCAGGATGGCTAAGCTGCTTTCCGAGCTCGTGGGGTCTGGGCTCCTGTTGGAACTCAACGGGGAGAAGATTTCGAAGTACATGATCTCAGATAGTGGATTGCAGTTCCTCGCGGCGTATCATCACTTCGAGGACTTCGCACAGTCCTTTGGGTTGCGGCTCTAGAAGCCGGTAACTTTGGGTTGCGGCTCTAGAAACCGGTAACTTCGCTTGGATACCTGCCACGAAAGCAGAAATGGCATTTCGAAACTGAATTGGTGTGACTAGCCTCCTCAAATACGACGAGTAGACTATTACGCACCGTTTGCTCATCCGCACAAGTTGACTCGGTTCCATACTCGCAGGACCTATTCAACGGGTGGGCAAGCACCCTCTACAACATCGTTTCAGCTCCGGTAATTCTCG
>Ga0187772_10000419_pt1 | contig 18974 bp, 19 predicted proteins | sample 0116_SJ02_MP15_2_FD_133137 | JGI IMG/M metagenome (GOLD analysis project Ga0187772, IMG submission 133137) | Tropical peat soil microbial communities from peatlands in Department of Meta, Colombia - 0116_SJ02_MP15_20_MG | ecosystem: Environmental > Terrestrial > Soil > Wetlands > Peat | place... | reverse complement strand
TGCGCAGTTCATGACCGACGCCGAGAAAAGAGGTCTTCACCTCGATGACCCGGATGCTTACATGCAGCGCATCTACTTCTGGCAGGATGTTCCGCGCCGCGCCAAATACATCGAAATCTGGAACGAGGTCAAAGCCGCCCAGTGACCGGCGCACCTTCCAACCCGCCCTCTGTCCCGCCGCCCGGCGAAGTGTTGCTAGAAGTGCGCAATGTCGCCAAACGCTTCGGGGCACGCGACGTTCTCAAGACAATCTCACTGCAGATCGCCACCGGAGAGTTCCTGACGCTCCTTGGCGAGAGTGGCTCGGGCAAAACCACACTTTTGCGGCTAATCGCAGGCTTCGAGCAGCCAACAGCGGGAGAAATCTGGATGGGAGCAGAGCGCCTCGATACTCTTCCGCCTTACAAGCGGCACGTCAACACCGTCTTTCAGCACTATGCGCTCTTTCCTCATCTCTCGGTCGCCGAGAATGTCGCGTATGGCCTCCGCGTCACGGGAGCATCCAGCTCCGAAATTCCCCCGCGAGTAGATGCTGCCCTGCGCATGGTCAAAATGCAGGAATACTCCGCTACACGTCCGGCGCGCCTCAGCGGCGGACAGCAGCAACGCGTCGCGCTTGCTCGCGCCCTAGTCAATCGCCCTCAGCTTCTTCTCCTGGATGAGCCGCTCTCTGCCCTCGATGCCAACCTTCGCAAGCAAATGCAGGGTGAACTGAAATCTCTGCAGCGCGAATTGGGCATTGCCTTTCTCTTCGTCACGCATGATCAGGAAGAGGCCATGGCTCTCTCGGATCGCATTGCTCTCCTGAAAGATGGCGCCCTCGAACAAGTCGCGTCTCCTCGCGAGATTTACGCGCGCCCAGCAACCAGTTACACGGCGCAATTCATCGGGCAAACAAATCTTCTTCGCGCCGAGGTGCACCACGGAATGGCCACCTGCGGCAGTTTGCAGTGGCCCGCCAACGCCACGAATGGTCCAACTCTGTTCTCTCTGCGCCCGGAGTCTATCCAGCTTGCCGCTGAGTCCTCTCCGATGCCCAATGCCGTGCGTTTTCGTGCCCGTATTCAGCAGCAAATTTTCTCTGGTTCGGTCGAACAACTGGAAGTCGATTGCGCCGGCCAACATCTTCGCGTCCGCATTCCGGCGCGCGGCGTACTGACCGGTGAACACGATTTTGCGTTTGATCCTGCCGACGCTATACCCGTCGCTGGATAAGAAGCATGTATACTCGTGCCTACAAAACGATCGTTTCCCTCCCGCCACTCCTCTGGGTAGGCATGTTCCTGCTTCTTCCCTACGCACTGATGCTTACCCACAGTTTCTGGCTAGTGCGAGACGGCACCATCGTACACGAATGGAACCTCCAGAATTACGCGAAGCTCATTCAGAACCCCGTTTACGCCGAAGTGCTTTTCCGTACCGCGCGGATCGCTGCCAGCGTGACCGTCCTCTCCCTGCTTCTCGGCTACCCACTTGCGTACTACATGTCCTTTCACGCGGGCATCCGTAAGGATCTTCTTTACCAGTTCGTAATCGTGCCTCTATGGGTGAGCTACCTCGTTCGCGGGTATGCCTGGAAGACCATCTTGGGTTCGGATGGTGTCTTGAACGGCTTTCTTCAGTACCTTCACCTCACGAAAGAGCCAGTCAGCTTTTTCCTTTACAGCCCGTTCGCCGTCATTCTCACTCTCACGCACATTTATACCCCGTTCGTTTTTCTCCCTCTCTACGCCTCGCTAGAACACATCCCGCGCAATCTTATCGAGGCCTCGCATGATCTCGGCGCCAATCCTCGGACCACATATTTCCGCGTGATTCTTCCTCTCTCTCTTCCTGGCCTGCTCGCCGGGGCCACCTTCGCCTTCGTGCTGAGCCTCGGTGACTTCCTTGGACCTATGCTCGTCGGGGGTCCGTCCAGCATCATGATCGCGAATATCGTCCAAAGCCTTTTCGGTACTGCGTATGACTGGCCGCTTGGCGCTTCCATCGCTGTGTGCATTCTGCTTCTAACGATTGGTCTTCTCTTCTTAACCGAGCGGCTCGAGAAACGGTGGGCTTTCCGATGAGCGGCGCGAATCACCAATCCGAACGTGCTCCCCTTCTCGCCACGTTCTCCCTACTGGTCTTTGCGTTCCTCTATCTGCCCATCGTCGTGCTTATCGTCTACTCTTTCAATCACGGCGGGGTCGGTGGCTTTCCGCCGAAGGACTTTACATTTCTCTGGTATCGTCAGCTGTTCGGCGATGGGGCGATCTGGGATTCCGTTCTCAATAGCCTTCTGGTTGCTTTCGGCGCAGTTACACTCTCACTCGTTCTTGGCCTGCTCGCGGCCCTTGCCCTCGATCGGGCGAATTTCCCCGGCAAATCACTTTTCCGCCGGCTGGTCCTCCTGCCGCTTGTTCTGCCCGGCATCATCACCGGCCTATCCTTACTAATGTTTGTCGATCGCGCCGGCCTTCAATTAAGTCTTCTCACCGTGTTTCTCGGACATGGCACGGCGCTCATCTCGGTTGCCACCACCGAACTCTTCGCCGGCTTGCAAAAGATGGATCGCGCTCAGGAAGAAGCCTCTCTCGACCTCGGCGCCACTCCCTGGCAAACGTTCTGGCGCGTTACGCTTCCCAGTCTCAAACTTTCCCTCATCGCCTCGGCACTTCTCATCTTCACCCTTTCCATGGACGAAATTGCCGTCACTTTCTTTCTATTAGGCCGGGACAATACTCTCCCACTCGAAATCTGGGCCCGCCTCCGTCGCGGCATTACTCCCGAAATCAACGCCATCTCCACATTGATCCTTCTTGCTTCCGTCATTTTGATTTTGATCTGGTACCAGATTCGCGCCCGCACTATCGGTAGGGAAGCTCGCGCACTTCTGGAGCGCCCTTAGGAGGACTCCTTCCATGTCTCATTCCCGTCGAAATTTCATCAAGTTTGTTGTCGCAGGCTCCATTGCCTCCGGTTGTCCCGTCGACAAAGCATTGCTCGCCGAGCCAGACGCCAAAGCTCTTTCCGCCATGGTCGAGGGTGAGCACTTTGCAGTCTGTCATCAGGTCCGCGACGGCCACTCCTTTCCCAAGCCGGACGCGACCCGCAAAGTGGATATCGTCATCGTCGGCGGAGGCATGGCGGGCCTTTCCGCAGCCTATTTCCTGCGCGGCAAGGATTGGCTGCTCATTGAAAAAGAAGATCACTTCGGTGGGAATGCGTACCAAGAGGAGTTCGCCGGCCAATCCTATTCCACAGGAGCGGCTTACGATTTTCGCGGCAGCCCCAGTGACCAACTCGCCAAGGAAATCGGCCTCAGCCTACTTCCCATCAATATGCCTGACCCCACCATCGACAACGGCGTCTACACTCCCGACACTTGGCGCAGCGGCCTTTCCGAGCTTCCCTATTCGAAGGCCACCATCGCGAGCTTCAAAAAATTCGCCGAAGATGTCATGAAGATCGATCCCCGCAAGAACATGCTGGAGCTGGACTCCAAACCTTTCACGGAAATCACCGGCGCTTACGCCCCGGAAGTCACCAAGTGGTGGGACGCGTATGGCCCATCCAACTGGGGAGCCCTTACGCAGGACACGACGGCATTCATCGGCGTTTCCGATGCGCATTATCTGATCAAAGGCGAAGATTCCACGCGGGTCATTCTTCCCGGAGGCCTGGGCTGTATCAGCCACAAACTGGTGGAGGTGATGAAGCCGAAGTATGGGGAGCACATGCTCGGGGGCGCCACGGTGGTTTCCGTCGTACCGGATGGCAACGAAGTCCGCGTGACTTACCAGCGGGGAGAAAAAGCCACGACCGTCGCTGCCAAGGTTGTGCTGATGTGCTCTCCCAAATACATCACTTCGCGCATCGTCGCCGGACTGCCCAATGATCAAAGGCAGGCTATGCATCGTATGCGCTATGCCCCGGTGCCCATGATCAACATGATTTTCGATAAGCAGATCTACCGAAAAGGCTATGACAACTGGTGTCCGGGAAATTCTTTCACGGATTTCATCGTCGCCGATTGGACCATCCGCAACCAGCCCGGCTACCACCCCAAATACGAAATCCTTACGTTCTACTGCACTTTGCGGGAGTCAGAACGAGCGCTGCTTCTCGAGGAGGCCGATTGCAAGGATTTTGCCGGAAAAGTCCTGAAGGACTTCCAAAAACTCTTGCCGGAATTTAATGTGGACCCAATCGAGATTCATCTCTATCGCCGCGGCCATGCCATGATGATGGCGGTGCCAGGCCAATTCACGAAAAACCGGTTGATTGCTTCCCGCCCAATGGATCGTATCTTCTTCGGCAACTCCGATTCGGGCGGACCGGAATCGCTCACCATGGAGGCGGTCCGCATTTCTCATGCCGCGGCCGAATGGACGGACTTGGTTCTGGCAGGAAAGCCAGGAGCTGCGGAGTTGGCTCACAAGGCACTCACGGAAGTGACATTCTAGGCGCGTGGGCCAGTGAGTACTTTGGCGTTGGGATAGAATCGAGGCGCATCCGGATCGTGAGGGCCTATCATGTTGCGCGTAGCCGTCCTAGTCTGTGTCTCGCTCATGCTTTTCGCTCTCGTCTGTGCACAGACGCAGATGCCTCAGCGCTCCAAAATCACGGGTATCGCCTATGTCCGGATCAGGTCCAGCGATTTCGAAAGGTCCTCGGAAACCTACGGGAAAATCCTCGGCCTTCGAACAGGAACCAACGGCTGCATTCATGTGAAGGATCCCTGTTTCGTCGTTAACGCATCTCAGCACATCGAACTCACACAGGCACAAGCGGGCGATTCCGGCTCCTGGCTTGAGCAGACCGCTTTTCAGACCACTAGCGTCCGTGAAATGCGTCAGTACTTGCTTGCCCAACACATCCCGGTCTCTGAGATCAAAGCGAGCCCTCGCGGAATTCCTTTCATTGAATGTCAAGATCCTGAACACAACAGCATCGCTTTCGTTCAGGAATTCTCGGAAATCTCCGTGGCGCGTGTCCCGCCGAATCAAGTCAGCTCCCGCATTTTTCACACCGGCTTCGTTGTTAAAGACCTTGGTTTGATGAGGCGCTTCTATACGGAGGTTTTGGGCTTCCGCCTTTATTGGAAAGGAGGCTTCAAAGACCTTCCTCCCGGAACGCCGGAGAAGGAATCGGATATCGATTGGTTCGAAATTCAGGTCCCCGAAGGTTCAGATTGGGTGGAATTTATGTTGAACATCCCTGCCAATGCGGATCATCAGGAACTTGGCGTGCAAAACCACTTTTGCCTCGGCGTTCCCAACATGGAGAAAGCCCTGGATCAGCTTCACAAAAATGGTCTGGCGCCCGATTCGAAGTTTGCCGACGACAAATCCGAAATCGGCCGCGATGGTAAATGGCAATTCGATATCTTCGATCCGGATTGGACGCGCATTGAATTGATGGAGCCGTTTCCTGTCAAAGAACCCTGTTGCAATCCCTACACCGCTCCGCACGCAAAATTGTAATAGGCATTCCTCAGAAAAAAGCTGATCGAGCGCTTTGCCGCCAAGTTTCCATCCTGTTTCTACTCTTCGTGTAACTCTTCCTGTACAAATCCCTCGCGGTCCTCTCGCAACCTCCAGGCGGCCATCTCACCCGGCACGCCATCCCTCACGCTCACGATGATGTAGCTATACCAGGGCCAGGCATTCTGCCGGTCGAATTCGCTGGGACGGGCCGGATGATCCGGGTGAGAATGGTACCAACCAATGACGCTCAACCCGAGCGTTTCGGCAGTCCTCTCTGCCTTAATCACGTCCCTTGGATCGACAGAAAAGCGATTCCGAGGCGAATCCTCCCGGCGGTTCACCAGCGGGTAGATTTGCAAGACTTCTTGTGGCTTTTCTGCTCCCTCCTCGCGGGCTGCATCATGGCCGAAAAGCGCTCCGCAGCACTCATTGGGATAAACTTCCACAGCGTGGGCCCGGATCTTTTCCGTGCATTCCCCAAGAATTCTGAGCTTTTCCGAATCCTTCATGGTTGCTCTTGTGCCAAAGGGAATCCCACCTCACAGCGTATGCCTGTCGCCGCGAATCCCGTCAAATCGGTAAGAATTACAGGAGAGGCCGCGTCAGAGCAACGAAGTTTCGTACTAGGTCTCGACCGATCAGTGCCCTACTACTGTAGCAACTTCCTTCCCTCTCACCCACTTAGCCGATTGGTGAGCCGCTTGCTCCACCCAGCGTGAGGGGGGAACTCATGAAAACAGAACTTTCCTTCAAGACTGCGATTTGCAACGAGTACGAGAATCTTCTCTTCGCTTGCCAGAAAGCTCTAGAGAACTGGCGCACTCGGCGCGAAGAAATTGCCTCGCTCGGGTTTGCGAGCAAGAAAACCTCCGATGAACTCTTGCGGCTGCAAGCTGACTATGCGCGCGCCTATTCGCGACTGGAATCGCACGAGGAACATTGCGAACTGTGCCGCTTCGTGTCAAAGATCGGCGGCCGCAATTATTCGAGCATTTCCGTTGCTGCATTGGAAAAGAAACCCTTCGACTGAACACCCGAACGACCGGTGTATTGCGGGAAGGCCGATCACTGCGCGGCCTTCCCGTGCCGGGGAATTCGAGATGTGTCCCGTGATTGCAAGTGAGCATCTATTTTTTCAGCGGAGGATCAATTGGAGTTTCTTTTGGAGTTTGTCAGTTTGATCGCTTTTTTGCTCGGCTCGCCTCTTTACTCCCAGCAGCCGGCTGAGTCCCACATTTCACTGGACCCGCCCGCCGCACAAACTCATCAACATCCCCCTCAGGTCGAGAGTTCCGAATCAGAGTAAAGAAAACGCGGTATCCTGTTCCTGTTCACCGATGCCGTACCGATCCAATCGATTAACGCGCTCTGCTGTCCTCCCCTTTTTGGTCGTGCTAAGCGTTCCTTCCCTCTTATCCCCTCAGGAACAACCCCCGAACGTCATTCATGTTGATGTGAACCTCGTCCTGGTGGATGCCACGGTTAAAACAAAGGCCGGACAAATCATGGACGGCCTGAAGCAAGAGGACTTTGAGCTGCGCGAAGATGGCGTGCCACAAAAGATCGACATCTTCAGCCGCGACGAACTTCCTCTGAACGTCGCGCTTGTGCTCGACCTGAGCGACTCCATCGGCCCGTTCCTCGGGCCTTTGCGCAGCGCCGCAAACATCGCCTTGCCCTCGCTGAAACCAGAAGACGAAGTTGCTCTTTTCACCTTCGCCACGGAAGCACAACTGCGTGCTCCCTTCACCAGGGACAAAAACACGATTGCCCAGCAGATCACTGGTTTCCAGGTCGGCGGGGCAACCAATATCAATGACGGTATCTTTATGGCGGCTCGGTATCTGCTGAATACACCTCCAAGGGGCCGACGCGTGATCATTCTGATCAGCGATGACGTCGGTACGGACGCTGGCGGCCAGGGGACGCACGACATCGTTACAGAGGCGATTGCTTCGGATGCGGTCCTCTATAACCTGAAGATTCCTGGCTACAATCCGCCCGGAACGCTCATTGCCGCGGCCATGGTGCCAGGACTGGTCAACATTCACAAAGTGATCGAACAAACAGGCGGCGAGATTTTCGATGTACCGGACGTGGCGCATCTCGATTCTGTGTTTGGCGCTTTGATCAAACGCATCAAAACCCGCTATACGGTCGGGTATTACACGAACGCTACGGCAGCAAGCGGCAAGCCTCACAAGCTGGACGTGCGACTCACATCGTCGCACGGGAAAAAGGGCCACGACTATTTGCTGCTAGCCAAAAGCAGCTATTACATCCACTAGGTTCGTGCGAATCTTGCTTTTTCAAAAAAAAGGGAGCGCGGAAGCGCCCCCTCGTTTGGACCTGGACATTTAAGGCTTTCTTAATCCGCTACTGAGAGATATTCGCGGCAACAATCACGAGTTCTGACTTCTCGTGATTCTGTGCCAGACGCACCTCTGTGCGGCCTCTCGGAAATTCCCGTCCGGAGGTATTACCGGCAGTCCAGACCTGATAAAGGAAGTAGTAATCACCCATGCGGCGGAAAACGATCTTTGTGGTTTTCGACGCCTCTACATTTGTGCAAGCGTTCGACAAAACGTTGATCCCACCTCCGATTTCTTGCGTGTTGCCGATTCGGATGACGCTGTCGTTGTCGGCTGACGACCTGAGGGAATATTCACCCGCGGGATAGGCTCGATCACCGACGACGAAGTCGAAGGGGACGGTGGCACTCATTTTCGTCTGCTGAGCATCAGCAGCCGTAGCCATGAAGAGCGCGGCAAAAACAGAGAGGACGGAGAATAAGGTTTTCATGATACCTCCTTGGTGGCGAGGGCGAAGTACAGTGGCATGGAACAGCTCACGGGATCGTGGTCTTTGTTCCTGGTGTCTCTGCCTACTCACGCTCACAAACAGAGCACGGCCTGTGCCAAGCAGGCGTACGGAATCCGGCGCCGGCTCGGGTTTTGGTTAGCTGTTTCATTTCGAAGCGGATGGCCGAAGCAATTTGTTCCGTCTCTGGCCAGCCGCCCCATGAGCTTTGAATCAGGGAGAATTTGATCTGCACACGAAACGGCACCTGCCGCAGCCTGCAGCGCGGACCAGTAGAAGGCACCTGCCAGGTCTGTTGGCAGCAAACTCTTCTTTCAGTGATGGTTATGACGGCTAAAATCTTTTCGAAGGCAGCTTTTTTTATGGCTCACCAATCAGATAGGGCATCTATCTCTTCGGATAGTTGTTCCTGACCGACGTCGTTATGCAGGGAACTCGCCGGGCGTTTCCGGGGCATGATACGCTGGCAGTCCTGCATTGCGGAGGAATTATGGGGGAACGGCTGGAAGAGTTTCAGAGGTTTCGAGCGGAGTTGAACGACGAGATCTTGAACTGCGGCCACTTGGGAATGAAGCGAGCCTTTGCGCTGGACCATCAGGCCTACGAAGCCGGCGCTTTGGATACTAAAACCAAGGAATTGTTGGGTTTAGTGGCCTCCACAGTGCTACGCTGTGATGACTGCATCACCTATCACCTCGTTCGTGCCGGCGAGACAGGCTGGAACAGAGCGGAGGTGATTGATGCCCTGAACGTTGCACTGGTGGTCGGGGGCTCCATTACCGTACCCCACGTCCGGCGTGCTTTCGCACGAATGAGGGAGATTCCAGGGTTGCAACCTGAGGTAAAATAGTGGGCTGGTTAACCTATGAGCACGACGCCGAACGTCATCACTGCCGATCAAGAGAACCTGCTGCAACGGGTCAAGGGAGCTTGCGGCGCGGGGCTCTTCCTGCTGATCCAGAGCTCTCCAAAAATACTGAAGCTCTATCGCAACGAAAAGTCCTGGACGCTGCTACGCGTGGCGTTGGGTTGCTTCGGAGCCGCTTTGGTAATCCTTCCGATCAGCCTATGGCACGGCTATTTCACTGCCGTGTTTGGGCTGGCCGCCTTCGTATTGTCGATCCTGCTGCCTCCGGCGGAACTGGAATCGGCGACCGACCGCAAGGCGCGCGAATTAGGAGCGCAAACCGTGGTAGGCGGCGGGGAGTATCAAACAGGGAGCGGACTGACGAGCCCAGTGCAGTTGTTCATTTCGCCCTCCCAAACCTGGGCTATGAATAGGAACTACGATCCACTGACGGTAATCACAACCGCTGAAATCGCAAAGGTGGATGTGGTCCCGCGAGAAAATCACTGGCTACTGATTGTCAGGTGGGGAGAGCATCGGTCGGAGTTTGTATATAAAGGCATTTTTGCGGAGCGCTTCGCTCGCCTGGCGGAAGAATCACTGCGCCAAGCAAGCAGGCTGCAACCGTCTGCACGCAAGAGCCGAGCGGCCGGGGTATAGAACAGTCCCCGCCTTATTTTTTGTGCGATCTGGCCTAGCAACTTGCATTATCAAAAATCTCTTCCGATGAGCCTCTAGGGACGGTTTGTGCGAAAATACAGTATGGCTCGTGGTTGGGAAAGTAAAGGCGTGGAATCCCAAGTAGAAGACAGGAAGAACGTGGCAGAAAACTCAGACAAGGCCAAGAAAAGCCCGGACGACATACGGCGGGAAATTGAGAGACGCGGTCTGGTCCTCTCTCGAAAGAGAATTGTAAACGACCTGGAAACAGCAACTCATCCAAATCACCGCAAGTCTCTAGAAGCCGCGCTGGAACATCTGGACAAAAAGATTGCTGAGTTAAGCTGAGGTTTTATTCTCCCTCTTCAGGTGGGCACGTCTCGAAGATGACGTTCCGGCGAAGGGGTGCAGCCGAACGTCCAGGATATGCCTAATCCGTGAAAACGACCCCAACGGCCGTAGTTCCCTTCTCGAATCCAGCTTCCAATCGAACCACGTAGCCCCGCAGACGCATTTCGCGGACGCCATTCGGGCCGGGTGTCTCCATCACCACTTCAAGCTCGGACTGCAGGCGCGGACTATGTTTCAGGGAGATCAAAGCCCCTTGCAGAGCAAGGTCGCGAACCGTCGTTTCTTCCTGGAATTTATGGCCGTCAGAGGAGAGGCCCGTCACCACAGCCCGAAATTGCGCTTCGCGGCGCAGTGCGGTGCGCGAACCCGGCAGGTGCGCTTGCACGGGATTACTCGGCGCGCCGAGCGTAATTACCATGCCTTCGCTAGCGGCAAAAACTGAGTCAAATTCGTCGCGAGCGTCCCGCAATATGGCGTCCACCGTACGGTCCGCGGAATCGGGATCGTGGTGGAACAGAACGAGCGTCTTTGCGCCTACTTCCTTCGCGATGTTCACGCCTTCTTTCCAGGAGGAATGACCCCAGCCCTTTTTCGTCGACGCAAGCTGGGAGGGAGTGAATTGCGCGTCGTTGACGAAAATGTCCGCCCCCACGGCCAGTTCGCGCAGGCTCAAATCCAAAGCGGGATCGCCCGGTTCGTTGTCGGTAGCATAAACGATTGTTCCGGCTGGAGTCTCGATCCGGAAGCCGAGGCAACCCTGGGGATGGTTGATGTGCCTGGCGGTAACCTTGTTTTCCCCTACGAGAAAGGTCTCGCCACCTTCGAGTTCGCGGAATTTCCGTTTCGCGCTCATCGCAGAAAAATCCACGGGGAAATAAGGAAGAGCCATCTGTGTTTCAAAAACCTGGCGCAAGGAATCCGGACCGAGGAACTTTGAGCGAAAGCTGTAAAACTGAAACTCGTTCTTCTCCACGTAAAGTGGTGCGAAAAAGGGCAGTCCCTGAATGTGGTCCCAATGGTAGTGGGTGACAAAGATGTGGGCTTCTGAAGGGCGAACAGAGTCCTCCGAGGCCCACCGATTCCCCAGCATGCGCAGGCCCGTGCCGCAATCGAGAATGAATTGCGTACCATCGGGCGCCACAAAATCCAGGCACGGAGTATTCCCTCCAAAGCGCCAGGTGGCAGGATCGACGGTCGGGATGGAGCCGCGAACGCCCCAGAAGGTCAATTTGGCGATAGGAGTGCTCATTTGGATGGGTGCGGCGTCCGGTAACTCCTGTCAATCCACTCGTGAAATTTTGGAAACAATTCCTTTTCTGATAGTGGCAGTGGAGGCTAGGGCCGTCAACGAATTCAGGGCTGCGTGTTGTCAACCATCCAACAAGCCGCTAGGGCAAGGGCTGCGCATTGCAGAGTATCGACGTAGAATACGGACAGATGCACACAAATTCCCACGCAGGGCATTCGCATAGCCACCTGCATGACCACGGGCACGGCCACAATCATGCTCATGCGTCCATGAAACCCTCGGTCTTGGCCTGGGCCATCATGGCAACACTCGGGCTCGTTGTGGCCGAAGTGTTTGGCGGCCTGTTGGGCCATTCTGTGGCTCTCTTGAATGACGCGGTGCACAACCTTTCGGACGTGCCTGCCCTAGGTATCTCCTGGCTGGCCATGCGCTGGGCCCAACGGCCCGCGGATTCCGAAAAAACTTACGGCTATCACCGGGCCGGTACACTGGCAGCTTTCACAAATGCAGTGCTGCTGATCGTGCTCGCGGTGTGGCTCGGCTACGAGGCGATCGAGCGCCTGCGCAACCCTGTCGAAGTGGTGGAAAGCTGGATGATCTGGACGTCGCTGGCGGCGCTGGCGGTCAACGGCGGAATTACCTTTTCGCTGCTGAAAGGCTACGACGACTTAAATTTGCGAAGCATCCTGGTGCACAACTTCGGCGACGCCCTCTCGAATGTCGCGATCATCGTCGGCGCGGTCTTGATGCAATATACGCACCTGAATTGGATTGACCCGCTGCTGGGCCTGGCCATAGGCCTCCTCGTCTTGTATTCCTCGATTGGAATTCTGCGCGAATCGGCGCACATTCTTCTAGAAGGGAGGCCGCGCGGGACAAATGTGGAGGAAGTCGCGCGAGCCATCCTCACCGTGGAGCACGTGCAGGAAGTTCACGACATCCATATCTGGTCGCTCGGCGGGGATCACCATGCGCTGAGCTGTCATGCACGCGTTCCAGACATGCACATGGACAAGTGCGAAGAGGTCATTGTTGCCATCGCGAAAAAGGTGAGGGAGTTCGGAATCGAGCACAGTACCGTGCAATTGGAGCGCGCCGGATTGCCGGCGACCTCCGGCTACGTGATGCCGGAACCCATACGCAAATCCTGATTACGACTTATTGCAAAGCGGCAGGGCTGGAGTTGAGAGCTACGCCCGCAGCTGGCGGAGTCGGCAGATTGATGGTGTTGCCCAACTCTTCATTCGATTTCTGCGTAGCGTCCCAATCGAGAGAGTCCAGCGTTACGCTGTGGCGCACGCCTTGTTTTGTGACGTACTGCAGTTTGTCGTTCAGGAAACTGTAAGCGACCGCATAAATCTTGGCCCCGTCGTGCAGCACAAACACAAATTCGGGTAACACTTCGTTTGTGTCATCTCGGCGCATACGGGCAGGCGCGGCTCCATCTTGGTCCTGATAGTTATTCTCGCCATTGGGCTCTGGCGGCGCCGAGGAAGCATCTGCCTGAGTGTCCCCCTGGTAGCCCTGATCGGGCGGGGCCGCGTCCGCATAATAGGGGACTGGGATATACAGGGCGCCACCATAATAAGAAACGCCGCCATTGGAAACTGGGCAAGGGTTCAGTCCTTGAATTGGATAGGTAAAGTGAAAGCTGCAATTCTTCGGATAGTTTGTAGCCGTGGTTTGCGTGCCGCTCACGGGCCGTGGAACTGGGTTCGTGGGCACCGGGCGTACTGGTTTAAGAGCCACGGCGGGATTCCCACCAGAGGGAGCCGCATGACTAACGGCGGAGCGTGCTGGCGCTACCGGGTGCCCAGCGGCAGTGGCGGCCGGCGGAAGGGCGTGCATTGCCGCGGGTGGTGCGGACACCGCCACAGCAGCATGTTGATGTGCGGAAAGACTCGCGGCAAAACCGAAAGAGAAGGTCAACAAGACCAGAAGCTTGCGCATAGGGCGCCCCTGAGAAACTGAACTCTCGCTCCCCACTATCTTGGACGTAAGGAACCGGATAATGGATACAGACAACAACGGCACTTTGCATTGTGCATCCGCGACCGCGAGAAAAGAAGCGGAATTCTGAACCAGTAAGGTCAGTACTTCCAGCTCATATCCGCGCCGCTTGGAGCTGTTTCCGTCATGTGACGCGCAATTCGAGGCATGATGCGCTGGTAGACCGTGCCGATGCTCTCAAGATTGGAGATATCGCCCCCGCCCATATAGCAATGCGGCTTGCCGGGACTGTATTCAAAGTCCGCAACACGAAATGGATTCTTCGGCGAGTCAACGAAATCCTGCATCAGGTGGACGGCATTGTTGAGATACCAGGTGTCCATATCGCCAACAGCGAAGTGGAGCTTGCCCACAAGCTTGGGACCAAGTGTAGCGATGTCGCGCTGGAGAATATAACGAAGGTCATAGTGCTCCTTCCAATAGGCGGCCACGGTGGAATCAATCTCCCCCGTCGAAGGATTCCAGATCGGCTTGGGGTAGCCGTCCAAGCCGACCGGGCTAAATACGGCCTGCCAGATGCCGAATTGCTCGGTGGACCTGCCGTGCGTGCCCATGACCTCTTCGCGTCGGACCGCGGGCTCCATGACAGCCTCAAGCTCACCCGTAGCAGTGCGCATTTCCCCCCGCGGCACCTGGCCGAAGGGCCCTTGCTGCCAGAAAGCGTTCCTGTCCGCGTAAATGTTGACCGCCTGATAGGCTCGGAAGTCAATCGGGTCGGGACAGAACGAATACGCCCCGTTGTAAAAGTCTGGATAGAAGATCTGCGACGCGGCCGCTTCCCAGCCGCCCGTCGAACCACCTTCCAAGGCCCGCGCCCAGGGCTGGCCGATGCCCCGGAATCGTTTCTCCACTTCGGGGATGAGCTCTTGCGTGATCGCGTCCCCGTACGGGCCGAGGTTGGCCGAATTCACCGCATAAGAGTCATCGTAATAAGGATTCGCATGCTGGATGCTCATCAGGAGCATTTTGGGAAGATGGCCAGAGGTCCAGTCCTGGTAAAAACGGTTGGAATATTGCAGGAACTCCAGATATTTGCCCTTGGCGGAATCCGGTATTTTCTCCTGAAAAAATTCCCAGTCCGGCTCGAAGTGGCCCTGATGGACGAGAAGCGGGTAATGTGCGGTCGGGTGTTCGTCGAACCCTTCAGGAAGAAGCACCGTCGCTCCAAGGTACACAGGCCGTCCCCAGAAAGCCGTAAGAAGTCTGCTCTGGATGCGAATGTGCTTGATGTACTTCGTGTCCTTAGGCGGCTCCATCGGCGGGATCTTCTCGGTTAGGTTGATGCGCACGACGTTGCCGGACTGTGGATCGAGGTGGAAACGGACCGGCTTGTTGAGAAGATTGCCGGGCTTGTTGAACCACTGCTGGCCTTCACCCATGTCCGGCGCAAGCTTGATCGTGTAGCCGTCGGCGCGATGGAATGTCTCGTAGATGTTGAGGACCGCCTGGACGTAGTAGTCCCCGGCGGGGAGCTGGTCCAGGGAAACGAGCGGATAGCCGAGCGTGGTGGAATCGATTGTGGCCGGAGTGCCCGGCTTCCATCCGTCAACATCGAGCCCAAAGAACTGCGCGCTGGAGGCTTCTTCCTCGAGCAACTGGAAGCGCGGTTCCCTGTTCTCGTCCGTCGAAATGCCGAGTATGATGTGGCCGTCAAGCGCTTTTCCCTCACTGAGAGAATCCGAAAAAGAAATCTCAAAGCGCAGTTTGGAAGCGGGCTTGGATTGAGCGAGGCCAACCTGGGCGGCAAGTAACGACAGGCCTAAGCAAGAGGTGATTGTAAGTGTGCGGCCAAATCTGTATGAAATGGATTTCCAAATTCCGACGAAACGCAAAAGGACCTCCAGATTTGTGAAAAAACAGAATACAACAGGAGCCGACCGCTCGCTCCACCCATATACTTATCGTTTAGTCGGGCGCGACTATAAGGCAGGGACCACCCCTAGACTACTCGGATTCACCGGGACCGGTACGGCAACCAGGGGCACGGGCTTGTTGCGAATTGGGGGGCAGAGGAGCGCGCAGTTCAAGTCGTAGGCGGGCGTTATCGGAGCGGATGCCAACGGGGCCATCGAATGACAGGACCTCCGGACCGAGCGAGCCCTCCCAGACAAGCGTGTTGTCCGCGAATACCTTCAGTTCGTCGCCCTTCATCTCCGCCCGCAAGCTATGGGTGGCACCGGGTTGCAACAGAGGAACGGGCTTGCTGTGACCAGCGTTGATATTTCGATAACCCCGGTTGCCGCACTCCGCGCTGCTGTGCTGGCCGGCATTACTCTTGACGGAAACGACCAGTCTGGATTCCGGTTCGATGCGCCACATTGCGTAAACCAGGTTGCAGGCGTCTTGCGCGCGCAGCTTCAAGCCAAACTGGCGGCGCAATTCGCCGGAGCCCAGTCGTGCTTCATTCTCCGTCGAGCCGAGGTAGGTGAAACGGGTTTCGACGTCTTGTGGAGTGAAAGCATTCAAATAAGCGCGCATTTTCGGAACAGATACGGACAGTTGGGCGCCAGGAAGCTCATCGATGGCGCCCTCGGTTACGCACAGACTGGCGCGAGAGACAAGCTCGAGATTCGCTGTGGGTGACCCAGCATCGGCACGGACGCCGAATACTCCAAGGCAGAAGAGAATGACGAAGTGCCCCGATTTGCGTTGAAGCATACTGACCTTCCCGGACCAACCAATCGGCGGGGAGAGGGTGGTGCCCGTGTGCATGATAGACCTGTTTGCTACCCACAGTTTTGTAGATTCCGAGTTGAGTTGTGACGCCTGGGGGACAGGGCAGTGGGCGCTGCGCTTTCATGTATATAGGAGGATGTGCTATAACCGGATGGCCGTGAAACAGGACGGAAATCAGGAGAGAGCCCCGGCGGGACTGAGGGGCACGGCCGTGGCCGAGTCGCCGTCGGGCAGCATGGCGGCAGACAAGGCTGGAATTGGAGCGCAAGAGGATCCGTCCCGGTATTGCCCGGTATGTTCGCAGCGGCTCGAGTCGAGAAGGTGCAAGCTGGTCTGCAACGTATGCGGGTACTACATGTCTTGCGCGGATTACTACTAAGGCGAAGCAGTCAGGCTCGAAAGAAAAGACTGCTTTGCGGAATACACCAAAACTAGATATGCTTCGCGGTTCCGGCCCGGGTTGCCGCCGGATTCGTGTACGGATGAGGAGGAACTAAACGTGGCATTAAAGATTACAACTCGGGAAGTCGACGGCGTAACGGTGGCTGCGCTGGACGGACGCATCGTGCTCGGTGAAGAGAGCAACGCGCTCCGGGAGAAGATCAAGACGCTGGTGGGCGAGGGTAAGAAGAAGATCGTGCTAAACATGGACAACGTCACGTTCATCGACAGTGCGGGCCTCGGCACACTGGTCGCGTCTCACCACAGCGCCAAGGCGCAGGGAGCCGGGCTGAAGCTGTGCCATCTGGGCACGAAGTTCCAGGAAGTGCTGCAGATTACGAAGCTGATGACCATCTTCGACGTATACAACACGGAAGCCGATGCGGTGGCCAGCTTCTCGAAGTAAGCCGGCGCCCCTCTGAGAACAATTCTGAGGAAGGGCAGGTTTATTCCTGCCCTTTTTTGTTGCCCTCGTCTGCTACGCCATGCGGTACATCGTGATTCCGCTGAGAAGCTTGGGATAGAAGTCTGTGGACTTTTGCGGCATCACCTCTCCGGCTGTCGCAACACGCACCACCAGGTCAACATCCACGGGATTGAGCAGAAACGCGACCTGCGCAAAGGACCGGTCCACCGCATCCAGCGCAACGGAAGCTTCCCGCTCGTAGGAGAGGTTCGCTTCGGCGGCAACAGCATGGGGAGTGATGCCAAGCGCGGGCTCGAGAATGCCCTGGTGCAAAAGAACAACATCGAGTTCGCGTTGCAAAGGCGACAGGCCAGGCAGGATTTGCGCGATGTCCGCTTCCGGCCGGAGCGTGAGAATGTAAAAAGCGTGCGACCCGTTCTCGGCCGCAGGATAGACGCCGATGGCGCGCTGAGACTTGTTTGCCGAGAGATGGTGAAGGAACTTCGCGGCCGCTTCCTGGCGCTGTTCGGGACCGTCAAAGGCGATGACCTCGGTGGCAAACCAAGGTTCCAGATAGCGCCGCACGGCGCTCCAGTAAAAGTCCCGCAGGTTGGCCACGACGCGGTGCGTCGGCAGAATCGTCAAGCCTTCGCTGCGGGTGTTGATGAATGTCATCATCGAAAACTCATAAGGCGCATCGGGGATGAGCTTGCTGGCGCGAGAGCGGTTTTCGTTGCGGAAATTGAGTGAAGTCTCGTAGCGATGATGTCCGTCGGCAATGACCAGCTTCTGCTCGGCCATGGCCGCCTGGATAGCGGAGATACGGTGCGGCTCCGCAACCAGCCATAGGCTGTGAATGACTCCATACTCGTCGGTGAGCTGCGTAACCGGCGACTGCGACGACTGAACCTCCCCAAGAACCCCGTCCACCTGCCGGTGCGTGTCCGAATAGAGCATGAATAATTGGCCCGTGTGCGTACGCGTGTGGCGCAGCAGTTCCAGCCGGTCGGCTTTAGGTCCGGAAAGAGTGTGCTCGTGGCGGAAAATCACGCCCGCGGAATAGTCTTCCAGCTTGCCAAGCCCGATGAAGCCGCGGCGGCTGCGGCGCAAGGCTGTGCCTGGGATGGTGTAATCCTGCGCGTAGGCGTAAAAGGCGGGGGCTGGGTCCTGCTGAATAACGCGTTCGCCGATCCAAGCGTTGAGGCTGGCAGCGGCGCGCGTGTATACGTTGTCTTGCGGGTTGTCCTCTTTATTCGAGCGACCCTTTTCAATCGCGATCAAATTGTGAGGATCGGCGGCGTAATACTTCTCCTGCATCGCGGGAGTGATCTTGTCGTAAGGCTGCGTCAGCACCTTTTCAAAAGGGGCGAGACTAGGGTTGTAGCGATAAGCGCGGAAGGGTTGTACCAGGGCCATAAGGCCTCCAAGCCAGATTTATGCTGAATGGACAGCCTATTAGTGTACGCGATGTGCCGGCGAACCGAGAAAACTGGACACTGTCCGAAGAAAAAGACACCGCGCTGGACATATTACAATGAAAATCTATGACCAATACGAATGCAGGACGGGTGCGCGCGTTTCTCTTTGACCTGGATGGAACCCTGATCGATTCGAAGATGGACCTAGTGAACTCGGTGAACGCTATGCTGCATCAGACTGGCCGAACGGAACAGCCAATAGAATTGGTGGCCAGCTACGTGGGGCACGGCGCGCCTCAATTAATCGCCAGTGTCCTAGGCCCACAAGCCAACGAAGAGCAGCGGCGCGAGGCGCTGGCCATATTCCTGGCGCATTACCAGGAGCAAAAGCTGAATCTGACGCGACCCTATCCGGGCGTGGTCGAAGGGTTACATGCTCTTGCCGATTTCCCCTTAGCGGTCCTGACAAATAAGCCCGTGAAACTAAGCGTGGAAATTCTGGAAGGCCTTCAGCTCGCAAACCTCTTCCGCGGCATCTATGGTGGGGACAGTTTCGAAACCAAAAAGCCCAATCCCTCGGGGGCACTTGCCGTTCTCGAGGAACTCGGCATTGCGCCAGCCGAATCGG
>Ga0187772_10000418_pt1 | contig 19030 bp, 21 predicted proteins | sample 0116_SJ02_MP15_2_FD_133137 | JGI IMG/M metagenome (GOLD analysis project Ga0187772, IMG submission 133137) | Tropical peat soil microbial communities from peatlands in Department of Meta, Colombia - 0116_SJ02_MP15_20_MG | ecosystem: Environmental > Terrestrial > Soil > Wetlands > Peat | place... | reverse complement strand
ATATCATTTTATCCGCATCCGTTGATACAACGGTCTCATGCAGAGTGGCTGAGGGACTGGCCCGATGACGCCACGGCAACCGGCCCCGAATGCGTTTGGGGTGACCAGGTGCCAATTCCAGCCCCGACGGGTGTCCGGGAAAAATGAGAGGCGCGCCTCCAATTTATCAGCCCCTTCTCAACCATGAGCCGGGGCTTTTTTGTTGCCCCGCGTAGGACAGGCGTCGCGCCTGTCTCAAGTTGGAAAAACAAAATGCAGTCAGAGACAGGCTGGAAGCGCTGTCCTACAAAACATTTATGAAAGAACACAGTGGTTACATGAAGGCGTTGAAGTGCCGGGAGTGCGGACGCGAATATCCGCTCACGGCCAATCACGTCTGCGAGTTCGATTTCGGCCCGCTCGAAGTTGCCTACGATTACGAACGCATCAAAAAATCACTGACCAAGACGGCCATCCAATCGCGGCCGGAAACGATTTGGCGTTACCGCGAGTTGCTGCCGGTAGCCTCCGACCCGACCGTCGGGCTGCAAGTCGGCTTCACGCCGCTGGCGAGAGCAGACCGGCTCGCCAAAAAACTCGGCATCCGCGAACTTTGGATCAAGAACGACACGGTGAACTACCCCACCCTGTCATTCAAAGACCGCGTCGTAAGTGTCGCGTTGAGCCGTTCACGCGAACTCGGCTTCGACACCGTGGCGTGCGCCTCGACCGGCAACCTCGCGAATTCTGTTGCCGCCCAGGCCGCGTCCGCCGGATTGAAGGCCTACGTGTTCATTCCGTCGGATCTGGAACAGGGTAAGATCGTCAACTCCCTGGTTTACGGCGCGCACGTCATCGGCATCAAAGGCCATTACGACGAAGTGAACCGGCTTTGCGCCGAGATTGCCGGCAAATTCGGCTGGGCGTTTGTGAACGTGAACATGCGGCCGTATTACGCCGAGGGTTCCAAGAGCATGGCGTATGAAATCGCCGAGCAAAACGGCTGGCGCATCCCGCGGCACACGGTCGTGCCGATGGCCTCAGGCTCGTTGCTGACAAAAATTGAGAAAGGCTACCTGGAATTGGTCAAACTTGGTCTGGTGCCGGAGACGGAATACGCCATCCACGGTGCGCAGGCGACCGGTTGTTCGCCGATTTCCACCGCGCAAAAGGCGGGCCTCGATTTCTTCAAACCGCTCAAGCCGGACACGATTGCGAAATCGCTCGCCATCGGCACCCCGGCGGACGGTTTTTACGCCCTGAAAGTGATGCGCGACACGAACGGCGCGGCGGAAGACGTGACCGACGACGAGATTCGCGACGGGATGAAGCTGCTCGCCGAGACGGAAGGCATCTTTGCTGAGACCGCCGGCGGCGTGACCGTGGGTGTGGCCAGGAAACTCATTGATTCAGGCAAAATTCCGAGTGATGATTCGGCGGTGCTTTGTGTGACCGGCAACGGATTGAAAACGCTTGACGCCGTGCAAGGCCATGTCGGCAAACCGCGCGAAATCAAGCCGAGCCTGCGCGAGTTTGAGGCATTGATCGCGCGTGAAGAGAGAGCGAATGCCTAAAAGGTTTCTGGCATTATGAGAGCATTGGCGAAAAGGAAACGAGAGCGCGTCAATGCCATCGGCGGCGTCTTTCTTAAAATCCAAAATGCCGCGCGCGTGGCAAATTGGTATCGTAAGCACCTTGGCATTCAGGTCGAAGACGGCCACGCTGATTTTGTCTGGCGGGAAAAAGATAACCCAAACCGAATTGGACGAACCGTTTGGGCATTGTTTCCAGCCGATACCGATTATTTCGGCTCTTCGTCGCGATTCATGATTAACTATCGCGTGGCCAATCTGGAACGTATGCTCAAACAGCTTCGCCGCAGCAGAGTGGCGGTTGAAAAGGTTGACGACTGTAACTACGGACGGTTTGCATGGATTACCGACCCGGAGGGCAACCGCATTGAGCTATGGGAGCCAAAGGACAAGTGAAGAATTTAACTCATCGGCCCAAATTAAAATTAAGACTATGCCCAAAAAAGTCCGAATTCCGACGCCGCTCCGCAAGTTGACGAACAACGAGGAACTGGTCGAAGTCAACGCCGCCACCATTGGCGAGGCGATTACAGAATTGCAGTCGCGCTACCCCGGAGTCCAGGAACGGCTCATGGATGAAAACGGCGAGGTGCGCCGCTTCGTGAACGTGTATGTGAACGAAGAAGACATCCGCTTCCTCAAAAACAAAGAGACGCCGCTCAAAGACGGCGACGAAATCAGCATTATTCCCGCGATTGCGGGGGGTTAAAACGGTTGAATCGTAAATCCTAAATCATCAATCGTAAATTTTCACGCTATGGCCAAAGTTTCCCGAAAACCGGCAGTAACCACCAGATCCACAACGCCCACTCAACGAAGATTGTGGCTGATGTATCCACCGAAACTCATCAAGAAACCGTTCATCTGGGAAGTCGGGCACAAATTCAAGGTCGTCACCAACATCCGGCAGGCCAGCGTGACGGACGAGATCGGCATCGTGTGTCTCGAATTGGACGGCCCGCGCGACAAAGTGAAGGCTGCCATCAAATGGCTGGAGACACACGGTGTGAATGTGGAGCCGGTTGAAATAAGCGTGATCGAAAGCTGACGGCTTTTCATTACCGGGTCCAGAACGCGCTGCCGATCCTTGGTCAAGATTACCGATGGCTTCCACGGGCCAAAGTTCCACCCAGGAAAAAAACAGGCCGGCCAAGTTGGCCGGCCTGGTCCCCCAAGTTAACGGAATCGGTGACCTTACCCTGTCCGCCCCCTGAAGAAAACCCGCACTTTTTTCATGCCGAGTGGCAGCAAAATCAACAGACCAAAGCTTGCAGCACCTGGCTCTGGCACAGCACTTAATTCAGGCACCACCATCAACTGATCCTGCGCCCCCGCGCCGTTGGAACCATCCGGATTGGGAACCCACAAGTTCAAGGCAACCACGCCATACGCGCCGTTGGCGGCATTGTTGAGGTTCGCGCCCAATGCTGATGCTGCCGCGTTGTAGAAGGCTGTCCCGTCGGCGCCACTACCACCATTTATCAGACTGGTTACTTCACCTTGGAGGTACCAAATCGCCTGTTGTAGATCGCCAGCCGAAGTTGTACGACCGCTGCCATTATAGTCATACCCGCTTAATGTGCCTGCGGCGAACTGGCTGTAGAGCCAGGCGGTACCGATCGTGATCGGTTCGCCGTTGGGGAATTGCCCGCCATCATACATGATTTCGTCGCTGATCGTAACATTGTAAATCGTACCGGGATAAAAATACTCCCCTGTTTCGATGCAGAACGTCTGAAAATTTGGATTTCCGGCCGCCAAATCTGCTGTCGCCGGGGTGTAACCAGCCAGAGTGGGATTAACGGAAAGCAGATTTGCATTGGGCACGGCGTTGAATTCACCACCATCACTATAACTGTATATATCCTGATAGAGAGTGATCTGCATCTGGGCCTGAACCACAGGGACTGCAAGCACTCCCACCAAGCCAGCGAATAGGCATAATTTTTTCATACTTTCCTTTCGAATTGATGGAAAACCAAAGGTAAGGCTGCGAACCAAGATCCAGAAGGCCTTCTCTCTCCATGACGGAGAAACAACAGAATGGCTCATAAAATTCTTACCGGGTGCTTAATCAACTATTTTCGTTATTACTTTTTTGACCGGCATAGTCAGAACTGACCCTGCCTCGATTGAACGGACAACCGTTCAGTCGAGTTTCAGGGAATACTGGCTTTCGATCATTTCGGCCTGCCGCTTAAGCAGCGCGTTTTGTTCCTCGATAAGTTTACGTCGTTCCTCAATGAGCCGGGTTTGTTGCTGCATCAAGTGCTTTTGCTCTTCGATGAGGTTTTTCTGGCTGGCGATCAAATCCAAGGTGGCTTCTGCAATTGTCTGATGGGCGGCACCATTATTTGTGGCAATCGTGTGATCGTTTGCAATCGCGTGGTTTTTCACTCTCTCACTGAGCATCGGCCCCACCCCTGCGTTTGAACGCGAAGACAGTTCCATCACGACATGAGTATAGAACTTGGAGTAATCAAAGACCTTTTTCCGATGGAGCTTGCCACGGTCATCTGGTGGTATGCTCGCACTCTTTTGCAGAACCGGCCTCGCAGTCGCTGAACCCGAGCCATTACCCTGGCCGTTCCCCTGGGTGGCCCGCGCCGCAGTGATTGCGTGCCCTCCACTCGCATGAATCGCGCTGCGCACCTTCCGTTGCCGGCGCTTGTGATAAAGGAGCGTTCCACCAGCCAACACGGCGCAGCCGGCCAAACCTGAATAAATCCAAACCACAATGCCGCCCCCGGCACTGGCCATCAAATCCTTGTTTTCACCCGGACGTTTGTCATTAACGATGAGTTGGGACAGGTTGACGCCGGCGATTTTGTCGCCGTTGCCGTAATCAGCATAGCGCTGTCCTTCTTTGAACGTGATATTCTTCATCAATTGTTGCAAAGGACTCGAATCGGCTGAAGCCTCATAAGGTCGCACGGTGATGATTTGCAGGACCCCGCGCCGGCCAAGCAACAGCATCGTATCATTCACCACCTTCGACGTTTGCGTCTCAGCCCGGAGCGCCCATTCCAATGAGTGCGTCTCCGCATCATACACCGGCGGGCGTTCCCAATTTACGGATACGATTGATGCCATTCCTTGTTCGGCGCGCTCGCTATTTTGCATCTCGCTCTGCTTCTGCACGGCCTGCAAAACCGCCGCCGGATCTATCTGTTCTTTATCCGCATTCTTCACATAACCAATGTCCGCGTACGTGAGGATAACCCACCATTTTCCGGATTCCGGAGCCAGGATACCAATCAGACCATCAGGAACGGGATTCTTCATCCGCTCAAGAAGAATCCGCGCTCCCGCTTCATCCGCCAAGCGATAACCTTGTGGAACGTCGATATCAGCGATCGTCCCCAAACTCGCCTTGTTCGGGCCGATAATCCGCCAGACGTTTTGCGACGACGTTACCGGAGTAAGCGAGAGTTGCTCTCCCCAACACGGCTGAATCCCAAAAGCAGCCAAGACCGGCAAAATACAAAAAATGGCCGGATATTTCCGCCACTTGGAATTTCTCAGAAGGCAGGCATTCATATTTACAACTTATACAACTCACCCCACTAGATTCAGTCAGTGTCCAAGTTTCAAACAAAACCTGTCCAAAGTCAATACATTTTTTGGCTGTTTTGGACATTTAACATGATTGTCAAATGGCTTTAAGTCGCGTAACTGGCGTGTCCTAAGACACTTACAATACCGGGTTCCTCTGCGATTCGTTTTTTTTATTTCCGGCGGTGGCGTTTGACCTTGATTTGCGTCGTGGCGTGAGTGAGTGCGGCGTGAACCCGCGCGGCTTCCTCATCGCTGACTTTCTCGGCCAAACGTATTTCAGCTTGCCGACGGGCTTCCTCGGCTTTTGCCTCATCAATGTTCTCGGCACTGACGGCCATGTCGGTGAGAATCGAGACGCGGTCACCGGTGACCTGCACGAAGCCATCCCCCACTGCGAGGAAAAAAGTCTCCTTGCCCTTGTTTACGACGATTTCGCCTGCGACGAGCTGTGTCATCAACGGCATGTGCTGCGGCAAAATACCCATTTCACCCTCCAGGCCGGTGAGCGTGACCATGTCCACATCGTCCGAGAAGACTTTCGCCTCCGGCGTGACGATTTCGAGTTTTAGCGTTGCCATCGTTAAATCGTTAAATGATTGAATCGTTGCGCCGGCTTGGCAATTCAACGTTTCAATGAATTATGCTTCTTTTATTTCCTCAATTCCGCCCTTCATGTAAAAATTCTGCTCCGGCACGTCGTCGTGTTTGCCGTCGAGAATTTCCTTGAAGCCGCGGACGGTTTCCGCGACCGGCACCTGCTTGCCCGCCCGGCCGGTGAACACTTCCGCCACTGAGAACGGCTGACTGAGAAAGCGCTGGATTTTTCGCGCCCGATAAACCGTGAGCTTGTCGTCCGGCGAAAGCTCGTCCATGCCCAGAATCGCGATGATGTCCTGCAAATCCTTGTAGCGTTGCAGCACGCGCTGCACGCCGCGCGCCACCTCGTAATGTTCCTGCCCGACGATGTCCGGCGTGAGCGCGCGCGAAGTTGAAGAGAGCGGATCCACCGCCGGGTAAATTCCCAACTCCGCGATGGAGCGCTCCAAAACAATGGTCGCGTCCAGGTGTGCGAAAGTCGTGGCCGGAGCTGGATCGGTCAGGTCGTCGGCCGGCACATAAACGGCTTGGAACGATGTGATGGAACCTTTTTTCGTCGAAGTGATGCGTTCCTGCAAATCACCCATTTCGGAGGCGAGCGTCGGCTGATAACCAACCGCACTCGGCGTGCGGCCCAAGAGCGCAGAGACCTCGGATCCGGCCTGGGAAAACCGGAAGATGTTGTCAATAAACAGCAGCACATCCTGATTTTTCTCGTCGCGGAAATACTCCGTGATGGCGAGACCTGACAACCCGACGCGCAAACGCGCGCCCGGCGGCTCGTTCATCTGGCCATAGACAAGCGCAATTTTCGAGGCGCCCAGATCGTCCTGCCTGATGACGCCCGCTTCGGACATTTCGGTGTAGAGGTCGTTGCCCTCCCGCGTGCGCTCGCCAACGCCCGCGAACACGGAGACGCCGCCGTGCATCTTGGCAATGTTGTTTATCAATTCCATGATGACCACGGTTTTGCCGACGCCCGCGCCGCCGAACGCGCCAACCTTGCCCCCCTTCAGGAACGGGCAAATCAAGTCAATGACCTTGATGCCGGTCGTCAAAATTTGCGGGCTGGTGGATTGCTCGGCCAGTGTCGGCGCGGCGCGATGAATGGGATAATACTTTTCGGCCTTGACCGGACCTCGTTCGTCCACTGGTTCACCGACGACGTTGAGCACACGACCCATCACCCCATCGCCCACCGGCATGGAAATCGGTTTGCCGTTGTCCACAACTTCGTAACCTCGCTTCATGCCTTCGGTGGAACCCATGCAAACGCAGCGCACCCAGTTGTCGCCGAGGTGCTGCTCAACTTCGAGCGTCCGCTTCGCGCGACCCTGACCGGGCACGTCGAACTCGACCGTGAGCGCGTTGTAGATGGCGGGCAGTTCGCCGGGGAATTCCGCGTCCACGACCGGCCCGATGATTTGAACGATCTTGCCTTTGTTCATGTTCTAAAAATCTTTGGTTAAAAGCTTCGGGTTCAGGCCACGGCCATTTGGGCGGTGGCAATTTCCAGCAATTCTTTGGTGATGTTGGCCTGACGCAGCTTGTTGTATTCGAGTGTGAGGTCCTTGATGAGTTGCATGGCATTTTCGGTGGCATTTTTCATGGCCACCAGTTTGGCGCTATATTCGCTCGCCCGCGCCTCCAGCAAAATTTGATAAATTTTGAAATTCAAGCCGTGCGGCAGCAACTCACTCAGCACGGTGGTTTCGTCCGGCTCGAACTCAAATGTATCCGTCGTCGCGCCGCGGGCCGGCAGTTCTTTCGGTTGCGCCTGGCCGGAGGCGCCAGTCGTAAGGGCCTGGATTTTCCCGACCGGCAGGAGCGGCAAGGTTTCCGGCCGCTGGTTCAAAGTGGAAATGAACCTGGTGAACAAAATGTCCACGGCGCCCACTGCGCCCGTGGTGAACAAATCCTGCGCGAATTTGGAAATGGCCCGCGCCTCGTCGAATTGCGGCGTGTCCTTGTAGGTGAACTCGGCGGCGAGCTGCCGCCGGGTGCGCGAAACGAACTGGGCCGCCTTGCGTCCGGCAGTGATGAACACGACAGAATCCCGATCAAACTTCACCGCTTCGCGGAACAAATTGCTGTTGAGCGCACCGCACAAACCCTTGTCAGTGCTGACGAGGATGACTGCGCGTTTCTTCACAAGACGTGTCTCCATCAACGGGTGTTTGAACGCGGCGATGCGCGGTGCCGCCTCGGCAAGCACCTCGTTCATCAAGTCAGCATAGGGTCGCCCGGCCACCGCGGCCTGCTGGGCCTTGCGCATCTTGGCTGCCGCCACCATCTGCATCGCCTTGGTGATTTGGGCGGTGTTCTTGACCGACTTGATGCGTCGGCGGATGTCGCGGGTGCTGGGCATGAATTAGTGATACGTCTGCTTGAACTCTGTCACCACCGTCTTCAAATGGACGGCGAGCGCGTCGCTCATTACCTTTTCTTTGGTGATGCGCGCCAGCAAATCTGTTTTGCGGCTGGTCATGTAATCCATGAGCTTGGCCTGAAAGTCCTTGATCTTGTCCACCGGCACGTCGTCCACGAAACCGTTTTGCGCCGACCACAACACCACCACCTGCACCTCCACCGGCATCGGGTTGTATTGAATCTGCTTGAACAATTCGACGATGCGTTTGCCGCGTTCGAGCTGTGCCTGTGTCTTCGCGTCGAGGTCTGACCCGAACTGCGCGAAGGCCGCCAGTTCACGAAACTGCGCCAGGTCGCCCTTGATGCGACCCGCCACCTGTTTCATCGCCTTGACCTGCGCCGCCGAACCCACGCGCGACACCGACAAGCCCACCGAAATTGCCGGACGCACGCCTTGATAAAACAAATCCGTCTCCAGATAAATCTGCCCGTCGGTGATGGAAATCACGTTCGTCGGGATGTAGGCCGAAACGTCGCCCGCCTGCGTCTCGATGATCGGCAGCGCCGTCAGCGAGCCGTTGCCGTTTTTCTCGTTCAGGCGCGCGGCGCGCTCGAGCAAACGGCTGTGAAGATAAAACACGTCGCCCGGATACGCCTCACGGCCCGACGGACGTTTCAGCACCAGCGAAACCTGGCGATAGGCGACGGCGTGCTTCGACAAATCATCGTAAATAATCAGCGCGTCCATGCCGTTATCCATGAACCATTCGCCCATCGCAGCCCCGGCGAACGGCGCGAGATACTGGTTTGTGGCCGAATCGGCCGCCGCTGCCACCACTACAATCGTGTAAGGCAGCGCGTGCGCTTCATCCAGCACAGCAATGGTGCGCGCCACGTCGGATTGTTTCTGGCCAATGGCGACGTAAATGCAATACAGCGGGCGGTAATCCTTGTCGCCGACCTGCTGCGCCACGAGGTTGAGCCGCGCGTTGTTGATGATGGTGTCAACCCCGATGGTCGTCTTGCCGGTCGAGCGGTCGCCGATGATCAATTCGCGCTGGCCGCGGCCAATCGGAATCATCGCGTCAATGGCCATGATACCCGTTTGCACCGGCTGGCTGACCGAACGGCGTTTGATGATGCCTGGCGCGATTTTTTCCACCGGATATTGCGTCGCCGATTTGACGGGGCCTTTGCCGTCGAGCGGCTGGCCCAATGCGTTGACGACGCGGCCCAACAATTCCCTGCCGACCGGTACCTGCAGCAATTTGCCGGTCGTGCGGACTTCGTCGCCTTCCTTGATTTCGGTAAAATCGCCCAGAACGATCGCCCCAACCTCGGTTTCCTCGAGGTTCAGCGCCAAACCGGTGATGCCGTGGCCGAAGTCGAGCATCTCGTTCAACATCGTGTCTGTCAGGCCCTCGATCCGGGCCACGCCGTCGCCGATTTCGCGCACGACGCCGACGTTCTGCTTCGCCGTCGCCAGTTTTGCGCCGGTGATTTGGGCTTCAATTTCCTGCAACAAGTCGCTCATAAATTTTCAAGCTGCCCCGTTTCGATTAAAATTGTTGTGCCAGCGCGTTCAACCGCGCCCGCACGCTGCCGTCATACAGGTCGCTGCCCGCCTGAATCCGCAGGCCACCGATCAAGGCTGGATTTTGGACGAAGGAAACGTTCGTTCCGGATCCGTAAATTGTTTTTAGCTGTTTTGTCACTTTTGTTCTCAAGTCGGGCGGCAATGGCGCCGTGCTTTCCACGCGCGCGGTTCGCCGTTCCAAATCCAGCTTCACGAGCCGCTGCAGGCGCGACAAAATTTTGATATAGCCGCGCGGCTTTTGCGCCAGCACCAGCGCCACGGCTCGCCGGACGCGGTCCTCGTCCAACAGGCCCTTGACCAGGCAACTGCGAAACAGCTCCCGGGCGCTGCGCTGGGCTTGTTTGGAAATTTTCATTTCATTTCCGGTAGGGTCGCTTCGCCGAGGCGACCGGATGGCCCGGCGATCCGTTCACTACCAACAAATTTTCATGCAGCCAATTCCTTTGCCGTCTCCTCCGCCAGCCGCCGTTGGTCGCCCGGCGTCAGGACTTTGCCGGTGACGGTCGCCGTGGTTTTCACGACCAGTCGTCCGACTTCGGTTTTCAATTCCGCCAGCATCCGCGCATGGTCTTGGGCGGCGGCTTCCCGCGCCTTGGCCATGATCTGTTCTGCGGCTGCAACGGCTTTTTGCGTTTCCACCTCGCGCACGCGGGCGGCGGCTTTCCGTCCCTCTTCGATCATCTGGTTGGCCACGTCGCCGGCCTGGGCCAGGATGCGCTTGCGCTCGGCTTCGGTGCGCGCGAGTTCCGCTTTGATTTTCTCGGCGTTGGCGAGGCCCTCGGCGATTTTTTCACGGCGCACCTGCAGCATGACGAAGATTGGCTTGTAAGCAAATCGCCACAGCACGAAAAAGACGATTGAGAAGCTGATCGTCTGCGCCACCAGCATCTTCCAGTCAATTCCCAGTTCGCTCATAGGCCGGATTATTTGACGACGAGCCAGGCAATCACGGCCCAGCCTTCGGCCAGGGCCATGCCGACGAACATGAACGTCAGGATCTTGCCGAACATTCCCGGATTGCGGCTCATGGCGATCACGCCACCGGCCGTGGCGATGCCGATGCCGATGGCCGCGCCGCCGAAGGCGAGACCGATGTGTATATTGCCGGCCAGGTTGCCGACTGTTTCTGCTAGCATCATAACTGTTCTTTCTGTTGGTTTTGGTTGTCGCCCCGGCGATTTGCGCCCGGGCAAAATTTAAAATCAATGACCATGCTCTTCATCAGCGTGCGTGCATAACGTACCCACGAAAGCCACGACCAGCATGGCGAACACAAACGCCTGCACGAGACACACAAATGTCTCGTATAAATACATGACCGAGGAAAGCACAACGGCCACCACCAGGTGGTTATGGTATATCATGTCCAGAATGCTTTCGCCGGCAAAAATATTTCCATAAAGGCGCATCGCGAGTGCCACGGGACGGGCGAACGTAACCGAAAGCAATTCCATCGCCCCGATGAAAATGAACAATAGAAAGAACAGGGGATAAACCCATTTGTTCGCTTCCATCTTGACGCCGAAAATGTGTTTGATCAGCCCCCAAAAGCCATTGTAACGCACGGCCCAGAACAAACTCATCAACAGAAATATTCCGGCCATCGCCACCGTCAGGTTTGCGTCTGTGGTCGGCGGACGGAAAAACGGCGTGAATTTCCCTTCGTGATAGGCTCCGATGCTGCCCACGCCCGGAATCAGATCAACAAAATTTGAGATGACAATGAAGATGAAAAAAGTCGTGGCAAACGGGAAGACCCAGCGCGTGACCTGCGGATCCAAAATATCACCGATTAAACTTTCCCACCCTTCGACGAGCGCCTCGATCACGTTTTGTAACCCGGAAGGAATTTCCTTGATGTTCTTCCAGGTTGCCAGGCGGACGGCGATCAAAATAATCGCGGCAACAATCCATGTGCTGACCAATGAATTTGTCACCGGCAGGCCCAGAACCGTGAAGAGTATCGGCGCCGCAGGTGAAACGAGTTCCGTTTTCGAGCCGGTTTTCGCTGCCGTTATTCCGTTTGCCGGCGGCGGCACGACCGAGGACGGCGCGGGCTGCATGGCGGAAAACGGCACTGAGGCCGGTTGCGCTTTCAGGCACAACCCCAGAGCCATCGCCAGCAAGCCGCAAGCGAAAATGACTTTAATCGACCGCATTGGGTTCAAAAAAAACCGCCTCAGACGACACAACTTCCGCCAATCCGACGTTGCGTCTGAAGCCGGAAAATCTTGCCCATCGTGAAAAAATTCACAAGCACTTTTTTGGCGAAAATTCGCCAAAAATCACGTTGTTTCCTTCACAACAACTTATTGTGTCCAATCCTGCCGCAATTGTTCCGGCGTTTTCCCCTGCTCGCGCAGGGCGCGCAAACTCAGGGCATCATGCCGTTTGGCCAGTCGTTGTCCCTTTTCATCCCGCATCAATGCGCAGTGAAAAAATTCCGGCGCCGGCAATCCGAGCGCGCGATAAAGCAATGCCTGCCGGGCCGTGCTCACCAGCAAATCCGCGCCCCGGACCACTTCGGTGATCTGCATGGCCGCGTCGTCAACCATACAGGCGAGTTGATACGCCGGAACGTCATCGTGCCGCCACACCACGAAATCGCCAAAATCCTTCCCGGCCACAAAGGTTTGCGGGCCGCAATTCCCATCCGTGAACAAAATCGTTTCACCGTCGGGCACGCGGAAACGCCACGCAAATGGACGATTTGCGATTTCGGATTTGCGATTTCGACGGCAAGTGCCTGGATAAACAGGTTCCTCACCTTCGGCATTGGGCGCGCTGGCCGCATCGCGGATGTCCCTGCGCGAACAGGTGCAGGGATAAATGAATCCGCCGGCGCGAAGTTTTTCCAGCGCGGCGCGGTAGAGGTAAATTCGTTCACTTTGATTGTACGGCGCAAATGGGCCGCCGTCCTCCGGCCCCTCCTGCCATTGAAAACCGAACCAGCGCAGGTCTTCGATCATTTGTGAAACGAATTCCAGTTTGAAACGCGTCGAGTCAATGTCTTCGTTGCGCAAAACCAACGAGCCGCCCTTCGCCCGCGCCCGTTCCTGCGCCGTCCAGAACGTCCGCGCGTGGCCGAGATGCAAAAGTCCCGTCGGCGACGGTGCCAGCCGGCCGCGATATGGTTTCTCAGAAGGGTTCATCGGGATTCGCCATCAGCCAGTGGGTCAAACCCGGCAATGGCGTGGACAGGATTTTTTGGACCCTGGAAATGTTTAACGACGTGTCCGGCGCGCGTGGCGGGCCGGGAAAATCCCGGGCTGAACCCGGTGTGATTTTTGCCGCCAGTTCCGGCCGGCGTTGGACGAGCAATTGGCCGATCTGCCAGCGCGAGAGTTTTTCGGCGCCGGCAACGTGAAAAAGTCCGGTACAATTCTTGTTCGCCAATTCCCAGACCGCACGCGCCGTTTCGCCCGCCGGAATCGGACAGCGAAATTCGTCTGTGAACAGTGTCATCCTCCGCCCGGCCTGCAACGCGAGCCGCAACTGCTCGTTGAAACCGCGGCTGCCGGTGCGCGAAATGCCCGCATTGAGCGAGGTGCGCACGACCAGATGACGCGGATTTTTCCGGACGATTTCCTCGGCAGCCAGTTTGGCTTCGCCATAAACATGAACTGGATTGGTCGCGTCCGTTTCGAGGTAGTTTCCCTTGCGCCCGTCAAAAACCAGGTCCGTGGAAAAGAAAACGAACCGGACTTTCGCGGCCAACTCCGCGAGCAGTCTGGTCACGTCAACATTCACCCGCCGCGCCAGCGCGGGATCTGCCTGCGCCTCGGCGACCGTGCTGATGGCGGCGCAATGAATGACCAGTTGCGGCTTGTCCTTCTGGAACTCGCGGCGGACGGCGGCGAAATCGAGCAGGTCAAATTGGTCACGCGTAAGTCCTCGCACCCGCCATGGTGGTGCATGCCGCGGCGCGGTCTGGACGAGATAATTCCCAATCAGGCCGTTCGCGCCGGTAATCCAAGCGAGTGGCTGGTTCATCGCAATTTCATTGTGAAGTGATGGCCGACAATGTCCATGCGGCGCTCAAGATAAAACCGATGCGCCCGGAAGCGCTGGACGCCGGAGTCGAGATGAAATTGATCGCAGCCGCGAGCCTTGGCTTGTCTGACGAGCCAGGCGAAGAGTTGCTGGCCGAAACCTTGCGACCGAACCTCCTCGGCGGTCACGAGGTCATCCACATAAATATATTTTCCCCATGAGAGACTTTCCGAAACGCGGTAACCAGCGACGGCCTTGACATTCCTTTTGTGGCACAGAAAGGCCAGATTGTACCCGGCCTGCTGCTGCCGCCGTACCCGTCGAACGAATTCAGTTTCGATCAGGTGTGGGCGGAGTTGGGCCATGACCGGGAAGCACCGCCGGATTTGCTCCCCGGTTACTGCGATGGAAATGGTGGTCATAATCTGTTTTGTACGCACGCGTTTTTGTCCTCCCGAAAATTTGTTGCTTCAAGGAGACGACATTCAATCAATCAACCGCTCGGTCAAACCACCGTAGGCATCAATCCGGCGGTCGCGCAGGAATGGCCAGTGCGTGCGCGTCCTGTCCACTTCGGCCAGATCAACGGGCACAACCAAAATCTCTTCCTTGTCCGCCGAAGCCCAGGCAAGGATTTCGCCGGAGGTGCCGGCCACGAAACTCTGGCCCCAGAATTCGATGCCTCGGCCCGCCAGTCTTTCATGGCCGACGCGATTAACGACAGCCACATAACAGCCGTTGGCAATGGCGTGGCTGCGCTGGACAGTTTCCCATGAGTCATGCTGGCGTTCGCCGTATTTTTTCTTTTCGCCGGGATGCCAGCCGATGGCGGTCGGGTAAAACAGGATTTGCGCGCCTTGCAACGCCGTCAACCGCGCCGCTTCCGGATACCATTGATCCCAGCAAATCAACACGCCAATTTTGCCGTAGCGTGTGTCCCAAACCCTGAATCCCAAGTCACCGGGCGTGAAATAGAATTTTTCGTAGTAAAGCGGGTCGTCGGGCACGTGCATCTTGCGGTAGAGGCCGAGCAGCGAACCATCGGCGTCAATGACTGCGGCGGTGTTATGATAAACTCCGGCAGCGCGTTTTTCAAAAAGTGACGCGATGACGACCGCCCGATGCTTTCTGGCAAGTTTGCAAAAAGCGCCGGTGGTGGGGCCGGGAATGGTTTCGGCGAGTTTGAAATTCGCGAAGTCTTCGCTCTGGCAGAAATACCGCGAACGGAAGAGTTCCTGGGTGCAAATAATCCGGGCGCCGCGCCGGGCCGCGCGTTCGGCCAGAGCGAGGGTTTTCTTCAGGTTGACGTCGGGATTCGCCGAGCAGGCGGTCTGGACAAGCCCAAGCCGCACGACCGGGGCGGAGGCGCGTTTCATGGGCGTCCGGATTTGGCGCGACGAAGCCGGGCGGTATGTTCGAGGATTTGGGTGCTGCCGCGGGAGTCGAACGCCTCCGCGGCGGGCGGTTCGTTTTGCCCGAAGAGTTCGCGGATGAACTTGCCGAGGGTTTCGTTTGTCGGGCCGTAGCCGCCGCGGTAGATGTAGTATTCGAGGTCGTACATCAATTCGTCGGCGGTGGCATAACGGCGGGACAGGTCGCGGGCGAGGCAATGATGCAGAATGTCGTTGAGCGGCTCGTCAACGCGCGGGTCCAGGGCGCGAAAATCAGGGATGGGCTGGTTCAGGATGCGCTGGCGCGATTCGTCGGCGGTCGCGCCTTTGAACAAATTCCGGTCCAGCAACAAATGCGCCAGCACGACCCCGGCGGAAAAAAGGTCGGAACGTTTGTCGGTCACCTGAAAATCCGCCTGTTCGGGGCTCATGTAATCAGCCTTGCCGGCGACCACCTCGCCTTCCTGGTCGGTCAGGAAGCCGCGCGCCTTGGCGATGCCGAAATCGCTGAGCTTCACGTCGCCTTCAAAAGCGATCATGATGTTTTTGAAACTCACGTCACGGTGAACGATGCCGAGCGGCCGGCCGTTCTTGTCGGTTTTGGCATGCGCGTAGGCCAGCCCGCGCGCGATGCGGCTGGTGATGAACACGGCCAGTTCCTTGGGCAGCTTCCGGCGCTTGGCGGTCAGTTGCTGGGTGAACTGCTCCAGATTGGCGCCCCGAATCAATTCCATGCAGATGAAACAAACGCCGTTGGCCTCGCCCAGATGGTAGGTCTGCACAATGTTGGTGTGAATCAAATCGGCGACGAGCTTGGCCTCGCCGATGAAATTCTCGATGAACATCTTCTGGCTGGCGAAATTGGGGCGGATGATTTTGATGGCCACGCGCTTGACAAAATCGCGCGCGCCGTGCTGCTCCGCCTCATAGACGATACCCATGCCGCCCTCAAAAATTTTGCGGACGATTTCGTAGCGGAACTCGCTCTGGATCGTGAACAGCGCCACGCGGGGATGGTGTGAAATTGCCCTGCGAAGTCAAGTCCGGCGCTCGAAAGGCTAAAAGCGACCCTGCATTTTTTTGTTTTTTTTGCTTGCGCGTCCCGGCCAAAAACACTTAATTCGCGCCGAGTCACATGACTGTTTAACCAAAAGAACAACATAAAAACACGAACAGGAAGGACACCGATATTATGGCAAAAGCACTCTCGAAAGCCCAACTCGCCGCCGCCATTGCTGAAAAGGCTGAAATCTCCAAGAAGCAAGCGACGGAAATCCTCGACCACATCGCCGCCCTCGCCTACAAGCACGCGAAGGACACCTTCACGCTGCCGGGCATTGGCAAACTCGTGCTCCGCAACCGCGCCGCGCGCCTGGGCCGCAATCCCAAGACCGGCGAAACCATCCAGATCCCGGCCAAGCGCGTCGTAAAATTCCGCGTCGCCAAAGCCGCGAAAGAAGCTATCCTCGGCGGCTAGTCATTTCCGGATTTTCAAAGGGCGCTCTGAATTTCTCGGAGCGCCTTTTTATTTATGATTTGCGATTGACGATGTACGATTGCCCGGGCTGACACAAACTGCCGAAAGAAACGGTCCTGTGTAGCGCAGCGCACAAATCGTAAATCGTAAATTAAAAATGAAGATCGCCGTCGTCGGCTGTGGAGCGGTGGGCAGTTTCTATGGCGCCAAATTTTGCCGGATCGGGCATGACGTACATTTCCTGCTCCGCTCCGACTATGGCGCGGTGCGGCAAAGAGGCGTGACCGTCCGCAGTTTCGAAGGCGACTTTCACGTGCAACTCCAGTGCGCCCGGATGCCGGAGGAAATCGGCGTGAGCGACGTGGTGCTGATCGGACTCAAAACCACGGCCAACGACCAGTTCACAAAATTGCTCCCGCCGCTGGTCGGCAAACACACGGCGGTCATCACGCTCCAAAACGGTTTGGGCAACACTGAACAATTGGCCCGGCTCTTTCCGCCGGAACAGATTCTCGGCGGCCTTTGCTTCGTCTGCCTGAATCGCGTCGAACCGGGTGTCATCCATCACATGGATTACGGCCTCATCAAGCTGGGCGAGTTCCAGCACCCGGCCGGGCCGCGCACACGGAAACTGGCTGTGATGTTTCAGGACGCCGGAATTCCCTGCGAAGTCACCGACAATCTGGCACAGGCACAGTGGGAAAAACTGGTCTGGAACATCCCGTTCAACGGACTTGGTGTGGCCGGCACAGCCGGTTATGAAGCCCTGACCGGTGCGGAGTGCGGAATGCGGAGCGCGGAATCCGTTGGGCCGGTGCTGACCACGGACCGGTTGCTGGCCGATCTGCGTTGGGAAAATTTGTTGCATGAACTGATGATGGAAGTCATCGCTGGCGCCGCCGGTCTGGGCCATCACATCCCCGCATCCTACGCCGAAAAACAAATCGAACGCACGCGGACCATGGGCGCGTACAAAGCGTCCACGCTGCTGGACTTCGAACACCGTCAGCCGCTGGAAATGGAGAGCATGTTCCTCGAACCGCTGCGCCGGGCGCAATCGGCCGGCGTGCCTGTGCCGCGCCTGACCCGGTTGTGTGAAGTGTTGCGGCAATTGGACCAATCGCGCTGATTTCCAGTTATGCCCTGCATTTTATCGGTGTCCATCCGTGTCCATTCGTGGTTAAATGTAGCCCATGAAACCTCGTGTTCGCTTCGCTCCCTCGCCCACCGGTTTCCTGCACATCGGCGGCGCCCGCACTGCGCTGTTCAATTGGCTCTACGCCCGCCACACCGGCGGCACGTTCATCCTGCGCATCGAGGACACCGACGCCGCGCGCAATTCGCAGGCGGCCGTGGACGTCATCCTCAACGGCCTGCGCTGGCTCGGCCTGGATTGGGACGAAGGCCCGCTCACCGGTGACGCCACCGGCCCGGGCAAGGGCGATCGTGGCTCGTATTTCCAAAGCCAGCGGAAGGAAACTTACCAGCGCCGCGTCGAGGCGCTGCTGTCGCACGGTCTCGCCTACGAACACGAAGGCGCGGTCAAATTCAAAATGACCCGCGAGCCGATCACGATTCATGACCTCGTCGTCGGCGACGTCGTCCGCAAACTGACCGACCGCGAGGAACAGGACCCGGACTTTGTGATTCAGCGCTCGGACGGCCAGCCGGTGTTTCATCTTGTGAACGTGGTTGATGACCTGGAAATGGACATCACCCACGTCATCCGCGGCGAGGACCATTTGAGCAATACCTCCAAGCACATCGCGCTCTTCCAGGCGTTCGGCGTGCATCCGCCGCATTACGCGCACATTCCGCTCATCCTGAACCTCGACGGCTCCAAGATGAGCAAGCGCGACAAGGGCGCGTCCCTCACAACTTATCTCGAAGAAGGATTTCTGCCCGAAGCCGTGGTGAATTATCTCTGCCTGCTCGGCTGGTCGCCCAAGGACAACCGTGAAAAAATGACCGTGACTGAAGTCATCGAACGCTTCGATCTGCCGCAAATTCTTCGGCACAATGCGCGGTTTGATTACGAAAAACTGCTCTGGTTGCAGGGCGAATACGCCCGTGAACTCGACGACGACCGGTTTTATGAACTGGCCGTCCATGCTTTCGCCAGGGCCGGAATTGACACGAACAAACACCCCCTGCCCTACGTCAAGGCCGCGCTCGACACGTGCAAAGGCAAATTCAAGATGTTCAGTGAACTGCCCTCCTACGCCGGTTTTTATTTCACGGACAAATTTGATTACAACCCTGACGGCGTGAAAAAGGACTTTATTCCTGAAAACAAAGCGCGCCTGGAAAAACTGCGTGATGCTTTTGCCAGCCTTGCCACGTTCGACGCTACCCGTTTGGAAACCGCGTTGAAAGCCACCGCCGGCGAGCTGGGGGTGAAAGCCGGTGTTCTGGTTCATCCCTGTCGTCTGGCTGTGACCGGCAACCCCGCCGGGCCGAGCCTGTATCATCTGCT
>Ga0187772_10000417_pt1 | contig 19046 bp, 12 predicted proteins | sample 0116_SJ02_MP15_2_FD_133137 | JGI IMG/M metagenome (GOLD analysis project Ga0187772, IMG submission 133137) | Tropical peat soil microbial communities from peatlands in Department of Meta, Colombia - 0116_SJ02_MP15_20_MG | ecosystem: Environmental > Terrestrial > Soil > Wetlands > Peat | place... | reverse complement strand
GCAAGAGAGAAGCGAAGACCGCGATCGGTGGGGGGAGGCCCAAAGCGTTCGGCAAGGGCTATTATGTCGAGCCCACGATCTTTTACGACGTCGACAATAGCGCCCGCATCTCGCGCGAGGAGATCTTCGGGCCAGTCGCTTCCGTCATTCCGTTCGAAAATGAAAGCGAAGCGATCAAGATTGCCAACGATACGCCGTACGGTTTGGCCGGGGCGGTTTGGACCCGCGACATTTTCAAAGCATTTCGCGTGGTGAAGTCCATGCGCGCGGGAATCATTTGGGTGAATCACATGCAGCCAACCTATGTCGAAGCGCCATGGGGCGGCTACAAGCAGTCCGGCTTTGGCCGCGAACTCGGGCCATGGGGGCTCGACGAGTATTTGGAGACCAAGCAGGTTTTCGTCAATCTCGATGAAGCGCCCATTGCGTGGTACTGAAACGATTTTCGTCTGTCCGCTGAACTTTTGAAAAGGAACCAAGAACCATGAAGACGATTCAATTGCGCACGGAAGTACCCGGCCCTAAATCCAAGTCGCTGCTGGCCCGCCGAGAAGCTGCGATCCCGCGAGGGCCGCATCTTGTGTCGCCGATTTTTGCCGCGAAGTCCGAAGGAGCGTGGATCGAAGATGTGGATGGAAACCGCTACCTCGATTTCGCCGGTGGCATCGGCTGCCTGAACAGCGGACATCGTGCGCCGCGCGTGGAAGCCGCGCTGCGAGAACAGGTCGGCAAGTTCCTGCACATGTGCTTCGGGGTGACGCCGTACGAATCGTATATCGCGCTTGCAGAAAAGTTGAACGCTCTAGCTCCGATCAGCGGTCCGAAGAAGACATTCTTCGTGAACACCGGCGCGGAGTGTGTGGAAAATGCGGTGAAAATTGCGCGCTCCTATACAAAGCGGCCGGCCGTGATTTGTTTCGAAGATGCATTCCATGGCCGAACCTGGATGACCATGTCTCTCACCAGCAAGACGAATCCGTACAAGGCCGGCTTCGCCCCGTTTGCCACGGACATTTACCGGATTCCCTACGCCTATTGCTATCGCTGCTCATACAACCTCACCTACCCTTCTTGCAATGTCGCCTGCGCGCACCATTTGGAGGACACCTTTAGGCGGGTAGTTTCCCCCGATGCCGTGGCGGCAATCATTGCTGAGCCCGTCCTGGGCGAGGGCGGATTTGTTGCTCCGCCAAAGGATTTCTTTCCGGTGGTGAAAGAGATCTGCAAGAAATATGGAATTGTTTTCATCGCGGATGAAGTGCAATCCGGCATTGGCCGCACCGGAAAAATGTTTGCCATTGAGCATTACGGCGTTGAGCCGGACCTGATCACCACCGCGAAGTCACTGGGCGGCGGGCTTCCAATTGCGGGCATCACCGGGCGCGCAGAAATCATGGATGCCCCGCAACCCGGAGGCTTAGGTAGCACCTTCGCCGGCAACCCACTTTCCTGCGCCGCCGCACTCGCGGGCCTGGAAACGATCGAGAAAGACGGCCTGCTGGCGCGTTCCACAGCCATCGGCAAGCGTTTCGAGGAGCGCGCACACGGCTGGCAGGACAAATGGCAACTGATTGGAGACATACGCGGCTTGGGTGGTATGTGTGCGATCGAGTTAGTACGGGATCGCATGAGCAAGCAGCCGGCGGACACAGAGACGAAAGAGCTAGGAAAATTCTGCTACGAGCACGGGCTGATGACCATTACCGCGGGAACGAACAACAACATCATGCGCATCCTGGTTCCCCTTGTGATTACGGACGAGCAGTTCGATGAAGGGCTCGATGTCATCGAGGCAGGCTTGGCGCAAATTATAGACAAGCAGCAGGCCGTCAGCTCGCACGCCTAATCCGACAAAAAATACACAGAGAAATAGATAGTCTGGAAGAATTGTGGATGCGTTGAAGGGACAAGTGGCGATAGTGACCGGTGCGGGAAGTGCGACCGGCATTGGCTTCGCCATTGCGCGGCGGCTCTTCGAACAAGGTGCAGCTGTTGCCATGACCGCGACTGGACAACGCATTCAGGAGCGCGCGAAGGAGATCGACCCGAGCGGAGCGCGCGTCTTTCCTTTCATCGCGGATCTTACCGAAGAGCAGCTGGTGAAAGATTTGGTCGCCACTGTTTTCAGACTCGAACGGCGCATCGACATCCTCGTGAATAATGCCGGAATGGCGCGCGAAGGAAGGCAGCCGGCGAATGACAACCTCGAATCGCTGACACTCGCCGAATGGCAAGAACAGCTGGCGATGACCCTGAACACGGCCTTTTTGATGACGCGCGAAGTCCTGCCTCTCATGAAGGAGCGGAAATACGGCCGAATTGTGAATGTCTCGTCGGTCACAGGGCCGCTGGTGAGTAACGAGGGCTCTAGCGCCTATGGAGCGGCCAAGGGTGCCATGGACGGCATGATGCGAGCAGTTGCGATTGAGACCGGTCGGTATGGGATTACTGTGAACGCAGTCGCTCCTGGATGGATCGCCACGGGATCTTCTCTCTCGTACGAATTGGAAGCTGCGAAATACACACCGCTCGGCCGCGCCGGGACGCCAGAGGAAGTCTCGGCCGCCGTCTCCTTCCTTGTTTCGCCGGAAGCGTCGTACATCACGGGACAGGCTTTGGTTGTGGATGGCGGAAACGCCTTGCAGGAAGGGAGGAAAGCATAGGCAGACGCCTTCGAACTCTATCCTATTCGAGGCGCAAGGAAATACACACCAAGCGTTTCGAACAGAGAGTGGCCCGAAAAATGGAGCCGACGTCAGGCAAAAGAGCAGATCTTCGGCTTCGCCAAACGTACAAAGTCCTCATACGCCATGCGCACCGCGTCGTGGTGCGTGCCTGCGTTGAAGACGACTTCCTTGTCTTTTGCCAATGACTCGTCAACGTAGACCGGCAGATTGTACAACGCGCCGAAGGGCGGCATGGCGCCGAGTTCGCAATCGGGGAACAAGCGGCTGAACTCTTCCTCGCTTGCGAGTCGGACCGGCTTGCCCACCAGGATGGCCAGCTTCTCGAACTTCACGTGGCGCGATCCCGGTAAAACCGCCAGGAGCGTTTCCTCGCCCAGCACGCCGGCGCGCAGCACAACGGTTTTAGCCACCTCTTTGCCGGAAATCTGCATGAGCGTGGCCGTGCCCTGTGCCGTATAGGTCGTCGAGTGCGTGAGCGATTCGTAAGGGACGAAATTGGAATCCAGGAAGGATTTCAAACGTTGCGGAACACTCATGGGCGTACTCCTTTCGCCCAGGTCTTTGAAGCGGAGTATAGCCCTTTCGACGGTCCGGCGATAGTGCGTGGGTCATACCTCTAACCGTTGGCCAATTCGAGCGGAAACCCAGAGTCTTCCAGCATTTGCAGTGTCTGCCTTCAGAACTGCCGCCCTTCTGTACTTTTCCTCGGCAGGGCAAGGCCGAATGTGTCGGGCAGTCCTCTTTGAGATGTTGGCGCGGTTAGAAACCGTACCTGGCCACAAGCTGCTTTGTTTTTTGATCGATGAGGGCGAGAACCGCGCGCTGTGCCGGCAGCCGAATGGGAAGTTCGATGCCGCTTGCTGCGTCTTTGATGGTGATGGACGAATCCTTGTCCGATTCCGATTCGAGAATGTACAGGACTGCGTTCTGCAGATGAATCGGATAAAGCAGGACCCCCTGGCCTAAGAACATCCCACCGTTCCAGGAGGGTGGAATCGCGGCGCGTTCAATGACTTGTCGATAGAGAGCGGCAGAGGCGAGAGAGGACTCTGCCAGCTCAATGGGATAAGCCGCCCAGAAGAGCTGGCCGTGGCCAAGAAAAAAATCCTTCACCCCTACTCCGTCGTCGAAATGGATGTATTCGAGGAGCTGCTGCTCCTGCTGGCTGAAGGAAAGGCCAATCATCGAGAATTCCGCTGATAGGCCAACGCTGTTTGTGATGGCCGCATTGTGAAACGTGAGAGGCTCCCTGGTGGCCTTTATGCTTAGCGGAGTGTAACGGTCGACGACGTGCCAGTGCTCGTCGCGAGCGATGGGACCCGTGACAAGGAGATTGCCCCCGTTTTTCACATATTGGAGAAGTGCTTGCCACGTGGATTCGCGCAGTGCTTGCGCGGAAGGAAGAATTACAAGCTTGGGATAGCCGAGCTTCTCAATTTGATTTTCGGAGATGATGTAGCACGGTTGGTGCAGATCGTACCCCAAGGCGCGAACCGCCTTTTGCTGCGCGGCGATTTGCAGGTCGGCTTGGACAGAAAATTGCGCGGCCTGCGAAGTGACAATTGCGATGGCCGGTGGCTTGGGATCGACGAGGTACGGAGAAGCCGCCGCCGCAAACTTGGCCATCTCCCGGAGGACCGTGGCCTCAGGCTTTTCTGTGCCGTCCGAATGAAGGGCCCCGATGGGGGTTTCGTTGCTCTCGGTCATGTAGGAGTTGGAGTTCCACAGCCACTCGATCGCACCAGAACCCTGCGCAAAAGAAAGCGCAAATTTGCGTTCGAAGAGCATGGCTTCTTGTTCGGGGGTGCGCCGCGCGATTTCGTCAAGTGTCAATTCACGTTGCAACCCGGTCTCCTGAATCAGCATTGCCTTTCCGGGCTGCTTGGCTACAAGAGAATCCCAGAGGAGGTGGTCGTTCTGCCACCAAGAGTGGTTCGTGGTGAAGTCGACATAGGGCGCGAAAAACGACGGGTTTAGACGATCCAGGTAGCCACCTTCATCCTGGCCGACGGTCATTGGCTGCGTCGAGCCAGTTGCGCGAATCACCTCACGCATCCCGTGCATCCAATCCGCAAACTTCTCTTGCGCAAACAGGACGTAGTCATACATGCGCAGGGAATTCACGCCGTTATACATGCCGCGCGGCGAAAACTCTTCCTCTGTGGGAAGAGAAATAGTGCCGGCCACACTCTCTGGGGGGACATTCCAAGCAGCGGCTAACGCAGAGCGGTCCGGATACTTCTGGTTGAGCCAGGAGTTCCACACAGCAAGCTCGGCGGAATCGTAATTCGGACGCATCCGCCAAAGTTGTTTCGAAAAGCTCGGTTCATTGATCAGGTCCCAGGCCAGGAAGGGCACATCGTGAAAACGTGCCACAACGGAACCAACCAAGGTTTGCTGCTTGCGGATGGCCTCGCGATCGAGATAGGGGTTCACGCCGCCAAGGACTTCCGGAAGAAACGCAAAGAAATTGAACTGTACCGGAAGTCCGTACTTGCGGGCAGTCATCAAATAAGCTTCAAGTGTACGAAGCGTGCGCTCATAGGGTCGTCCGGTTTCGTCGCACAGCTTGTCCCAGCCGGTCCACCAACCCGTGCGAATCATGTTCAGGCTCGCATTGTGGATTTGCTCCAGATCGTTGTTCCACACGTACACGTTGGGATGATCGAAATAAAGACGCTGCACTTCACTGGACATGTACGTGGTACCGACGACGGCAAGCGGCTTCCCATCTAGTGTGAAGTAATCCGAGTTGACATCCAGCTTGGGACCAGACCGAAGGTAGACTTCATCACGAATCCAGAAAGCGGAGTGATAAATGGCGCGAAGAGCGGTCCCTTCGAAGAGCCGCGCTTCGATAATCTGCAACCCTTTGTGTGGAGGTGCCGCAAGCAAAGTGCTTTCGAAGGCGGGAACGGAAATCGTTGTGCCTTGCTTACTCGAAGGCGCATCTTCGGGATAAGTAGAAACTTTAATGGTGACCGGGTCGACGGTCTTATTGGCAAAGCGGACGACGGATTCGATCTCCACCGGTTCGCCAGGCAAATAGAGAGGCAGAACCGGGCGCACGAAGAATTGCAGAGCGCCCTGAAGCGCTCGATCGGCCAAAGTGCGAAGGAGTTTTGTGGAATTGGCAGAAGTATAGAAATCAGGGGCGAGGTTGGCGGAAAGAAAAATCCATCGGCCGCCCTCGAAGCCGGAGGAAAAATGATCAATCTGCAAAAGCGGAGCAGAAATCCGGCGTCCATCGGCGACGCCCCAAACCAGGGCGTCCAGCTTCATATCCAGTGTTCCCGCGGAGCCTCCGCGATTATAAATATCGCTGGTACTGAGCCGGATGATGGGGCTGAAAGCCTCTTTCCAAGCAAAGGCAGGAAATTCCATGGGAATTTCCTGATTAGCAGTGAGCGTTTCACCTGAGGAGCCAGGCGTAGTTTGGTATTGATCGATCTGCAGAGGCCGCGAGAAACCCGTACTGTAATCGCGCAGGTGCCAACCCGATGCATCGTGATAGGCTGCGCGAGTAAAGGGACGCCCGCCGAGGACCAGCAAATTTCCTCCGCGGTGCAGGTAGTCGGAGATCGCTGAGAATGCCATCTCCGGAATGACCGAGCCTTGAGGGAGGATGAAGAGACGAGTCTCGGAATCACTGAGCGCCGCAGCAAGTTGATCGGCAGAGAGAATGCGTGCTCGTGGGAAAATCTGCGCCAGTTGCTCGGCTGACGGGGAAGCCGTATCAGCTGAAGGCAGACCGGGTTCGGACCATATCACCGTATCGGAGGATTTCTGGGCATGCAGGGAAAGGGGCGCGACAAGTGAGAGCAGGAAGATAGAAGCAAAAAGGATCCAGGCAGCATGATTCATGGTCGATCCTCGCAATCAAGGGAACAATAACGATACGGCACATTCTTATACCATTTTCTGCGGGGTGGCCTTGTGACGCGAAACCTTTTGGGTTAGGGAAAAGGTGTGGCAGTATCTAGGGCGGGTTAGGGGCCGCAAAAAGCGCGGAGAAAAGGAACGCAGGGACTATGCCGAACCTAAGCGTGTCAAATGAAGCGGTCGTAACAGCGGAGGGTACAGGCCAACAGACCAGAAGCTACGCAGGCGCACTTGGGATTGTCACCACGTTGTTCTTCATGTGGGGATTTCTCACCTGCCTGAACGATATTCTGGTGCCTCACCTGAAATCGATATTCGATCTCAACTACGCCGAGGTGATGTTGGTTCAGTTCGCATTTTTCGGATCGTATTTTATTTTCTCCATACCTTCCGCGAAGCTTATCGACTTGATTGGATACCAGCGCTCGATGGTGGTCGGCTTGCTGACCATGGGACTGGGTACTTTCCTCTTTGTTCCGGCGGCTAGTGTGCCTTCGTTCCCGTTCTTTTTGGGAGCATTGATCGTCCTGGCTGCTGGAATCACTTGCCTGCAAGTGGCGGCAAATCCCTATGTCACTGTGCTCGGCAAACCGGAAACCGCTTCCAGTCGCCTGAATCTTACGCAGGCCTTCAATTCTTTGGGTACATTCCTCGCTCCGTTTTTCGGTGGGCTACTGATTCTGAGTGCCGCGCCAAAGACCATACAAGAGATACGAGCCCTCGCCCCGGATGCGTTACAAACCTACCGGTTACATGAGGCAGCGACGGTCAAGACTCCCTATGTAGGTTTGGGCATTGCGCTCGTCGTGCTCGCGATCGCCATTGGCATTTCGAAACTACCGAAGATCGAACACGCGCAACACAAAGTCGGCGAGAAGGTGAACGACTCCGTCTGGAAACATCCAAACTTGATTTTTGGCGTGATCGCCATCTTTGTTTACGTGGGAGGCGAGGTTTCCATCGGCAGCTTTCTGGTGAACTACTTTCATGAGCCGAACATCGCAGGATTGGCGGAAAAGGTTGGAGCGAGCTTCGTATCGTTCTACTGGGGCGGCGCAATGCTGGGGCGATTTATTGGCTCGAACTTCCTGGGGGAAGCGAAAGCAAAACATATGTGGATCGTCTCGGCCCTGAGCATTCTGTTGGTTTTGCTCTCTTATCCGATAGGAAATCGCCTGCCGGTCGGATACGAACCAGGAGTGCCGAACCTTACCTGGCTTGGATGGCTGTTGTTTGCAGGGAGGCCACTGTTCATTCTAGTGGCAATTGCCACGGCGGCGATTGCGATGTATGCCTCTTTGAACGGCGGGAAGGCAACAGCACACACGGGAACGCTGCTCGGAATTTGCGCCTTGTCGACGAGCGCGCTGGTGGCGATTTCGATGCTAACCTCAGGCCACGTCGCGATGTGGAGCATCATCCTGGTCGGCTTCTTTAATTCGATCATGTTCCCGAGCATCTTTACCCTGGGCGTAGCGGAGCTCGGGCCGCTCACTGGCGATGGTTCGGGGCTTTTGATTATGGCTATCGTTGGCGGCGCAATCATTCCACTTACGCAAGGGTGGATCGCGGACAAGATCGGCATCCACCACGCCTTTTTCCTACCGGTGGTTTGCTATCTATATATTCTGTTCTTTGCCCTCAGCGGTTCGAAGCCGAACAGTGAACGTGCCGCAAAGCACGCGTAAAGCGGGCGCTGCGCTGCTTTACACATAATCGTTATTGTACTAACGTCTTGCTGTGATTAGCGCGGGCTTGGGCCACCTGAACCTCCACTACTTCCCCGGAGGCCCTATGTATCCACATGAGAGAAACGAAGTACTTGCCGTGCCCGTTTTGCGAGGGAATTGCGGAGCGGCGAGAAAACAGACCGGTGCGGTCCAGGCTCAAGTTGTAGGTCTTCTGGAGTCACCATAGAATGTGTCCGAGCGAGGATTCATGAAACACTTCAAACGCGTTGTGGTGGTGCTAATTCTCTTTGCGGAAGTGGCGGGTACAATCATGGCGAAAACGCAAGTCAGCCAGCGGAGCGGCGGAAAGCTGCCAGACGGGTCAACTGTCGAGATTTATACGCTCAAGAACGAAAAGATCGAAGTACAAGTGATGAATTATGGCGGATACGTGCTCTCCATCAAGGTTCCGGATCGCTCGGGCAAAGTTGCCGACATCGTTCTTGGGTTTGACGACCCTGTGCAGTATTACGAGATCAACCACGGGAAGGGAAATCCGTTTTTTGGTCCCATCGTTGGGCGCTACGCAAATCGCATTGCCCACGCTCAGTTCACCCTGGACGGCAAGGTATACCAGACGCCGAAGAATGACGGTGAGAACACATTGCACAGCGGACCGGATGGCTTCCACAGCCAACTATGGACAGGCCACGTCATCCCGGATGGTGTGGAATTGAAATATCTTAGCAAGGATGGCGAAACGGGATTTCCTGGAAATTTGTCCGTCACAGTCAGATATACGCTGAATGGCAGGGATTTGAAGATCGATTACTCCGCGACAACCGACAAGCCAACAGTGTTGAATCTCACCAACCACTCTTACTTCAACCTTTCCGGCCAGGGCAATGGAACGATTCTTGCCGACGAGTTGAAACTGAACGCCTCTCGGTTCACTCCTGTCGATGCAAGCCTGATTCCGACAGGTGAGCTCAAATCAGTTGTTGGGACTCCGTTTGATTTCCTGAAGCCCCATGCGGTCGGCGAGCGAATCAACGCCAATGATGAACAGCTTCGCCTCGGCCACAACGGATACGATCACAATTTCGTGATCGATGGCGGCGGCAAGGAACTGAAAGAATCAGCGGAAGTGTATGACCCTGCAACTGGGCGTGTTCTCACCGTGCTCACCACGGAACCCGGCGTGCAGTTCTACACCGCGAATTTTCTGGACGGCTCGATTAAGGGAAAGGGAGGCGTAGCTTATCCGAGGAATGGCGGTCTCTGCCTCGAGACGCAACATTTCCCTGACTCTCCCAACCATCCGAGCTTTCCAACCACCGTCCTGAACCCGGGCAGCGAATTTCATTCCACCACCATTTTCCGATTCTCCGCGCGCTAGCCTGCTGCGGAAATCGCTGGAAAGGCAACTGATCCGATGAGCCTTCTGGGAATTGATGTTGGCACGGGCGGAACGCGCGCCCTTTTGATCGATTCGCGCGGCCACGTCATTAGCGCGGCAATGGCCGAACACGTTCCGATGAGTTCGCCTCACATCGGCTGGGCGGAGCAATCGCCGGACGATTGGTGGCGCGCCGCCTGCCGGGCGATCAAAGAGTGCCTGGCGAAGAGTTCTCTCCCGGCAAAAGAAGTTTCGGCTGTTGGCCTGACCGGCCAGATGCACGGCCTCGTCCTACTCGATGAAGAAGACCAAGTTGTGCGGCCTGCGCTCATCTGGTGCGACCAGCGCACCGGAGAAGAATGTGAGGAAATTACCAGGCAGGTCGGCGCAACGCGGCTGATCGAATTGACGGCCAACCCCGCGCTCACCGGATTCACTTTGCCCAAGATCTGGTGGGTACGAAAGCATGAACCGGAACTCTGGGCTCGCGTCCGCTCCTTGATGCTACCGAAAGACTACATCCGGTTCCGGCTGACCGGCGCCCGCGCCATTGACGTTGCCGACGCTTCCGGAACGCTGATGTTCGACGTCGTCGACCGGCGATGGTCGCAGTCGATGCTCGAGATTTCAAAGATCGATGAAGCCCTCCTGCCGAAAGTCTTCGAATCAGAGGAAATCAGTGGACATGTGCACCAAGAAGGTGCGCGCGCTTCCGGGTTGCCGTTCGGAATTCCGGTTGTGGCGGGAGCTGGAGACCAGGCGGCAGGCGCCGTGGGAATGGGAATCGTCAAGCCTGGAGCGGTTAGCGCCACGATCGGCACTTCTGGTGTCGTGTTTGCCGCCACCAGCAAGCCGGTGCTGGAACCGAAGGGGCGCATCCACACCTTCTGCCACGCCATTTCGAATCGCTGGCACGTAATGGGTGTCACGCAAGGCGCAGGTCTTTCCTTGCGATGGTTTCGCGATCAGTTTGGCGCCGGAAAAGACGATGGACGCGATCCGTATGACCGGCTCGCCGACGAAGCGGCAAAAACACCCCCGGGAGCCGATGGACTCTTATGGACGCCATATCTGATGGGCGAACGTACCCCGCATCTCGATCCCAACGCCCGCGGAGCTTTGGTGGGCATCACAGCGCAGCACACCCGTGCCCACGTGATTCGTGCCATCCTGGAGGGTGTTGCTTTCAGTCTGCGAGACACGATCACTCTGTTCCGGGAAATTGGCGTTCCCATCGAGTCAATCCGGCTTGGTGGAGGCGGCGCGCGTTCTCCCGTATGGCAACAGATTCAGGCGGACATCTACGGTATGCCCGTGGAATTGATCGAAGCAGATGAAGGCGCGGCATACGGCGCCGCATTGCTCGCGGGAGTCGGCATGGGGAATTGGCGGTCCGTGGAAGCGGCTTGCGAGACGGCCGTGCGCGTTGCTAAACGCGTCCAGCCAAATCCAAAAGCCGCTGAGCGGATGAATCTCCAATACGCCGAATACCAGAAGCTCTATCCTGCACTTCGCGGAATCCGGCACTCCTTCTGATCGTTGGTCGTCAGACGCAACAACAGCTATGCGATCAACTAATTTGTGCAGGGGTAAATCGCGGGCTCAGCATGTGTATCAAAAAGAGCGCCACCACGTAAGCCGAAGACGCGATCAGAAACGGCACTACATAGCTGCCCGTGTTTTGCAGCACATGGCCTACCGTGTTTGCAATAAGGAAACCGCCTATTCCACCCGCCGCTCCTCCAATCCCAACCACGGATCCTACAGCTCGGCTCGGAAACATGTCCGAAGGCAGCGTAAACAGGTTCGCAGAGAAGGCCTGGTGCGCCGCGGCGGCCACGCTGATGAGCGTCACCGCAACCCACGCGTGATCCGTTCGGACAGCGAAAACCACCGGCACCACGCTCAGCGCGCAGATCAGCATCACCGTCTTTCTGGCCACGCTCACAGAAACGCCGCGACCGATCAACGCGGACGAAAACCAACCGCCAAGTACGCTTCCCACATCGGATACGAGATAAATGATCAGGATTGGCCACACGATTTGTGAAAGCGACATCCCGAAGCGCCTCTGAAACACGTCCGGCGCCCAAAACAGCCAGAACCACCAGATCGGATCGATGCAGAGCTTCCCCAGAACAAACGACCACGTCTGGCGATGAGACAAAAGTTTCAACCAGCTTGTTTTTGTTTCTACGGCGGGTTGCGGGTCAGAAAGGATGTGCGGTTCGGACTTCGATACGGAAGGATGCTCTTGCGGCCTGCGGTAGATGAGCAGCCAAAAGATTAACCACACGAATCCCGAGCCGCCAACAAGATAGAAGGCCCACGGCCACGGCCGGGCCAGGCGAATCGTAATAAGCGTTACAAGGTAAGGTGTAATACTTGCTCCGAGATTCGTACCCGCGTTGAAAATTCCCGTGGCCAATGCACGCTCCTTCTTTGGAAACCACTCTGCCACCGCTTTCAGGCTTGCGGGAAACAAGCCAGACTGGCCTAAACCCATCGCGGCAGCCACTGCCAGGAAACCCGCGACGGTGCCATGTGCCTCAGGAAAATAACCCCACAACTTGTGCAAAGAGACAAAAGCTGGCGACAAATAGACAGCAATTGAAGGCGCGTCTCCATAGGCCATGGCGGCCAGACTCCACGTTGCCATGAAGATCGCGAACGCTGTTCGCGTGCCCAGTCGGTCCACCATCCGTCCCGCAAGGAGCATTCCAAAGGCATAGCAGATCTGAAAAGCCGCAACGATGTGTCCATAGTCGATGTCGTTCCAGCCAAGGATGGGTTCAAGTGTGTGCTTCAGCGACGACAAAACGTTGCGGTCCATGTAGCTCTTGGTCGTAGCCAGAAGCAACAAGGCGCAAATGACCCATCGAAAGTGCCCCGCTAGAATCGCGGCATGGGATGGGACTGCGGCCGATTCTCCTGAAACACGCGCCCGCGCCTTGGACCCCGCTTCCATAATTGGGTTCTGGTTAGACACTATTGCCCCATGGTCATCAAAATCGTTTGGGCAATTCCACGTTTCGAGTGAAGACACACGGATGATACCCGCTCTGACCATAACCTGTGAGCACTAATTCGAAGCTCTAATGGCCAAAGCGGGTAGGCGGCGAGTGCTCCATTGCGCGCCAGTGTGATAAACAGGCATTGCTCAGGATCTATTCAACAAGAAAATGGTAGTCTGAAGCTGAAGTCTTCATGGGACGAAGGCACTGACCTTCCGGTTCCAGAGCGCGGTGCTGCCCACGGCCACTGACAGGAAGGACGCCATGACCATCCCGGCGTAGCCCATCAAATACCACCGATTCGGGGTTCTGCTCATTCCCCATTGAAGAACAAAAAGCAAACCTCCGAAAAGCAACAGCGGTCCCCAAACATACAACGGCGGGAACCCTGCAAGAGTTCCAATGTGAGGAAACCGACCAAGTGAGCCCGATTGGATTACGATTGTGGCTAGCAGCATCATCGGACGGTGGATTTCGGGCCGACGGCGGTAGACCAATCCGATTCCTACGAGTGCTCCGAACAACAGCATCTGCACGAACATCGTGGCCAAGAAAGGTCTCGGTCCGCCCAGCGTCGCGTAAACTTGTGGGCTGAAGTGAACAGATAGAGGCGCCACCGTTGTTCCTAGAATCACAATGGCCGCTGCCAGCCCACCCCCAAGCGCACCAATCGCCACATGAAGTCGCCCCGTTTTCCAGTAGCGATTATCGTCGTACTAGGCGCAACATGTTCGGCTACCGGGGCTTGAAAATTGTTTTGCCCTAGGGAATAAAGTTCAGGACTTCAACAAGCCTAGCCTTAAAGTGAATGTGACGGTCTTAAAGGGCCCTATTATGCCGAGCGCTATGGATAAAGTGCCCTAGAACACGAACCGCAATGAAAACTGGAATGCGCGTGGAAGGCCGTAGGGGCTGATTTCCTGATAAGTCCCGAAATTCCCTGGGCCTGAGTTGGGCACTAAATAGCAGGTTTGGTTAAGAGATTGTCCATCACCGCAGTTGGTTCCAATAGGATTGTACTGGATTTGATTGATGCCGTCGCCGTTCTGCACATAAAAGTTGGCGTGATTAAACAGGTTAAACACTTCGGCTTGAATAGTCAGCAGTTTGCCTTCCTTGATGGTAAAACTCCGGGCCAGTTTCAAGTCGATCCGCTCCAGCCACGGCCCATAGAAAGAATTCAGGCCTATGCCTGGCGTGGGGCCCGCGCCATTGATACCTGCGGCGGTATTTGCGGTATCCTGGTTGAACGCGGTGTCATTCAGATTGTCATTGGCGCCGTCACAATTGCTGAATGACAGACTGGAACTAGTGCAGGCAGGCGCTAACAAGGCAGCATAAGGACGTCCGGAGGAGAAGTTCATAACCGTGCTGAGCGTCCAGCCCGAAAGCAGTGCGCGCCCCGTGTTCGAACTGGTGAATCGATCCAAATTCGGCTCATAGACGGCAGCAAAAGTAATGTTGTTTCTCTGATCGAGCAAAGAAGGCCCAACGGTGTTGCTAAAGTCGAACTGATTGTTGAAATCCATGCCATTCCGCATCGTGCCCTTAGCCAATGTATAAGCGAATTGCAACATTAGGCCTTCTGTCATGCGGCGCTGCAATTGCAGGAATAGCGAATTGTATTGATTCTGTCCCGGACTTATCAGTTCGTTGATTTGGCCGAGATTGGGGTTGATAAAGCCTTCGGTCAGGAGGCCATTGTCCATATTGGGAAGCGTAATCGCTTTTCCAGCACACGGCACGGCCGCAGTGCCGGGGGGACACACGATGTATGTCGTCGTGCCCTGCAAAGGATTCAGGTTTGAGTCATAGGCGCTGCCAGAAATCAAATGCACACCGCGCGTCCATATCGTGCCAACGCTGAGCGTGGTGTTCTGGAAGATTTCGCGCTCTACTTGCAAACTCGCTTCTAACACATAAGGTGCCCTAAAATGCGGAGAAACCAAGGAAATATCTTCCGAAGCCGAGAAAAGGGAAGAACCACTGGACAAGATGTTCGGGAACGCGGGCAGTTGTTGGTTCGGTGATCCACCCGCATAGTTGATGCTGACCGAACTCTGCTGGGAAGCGAGTCCGTTCGAAACCACGGCGTTGCGGTAGTTCAGGCCGTTCATGTTGCTGAAGAAGTCCCCGAATCCGCCACGGACAACGGTTTTCGAAAGAGGCTGCCAGGCGAATCCCATGCGTGGGGCCCATCGATTTAATTGGTTCGGATATTGGCCCGTCAACGGGAACTCCGGATTTTCTTTCGGCTGGGGATAAACCTGGAAATCGTCACGCAAGCCTATTTCCAAGGTCAACTGCGGCAAAACACGGTAGGTGTCTTGCACATAAAATCCGTAATACGGAACAACAAAGGAAAAGGTGGGATTTCCCGAAGTTTGGCTAAAGATATTGTACTGACCGAGTGCGAACGACTGCAGGTTTGAAAACTCGTAGCTGCCAAGAAAGGAACCTAAGTCCACGGCAGCGTTCGGGTCTGCGCCGCCGTCATTGTTATCCGAGTCCCAGGCGCGATTCCAGTCGACTCCGAATTGCAACGTGTGCTTTCCGATCACATAGTCGATCCGATCCGCGAGCGACCATTGTCTTTCAAAAACTCGTCCAATGGAGAACGGTGCGTTGCCAAGTGTGAACGCGGCGGGACTATCCAAAATGATGGTAGGCGTGTTTGGAGCGAGGCCCGTGGGTGTCGAGATCTGATTGTCGTCCGAAGCACCGAAATGGAATTCGTTCAGCAGTCTGGATGAGAAGGAATGCGTCCAACCGACGCTCGTTTGAAAGTCATGCACATTCGCGTTGGCCAGCGTTTGGATTCCGTAATCGCCAACGGTAGAATCGGTAATGACCCCGCCAGGCGAGTTGAACCAATTCATATTAAACGTGAGGAACAAACTGTCCCGAGAGGTAGCCTGGAAATCCAGCCGTGTCATAACTTCATAATCGTTACGCTGCCGTGGCTTTACGCCGAGATTTGAATCCAGCGCTTTTATGGCATTGGAGACTTGCTGCAGATAAATAGGATTGGTCGGATCAGCTTGAACGTCAGCAACTGTTAGGGTGCTGGGTAGGGGCAGAGGTCCGTTTGGCGCAGGCAGAACCGTCCCAACTGGAATTCCAAAGTTAGTATTGAGAAATTCGGCTTCATTCTCCGGAGTTGTTTGTAAGGCCGAGTTGATCACGGAAATCGGATCGTTCTCAAGTTGCTGTTCGTAATCGACGAAAAACCACAAGCGGTCGCGAAGAATCGGGCCACCTACGCCACCGCCAAATTGCTGCAAGTTGTCATACGGTTTTGGGTAGCCATTGGCTTTGGAGATTGCGTCATTGGCCTCGAAGGCAGAGTTTCGATTGTAATAAAAGGCTTGGCCGTGAAAAGCGTTGGTTCCCGATCGGGTCACTGTGTTGACGAAGCCCTCGCCGCCACCGTAGATTGAGGAGTACGGGCTTACCGCCACTTGAAATTCTTGAATCGCGTTCTCTCCGTATAAGTATGGAATGCGGTAGCGACCCAGAATGTCGCCGAAGTAGTTGCTTGTGGCATTGGTGCCATCCACGGTGAATGATGTGTTGCCGTTCCCATTGGCGTAACCGGAGTCCTCGCCACCCTGCTGCCCCGCGATACTCACGAGCCCGGTGTCGCCGTCGGAACTAGTATTCGGGGTTAACAGCGTAAAATTGGTGTACTTGCGACCGTTGAGTGGCAATTCACTGAAGAAAGACCGTTGCAACACGGTGCTCGTAGAAGATTCGGTGGGCCGCAGAAGCGGGGTCGTTCCGACTACCGTTACCGTTTCTCCGCTGGTGCTCACTTGCAACTTGAAATCGAGCAAAGTGGTGTTTCCAACCTGCACTTGTACCATGCTCTCCGCATTGTGAAAATCCTTAAAACTTGCGGTTATCGAGTAGGTGCCCGGCAACAACACACTGAATCGGTAAAGCCCCGAGGAACTGGTTACAGTTTCTGCTTCCACGCCGGTATCGAGATTTCGCGCAACAATAGATGCACCCGGCACTAAAGCTCCATGCGGATCCGTAATCCGCCCGCTGAGTGCTCCGCTCAAAACCACATTTTGCGCGCAAAGTGAAATTCCCACAAGGTTAGCGACAAAAAGAAAGATGCCTACGATGTATCGAGTTGACAGAGACATAAGGCTCCAACGCTAACAATATCTGTCAAAATTAATAATTGCAGAGCTGACTTCGATGTGCCTGGAACGTTGCACCGTTCGCACAACGATTACAAAAATGAAATCATTCCGAGGCTACTCTGGTGTTAGCCGTGAATGAATACTTCGAAACAAGACCGGCTTGGTGCACTTAGTGCTTAATGCTCACCTAGCCGAAGGCAAATCGCCGACCGTCCTGATTAACGGGTTCCCGGACAGGTTTTAGTACGTCACTTTCCGTTTTGCTCTCCAGGACTTGAATGCGGGGAATTTCTTCATTATGGCTGGTTTGTCTTCGGTACATAGTCCAATGCCGCGCCCACTGGAATGAGGGGGTCGCGCTTCACGCTCTCCTGAAAGTCCCGATTGTCTTTTCTGCATGCCCGAACACCCACGTATGGACGCACGAATAATCCAATGCCTCGCGCTCCTGCCCGCTTGTCCGATTTGCGGAACAAAACCAGGCACTGGTAAAGACTGTGGCGCTGGACCTAGGTAAGAGCTCTACTTTCTTCATCGCGTCCCGCGAGCGGCTGCCGCTCGCTCAAGAACTGAGGCAGCCTTGCCGACGTCTCCAACTCCGAAAAAGACCAAAGGAGCATTTGTAGTTGGCTCTAAGCCACAATATGCATAATTGATATTGATATGCGCTTTCCCTAAACGAGACGCCAGCCGCGCAATTTCGCCGGGACGATGCTGAATTTTGATTTGTACTATGTCTCTCTCGACGTACGTTAACTTCTCGCTGCTCAAGACTGTTTTGGCAGTGTCCGGATTGTCTACGATAAATCGAGTTACAAATTTTCCCAGGGTCGGGAAAGATTCAAGTGCAAGTATGTTCACTTCTTGATCGGCGAGTGCCTGACAGATTCTTCCGAGCATGCTTGGCCGATCCTCGACTAACACCGTAAGTTCTTTGGTGATCGGCATTGGCCACCCCCAAATATACATACGCTCTTGCAGCGACAAATGCAGTGGTGTTGGACATCAAACGACATGTCCCAAACACAGGTACTTACGAATGCCTGGGGTTTTAGGGGAACGAGGTACTAGCCGGGAGGCCAGTACCAAGGTTGCTCGCCGCTATTCCTGGCAACTACCGCTGGCTTCCGCTGTTTCTTGTTATTACGTACGCGCCGACGAGCTCGGTCTATTTGCGAGATGTCCATCGGCTTTCTTCGTTCCCATAAATAGACGAATGCCCCCCAAAAACTAATCCAGGCAAAGGTTAGCTTCCTGGTAAGTTAGGTCCCGGTACCCAAATGATTCCGGACTTGGCACTTGCAAGCGAGTTCAGTGTAAACTCGTCCATCGCAGCTAGAGTAGGACTGCAGAGGTCATGGAGGCTCGGGCAATTGCCAGAGGAATGAGGGATGAGCACTCAAGGCAAGGTCAACCCGGTTTCTATCCAGGATTTTGCCGCTGCGTTGCGAAGGCTTCCCGTGTTCGCATTTGATCGCACTGATCAGGTGTTTGATTTTCTGAAGGTGACTCCAGTCGTCCCGGATACGCTCTCCCCTTATTTAAACTGGGACCGTCAGCACTACACGCGCAATCTCATAGATAAGACTCCGCTGTACGAATTGATTGCAATTTGCTGGGAAGTCGGACAGACGAGCTCAGTACACAACCATCAGGGCCAGAATTGCTGGATGGCGGTGCCGATGGGGAGATTGTTGGTCCAAAACTACCGCACCATCTCGCAAGATCTAACAGGCGGCAAATGCAAGCTAGAATCGACAAACAGAGTGGAATTGAATCCCGGGAATCCGTGCCGCGTTGACCCCCGGGAACCGGTGCACTGCGTCCTTAATCCTCGCGAGTTCAACCACCGAGCTGTCAGCTTGCACGTCTATTCGCGGCCCATTGATTCCTGTGTGGCCTACTCGCCGGAAAAAGGTACCTGCGGCGTAATCAAGCTGCACTACACGACGGAGTACGGGAAGCTTCCTAGCAGTCACTAGGAATTAGCTTACTACCTTAAGGCATGCGATGCTAAAGTCTGGGAATCGCTTGAAAAATACAACACTTTTACTACACCAGACCTTCTGGAGGTTTTGGAATCGTTCGTACAACTCCCTTAAACTAATATAAAATCAAGTTGTTAGTTCTCTTGGGGCTCGTAGCTCAGCGGTTAGAGCAGCGGACTCATAATCCGTTGGTCGTAGGTTCGAATCCTACCGGGCCCACTATTTGTTTTCTGTGAGTTAACCTCTATAGTT
>Ga0187772_10000416_pt1 | contig 19055 bp, 14 predicted proteins | sample 0116_SJ02_MP15_2_FD_133137 | JGI IMG/M metagenome (GOLD analysis project Ga0187772, IMG submission 133137) | Tropical peat soil microbial communities from peatlands in Department of Meta, Colombia - 0116_SJ02_MP15_20_MG | ecosystem: Environmental > Terrestrial > Soil > Wetlands > Peat | place... | reverse complement strand
GGATGCCCCAGATGGAACAAAAGCGGCAATGGCGCGCAGAGCAGAAAGGCAAAAGCGGTCAACATCGAGAGCCGATACACCGGTTCCAGCGCCTTCACATTGAACACGCGCACCAGCGAGGCCATGATGAAGGCGCCCGCTACCAGTCCGGTGATGTAGGGATAAACGACAATCAACGTGCTCCAGACCGGATGAAGACTGGCTTCGTTGGGATACACAAAGCCCTGAAACTGCGGCAGTGCCTCCACGACGATATTGGTTACCTCGCCAGTCATATCACCTTACCTCCTTGTCCAGGCCGGCATAGAGAACGCGCGGTTCGGTGCCCAGATACGGCTTGAGCACTTGGACCCGGTTTTTTTCGTAAAATTTCTGGATCGGATCGTCGGCATGTAAATTCTCCAAATCGCCAAAAATGCGCGCCTCCGCCGGACAAATCTCGACGCAGGCCGGCTTCAATCCGCGCGTGATGCGATGATAACACAGGGTGCACTTTTCAGCAGTCTTTGTGACCGGGTTCAGGAACCGGGAGCCGTACGGACAGGCCTGGATGCAAAAGGCGCAGCCGATGCAGTATTTCGGATCAACCAGCACCGCGCCATCCGGCGCGCGGAACGTCGCCCCGACCGGACAGGCCTGGACGCAAGGCGGATTCTCACACAGGTTGCACAGCTTCGGGACGAAGAACGCGTGCTCAATCCGATCCTTTGGCAAGGTCGGTTCGGGGAAACCATGCATTCCGCCGTCGGGAGAATCCACGATCGCCTCGCCCCGGGTTTGATCCGATCCCGGTTTCGGCTTGGGAATAATATAACGCTCAATCCAAGTACGGTAATAGGGACCTTCGGGAACGCCGTTTTCCTTCTTGCACGCCTCCGCGCACAACCCGCAGCCAATGCACTTGTTGTCGTCAATGCACATGAGCCATTTATGCCTGGTCGGGTCGTAGCCCTTGGGCGCGCTGCTGGAAACGAACACGGTCTGCACCGCCGCTTTGGCCGCACGGGCGACGGACATCGTGAGGAGACCGGCGAGCGCACTGCCCATCCTCAACAATGAACTCCGACGACTGATTCGATTGTTCATGGGCTTTTGTTGGGTTGATGTGGCAAGTGACATTCAGTGCATTTGGGCCCGTAGTGATCTTTGACGACGATTTGCTTGAGCCAGGCCGGGCGGGCCAGATTGGCTTCGTGGCACCGGATGCAATGGCTGCCGGTGGTCTTGTCGGGCAGGATGTCCGGGTTATTGCAATGCTCCCGGCACACGCCATGGCACGCCTCACAGGAAAGGGTCTTGTGCGCATCTGCCGCCAGGTTGTGCAGAATGTCGGAGTGGCATTCATCACACGCCTTCTTGCCCGCAAACACGGGATCGCGCGACGCGATCAGATTCAGCGCATCTCCGCGATACCAGCCGTATTCGCCAAAGGACGGCGGGACAAGAAAAGAACGCGCGACCAGATAGGATCCAACGATGGCGAGAGCCAGCAAAACCAGACGCAGAATTTGTGGTGGCAGCTTAAAGCGTCGCATATTGCCAAAGGTTGGTCTGGCCGTTTGTCGGACGAGGGCCGCGACTTCGACGGCCGCGCCCACAAACAAGTTTATTTATTTCTTCAATCCACGGACGTAAGTCACGAGCGCCTTGACTTCGTCGTCCGACAGGGGGGTATCCGCCCCGGTCACGTACGCCTTCATCTTCGTCCGGCCATCCGCGTCCTTGATGCCGTCTTTGATGGCTTTCACCGCGTCTTCATCCTTGATGCCGTCCTGAACCTTGGCGTCGGTAAAGTCCTTGATGCCAAGTTTCTGACCTATCTTGGTGTCGCCCTTGCCGTCCGCACCGTGACACTTGGAGCAGATCGTGTCCCAGTTATCCTTGGCATCCGCCGCCGAGGCTGAAAGCGTCGCGGCGAAACCAAACATTGCTACGAGCGTTATAATTTTTTTCATCGTTGTATCTCCGTTGATTGATCGGTGTCGGCGCCGTCTTCGCGCCTTTCAAACAAAAAGATGGTCGAAGGGTTACAAAACAACCAACCGTGTTTTGGCGAAATCTTGACAATTTTTGGGTTCACCTTTTGTATTATCAAACATTAATGCCCGTCTCAGATTAAGTGATTCTGGTTTTATTGGCGTTCGAGAATGTGGTGCTCTGCGCCCCTGGTGTGGCGGGGTATTGCAGGAGTGGCGAGTCCGGATTGACGCGACTTTTTTTCAAAGCCGCTTGATGGTGTTTGTCGGCAGTCTGATTGGATTCATCATTCCGGTCCTTTGGCCGAAAAGCCCGTGGAACAGACCCCTGTTGGGGACAGGCTGGCGCCGGGTTCCGGAGTTTTGCATCCGGCCAAGACCAGGGGACAGGTTCTGTGCCGGGGTGCCTTTCCTGAACTTTGCCACTTCCGTTGAGCCGCTGGTCGTAGGAATACGCGCCTGTCCCAACCGGTTTGCCGCTGTCCAAATTTTGGTATTCGAAGCGGATTAGGCGCTTTTACCAACCTCGTATCCGTTGCATCCATAACAGTTCCTTTGGCCTCTTTCCTGCTCTAACCCGATCAACGATGGTAACCAATATGAACGACATCGACATCTTCCGCCTGGCGTCGGGGCTACTGCAGTTCGGGGTGGCTTGGTACGCGCTGCGCCTGGGCCGGCTTTTCAAGTCAACGCTCATGGGGTGGTTGCTGTTTGGTGGGCTCTCACTCCTGGCGCTGCTGAGTTTGTTTCTTGCGGTGGAACCGCTTGAGGCTGGCTCCCAGTGGGGAATCAAGGTGGACATCGTTTACTGTCTGCTGCTGTTTGCCGGCGCGATGCACGTTTATTCCGGCCTCAAGAGCTTTTTGCGGGACGAGGAGGCGAAACGGCAGGCACTGGACAAATGGGAATCGCAAGTCAAGGAACAGTGGATGGAACTGATTAAAGTCAACGAGAAATTGCGCCAGACGGTCAATCGGCTGGAAACGGAAATCACCGACCGGAAACAGGCGCAGGAACAGGTGGAGAAAAATTTACAGGCGGTGCTGGCCGCGTCGCGCCAAAACGATCAAACCTTGCCGCCCACCGCAACCGAGGTGCAAACAGAAGTGGTCGAACGGAAGCCCGCATCAGCATCAGAACCGGCCGAGAAGAACGGCGAACCTCCGCTGGCCGCCCCATACAAAAACGGCGGGGAATCGCGACCGGTGGCTGCCGGATTAGACACGGAAGTTATCGCGCCAAAACCGGAACCTGAGCCGGCGGAGAAGAATGGCGAACCCCCGCTGACCGCCGCCTACAAAAACGGCGAGGAATTGCAGCCGGTGATTGCCGGGTTCGACACGGAGATTATCGCGCCGGAACCGGTGGAAACGAATGGCGAGCACCCGCTGACCGTGTCGCGAAAAGACCGGGAGGAGTCGCGGCAAACCGTTTGCGTGCCAGACCGGAAAATTGCCGCACGGAAACCCAGCCGGACAAGGCGGAAAAAGCCTGCCAGGACGCGCTGATCACTTCGGGTACGGGGTAAGAAACCCTTTCTCCTTCGACTCCGCAATTGAGAATTCGACCCTGCAAAAAATTCACAGAGTGGGTCAGCGCGATGAAGGTAAGGTTTTCGGAAATTCTGCCAGCATTCCGCCCCGCGCAAGCCAGATCACTTTGGGCCGATTGAATGAATTCAGAACCATCCAATGTCACGGCGATGGCCGGCAGTGATTCGTCGTAATTTCTTTCGACGGAGGCATCGTCAACCTTTTCGTAGAGGAGCCAGCCCTCGTAACCGGTTTCCGCACGGGATTGAACAGCAAACGTTGAAATTGAAAACAGCAGGAGAAAAAGGGCGGGGAGAAAGGTAATGTTTTCATTGCGGTTCAGAATGGATTTATCGCCCAAAAACAGGAGAGGCCATTCGCTCCGCAAGCTGAAAGCGCTCGAGAATAGTACATTGTATTCCTTGCCTCACTCCATCGTTGCCCGAACGCAAAAAAGCATTTATCATACTAACTTGAGTCATACGCACAAAGCCAGGCGCATGAGTGTCGAATTACATTTCAACGGCCGGCGAACCAGCGTCGCGCCGGGTTCGTCGCTGTTCGATTACGCCGAATCGCTCGGCGTTCATGTGCCGACGTCCTGCCGCAAGCAGGGCAAATGCAAGGAGTGTGTCGTGGAGGTTGCCGAAGGCACGGAGTGTCTTTCCCCACCCGTGCCGGCGGAAAAACATTTGAAAGGCCAGTTCCGGTTGTCCTGTTCCTGTAAAATCATTGCTGGCTCCGGCGTCGTCCGCTGCCACACGATGCGGCGTGGGGAGATGAAGATCGAACGTCACGCGTTTCAACTCCCGACAGAAAATAAAAAATGGAAATTGGACCCGGCTGTCACCCGCGACGGCGACCGGATCCTGCTGGACGGGGAGGAAATAGACCGTTCGACCGCGCCGATTCACGGGTTGGCGCTGGATTTGGGGACGACGACCATCGTGCTCCGGCTCTTGAACCTGGAAACCGGCGAGGTGGTCGCCGATGCTTCGTTCGAAAATCCGCAACGCTTTGGCGGCTCGGACGTGATGGCGCGCATCCATTACGACACGCACGACCACAGCAAATTGCTGCAACGGACGCTCGCCGGATATTTGAGTCACGCCATCGAGGAATTTCCGGTTGACCCAAAGATGATTTACGAAATGGTCGTTGCGGGCAATTCCACCATGCGCGACCTGTTCTTCCGCTTGAACGTTTATTCCATCGGCCAAAGCCCCTATCGCTCCATCACCGAACTGGAAATGGCGGAAGGCCACCGGGCGACGACCAGCCTGGTCGAACCGGCGAAAAAGTTGTTGTTGCCCCTGCATCCCCGGGCGCGCGTCTGTGGTCTGCCCATTATCAGCGGTCACGTCGGCGCGGACGCTGCCGCCTGCATGCTGGCGGTGGATCTGGCGAATGAGGAGCGGCTGGTCGCCGTCATGGACATCGGCACGAACACGGAATTGATTCTGGGAAATAAACACAAGATTTTCGCGACCTCCTGTCCCGCTGGCCCGGCGTTTGAAGGTGGCAAGATTTCCTGCGGTATGCCGGGTGTTCCGGGCGCCATTGAAAAGGTGAAGCTCAACGCGGATGGCTCCTTTTCCGTGCAGGTGATTGGCGCCGATCCCGCGGAGGGCATCTGCGGTTCCGGTCTGGTGGATTTGTTGAGTGAACTCTTGAAAAACCACCGCATCAATTCCTTGGGCCGATTCGAGAGCGGTGAAGACAGGATCGTTCTGGACGTGAAAAGCGACGCGCCGATTTGTTTTTCCGAAAGCGACATCAACGAGCTGGCACAGGCCAAGGGTGCCAACGTCGCGGGTTTGCACATTATCTTCGAGCAATATGGAGTCCGGTTTGAAGACCTGGGCGTTTTTTATCTGGCCGGGGGTTTTGGCCGGCATCTGAATGTCGAATCCTCGAAACGCATCGGCCTGATTCCGGACATTGACGATTCAAAAATTTTTCAGGTCGGCAACGCCTCGATTGAAGGCGCGTGCATCGCCTTGTTGTCGCGGACGAAGCGCCTGGAACTGGAAGCCATGGTCAAACGCGTGACGCACTGCCGTCTGGAAGCACACCCGCATTTCTTCGATTACTTCGTTGAAGGCTGCCAGTTTGATCCCGTGGTATCTCCAGAGGCAGCGGCGGCCCGGCAAACTTCCTGAATTTTTGACATGTTCGAACTGATTAACCCCCACCCGCCCGTCCAGGTGCAGGAAGCCGAATACCAGCGGTTGCTAGGATATCCGAAGCAACACGCGCCGGACGGGCGGGCGCGCGAACTCGCCGACCGGGCGCGGACATGGTATGCGAAAAACGGGAAACCGTGGATTTATGCCCGGCAGACCGGCCGCTTGGAACTGAAAAATAATCGGCTGCGGATGCGCGGAACGGAATTCGCGTCGAAACCGCTTCACGATCAATTTATCGTCGCTCACGCTCACACGGCGGTGCTCGTCGCGGTGAGCGCCGGCCGGGAATGCGAGGAGAAGGCGCGCCAACTCTGGCAGGAGGGAAAACCGGACGAATATTTTTTCATGGAGATGTATGGCTCGGCGGTGGTCGAGCATCTGGTAACGGTGGCCAGCGGCCACATCTGCGGGTGGGCCGATCAAAACGGCATGGCCGCCCTGCCGCATTACAGTCCGGGTTATTCCGGCTGGGACATATCCGACCAAATCAAGCTGTGGGAATTGATCCGGCAAAAAGCAAACCGCGATTTTCCCGGTGACATTGAGGTGCTGGATACCGGGATGTTGCGGCCGAAGAAATCGCTTCTGGCGGTGTTCGGCATCACGCGGCGTTTGGACACGGTGCGGAACCTGGCGACATTAATTCCCTGCGAAAACTGCTCCCTGCCGGGCTGCCAATATCGCCGCGCGCCGTACCGGCAGTCGCCGCCGCAAATTGAAGACGTGCGCCGGTTCCAGGGCGGTGCGGTTGAAAAGCCGGAAATGCCGATCACCGCCGGCTCAACGCTGGATCATAATGCCCGGTACACCGTCAATTCCCGCGCATTGCAAAAATGGTCGCGGGAACGGCTGCAATTGACATTTTTGGCGGATGGTTCGGTGGAAGCCCGCTTTCGTTACGAAGGCACCACCTGCTCCAATATGGGGCGGCCGCTGGCGTTTGATTATGACGTAAAACTCGGGCCGCCCGACGACGGCTATCGGGTTCAGGCAAACGATTGCATTCCGGCTCCCGGCGACACTGGCCACCAATACCAGTGTGAGTATCTGAACAACGCCAAGTCGCTCATGAGCAGCATTGCGAATGAGAAACCCCTGCTCGGCAAACCCTTGAACGAGGTTCTGGCCTGGGAACGTCCCTACGATCCTTCCGGCTGCTATTGTGATTCAGCCCGGCGCGCGCATAAGTGGGGTCTGGTCTTTGAAGTGATTCATTACGCACTGGTCCGGCGCGAAAAGGAAACGGGTAGTATTGGACAGCCGGCGGGATTTTTGAAATGATGCGGCACTTTCGATGACAAAACTTTGCGACATCAATGTGGCGGCGAAGGAAAAACTTCCGCCCGGCTCCGCCGACAAATCGGGCATTGGCGTGCAGTACACTGATGCCTTTATCAAACCGATAAACACCAAACTTCCCGATGGCACCCGCGTCGGCTGTAAACGCAAAGGGCTGAAATTGACGCTCACCGTTGGCGCCAAAAAAGGCGAAGGCTTGATGCGCCGCCTCGATGTCAGCAAAGACCCGGTCGTGATGCTGAACGCCGCGCTTCAGGAAGCTGCGAAAGCCGCCGGCGTTGAGTTGAAGATTACCGATACGGAAATTCTTATCGCCGCGTAATTGACAGGAGAAACTGCTTTGGTGGACCATGGATCATGCGCTCAAGATTCGTTTCCACATACATTTTTGTGTTCCTTTTGTTCGTTGTCGCCGGGCTTTGCCGGGCGCAAAGCGGCCATTGGGTGGGTACTTGGGGTTCGTCGCCGCAGTTGACGGAACCGCGAAACCTGCCGCCTCCGCCGGGATTGACCAGTAATACACTCCGTCAGGTCGTCCATGTATCCATCGGCGGGGAAAAATTGCGCGTCCGTTTTTCCAATGCTTTCGGCAACGGGCCGGTGGCAATCGCAACGGCCCATCTGGCCTTGTCAACGGGCGGAAGCGCGATCAAGACAGACAGTGACAAGACGCTGACGTTTCAAGGCAAACCTTCTGTGACGATTTCGGCGGGCGCCTCTGTCCTTTCGGACATTTTCGACTTTGACCTGGCTCCATTGTCCGACCTGGCGATGACGATTCATTTCGGCGACGCTCCGGCGGCGGTCACGGGACATCCCGGTTCCCGGACTACGTCTTATCTGCAAGCGGGTGATTGGGTTTCGGCGGCGGACCTGCCCAAGGCGGCCAGAACCGAGCATTGGTATATTCTGACCGGCGTTGATGTGGGGACGAAAAATTCGAGTTCGGCCATCGTGACGCTCGGCGATTCCATTACGGACGGAAGAGGTTCGGGCACAGACAAAAACGACCGTTGGCCGGACGACCTGGCTCGCCGTTTGCAGGCGGATAAAAGGCTGGCGAACATCGCGGTGCTGAATGAAGGCATCGGCGGAAACTGCGTATTACACGGCGGCCTGGGGCCAACGGCGCTCTCCCGCTTTGACCGGGATGTGCTTTCGCAAAGCGGCGTGCGCTGGCTGATTGTACTGGAAGGCGTCAATGACATCGGCGGAAGTCACGATGCGGCGGTGGCGACGAATCTGATTGCGGCGTATGGCAAAATGATCGAGCAGGCCCATGCGCGGCACATTCGCGTCTATGGAGCGACAATTCAGCCGTTTGGCGGATCATTTTATGACAGCCCGGCTCACGAAGCCGCGCGCCAGACGGTCAATGACTGGATTCGCACCAGCGGCCGGTTCGACGCCGTGATTGATTTTGACGCGGCAACGCGTGACCCGCTAAACCCAAACCACCTCCTGCCGGTGGCGGACAGCAATGACCACCTGCATCCCAATGAGGCTGGTTATAGAATAATGGCCGGCGCGATTAACCTGAAATTATTCCGCAGATGAAACTTGGGCGATGGCAATACAGCCTTGGTTGACTCAAACCGACACAAAACCTACTTTGGCGAAAATTCCAGGCAAATTATGCGACACAAAAATTCTTCCGTCATCGTTTGCACCTTCGCTGCCTTGACTGCGGCCATTATTTGCCGTGCGCAGCCGACAATACCATCCGCCGGCGCCAATCTGCCGGCCCCGATGAATTGGAACACCGACCAGGACCATCGAAACATGATGGAACAACTGGGCATCAGAACTTTGCGGCCCGGCGCTGATGGCATGAATCCACAGGCTCCTCATTATCAGAACACGGACGAGGCCCGGGCGAATCCCTATCCCAATCTGCCTGATCCCCTCACGCTGAATGACGGGGAAAAGGTCATTGCGCCGGAGATGTGGTGGAAGCAACGGCGCCCGGAAATCGTCGAGGCTTTTGACCGGGAAGTCTATGGCCGCGTTCCGAAAAACGTGCCGAAAGTCGCCTGGGAAGTGACCAGCATCACCCGAACGAACAACGGCGCGGTTCCAGTCATTACCAAACAACTCGTCGGTCACGTGGATAATTCCTCCTATCCGCTCATCAGCGTCAACATTCAATTGACCCTGACCACGCCCGCCAATGGCGCCGGTCTGGTGCCGGTGATGTTGGAATTTGGTTTCGGAAATTTCAGCGGCTTCGGCGGGTTCGGCCGGACGAACCGCTTAGGTGGGACAAACGCCTTTCGGGGCTTCGGCGCGTTTGGTGGCGGACCCAATTGGCAACAACTGGTTTTGTCCAACGGCTGGGGCTACGCCGTCATCGTCCCTACCAGTTATCAAGCGGACAATGGCGCCGGACTGACGCGCGGCATCATTGGTCTGTGCAACAAAGGCCAGCCGCGGAAGCCGGATGATTGGGGCGCGTTGCGCGCCTGGGCATGGGGCGCGAGCCGCGCGCTCGATTATTTTGAAACCGACCCGGCGGTGGACGCGAGGCAGGTGGGCATTGAAGGACTTTCGCGTTACGGCAAGGCGACCCTGGTTACGATGGCTTATGACCAGCGTTTTGCCATCGCGCTGGTAGGTTCCTCCGGCGAGGGCGGCGCAAAACTTTCCCGGCGCAACTGGGGCGAACTCGTCGAAAATTTGACCGGTTCCGGCGAATATCATTGGATGGCGGGCAATTTTCTCAAATACGGCGGCCCGTTAACTCCTGGTGATTTGCCGGTGGACGCGCATGAATTGATCGCCCTTTGCGCGCCGCGCCCGGTGTTCATCAGTTACGGCGCTACGTCGGGCAGCCCCGGCGCGGAAGGCACCTGGGTGGACCAGCATGGCAGTTTCATGGCCGCGGTCGCCGCCGGCCCGGTTTACAAACTTCTTGGGAAAAATGATTTAGGGACTCCCGGCAACTATCTCACCGACCCGATGCCTCCAGTCAATACCGCATTGATGGACGGGGAACTGGCCTGGCGACAACATAACGGCGGGCACACTGACGCCCCGAATTGGCCGGTGTTTTTGAAATGGGCAGATCGTTACATCCACGGTCCGCCGCCGGCGGCGCCGCCAACAACCAAAGCACAATAAAAGTCGTTCACCAAAAGCTTGATGAAGAGAAAATCTTTGCAATCTCAATCTTGTCGTTGCTTGTTCCTGGTGCCTTTGCTCGCGGCGCTCGTTTGCCCGGCGCAAACTGTGGTCGTTGCACCGGACAGATCCAACGGCGTCTATCACGTGGGAGAAACGGTTCATTGGGTGGTCGAATGGAAAGGCGGCGCCGATGGGCCTGCCGCGCATTACACCTTCAAAAGCGGCGGTCAGACGGACGTGGGACAGGGCGATTTAACCTTCAGCAACGATGTCGCCACGCTGGAATCGAAGTTTGACCAGCCGAACACCATGCTGGTCGAAGTCCGGTGGCAGCCGGAGAACGCCACCAATCGCGCCGTTGGCGGCGCGGTCGCTGCGCCGGATAAAATCCTGCCTGCCGCCCCGCCGCCGGCTGATTTCGATGCCTTCTGGAGGGCCAAGTTGAGGGAACTGAAAAAAGTCCCTGCCCATTCGAAGCTTGAAAAAGTGGACAGTGGAAAACCGGGCGTGGCGTATTGGAAAATCACCCTGAACAACATCGGCGGTACGACCATCCAGGGACAGATTGCACGTCCTGAAAAAGGCGAAAAATTCCCGGCCTTGTTCATCCCGCAATGGGCCGGTGTTTACGGACTGCAAAAAAACTGGGTGACGGACCGCGCGGCGGAAGGCTGGCTGGCGCTGAACATCGAACCTCATGACCTGCCGATTGACAAACCCGAAGCGTTTTACAAGGAGCAATTCGCCGGGCCGCTCAAGGATTATTGGTCCATTGGCAACGACGATCGCGACCAGAGCTACTATTTGCGGATGTATCTGTCCTGTTACCGGGCAATCGAATATTTGAAGAAACGTCCGGATTGGAATGGGAAAACGCTGGTGGTGATGGGCGACAGCCAAGGCGGCCAACAGACCCTGATGATTGCCGGGCTGCATCCGAAGAACATCACCGCGGCGCTGGCACTCGTGCCGGCAAATGGCGACACGCTGGCGCCTGAAGCCGGCCGCGCGCCGGGCTTCCCGCGCTGGTATTTCAATACCGAAGGCGGCAAGAACCCCGCGAAGGTTCACGAAGCCAGCCGTTATTACGACATTGCCAACTTCGCGCGGCACATCAAATGCCCCGTGCTGGTCGGCTTGGGATTACGCGACGAAACCTGTCCGCCGTCGAGCGTGTTGGCCGCGGTGAACGAAATTACCTCGCCGAAAGAAGTGGTCATCCTGCCGAAATCCGGCCATCAGGATGAACACGGAACACAAGGTTACTACAATCAGCGCCGCTACAGCGCCTGGCTGCCCGCACTGCGCCAGGGCAAAGCGGTGCTCAATTGATGAACGCACGCGATTTGTTGACAGGCTCGAAATTAGTCGCCGGTGAACCGCGTTTGCGGTAGCGCAGCCCTTTCAGGGGGTTTTAGCCAGGTCGTAATTTAGATACGGTCCAAGCCATTTTTCGGCCTCAGGCAAGGTCATGCCTTTGCGCACGTGGTAATCGAGAAGCTGGTCACGGCCGAGTTTGCCGACGGCGAAATACTTTGATTCCGGGTGTGCGAAATAGAGTCCGCTCACGGAACTCCCCGGCCACATGGCGAAGCTCTCCGTCAATTTGATGCCCGCGTGTTTCTCCGCGTCGAGCAGCTTCCAGAGAATTTGCTTTTCCGTGTGGTCGGGGCAGGCCGGATAACCCGCCGCCGGGCGGATGCCGCGATATTTTTCGGCGATGAGGTCATCGGTCGTCAGCTTTTCGGTTTTGCCGTAGCCCCATTCCTCCCGGACGCGCTTGTGCAGGAATTCTGCGAACGCCTCGGCCAGCCGGTCGGCCAGCGCCTCAGCCATGATGGCATTGTAATCATCGTGGTCGGCCTTGAACTGCTTGACCAGTTCATCCAGCCCGTGCCCGGAAGTAACGGCGAACGCGCCCAAGTGATCTTGTAGCGGCGCTCTATGAGCGTCGCCGAAATTCCCGCGGCGGTCACAGACCGCCGCTACAGTTTTTGGCGCGACAAAATCCGCCAGACACCAGTTCGGCATGCCGTCGTCCTTGGCCATCTGTTGACGCAGGAAATGGAATGTGGCCAGGACCTTGGCCCGGGATTCGTCGGTGTAAAGTTCCACGTCATCGCCGATCCGGTTCGCCGGGAAAAATCCGTAAACGCCGCGCGGCTGAATCAGCTTCTGGCTGACCATTGCTTCGAGCAGCTTTTGCGCATCGGCGAACAATTTGCGCGCCTCTTCGCCGTGCTTTTCGTGATTCAGAATCGCGGGATAACGACCGCGCAATTCCCAGGTGTGAAATAACGGCGTCCAGTCAATGAACGGCACGAGGTCGGCGAGTGAAATCGGGTAAGGCGCGTCACTCCGTGCGCGCCTTTCTGCGGCGGGCAGAGGACTGCCCGCTCTACCGGGGTCAGAAGCTAAAATCCGCAGGCCGGTAAACTCCGGTTTGGGCAGATCGTCGAAGCCCAGCTTTGGCGCGCGGGCGCGGGCTTCTTCAATCGAAACCAGTTTCGCCGCCCGGCCGCCGTGCTGCGAACGGATGCGGTTGTATTCTTCGCGGATTACCTGCGCGAACGCGGGCTTGTTTTCGGCGCTGATTAAATTGCTGACGACTGGCACGGCCCGGCTGGCATCGAGGACGTGAACGACCGGCTGGCTGTAGCCGGGCGCAATCTTCACCGCTGTGTGCGTTTTGCTCGTCGTCGCGCCGCCGATGAGCAGCGGCAGCTTGCAGCCCTCGCGCTCCAGCTCGTGCGCGACGTGCGTCATCTCGTCGAGCGACGGCGTGATCAACCCGCTCAAGCCGATGATATCCACGTTTTGTTCGCGCGCGGTCTGGAGGATTTTTTCGGACGGCACCATCACGCCGAGGTCAATGACCTCGTAATTGTTGCAGGCGAGCACGACGCCGACGATGTTTTTGCCGATGTCGTGCACGTCGCCCTTGACGGTGGCCACGAGGATTTTCCCGGCATTTTTAGGTGCGCCGCCGGCGGCCTTTTTCTCCGCTTCCATGAACGGCAACAGATACGCCACGGCCTTTTTCATCACCCGGGCGGACTTCACCACCTGCGGCAGGAACATTTTGCCCGAACCGAACAAATCACCGACGACGTTCATGCCGGCCATGAGCGGGCCTTCGATGACCTGCAACGGCCTGGCAAATTTCTGCCGGGCTTCCTCGACGTCCGCCTCGATAAAATCCACGATGCCTTTGACGAGCGCGTGCGTGAGCCGTTCTTCGACCGTGCCCATGCGCCACTCGTCCTCGACGACCTCCGATTTGCCTTTCTGCTTCACGGACTCGGCAAATTTGATCAGCCGTTCGGTCGCGTCCGGACGGCGGTTGAGCAAAACATCCTCGACCAATTCCAAAAGGTCCTTCGGCACTTCGTCATAGACGGCGAGCTGGCCGGCATTGACAATCCCCATGTCGAGACCCACCTGGATGGCATGATATAGGAACGCCGAGTGCATCGCCTCGCGCACGACGTTGTTGCCGCGAAATGAAAATGAAACGTTGCTGATGCCGCCGCTGACTTTTGCATGCGGCAGGTGCTCCTTGATCCAGCGCGTTGCGCGGATGAAATCCACGGCGTAATTCGCGTGTTCCTCCATGCCCGTGCCGACGGTCAGCACATTCGGATCGAAAATGATGTCCTGCGACGGGAAGCCGACCTGACCGACGAGCAATTCGTAGGCGCGCTGGCAAACCGCGATTTTGCGCTCGAATGAATCCGCCTGGCCGCGTTCGTCGAACGCCATCACAATTACCGCCGCGCCGTGCCGGCGGACCAGTTTCGCCTGGCGCAAGAATTTTTCCTCGCCTTCCTTCAAGGAAATGGAATTCACGATGCCTTTGCCCTGGAGGCATTTCAGGCCGGCTTCGATGACTTCCCATTTCGATGAGTCCACCATCACCGGCACCTTGCAGATGTCCGGTTCGGACGCGATGAGGTTGAGGAAGCGCGTCATCGCGGGGACGCCGTCAATCATCCCTTCGTCCATGCAAACATCAATCACCTGCGCGCCGTTCTCGACCTGCTGGCGCGCGATGGCGAGCGCGGCTTCGTAATCGCCGGCCTTGATGAGTTGCGCGAATTTCGGCGAACCGGCCACGTTCGTGCGCTCGCCTATGTTGATGAAATTTTGTGCGGCGTTCGTCTTTTCGGTGAGCGCGAACGTCCCGGTCGCTGAATTTGGCGTCGCGCCGAATTCCTCTTGTCGTTGGCGTGACGCCAACAAGGGCGGGCGAGACACCCGCGCTCCTGGCTGCAAATCACCTCGAATCGTCAGCGCGTCGAGCCCGCTCAATCGCAAACATGGTTCGACCGCCGGCACCTTTCGCGGCGGAATTCCGCGGACCGCTTCAGTAACCGCCTTGATGTGCGCCGGCGTGGTGCCGCAGCAGCCGCCGACAATGTTGAGCCAGCCGTTTTGCGCCCACTCACGAAGTTGCGGAGCGAGGGTCTCCGGTGTTTCGGGAAAACCCGTTGGCAACAGGGGGTTCGGCAAGCCGGCGTTGGGATACGCGCTGGCGTAAACCGGCGCGATACCGGAAAGTTCCTCGATGAGCGGACGCAGTTCCTTGGGTCCGAGCGCGCAGTTCATACCGACACTCAACAGCGGCACGTGCGAAATGGAATTCCAAAACGCCTCGACGGTCTGGCCGGTCACTCCGCGATTGCTGCCCGCCTGGATGAACGTGACGGAGGCGAGCAGGGGAACGTGCCGGCGTGAGATTTCGGAGGAGCGAGTTACATGAGCCCCTGACTGAAAAAATGGGGACTCGCGGAGCTCATCCCTCCGATAGGGAAATGGTTCAATTCCCCGCTCCTCAAAAATGCTCTGGATTGCGAAGAAAGCAGCCTTCCCGTTCAGCGTGTCAAAAATCGTTTCCACCAGCAGCAAATCCACGCCGCCGTCCAGCAACCCGCGGACCTGTTCCGAATAAACTGTCACCAGTTCATCGTAAGTGCAGCCTCGCGCCGCCGGATTATTCACGTCGGTCGAAATGGATGACGTCTTGGTCGTCGGCCCGATGGCGCCGGCCACGAAACAGACGCGGCCCGGCAGCGCTCGTTCCGCCCGGTCCGCCGCGCGCCGGGCGCATTCCGCGCCGGCCCTGGACAGTTCATAGGCCAGCGATTCCAGGCCATAATCGGCCAGCGAAATGGCCTGCGAATTGAACGTGTTCGTCTCGATGATATCCGCGCCGGCTTCGAGGTATTGGCGGTGAATGTCCTCGATGACTTCGGGGCGGGTGACGTTCAACAGGTCATTGTTGCCTTTCAGGTCTTTGCCCTTCCAATCTTTGAATCGTTCGCCGCGGAAATCACCCTCCGTCAGCTTGCGCTGCTGAACCATCGTGCCCATCGCGCCATCAAGGATCACGATGCGCGCGCGCAACAAACGCTCCAATTCGGCCGCCCTGTTCGATTTTATGTTCACACGATTCAATTCAATGTTGGCATCGATGCGTGTAAAATAACCCTTCGATTCCAGGAAGCAAATTAAATATATCAACGTATCTGGATATGTTGATATATGCTAAAACTGAAGACCCACCGCCGCGACTCATTCATTGACCACTGGCTTTGCTGGTCGCCTGTTCTTTTCTCCCGTTCGGTGATTCCTGAACCATCTTTATTCAATCACCCAAGCCGTTCTGGGACGCTGTTGTGGCATAATCGGGCGTATGCCCACGATCTAAAACTGAACCCCCGCCGCCAAAAGTCAAGCCTCGACCAAGCCGGGGAACAGCCAACCGTCCCGGTGAACATTTCAGCCAAGGATGAGCCGGAGAAGCGAAATGACCGTGAAGGCAAGACCTGCCGTATGGTGAGCAAACGGATTTGGCTTTCCCAAAGAAAAGACCGGCCAATGCGATTTCGGGTTTGATTTCCTTCTCAAGCTCGCACGCGGTGGCGGGGGTGAGGGATTTCAACGGGACCGCCGAAGTCCCCATAAATCCGCCTCAGATGCTGGCAAGGGGCCGTGGCCGTGCCAGGGCCGCGCCCGCCGGCCAATTGGAGGAGGCTGGTAAAATTTCAACGGGCAAAAGTGGACGCCGTCTTACCGCCTGCCCATCAATCTCAAAAACAAATCTACTGCGCTCGACGCATCCGCGCCATATCCATCCGCGCCGATTTCATCGGCATACATCTGGCTGATGGGCGCGCCGCCGATGGCAAACTTGATATCGTTGAGGCCGCGCTCTTTATAGCCGTCAATCACGACCTTCATGTATATCATCGTCGTGGTCAGCAACGCGCTCATGCCGATGATTTGCGGCTTGTACTGTTCGGTGGCGGCAAGAAATTTCTCGATGCTTTGGTCCACCCCGAGGTCATGGACTTCAAAACCCGCGCCCTCGGCCATCATACAGACGAGGTTTTTCCCGATGTCATGCAAATCGCCGCGGACGGTTCCCATGAGAAGAACCCCGGCCGGCTTCACGTTGGAGTCTTTTGCGGTCAGCAACGGTTTCAACACGGCCATGCCGGCTTTCATGGCGCGGGCGGCAATCAGCACTTCGGGCACGTAGAGAATATTGCGCTTGAAGTCCTCGCCCACGACGCTCATGCCCGCGATCAATCCTTCGGTCAAAACTTCCTGGACGTTCCGGCCTTCAGCCAGAGCGTCCCGGGTCATCTGTTCGACTTCCTTGGCCTTGCCTTCGTAAAGGCACTGGTTCATTAACGCGTAGTCTGGCAACTGGTCTTTCTCCTTCTAAAAATCCGGGAAATTACCGCCTGGAATTGAATTCGGCCAACGCTTCCAGCATGGCGAGGATGTTCTGTTTTGGCATTCCGGGACTGGTGCCGCCGCCGACGGACAGAATCATGCCCCGGTCGCCGCCCTTTTCAAGAACCTCCAGCGTCGCTGCGCGCACTTCCGCCGGCGTGCCGCGGACGCCGACTTCGAGCGGATTCACATTCCCCATCAGACACATCCGGTCGCCGACGCGTTCCTTGACCTCGGAAATGTCCGTTTGTTTTCCCCAGTTCAGGACGTTGAACCCGCAATCCGGCAGATGATCCAGACAGGCCTGGATTTCCGCATCGTTGTGGTAGATTTTCACCCAATCATTCGGGAAGGCGTCGCAAATGCGTTTCAGGTAAGGGTGGCAAAATTCCTGGTAATGCGCTTCGTTTACGAAACCGACGATGTCGTCCAAAACAAAGATGCCTTCCACCGTCTTGCCCAGGGCCTTGTGCTGGGCTTTCAACCAGTCAATGACCAGCCGCGTGCACAAATCGAGCAATTTGTGGGACCACTCCGGCTTTTCCACGAGATCAATCATCAGGTCGGTCGTGCCGCGCACAAAACCCGCCGTGCACATCGGGCCGCGCGACGTGACCAGTGGCAGAATTTCGCCGGTGTCCAGGATGCGTTGTTTCTGCATGCGGATGCGATGCAGGGTCAGTCCCATGAACGCATCGGCTTCGACTTCGTATTCCGGGAAGTTTTCGACGTCCTCGATGTGATAAAGCGTATGGTATTCGCTGGGCGTATTGTCCTGCCAGAATTTGATCTTGGCGCCCAGCGCCGAGGGTTCTGCCGCCATGCCGTATTCCATCCACCAGGAAGGAACCCAGATGATGTCCGGAAACTCCCTGTGAATTTTCAGATGCGACTGAAACCACAATTCCGGGTCGAGATAAAAATCCATGTGCTTGAGGCCGAGATACCCGGGGATCCATGGACTGTCCACGATCATGGCCATCGGCACTTTGTCCAATTTTTCCAGCCGCGCGGCTTTCTTGAATATTTCCCACTGCTCTGGCCTCATATTTTTTCTTTCGGCGGGTCGCGTGAACGCCGGCCTTGCTTTATTCGGGACCGGAACTGAACCACCAAACCACAATCAATCCCTCATAAAGTGGCTCTTTGTCTAAAAATCCCGCCGATTAATTAACGTTTTCCAGGCGATTACTCAAGAAAAAACGCTAGCCCGTCACCACAAGAACACGGACATTCCGATAAATTCATGCCAGGCGCCGGCAATCTTCGCTTGGGCCGCGGGCGGGCAGCCGAAATGGCCTATTGACTTCATTCGCGCGTCTGATAAATTTCCCATCCTTTGTTTGAATGAAAACGCATTTGCCCATGGTGAATTTGGACCAGCGGAAGTGGCACGTGATTGATGCTGACGGCGCGGTGCTGGGCCGGCTGGCGGCGCAGGTGGCTGACGTTTTGCGCGGCAAAAACAAGCCTGTGTACACGCCGCATCTCGATGCTGGCGACTTTGTCGTTGTCGTCAACGCCGAAAGGGTTCGGCTCACCGGCAAGAAGGAAACGGACAAAACGTTCATGACCTACTCCGGCTGGAAAGGCGGCGAGAAATACCGGACCGTTGCACAAATCCGTGCGAAGCATCCTGAAAAGCTCATTATGCACGCGGTCAAAGGCATGATTCCGAAAAACCGGCTGGGCAGCCGGTTGTTGACCAAGCTGAAAGTGTTCAAAGGCCCGAAACATCCGCATGCCGCGCAGCAGCCGGAACCGCTGAAAGCGGCGGCTTGATTTTCCCCCGACCCTCAACTTTCAACCCCCAACTGACAGATGGCAGCGGAAACCAAAATTGAATTTCTCGGCACCGGGCGGCGCAAAACCGCCATCGCCCGCGTCCGGCTCGCATCCGGCAACGGCAAAATTACCGTGAACGGTCGGGCGTTTGAAAATTATTTCCCGCTCGAGACCCTGCGCTCAACGGCGGCGCAACCGTTGACCCTCACCGGCAACACGGAAAAATTCGATGTGCGCATCAATGTCACCGGCGGCGGCCCGAACGGACAGGCCGGCGCGGTGCGGCATGGGATTGCCCGCGCGTTGATTCGGGCTGATGCCAATTTGCGGACCGCGCTCAAGGCCGAGGGCCTGCTCACGCGCGATTCGCGCATGAAGGAGCGCAAGAAATACGGCCAGCCGGG
>Ga0187772_10000415_pt1 | contig 19061 bp, 20 predicted proteins | sample 0116_SJ02_MP15_2_FD_133137 | JGI IMG/M metagenome (GOLD analysis project Ga0187772, IMG submission 133137) | Tropical peat soil microbial communities from peatlands in Department of Meta, Colombia - 0116_SJ02_MP15_20_MG | ecosystem: Environmental > Terrestrial > Soil > Wetlands > Peat | place... | reverse complement strand
GTGGGCGTACCCCATGCGCTTCATCAGGACGAGCGCGAGGGCTAGTGTATGTTCAGCCACCGAGACGGAGTTCGCCCCGCCTATGTTAGACACGGGGATTCCCTTCTTCCGGCAGGCGGCCAGGTCGATGTGCTCGTAGCCCGTGGAGGGTTGGGCGATCAGTCTGACCTTTGTCATTGCGTCGACCATCTCTGAAGTAATCGGAATCTTGAACGTGTAATCCCCGATTATCACGTCGGCGTCGCGGACCTCGGCCTTCAGTATCTCCATGTTCAGTTCATTAACGGTCTTGAAGTCCGCCTCTATCTTGAACTTCTCCATGCTCTCGGCGAAAAAGAGCCTGATTAGGCCCTCGGGCATCGGGGAAAGAATGAGGATCTTCAACACGCGGCGTCAGGACGCCCTGGCGATTTAATGATTCTGACCTATACTGAGAGCCGAGGCTCACGCTTTTAGGATGATTCCCCGTTCCTACGGCCCTTGGCACTTTCAAACGCCTCGAAAGCGGGCGTTGCCATCTTCGTGGGTGCCGTCCAGTTCAGCATCAGCATGATCGTTGCCGAAATCGTCTACTCGACAAGCGGCCCCCTGTACACATCAGGGTCTGGAAACACGACCGGGTACATCTACAGCGTCGCCAACAACTACATCAGCGACCTGGGCGCCAATTGCCGCACAAGCTGCACGTCTGTACCATCGGCATACCTGTTCGACACATCTATCGCACTTCTGGGTCTTCTGATTCTGGTGGGTGCATACTTCTTGCAGCGGGCGTATCACTGGACACCGGCAACAGTCATGATCGGTCTGGCAGGCATCGGTGCCCTGGGCGTCGGCCTCTTCCCCGAAACCACAGGAATCTGGCACAGCATCTTCTCACTAATCGTCTTCCTCTTCGCGGGGCTCGCTGCCCTCGTTACCGCCCGGTTCCAGAAGAAGCCAATGTTCTACTTCTCCATCATTCTGGGGCTTGTGACTCTGGCGGCACTGTTCCTCTACATAGGGGGGAACTACCTCGGCTTGGGGCCAGGCGGCATGGAGAGGATGGTCGTCTACCCAGTGCTTGCCTGGTCAATCGGGTTCGGCGGCCACATGATGGCATCTGAAGACGCTCGGATCACGTAGAAAACCAATAGCAGTAAACGGGGCGAACGAGCTAGCGTAAGCGTTGATTTCTATGTGCACCACCGAGGAGTCGGTACACCAGGCGGTCCTGGTCCCATCAGCTGTTAGAACTCAAACCCCTTTGAAGACACTCCCCGTGTCAGGCGTCCCCTATGAGATTACTTTCCTGAACTGGTAGAGGGTAGCGGCGAAAGTCACCAGTGCGATGACACCCGTCAAGGCGTAACCTTCGACCAGCGTGTTGAGATTCAGCCCGCCTGACACAAGCTCGCGCGCCACATCCGCGATGTAGGTGACGGGGTTGTAGTTGGAGGCGGTCTGTGCCCAACCCGGGAGGAAGGAGGTAGGGAACATTGCGGTGCTAAGGAAAATCAATGGCAGGTAGAGGAAACCAGAGACCGCAGAAAGCGTCTCTGTCTTCCTCGTGGCAATCCCTATCGCAAGAAACAGGCCCGACAGGGCCATCTCAAAGAATGCTACCGTCAAGAAAATCAGTAGCACCCCGGGCAGCCCCGTCGAGATGGTCACTCCCATCGCCATTGCGGTTATGATCGTGATGACCGCCTCCCCCACGGAAAGGGACACGTCCGTCAAAAGCCTGCCGAGCAGTATTGCTGCCCTCGAGGACTGGGTCAGGAGTATCTTTGACAGGAAACCGGAGTTGATGTCGTTCACAATCGAGACACCGCCCTGAGGGGAGGCTATCAGGGCACAGAAGACCAGAATCCCCGGGGTAAGATACGCAACGTATCCCCCTGCGGTGCTTGGCAGAAATTCGCCCAGCTTCGTGAACATCTGAGAGAATAGCACGAGGAAGGCGATTGGCTCGACCAGGTAGGTAACGAGCAAGGTAGGATTCCTGATCATCTTCGTCAGGCCTCTCTGGAAGAGCGATTCAGTGTCGTAGGGTATGCCCAAGACCATCCACTCACATCAGGAACGGCTCGGTCTCCTTCCTCAGCAACTCTTCTGACCTTATACGCCGACCGGTCTTCTCCAGGAACACGTCGTCTAGGGTGGGAGAGGAGATGCTAAGGAACGAGGGGTGAATGTCGTTTCGGTCGAGAGTCGTGACCACCTCGGCGACAATCTGGCCCGCGTTCTTCGCATAGGCTGCGACGCCGGTTTCAGAGTCGAGGACACTGTAGATTCCTTGAATCGTACTGAGAACCTCCTTGGCCTTCGCCCTCACGGAGGGGCCGAGCGTCAAAGCGATGGTGTCGCCCCCCAATGCCTTCTTGAGCTCGGAGGGGCTGCCCTTCGCAATCAGCTTCCCGTGGTCTATTATCGAGAGCTGACGGCAGAGCCTGTCCGCCTCTTCTAAGTACTGCGTCGTGAGGAAGATAGTGATGCCGTGGTTCTTGTTCAGGTCTTCGAGGTACTCCCAGATTGCCGTCCGTGACTGGGCATCGAGGCCCGTGGTCGGCTCATCGAGAAAAAGCATCTTCGGATTGTGGATGAGTGCGGATGCCAGGTCCAGTCTCTTCCTCATCCCCCCGGAGTAGCGCCCGACGGGCTTCTTTGCCACGTCCTCGAGCTGGACTAGCTTGAGCAGCTCGCTGACGCGTTCGTCCAGTTGCTTGCCATGGAGTTGCTGGAGGCGCCCCTGTAGGTGGAGGTTCTCCCATCCCGTGAGGTCGACATCTAGGCTCGTCTCCTGCGTCAGGACCCCCATCGATCTCCGGATGTCGTTGGGAGACTCGTCAAGGTCGTAGCCTGAGACGGATACTCTTCCTGAGGTCTTCCTCAGGAGAGTAGTGAGGACTTTGATTGTGGTGCTCTTTCCTGCGCCGTTCGGGCCAAGAAAGCCGAAGAACTCACCCTCATCGACGCTGAAGGAGATGCCCTCCACTGCCCTCGTCCCGTCCTTGTAGACCACGACCAAGTCCTCGGCAGAGATGGCTTCTCGCGTGTCTCATCGCCCTTTCGGGTCCTCTGCGCCGCCTATTTAAAGTTAGACGCCCCTAACATTTATCCACGTACCAAACAATGGATGCCTCACCAAACAAGGGGAATAGGTGCGGGGGGTGGGATTCGAACCCACGAACCCCTGAGGGATGGGATTTCCTCGATTGCGACTTAAGTCCCACGCTGTTAGCCAGTCTTAGCTACCCCCGCGAGGCGCGCGCGGTGGTCTTCCATTATTAAGATTGGAATCACGCCACGGACCTGAGAAGTTCCTTCAGGCTCCTGGTGTTCATAACATGCTTCGCCTCCAGCCACGCCCTCCTCGCAACAATGACGCCGTAGCTCATGTTGTCCAACTCCCCCACGGAGTGCGCATCCGAATCGATGACGATTGGGACCCCTGTCTCCATCGCCTTCCTTGCCCAGATTTCGTCTAGGTCCAGTCTCTCTGGTTGCCCGTCCACCTCCAACATCTTCCCATTGTCCTTTGCGGTACGTATCACCTTGTTCAGATCGATGGGATTTCCCTCTCTTCTTCCAATCAGCCTGTTCGTCGGATGGCAAAGGAAGTCGACCGAGGGGTGGGACAGCGCCCTTACCGCCCTCTCCGTCAGCTTGGCCGCGTCTTGCTTGAAACTCTGGTGAAGTGACGCCCCCACGAGGTCAAACTCGTCCAGGAATTTCTTGTCGAAGTCCAACGACCCATCGCTCTTGATCTCAATCTCCGCCCCCTTTAGTATCCTAAAGGGAGAGAGCTCATCGTTAAGCTCCTCTATCTGCTGCCACTGCTTCCTGAACCTCTCCTCCGAGAGCCCGTTCGCCACTCGGACCGAGAAGGAGTGGTCGGTGATTGCGATGTACTCGTACCCCCTATCCCTCGCGCCCTTCGCCATCTCCACGAGAGTCGCGGATCCGTCGCTCCAGGTCGAGTGCATCTGCAAATCCCCCTTGATATCTTTGAACTCGATCAGATGGGGGAGTTTGCGCCTGGCAGCGGCTTCCAACTCCCCCGTGTTCTCCCTGAGCTCCGGGGGAATGTAATCGAGCCCCAGCTTCCGATAGATCTCCTGCTCAGTGACTCCTGCCAGCCTGTTCCCCTCCCTGGCAAAGAGCCCGTACTCGTTGAGCTTCCACCCCTTCTCTATCGCCAGGTTCCTCAGGGCGATGTCGTGGTTCTTGGACCCTGTGAAGTAGACCAGGGCGGCGCCGTACTCTTCAGCAGAGAATATCCTGAGGTCTACTTGGACACCGTCCTCGAGCTTGACACTGGTGCGCTTTGGGCCGCTCTCCAGCACCTGTGCCACCCCCGGGCATCCCCTGAGTGCGTCCGTGGCCCTACTGTCCGTCGAGAGAAGGTCCAGGTCCCCGACTGTGCCCTTCCCTCTCCGCAGGCTCCCGGCCATCCCCACGGTTATGCCTAGCGCCTCGAAGTAAGATGACAGCTCCTGAAAATGCCCCTCCGCGTCAGGAAGGAGCATCCTCTTCTCGAAGCTCTGCAGCCTCTCTATGCCCACCCGGAAGGACTTCCTCACCGTTGGGCCGAATTCTGCGTCCAGCCTGCCTGAATCCAGGGCCCTCTTCAGCTCCTCGACGCTTGTTATTCCAAGTTCGTGAGAGAGATGGTAGGCGGTCCTCGGTCCTATCCCCTGGACCTTCATCAGTAGTGGGACACCCGGAGGGATCTTCTCCTGCATCCTGTCCAGCAGTTGGAGCCTTCCAGTGCGCAGGTATTCGTCAATCTTCTTCGCGATTCCCTCTCCGACGTACTGTATGTCCTCAAGCTTCTTCTCTTTCCACACCTGTTCGATGTCCTCGTCCATGTTCCTGATGCTTGTGGCCGCTCTGTGGTAGGCGATCACCTTGAACCTGTCCTCGCCGTTAGCCTCCACCAGCTCCCCCAGCCTGTCCAGAAGGTCAGCTACCTCGATATTTCTCACGTCAGGGCTTTCAGGTTGCAATAGTTTTTAAAAGCAGTCTTGGGCGCGCCCTTCAGATGCCAGTATTCCAGAAGGCTTTCGTCCTAATCAAGGCCACCCCCGGCAAAGAGCACCAAGTAATGGACGCTCTCATGAAGATCCCTGAAGTGACAGAGGTCCACATCGTTCCGGGGGTCTGGGACCTCCTCGCCGTTGTCGTTTCCAAGAAGGAAGTCGCCATCGGGGGAGACGAGAAGGTCTACATGCTCGTCCTCGAGAAAATAGAGAAAATCAAGAATGTCCAGGACACCAATACGATGGTTTCCCAGTTCTCGAAGATGAAGTAGTTACTTCCACCAGCCGAAGTCCTTCGGGGCGTTCGTCATCGCCACGCCCTCCTTCCCTTCGACTAGCACGTCGTCCTCAATCCTCACTCCCAACTTCCCACCGATGTATGCGCCGGGCTCAACCGTGAAGCACATACCACTCTCCAGCCTCTCCTTGCCTCCCTCGACGATGTATGGAGCTTCGTGTATCTCGAGTCCTAGGCCATGCCCCGTCCTGTGCGTGAAGTACTTCGCCAGCCCTGCTTTCTTCAGGGTCCCCCTGGCGGCGCCATCCACGTCTCCCACTCTGACCCCCTTTGCAGCTTCGGCGATCCCCGCCATGTTCGCTTCGAGCACATGCCCGTATACCCTCTCCACTTCGGTGTTCTCTCCTATGCAGAACGCCCGGGTGACATCCGAGTAGTATCCCTCATAGGTAGCCCCGACATCTATTATGATTCCTTCGCCCCTCTGTATCTTCTTCGCTGTAGGGAGCCCGTGTGGGTCCGCTGCCCTGAAACCCGACTGGACGAGCATGTCATCAACATGGGTCGCGCCCTTCGCGTAGATCGCGTCGGTCGCCGCCTTGGCCACTTCGAGCTCGGTCAATCCTTCCTTGATGATGGCTGGGAATTCCCCGAAGGCACTGCTCAATATGCTAGCAGACTTTTTGAGCAGCTTCACCTCAGTTTCGTCCTTCACCTCTCTCATCCCCTGAAGTATGGGTTCTGCGTTCCTGAACTTCGGAGATGCCTCCTTCATTAGCCTGTCTAGGTAGAGGAAGGGTACCCTCCCTTCGACCCCCCATTTCCCCTTCAGCCCCGCGCCCTTCGCTGCCTTTGATATAGCAACGGCTGGGCCCTCGGAGTCGGTCCACGAATGTATCTTCACCTGAACGGGGCCCTCTGCGTAGGGGCCCGACTCGAATGTGGGGGCCACGAGGTGGGGCTCTTCTTCGGCCGAGACCAGCAGCATGAACGGCCTTTCTAGAAGCAACGAGTTCACCCCAGTGAAGTACGTCATATTGGGACCTGGTACTATTATCGCCCCACGGAGCCCCTCTTTGTTCAGCCGCTTCCTTAGCGTCTCCAACCTTCTGCGGTAGACCGTCTTCTTGCTCATTCCCGCCTTTGACATTCAGATACTCCGTTAATATGTCGTCCTTCTCGGACGCCGTTCGTCATGGGCCTAAAAGAGACATTCGTGTTGCCGCTGGCGAAGAGATGGATCTCAGGCGTAACCGTAGATTCGGCCATGGCAGATGCGAAGAAGGCAAACTCCAAAGGAATCGGTGTCTTGGTGAACTTCCTTGGGGAGGAGATCAAGGACCCCACGGAGGCCGACGCGCACACGACAGAGTACCTTCGGCTTCAGCAGACCATGGCAGACGGCGGGATCAATGGTTTCGCATCCGTGAAGCTCACGCAGCTGGGGCTGGGATCGGACGAGCAGGGAACCAGGGCCCGCCTTGAGAAGATAGCTGTCAATGCGGATCGCCTCAATCAGCTGCTCTGGGTGGACATGGAGAATTCGCCTGTCATTGACGCGACCCTCGAGATCTACCTCGACGCCCTCTCCAGGCACCCTCGCATGGGCGTGGCCCTGCAGGCGTACACGAGGCGCAGCGAGTCTGACCTGAAGAGGATTCTAGACGCAGGAGGGACGGTCCGCCTGGTGAAGGGCGCATACAGGGAGAGCCACGATTTCGTCTACCCGTTAAAGCGGGAGATCAACGAAAATTTCGCAAAGCTCCTCGGGATGCTCTTTGAGCGGGGGGACAGGTTTGCGATAGGCACCCATGACTCGGCTCTCATCGACAAAACAAAGGAGCTGGCAAAATCGAGAAAGGTCGACTTCCGGTTCGAGCTCCTCAAGGGGATCAGGGACGACCTGAAGGTTGAACTCGTGAAGTCGGGGTACACCGTCTATGAGTACCTCCCCTACGGGGACAGGTGGTACGGCTACTCCAAGCGCAGGATAACAGAGCACCCGAGCAACATCTGGCTCCTGCTAAGGTCCCTCGTCTAGGCGGGATTTTCGGGTAGCCGGTGTTGATTATCGGCTCAATTTGAATAGACTACGCTCGCAAAATACCCCGCGAGAGTCTAAAGAAGTACAGGTACTAGAACAATGGCCGAATATCAAAGAGGACAAGTCTGGGGAGCCCTCCGCAAGGCGTGGAAGGGGTACCGGATTGCGAAGGTCCAGGGCGACAACGCCCGCATGAGGGAGTATGCGACCCGCATCAGGACCCTCCAAGGCCAACTCGGCGTTCCTCAGGCAAGTTTTCCAAACATAGGACTGTAGAGGAGCTCCGCTCCTCTTTTCCCTTTTTAGCTGGTCCCGGTTAGCTCCTTTTCTATCTCTTCGAGGATTTCCCCGACAACCTGCTTCTGGAGCCCCAGGGACGCACTGATACCTGTTATTCCATCCCCTTCCTCCCTCATCAGATACCTCAGGACCTTCCTCCTGTCGTCGCTCGGAAGCGACGTGGTTATCCTCGCCGCCTCCCTCAGAGCCAGACCCCTGATGTACAGAAAGACCGCCCTCTCTTCCTCCATTTCCTTTAGCTTCTTGTCGACCGCTGCCACCACCTGAGTCAGTGGCCTTATCCTTGACGCACCGTCAGGGTATCTCAGCACCTCTCCTACCTGGGCGGCCATCTGGACCCTTTCCTCGTCCTCTTGGACGCCTGGGACTGCCCCGAAGGAGAACATCCTCGCCCTGAACAGGTTGGGGGCGAGGTCTATGGTGACGGAGAAACTCTTCTTCAGGAGGTACTCCTTTCTCGGCGGCCCACGCGGGCTGTCCTGGGCTATGGTGCTGACCAATCCCGCGTCCTCCATTGTGATAAGGTGTTTTGCCACGAGCTGCTGGCTAATCCCTAGTTCCTTGGAAAGCTGCAGCTGGTAGTTCGGTTCCTCGCTCAGCCTCGCGATGATCCTTCGCCGGATGGGGTTCTCCACCGTCCCCAAGACCGCGTCAAGTTCTGATTGGCTCAAGGGTCATACACCAATGGTTGTATACGCGCTTTTTCTTGTATTAATACCTTCTCGACCTGAGAATGTTGTTGGCGCTCATGTCACAGGCCCAAGCTCACTTCTTCCTGAACCTCCCATAAGCGAAACCCAAGGCCGCGACCGGAACGCTAGCCACCAACAAAGGCCCGATGAACGGCAACAGTACGAGCGAGATGCTCAGGGAAAAGACGGGCAGAATCTTCTCCCTCCCTCTTCCCTTTAGGAGCCGAATGCCAGAGGCGGAGCCGACCACATAGGTGAGCACGGCCACTCCGCTTGTCGCTAGGAAAGCGGACTGGACATTTATTCCTGCCAGATAGTAGACTGTCAGAGAAACAAGAACGGTTGCCAGGAGTGCGACAAGGGCCCGTCGGGGTACGCCAGTCTTCGAGTCGATCCGCGCCAGGAACCTCGGAAGGTTCCCATCATTGGCCGCAGCATAGACCACCCTCCCCATCCCAGATGTGTAGGCGTTCACGGTGGAGAAGATGATAAGAACGGCGAAGAGGGAGACAAACACGCCGCCGTAGGAGCCGAATACCGTCGACATCATGTCGGCGAGCGGCGTAACGCCGCCTCCCGAACGGTAGGCACCCGTCCCCACTACCGTGAAGGCGATAGCCATGTAAAGTGCACTGATCAGGACCACGCTTATCGTTACGCTCCGCCCGAAGTCCCTCCTGGGGTCCTTGAACTCCTCGGCAATGTTCGATACGTTCTCGTACCCCAGGTAGGACCACACGATCAGTGCCGAAGCGACCCCCACGGACACAATCCCGTCTGGAAAGAGAGGGGTAAAATTGGAGGCCCTGATGCCCGGGCTCGAAGCTGCAACTCCCAACGCCATTAGCGCCACCATGAGCGTCACGACTGCGACTTGCACCCTCCCGCTGAGCCTTATCCCCCTCAAGTTGATTCCGTATGCAAGAACCAGTATGCCCGCGGCCACAGCGTAGACCTCGGGTCCCGAGATTGGGAAGGCGTAGGCGAGATAGGTGCCGGCAGCCAAGGTGATCGCAGGCGCTCCGAGGGCCACCCAAGCGACAAAGAGCCAGGCTGTCATTGAGCTCACCCCATGGCCGAACGCTTCGGTGGCGAAGGCGTAGATTCCTCCTGAGGTCGGATTGCGGGCCGAGAGTCGTGAGAAGGTGAACGCGAAGGGGTAACTGGCGAGAGATACCAACGCCCAGGCTAGCAGAGACCCTGCCCCGGCAGTCTTCGCGGCCAGGCCTGGGATGACCAGTATTCCCGCTCCCAACACCGAACTTATGTAAATGGCGACTGCGTGCCGGACAGTGATTACCTTCCTGAAAGATATCTCCGGACCTTCTGATACTTGGTCGCTTGCGGTCAAACGGCACCGCCGGCTGGGGTTTGGATTTAAGATAGGCGCGGAGCACTTCTAGATTCGGAAGGATGCTCTGAAGGTGTACGCGTTCCGTTACCCGCGGGTCCATGACCGAATTCCAAGGGCGCCACGTCAGAGGGCCTCCGCGACGACAAGAACACGACAGAAACTGAAGGGCCCACTCCGAGTTAGACCACGAGCCTGTTGGTTGTCACTGGAGTGCTGGTGAACGCTGTTATCGCCATGTTTTCTCGAACACCCCGCGCCTTCCAACGCGAAGAGGCGACGAAGGGGTCTAAATGACACCCCGAAAAGCGTAGATTAGACCATGTGGACAGTGTTGGCGCACAGTGGAGGCAATGGAAGATGAAGGTGTTCCAGCAGCTGTCGGCTAGATGCGGATGCGAAGTCTGCGGGGAAGGGTGCCTTTGCGGGGACTGTGCCGCGTGTTCCAATCCTGTCCTCGACAGGGCTATGTCTAGAAACGCGAAGACTGTTTCCGCGCTCGCCTGCATCGCCATCATCCTCGGGGGTTTCCTCTTCCTGGCTCCGGTCGTCACCCTGGGTCAGACCCCAACCCTGACTGAAACGTTCTCCCTGAGGGTCCAGCAGTCGCAAATAGCCACTGCCCCTATGGGTTCCATATCCTTCTGCCTGTTCGGTGAGGGCGCCGTCCTGATCAACGGCACCTACTACCCGAGCGCCGCCACGAACCAGAATGAAAGTCACATCTGCAACCGAAAGTAACTCGCTCGCCGCTCCGCGGTCGGTCACTCATTCTGGCATCGTTCCCGACAATCACCAGCACGCTTTTCGGTGACCTGTTTGCGGCGGAGGGCCGTATGGCCAAGTTTCCAAGCGAAGAATGGGTGAAGGCGTACATGGAGAAGCTAAACTCCAACGCCGCCTACGAAGACGCGGGAAAGAACTGGGAGGGCGCTATGACGTTCGTGGTGCAGAAGGACGCTGGCTTCGACAGGGATGCGTACATCTATCTTGACCTGCACCACGGCAAGTGCAGAGACGCGAAGTTCTCCTTCGCCGAGTCTGAGCTTCCCGTCCCCGAGTACAAGTACAGCGGCCCCTACACCAACTGGAGGAAGCTAATCAACAAGGAGATTGACCCGATCCAGGGGCTGCTTACGGGGAAGTTCAAGCTGCAGGGCTCCATGATGAAAGTCATGAGGTTCACCAAGGCGGCAAAGGAAATGGTAAACACGACCGCCATGGTGCAGACAGAGTTCTGATGGTGGGAGATGTGGTACTTCAGGTCCCCGCAGATAGTCTTCGGAGAGGACTCGGTCTCATTCCTCTCGTCCCTTGATGTCAAGAAAGCAGCCATAATCACTGACAGGAACCTCCTCCGCACGGACATCCCCGGGCTCGTGGAGAAAGCGCTCCCTTCGGGGACAGAGTCGATGGTCCTGGGGGATGTCTCCGAAGAGCCTCCCCTCTCAGAGATGACAACTCACCTCGGCCGGATTAAGGAATTCGCTCCCGACTGGTTCCTGGCGGTGGGGGGAGGCTCTGCGATTGACACGGCCAAGATCCTCTTCGCTCTTTACGAGCGCCCCGACCTCACGGTTTACGACATCACGCCACTCGTCAGGCTCGGGCTGAGGAAGAGGAGCAGGCTGGTCGCCATACCCACCACCAGCGGCACCGGCTCGGAGTGCACGTGGGCAGCGGTGCTCACGGTTGAAGGGGAGAAGCGGAAGCACGAGCTCGCCTCCCCAGAGATCCTCCCCGACTATGCCATACTCGACCCTGCGTTCGTCATTTCCCTCCCCCCCGAGCAGACCAAGAACACGGCGTCCGATGCCATCGCACATGCCGTCGAAGCCTACGGGAGCACCTGGCGCAACCCGTACTCGGACGCCATGGCAGAGAAAGCGCTGGAGCTGACTCTCGGTGGTATATCGGGAGTGATAGATAACCCGAAGAACCTGGAGCTTAGGAATCAGGTCCACATAGGCGCCTCAATGGCAGGGCTGGCCTTCTCCAACTCCCAGATCGGACTGGTGCATGCCCTCGGCCACGCCCTGGGCGGTCGATTCAAGACCCCACACGGGAAGGCCGTGGCACTATTCCTCCCTCACGTCGTAGCGTACAACTACGACGCCTGCCCTGAGAGGTACGACAGGCTCAACAAGATCGTTCCTGACCAGTTCAGAGGAACGAGGCTCTCCGATTCCCTGGAGAACGTCCTCGGGGCCATCGGCCAGGCACGAAGCGGCGGGGAGGCGGGCATCGATGCAGGGGAGTTCAACTCGAGCCTCGACGACCTCGTGCTTCTGGCTTCAGAGTCCACAGGGATGGTGACCAACCCCAAGGACGCCGGTTCCTCCGATCTCCGGAGCCTTTTCATGAAGGCATATGCGGTGGAAGCGCCATGAAGGAAAGGTACGGGAACATAATCGGCGGTAGGGAGGACTTCGAAGGGGAGTCAGTGACCCTGCGCAGCCCTGCAGATGGCTCCACCATTACTGATGTGGTTTACGCCGACCGCGGGAAGACGGAAGAGGCGATAGACGCAGCCGCCGACGCATTCAAGAAATGGTCGACGACCTCAGTTCACGACAGGCAGGACCTCCTTCTGAAGCTCTCAGAGAGGATTCAGTCCAGAGCCGAGGAGTATTCTCTGATTGAGACGATGAACACGGGGAAGACCATCAGGCAGAGCACCATGATGGACGTCCCGCTCGGTATCGAGCACATTCGTTACTTCGCCACCACCCAGGACCTTCCGTCGACGCGGGAAATTGAGCACCCCGAGTTCCCTGGCACGAAGGGGATCGTCCAGTTCGCCCCCGTGGGGGTGGTGGGTGCGATCGCCCCCTGGAACGTCCCGTTGCTGATGGCCATTTGGAAAACGGCTCCGGCCCTGCTGGCTGGCAACACTGTGGTCCTCAAGCCCTCGCACCACACTCCGCTGACTGCCCTCGAGCTCGCGAAGGACAGCGTCGATGTCGGCTTCCCCCCCGGCGTTCTGAACGCCTTGGCCGGGAAAGGGGCGACGGTCGGCCAGACCCTGGTCTCCAGCCCGAAGGTCAACTTGGTGAGCTTCACCGGCTCGACCGCCACCGGGGAGAGGCTGCTCTCGGGCTCGGGAGGAGTAAAGAAATTCACCCTCGAGCTGGGAGGCAAGTCCCCCAACGTCGTCTTCGAGGATGCAGACCTTGATATGGCAGTGAAGGGGGTTATGTTCGGAATATACCTGAACTCAGGGCAGCTGTGCGAGTCGGGAAGCAGGCTCATCGTCCAGTCGTCTATCAGGGACAGGTTCCTCTCGAAGCTGAAGGATACAATGGAGAAAATGAGGGCCGGGAACCCGTTCGACATGGAGACAGACGTCAGCGCCATAACAACCGAGGAGCAGCAGAAGAAGATAGAGAAGATGGTGGAGGGGGGCTTGAACAGCGGTGCGCGCATGTACTATCAGAAGCCGATGGCGCAGGCCGTCCCCAAGGGAGGCCTGTACTACTCTCCGAGCCTGCTGACGGACGTCCCCAGGAGCTCGGAGCTGGCCAGGGAAGAGGTCTTCGGTCCTGTCCTAGTAGGGCTTGAGTTCGACAACGAAGAGGACGCTATAGCCATAGCCAACGACACCGAGTACGGCCTCGCTGCTGGCGTGTGGTCAAAGGACATCCAGAAGGCCAAGAGGGTAGCGAGCGAAATCGAGGCGGGGACCGTCTGGATCAACGAGTACCACTTCCTTTCTGCCGCAGCACCGCGCGGTGGATTCAAGAAGAGCGGAATCGGCAGAGAACTCGGCCTGGAAGGGATCATGGAACTCACCCAGACAAGGCACATCTTCGTGAACGAAGGAACCGACATGGACGAAGTCGCCTTCGGGCTCGTCGTCCCCGATTAGCCTGTTCACCCCATCACTCGTCAGAGAAGCGGGCCCGGTGCGATTTGAACGCACGACCTCTGCGAGCTTCGAGCTCACTACAGCTGTCTCCAGTCGGATAGGAGGTTCGACCCGAGTGAGTCTGCCGCGCTATCCGTACTTCGCTCGAAGACGATCTGCGCTACGGGCCCGACCTGGGGCCGAAAAGAACCAGAATATTACCTGTTCTCAATCGGCCAGGTCGAACTCGATTTCCAGCTCCCGTCTCGAATTCCTGTACCTAGCCCTCCCAAGCCTGATTTTCCCGATTTGCAACGTGTTTTCAACGTGGCGCTCGTTGCAGCAGTTGATGTTCCAGTCCGGAATCCTCACTATGTGCAGCCTGCTTGCGCCTGTGGGGACCGGGAAGAGGTCGTAGATGTCATTCCCGAAGTGTCCCTCAGCTTCCGCCTTCTCCATCTCGAACTCGAGCATCTCCGCCCCTTCCGCTATCTTCTCGTTGGCCGCCTTCTCGACTTTCTTCATCTCCTCTTCGGTTGGCTTCCTCTCGTACTGCACCGATATCCTCCCATGGCCTCCAGAAACGTAGATCGAGGCCGTCTTCTTTGCCCCCAGTACCCGCTCAGCGGCACCTTTCACCACGTGCAATCCAGAGTGTGTTCTAATCTCTTCAGAGCTCAACTAGAGCCTCGTCGCTATTCTGTAGAAGTCGGACAATCTGGTCTGGATGCCATATCTCCTCTCGTTCCCTCTCATGTACCAGTAAATCGACAGCAACGTCGGCCACATCCTCATAAGGCTGAACCTGTCTTCAACCTTCGCCTTGATGAATTCGTACACCTTCGCGTAGATTGCGAAGTGGTCCAGCACGGCCCTCCTGTACCCCTCCTTGTCCCCGAGATGGTCCACGAACAGGTTCACGCACTGCATACTCGGGATTATCCCCTCACCAAGCATGGGGTACACGGTCCCGATTGCCTCCCCGACCCCGACCACCTTGCCGTCGAAGAAAGGCTCTGCGAACTTCGGGGGGGTCACCCTCACGGGCCTTCCGATCCTCCTTACGACATCGCAGTGATACTTCTTGACGAACTCGTCCAGCTCGTAACGGTATCTCCCCCGGAGGTCTCCGGCGCCCACGTGGGCCATGCCGTCCCCCAAAGGGAAATACCACCAATATCCTGTCAGTTTCGGATAGGGCCTGATGACGAAATCATCGTAAGGCAGGTCCTTTGACTTCACCTGGTACTCCAGGGAGGGAATCAGAAGGTCGTCCTTTATCTTCGGGAGGAGTGACCTGTGAAGACCGGTGGCGTCGACCACGGTGTCGAATCCAGCGAAGTTCCCGTTCGCCTCTTTGATCTGCGCCCCCCAGTGGACCTTCTTCCCTTTCAGCATGTCCTCGGTGAGCCTGTGCTTGTCGTAGGTCACGAGCCCAGTCAGGTTGATGCTGAGCACCTCGTCCCCGAGGTCGACGCGCATCTTCCTCCCCTTGTGAAGAACGTAGTCGTCGAAGGCGAACCCCGCCTGCTTGACCATGTCCCGTATGAAGGGCTGGCTCGTCCCCCAAGCGCAAACAGTGTACCAGTTCTTCTCTGTCCTCATCTCGAAGGCTTCGGCTTCAACGCCGGCGGGGAGGCGGTTCATCATATAGGCCCCTGCGACGCCTGCGCCGACGACTGCTAGCTTCAAGTTAGTGGAGACTGTTGTGCCGCCTCTCGCGGCTTTATTCTACTTGTCGCTCAAGGCGATGTGCCCAGACCCGAAAATTCAAATAGCGCAGTAACCCGAGTAAACTCGGTAACTCTATTGGCTAAGCAGCAGTCCGCATCGAAGGTCGTCAAGGTGAGCGACGATACGCACGCCAAACTCGTCGCGCTCGCGAAATGGGGTGAACCCCTGGACCAAGTGATTCACCGTCTCGTCACCCAGTCGAAGGGGCTCGAGGACGTAGTTACAGGACAAAGCTCGATCTGTTTCATTGACGGCGTCGAGGGGAGACTCCTCTACAGAGGTTACGACATTGTCGATCTCGCCCCCAAGTCCTCCTACGAGGAGACGACATTCCTCCTCTGGAACGGTCACCTCCCGACAGTCTCTGAACTCCACGCCTTCAGCGATGAGCTGAGCGCGAAGAGGGCGGTGCCGGATGGGGTGCTCTCCATATTGAACAGCCTTCCGATCAACTGCGATGCCATGGACGCCCTTCGCGTCGGGGCCGCGGCGCTCGGAGTCTACGACGACCCGATGTATCCTCCACAGGAAAAAGCCCAGTCAATCGCCGCAAAGATGGCCACTCTTGTCGCCGCCATCCACAGGCACAAGCACAACCAGGAGACCCTGGCGCCCCGGGACGACCTGGGATACGCCGCGAACCTGCTCTACATGGTGACAGGAGAGAAACCGTCCAAGGACGACGAGAGGCTGATGGACGCGCTGCTGATTCTCCATGCCGACCATGAGCTGAACGCTTCGACGTTCACGGCCAGGGTAATCGCCTCGACACTGTCAGACGTCTACTCCGCGGTAACAGGAGCTGTGGGCGCACTCAAGGGGCCCCTTCACGGCGGCGCAAACGAGAAGGTAATCGAGATGACAATCGAGATCGGCACCCCCGAGAACGCAGAATCCTACGTCGACGCGATGCTCGCCAAGAGGCAGAAGATCACCGGATTCGGCCACAGGGTGTACAAAACGATGGACCCCAGGGCCGCCATCCTGAAGGACATGGCCCAGAAGTTCATCAAGACAGAGAAGGAAAGGAAGGTCTTCCAAATCCTCGAGAAGACGGAGGAGATGATGAAGACATGGAAGAACCTCTACCCCAACGTCGACCTCTACTCGGGGCTGGCGCTCAACCACGTGGGGATACCGAGCTACCTGTTCACCCCCGTGTTCGCCGTCGGCCGCGCCCCGGGCTGGCTCGCGCACATCCTCGAGCAGTATGCTGACAACAGGCTGATCAGGCCGAGGGCAGAGTACATCGGCCCTACACAGGCGGAGTACGTCTCGATCGAGCACAGGACACAAACCCCGGTCATCAAACGTTGAGAGTCGAAGCACTAGTCAAGCGTTCCCCGGTCACCATAGGCTCAGGGGCCACCATCCGCCAGGCAGCAGAGGTCTTCGCGAGGGAGAAGATCGGTCTGCTGGTAATCGCTGGCTCTGTGAGCCCCGTGAAGGCGCAGGCGGTGATATCAGAACGGGACATCGTCCGGGCCGTCGCCAAAGGGACTGCGCTCACTGCTCCGTTGGAGAGCTTCGCGACCAAGAAGCTGATAAGCGTGAAACGCTCCGATAGGGCATCCAAGGCGGTACTCCTCATGACGGACAACGGGATCAGGCACCTCGTGGTCGAGAACGACGACGGGACCCTCTTCGGGGTCCTCTCGATACGGGACTTCTTCCGGGAGAAGAAGCTCCTCGAAGGCTTCCTTAGAGACGAGGCAGAGGAAGTCCATGGCATCGACTGAAAACGCAACCGTTTCATGTAGAATTCTGACGCCAATCTTAAATAGCGTGAAAGGGTCGTAAGTTCCTCAATGGCTCTTTTTGGGGACATAGGGACAGTCTTCGTCATGGGCCTCGTCGGCGTTATGTTCACCCTGCCGGTTGTGATCCTTCCCAAGCTCTTCGGCCCAAAGCACCCCAACCCCATCAAGGGCCTACCATTCGAGACTGGCCAGGTCCCCCAGGGGGCAGGAAAGATGCACTACATGATGCAGTACTATGCCTACCTGCTCATGTTCATCGTCTTCGACGTCCTCGGTATGTTCCTTTACGCCTGGGCCTCCGCCTACAGGCCCATGAACCTGGGCCTCTCCTCCGACTGGACCGTCACCCTGTTCATGGCGATGCTCTTCGTCCCCATGGCTTTCGCTCTGATTCTGGCGGGGAGGCGTGACCTGTGGTAGTCGCGCAGCAGCAGAAGAGCGGGACCTTTCAGGTGCTCGTCGGCAAGATTGACGACATCCTCCAGTATGCCATCGGGGACCCGATGCGATACCTTGCCAACTGGGGGAGGCTCTACTCTCTCTGGCCAGTGCACCTTGAAACGGCATGCTGCTCGGTCGAAGTAGGGGCGGCCGCTGGCTCCAGGTTCGACATCGAGCGCTTCGGCGCCCTCGAGGCTTTCGGCTCCCTCCGCGCCTGTGACCTGATCATAGTCATGGGGACTGTCACACGTAAGCTCGCTCCCCGTCTGAAGCTCATCTACGACCAGATGGCGGAACCGAAGTGGGTGGTGGCAATGGGCGCGTGCTCCATAACAGGCGGGCTCTACTTCGACTCCTACAACGTACTAAGGGGCATCGACGACATCATCCCCGTCGACGTCTACGTCCCCGGGTGCCCCCCGAGGGCCGAGGCCCTGATTCAGGGGTTGGTGCTTCTGCAGGAAAAGATACGCAGGACGCCGTCCCTCAGCGGCAGGTGACAGCGTCGTGAGCAAGGAGAGCGCCCCACCTGCGCCAGCTCCGGGTCCGAATCCCGCCTCACCTCAGACTCCCAAGCCAGCAGCCGCCCCAGCGCCTGCCCCGCCCGCCCCTCCAAAGCCAGAGCCGATCAGAGCGAAGGGCTTCGCGTCCCAGATCACAGCTCGCTTTCCCGACGTCAAGGTCGAATGGATGAAGGAGCGCCGGCTCAAGGTCTCGACGTCTCCTGTCCGCATAAGGGAAGTCAGCCTGTTCGCCCGTGACACCCTGGGCTTCGACCACATCAGCACTGTGAGCGGCGTCGACTGGATCGCGAAGAGCCAGCTGGAGGTAGAGTACTTCATAGGCTCTTCGACCCCAGGCCAGGAAGACTTCATCCTCGCAGTCTCGGAGCTCGTCGACCGGGAGAACCCCGTCGTCCCCACGCTAATCGATGTCTGGAGGGGGGCCGAGTACCACGAAAGGGAGACTCACGAAATGTTCGGCATCAACTTCCAGGGACACCCGAACCAGAGCCACATCCTGCTCCCCGAGGACTGGAACGACATCCCGCCGCTTCGCAAGGACTACGTCTCTCCAGGGAGATGACGTCATGACAACAGAATCAGAGTACTCTCCAGAAGCCGACAGGATAATGTCAGTGTCCCTGGGGCCGCAGCACCCCGGAGCAGGGCACTTCCGCATAAGGCTCTGGCTCGACGGCGACTACGTCGTCCGCTCCGAGCCCGACCCGGGCTACGTCCACAGGGGGGAGGAGAAGATGGGAGAGTACCGAAACTACATCCAGAACGTTCCGCATCTCGAACGGCCAGAGATCCTTGACAGTTCAAACACTCTGTTCCCCTACGCCCTGGGGGTGGACGAGCTCATGAACAGCAGGATACCGCCGAGGGGGCAGTACCTCCGCGTCATAATGTCGGAGATAAACCGCATAATCTCGCACATGTACTTCCTGGCCATACAGGGGTACTTCATGGGGCACACCACCATGATCACCTGGTGCATGGGAGACAGGGACTTCTGGATCGACCTCGGCGAGCGCATCGGGGGCGCTCGAGTCACCTTCGCCTACATCATCCCCGGCGGGGTGAGGAACGACATTCCGGCATTCGCCATCGAAAAGGGGCTCAAG
>Ga0187772_10000414_pt1 | contig 19086 bp, 18 predicted proteins | sample 0116_SJ02_MP15_2_FD_133137 | JGI IMG/M metagenome (GOLD analysis project Ga0187772, IMG submission 133137) | Tropical peat soil microbial communities from peatlands in Department of Meta, Colombia - 0116_SJ02_MP15_20_MG | ecosystem: Environmental > Terrestrial > Soil > Wetlands > Peat | place... | reverse complement strand
GCCGGGCTCCGGGCGTGAGCCCGGATTCAGTTGACGCCTGAGAGCGGAGCGGGCCAGCCGGGTCAAGCGCGGGAAGTGCCTGCACCTGGCGGGGTCGCTGGTCGGCTGGGCTGCGGCGGCTCGACAGCGTCGGCATCTTCGCTCCGCTGGCGCTTCCGCTTAGATCGAGACGCAGCGGTGAGGAGGCAATCGCGCAGCTCGCCTCCTTGCCGCCGAACTGCGTTCTGACAGCACAGGCCGCCGTCGGCGCTCAACTCCTAAAGGCGAGTTACATCAACTGATGTAGTCCGCGATGTGGGGTACCGCCTGCTCGATCGTCAGGTACGGCTTGGTGTCGTATTCGATCCACTCCGAGTAGTTCAGGATGTTCCGATAGGCCTCCTCCAGATCATCCGCTTCGGAGATCACGACGCCCTGGCTGCCGTCCGCCGCGATGTAGTGCGCCTTTACGGTGCTCGGCACGCCCTTCTCCGAGAAGACTCCCATCAGCTCTTTGGTCTCGGCCTTGCTGAGCTGCTTGATCCTGTACGTCGTGATGAAGATCACGGAAGTGCCCCTTTGCTTCGTTTGGTTGCAGGTCGGACCCTACGGCACTTCAAGGCGATGTGCCAGTCCGCTCCCGCGCTGATCGAATCGGAACAGGGCTGGGCGACGTCGCCACTCGGGTAAGTGATGAAACGCGCACCTCGCGACCGTGGAGGCGCGTTGGCGAGCCGGATCCTGGCCGGCCCGGCGTCCACCCGGTCACCCGCCGCGCAGTGTCGACCGTCAACTGACGAGAAGGCGCCGTCGGGGGAGCGGGCTCAAACAGGAGGAGCGGGGTGGAGACCGGGCGGGAGCGGGTGCCCGGCCAGTAGAAGGACCCGGGGTGCGCCGTCGCGAGAAGGCAACGGCCGAGTGTCGGATCGAAGCCCATCGCGACACTCTCGTGTTGGATCATGCCTCTGTCAGGAATGTCGGATTCGGATCGAGGTCGTGGGCGACTTTCCTTCGGCCGTCAGCGAGCCGTCCCGGTTCACCGGCAGCGGCAGATCCTCGCCGTCGGGGCCGGCGATCGGGTCGGGGAAACCGGGACACGCCGTTGGCGCGCATGCATCTCGACAGGGCGGCCGGCGAGCTCGCCGGGCCGTACGGACGGGTCGACGTGCTCGGATTGGTGGACGTGCCCGGCGGGGAGCCCGAACTGCCGCACGCAGCAAGCGTCACCACGCAGCCCACGGCGGCGAGCGCAACCGGTACTGCTGCCGCTTGGATCGAATACGAGCAGGGCTGGGCGACGTCGCCGCCCCGGTCAGTGAGGAAGCCGGCGCTCGTGGCCAAGGTGCGCCGCCGCGAGGCCGGAACGAACGGCAGAATGCCGGATCTAGCCCGTTGCGGCAGTGGTGCCGGTTCGCGGGCGAGACCGTCGGCGCCTCCCGTGGCTACGGATCCTCGCCCGAGGTAGTTGGCATGACGATCCTCCGGGCCGTGGCTGTCCTGGGTCTGTCCCGTGATGTGCCGCTCAGACCCGGGATGGGAACGACACGGTGGCGCCGCCCGATTTGTGCAGGGTAAGGGTCATGGAATACGGCTTCGCCACTACGACGAAGACATTGGTCACCACCGGAACGTTCCGGTGGGTGCCTGTGGGTGACGTCAGGACAACAGTGGTGCCGTCGGGGACGAGGCCAAAAGCGAGTTCCGCGTCAGGCTCACCACCGAAGCCCACATGCCCTCGTCGCAGAATGTGGTTTGTGTGTGAGCAGCTCGAATACGTACCCCGCTGGCCCGCCAGCACTCCGCTCGAGGCCGTTGCGGTCTGGGTCACGATGCACGCGCCGCCAGCGCCGGGAACAGCCCAAGCCTTGTGCGAGCCAATCTGAACGACCCGCGTATCTTTGACATCCAGCTGCAATCTCGACCCGAAAAATGGTCTAGCGCCTGATTCGTAGAGAGTCAGGAGTTCGCGCACGGCGCGCGGTGCGGCTGACAGAAGGGCAGCGAAACCGGTACGGGGCCTGCGACGGAAGAGCGCGAAATGCGCTTTTGAGTTCAGGACTGACCTAGGCAGGTCTGGTCGAACCCGATCCATTCGCGACGCCACTTCCCCAAACGCCGACCGCAACGACGATGACGAGGTTAACTAGAGTTGCCCGGCGGCTGAATACCACCGTATTCCTTCGGTTTGAGTGGCTCGCAATCGATCGCGCCGCATGCGTCTCCGCGGCCCATCTTTGAAGATGTCGCACGGGCCGTGAAGCGCTTTCTGCGCCTCCCGGCCTCGCACCTCGGGTCGGCCGTTCTCAAGCGATTCAAGCCCGTTTGTGGCGATGGCCCGAGCTGCCTCCCGTTGGTCGGGGGACAGACCTCGCTCGCCCGGGCGCCCGGCACGACGGCCCTTCCGGACTCAGGCGGCCTGGCGGCTGGCGGCGACCATCGCGGCGAGCGCCTCGGCCTCGTCGGCGAGCCTGCGGTACTCGGCCAGCGTCTCGGGGGTGTCGATCTCGGGGAGCTGGCGGCGGCAGGCCAGCACGTACGCGTAGCCGGCGGTGGGAAAGACATCCTGCACCGCCTCGTAGGCGGCCTTCACGCGGGCTTGCTCTTCGGTCATGGCCATCTGGTCTCCTAGAAGGTGGTGGGTGCAAGGGCGCCTCAGGCGCGGCCGACAGCGCGGGATGCGTACCTCTTGTAGTGCATCAGCCGGCTCTCGCGGTTGGGCTCCGCTGGCTTTCTTTTTGGACCGCGATCGGGTGTTTTCTGCCCCGCTTTGATGACGCAGGGACCGGATTGGCCGGCCACGACGCGGCGAAGGAATCGAACCTTCCAAGCCGGGGGCTGCCCGGCCCTGCCAGTTTTGAAGACTGGATGGGCCACCAGGCCCGTGCCGCGCCGCGCGTGATCCTACGCGGCGGACCTATCCCTACGCGGCGGACCTATGCGGTGGACCGCTGCGCCGGCTCGAGGCCGAGGCCGTGCTCGATCGCGCCCTTGACGCTCGCATCGAGCGCGTTCAACCGATAGAGCGTCAGCGCCTCGACGGAGGCGAAACGGGCGCCCGGCGCGCCGGCGGCGCCGTGGTGGCAGAGCACGCAGTGCAGTAGCTCGAGCCTGCGACGGTCGTCGAGCATGCCGGCGCGATCGGAGATCATCCGCTCGCCGATCACCAGATGGCCGAGCAGCCGGCCCTCGTCGGAGACCCCGATCTCGGCGCCGTAGGTGAACTCGCGCGTTCGCCCGAGGTCGTGGACGATCGCGGCCGTCAGGAGCAGGTCCTGGTTCAGACGCACGTGCAGCTGGCACACCTCGAGGGCGAGCGTGGCCACCGCCACCGTGTGCTCGAGCAGTCCGCCGAGGTAGGCGTGGTGGCCGGCGCGGGTGCACGGCGCCCGGCGCCACGCGGCACGCAGCTCGGGGTCCCCCAGCAGTACCGCCAGCAGCCCCCCAAACCGGCGATCGGTGACCTCGCCGGCGAGGTGCTCGAGGAACCCGTCGAGCTCGTCGAGGTCTCGGTAGGCGGTGGGCAGGAACGATTCCGGGTCGATGCCACCGGCCGCCGAGCCATCGGGCGTCACCCGGGCGATGTCGACTAACTCGAGCACGGGCTGGTCGCGGAAGCGCTCGACCCGCCCGGAGACGCGGACTAGGTCGCCCCGCTCGAACCGGCCGGACAAGACATCGGCCCGCTGAAACGCCCGGGCGGGGATCGACCCACTGCGGTCGCGGAGCTCCAGGGCCAGATAGGGCGACCCGTTCCGGGTGAACAGGCGGTCCTTGCGTGAGCACGCGAACACGCCGCTCACGTCCTGCCCGGGGCGCAGGCCGCTGATCGCCACCGCGGTGGAATCGCCCGAGTTCATGCCCCCATGATCTACGCTGAGTCGGATGCAGCCGTTGCAATGGGAATATCGGCCTGACGGCCTCAGGGCGCCGGCGCTGATCTGCGCCTTCAAGGGGTGGAACGATGCGGCGGATGCGGCGTCGAGCGCGATCACATTCGTCGCCGGGGCGCTCGGCGCACGCCGGTTCGCGACGATCGACCCGGAGGAGTTCTACGACTTCCAGAGCACCCGCCCGCACGTCAAGCTGATCGACGGGCAGGCCCGCCGGATCGTGTGGCCCGAGGTCGAGCTGTTCGAGGCGCGGGTGCCGCGGGCCCCGCGTGACCTGGTGCTGCTGGTCGGCCACGAGCCCTCGTTCAAGTGGCGCACGTTCAGCCATGTGATCACGGAGCTCGCCGAGGCGCTCGGCACGCAGCTCGTCGTCACCCTCGGCGCGCTGCTGGCCGACGTGCCCCACACGCGGCCGATCTCGGTCACCGGCATGGCGACCGACTCCGACCTCGTCGCGCGCCTCGGCCTGAACCGCTCCTCCTACGAGGGGCCGACCGGGATCGTCGGCGTGCTGCACGCCGCCTGTCAGGAAAGCGGGTTGCCATCGGCCAGCCTGTGGGCGGCCGTCCCGCACTACATCGCCGCGGCCCCCAACCCGAAGGCGGCCCTGGCCCTGGTGCGCAAGCTCGAGGGTCTCGTGCAGGTCGCCGTCGACGCCTCCGACCTCGAGTCGGCGACCGCCGACTACGACCGCCAGGTTAATCTCGCGGTGCAGAGCGACCCGGATGTGCAGGCCTTCGTCGAGCGCCTCGAGCAGTCCGCCGAGCCCGAGCTGAGCGAGGAGGAGGGCCCCCTGCCCTCGGGTGACACGATCGCGCGCGAGCTCCAGCGCTTCCTCCGCCAGCGCGGCGACGACGACCCCGACACGGCCCGCGGCTGACACCAGCGCCCTCGCGCTCTATGTAAAACGCGGCAAAACGCGGTCCGCGCAGCCACCTCGGCTACGTAAGCATCGTCTGAATGCTCATCTGGACAAAGCAGGCTCACGGCGCGGGCTTTGCCACGTTATGCAGGGTTGCGCCCGGCCACCGGAGAGCTAGGCCCCCAAAACCCAGGCGCTTACCCCTCAGCCGCCGGGCACACCAACCGGTAGTCGCACACCGAGCACGCCGCGAACGACGGGGTCGGCTCGAACCCCTGCGAGAGGATCCCGTCAGCCACCTCCATCGCCACCTCCTGGATCCACTCGAACCGGTCCCCCCGGTCCGCGGGCACGGCCACCTTCTGATCGTCGAGCACGTAGTAGTAGGCCTGCTGGGAGGCATCCAGGCTCCACGCCTCGCGCGCGCCGACGGCGTACAGGGAGAGCTGCACGTCGTCGACGAGCTGGGCCGCGCTTTTCGGCCGGCCGGTCTTGTAGTCGATCAGCTCGTACTCGCCACCAGGCAGCCGGTCGACGCGATCGACCCGCCCGCGCAGAAGGTGCGGCCCGAGCTTGAACGAGAACGCCCGCTCGAACCACATCGGCTCGGCCTCGGACGATTGAAAGCGGTCGTGGTAGCGGGATAAAGCGAAAGCGGCCTTGCCTCGCAGCTGGCGCTCCTCCTCGGATTCGCCGAACCCGCCCCGGCGCCAGGCCGCGTCGAGCAGACCAAGCATCTCGGCCAGCGACCCCGAAACGCCGCCATCGCCCGATCCCACATGAAACCGCTCGAGCACCTGGTGCACGACGATCCCGAACCGCTGGTGGATGGTGGGCTCCTGTGGGATCCGGAACACCCGCGCGAACTTGTACTTCAGGGGACACGTCCGGTACGTGTCGATGTCCGACGCCGACAGCACCACGCCGTCCCCGCGCGTGGGCAGGAACGTCTCGACCGACGGGTCGTCCCGAGCGGTGACGGCAGCGGCCCGTCGGCGCGCATCCCGCTCGGCGTCCAGCAGATAGTCGTCCAGAGCCGAGGAGGTGAAGATCTCGCGCTGCTCGGCCGTCACCGCCTGCAGGATCCGGGAGTTGACGTCGCGCACCGCCTCGGCGAGCGACTGTCCGTCGGGGCGTGCGATCAGCGCCGCCAACTTCAAGAGCTCCAGGTAGCGCACCACCGCGTGCGAGACGTCCAAATCCGTATCCAGCCGGAGCTCGGCCAGCCGTCCGCCGGCGCGCATGGTCCCCTCGAGCACCTCGTCGCGGAGCAGCCGATAGGTCGAGTGGAGCGTCTCGGCCGGGCCGAACATCTCCTCCTCACGATCCTCCCAGGCGCCGCTCACGGCCGTTCGCATCGCCTCGAGCGCCGGCGCGGGCGCCAGCGCCGAGCCACGATCGTTGACGCACGAAAAAGCCAGCACGACGCGCCGGCGTGTACGCGTGACCGCGGTGTACAGGGCCTGGCGCACAACCGGAGCCTCACCCTGTTCGCACGAGCGCGCAGCCAATGCCGGCTCGGGTGCCGGCTCCGGCAGCCCGGCGTGCAGCCCCAGCACGTACACGTGCTCGGCCTCGAGCGCGCCGGCCCCGTCGAGCGCCACCACCTGGACCACCTGCGCTCCGACGAGGTCCGGCTCCTCGTGCTCGCGCAGCCCGAAGTCGGCCACCCCCGCGATGTGGCGGGCGAATTCCCGCGGGGTAGCGTGCGGAGACCGCCGGGCAAACGCCGCCGCCAGCTCCCCGAATCGCGCCAGCGCACGGAGCCGCTGGACGACGTCGGATTGAGCCGCGAAGAGCTGCTGCTGGCGCAATCCAAGCGACTCGATCAGGCGGTGGACGTACAGGTCGGAAGGGGTGCTGTCGATCCCCGACATCGCAGCTCGATACAGCTTGAGAAACACGTGGATCCGCTCGCGCGCCTCGGGCGGCACCTGCGGTGACTCGATCGCCGCCTCGAGCGCGCCCACCATGTCGAGCTTGCGGCGGCGCGCGATCTGGGTGCAGCGTGCGATGTCGACCGAGCGGAGCTCGACCGGCGGCCGGGCGAGCGCGCGCACGACCGCCGGCGCGTCGGTCGGGTCGGCCAGCAGCCGCAGCCAGGCCAGCACGTCGCGGATCTCCGCGCGCCGGAAGAACGCCGTCTCACCGACCACGCGGTGGGCCACGGCCCGCTCCTCGAGCGCCACCGCCACCGCCTGGCCCTCGCGCGAGACGCTGGGGACGAGCACCGCGATCTGCCCGGGCGCCACCCGTTCGGCCGCGACCAGACGCTCGATGTCGGCCGCCACCGCTTGCGCCTGAGCCCGCTCGTTGGCGCACCGCCAGAAGGAGATCTCTCCCTCGATCGAGGTCGACTCGCACTCCACCGGCACGACCGCCCCGGCCGCTCTCAACACCCGCCGGGGCACGCGCAGGCTGCAACCCAGCACGAGGACCTCCGCCGAATCGCCGGGGAAATCGAGCAACGGCGAGCCCACAGCGGGCCGCGCCGGGTCGGCGGCGACGGTCAGCCGCGAACCGGCCAGCGCGCGGCTGAGAGTGGCGGCGGCGAGATCGAAGTCGTGCCCGTCGTCGACCAGCACGTGCTCGAAGCGCCGCGCGATGCTCGGCCGGTCGCGGACCAGCCGCAGAGCGTCGCGGACGAGGTCCCCGGCGTCGCGGCCGCCGACCTCGGTCAGCATGTCTTCGTGGACGCGATACACCTCGGCGAACTCCTGCTCGACCCCGGGGTCGCCCCCGTCGGGCCCGGACTCGGAGTCGGACTCGACCAGCCGCGCCGCCCACCGCGCGTACTCCTCCGCCCCCACCAGGTGAGCCTTCAGCCGGTCGATCCGGCGGATGAACCCGGCCAACAGCGCGTTGGCGCTGCCCCCGAAGTCGTGGCGCTCGATCGACAGCCGGTCGATTCGCTCGAGCAGCATCGCGAACCGCTCAGCCGGACCCAGCACCGGCTCCAGTGGATCGATCCCGGGCCCGGCCACGCCCAGGATGAGCGCGGCCAGCTCGACCGGCGAGGACACGAACAGCTCGTCATACCCGGCCTCGAGACCCTGCTCGAGTCGCGCCCGTGACGCGTCCGCGCGCGCATCCGAAGCCGTCAGGAGCAGCATGCGCTCGGGCCGACAGCCCGCCTCGACCAGCCGCAGGAAGCGAGCCTCGATCGTCCTCGTCTTCCCCGTCCCCGCCACCCCGAGCAGCACCAGCGGCTCGCGCTCGCAGGTGACGGCCTCCCGCTGAGCGGGAAGCAACGGATCTAGGGTTAGCCCCACGTCTGACAGCATAAGTTCACAATGACCTCCACCCGCTCGGCACTCGACGCAGATTGGCTGGGTGTCTGCCGGCGGGCCGTGACCGGCCTTCAGCGCATGCTGGCGGAGGTACCCACGACCGCGGAGCGGGCGCTGGAGACCGGCACCCGCGGCAGCGGCGGCGACCGCACGCTCGAGATCGACCAGGGCGCCGAGCAGCTCGTGTTCGACCAGCTCGACGGGCTGCGCGCCGAGGGCTACGAGTTCATCGCCGTGTCTGAGGAGCGCGGCGAGATCGACTACGGCGACGACGGCATCCGGGTGATCATCGACCCGATCGACGGCTCGCTCAACGCCAAGCGCGGAATCTCCGAATACGCGCTCTCGATCGCCGTGGCCGACGGGGAGACGATGGCCGACGTGGTGTTCGGGTTCGTGCACGACTTCGGCCCGTCCGAGCAGTGGTGGGCGTGGCGGGGTCGCGGCGCCTGGCTCGACGGGATGCCGCTGGACCCCACCCTCGGCGAGCGCCGGGGCCGTGACGGCCGGCTCGAGGTGCTGGGCATCGAGTCCGCCGATCCCCGCTGGATCCAGGCGTCGATCGACGCCCTGGTGGATGCCGCCTATCGCGTGCGCGCGCTCGGCACGATCGCCGCTTCGCTGTGCCAGGTGGCCGCCGCCCGGTTCGACGGGATGGTGTCGCTGCGGCGCTCACGCGGCGTCGACGCGGCCGCCGGGCAGCTGATCGTCCGCGAGGCGGGCGGCCACGTCAGCTTCCCGTGGTGCGACCAACCGCTTTCGGCGCCGCTCACCGCGGAGCCGACCTCGCCCGTGATCGCAGCACGGTCCAGCGAGACGCTCAGCCTGCTCGAGAGGATCCCGGCGTGATCGACTGGATCATCGCCGCCCGTATTGCGACCTTCGTCGCCGGCACGGGCGACGCCCCCACGCCGAAGGCGGACTTGGCCGCGCTCGCCACCGAGTCCGAGTCGCGCGTCGTCGCCTACACCGGCCTGACGCCGGCCCGGCCGCTCCCGCCCCCGGAGGGCATCGGCCGGCGCGAGTGGGTGGCCAGCAACATCGACTCGATGCGCCTGCTGCTCGACCCCGTGCTCAAGCGCGCCGGCGAGAATCTGGGTCCGCTCAAGCCGGCGATGGAGATCGGGATGGGCATCGTGCTGAGCACCGAGGTCGGCGTGGTCGTCGGCTATCTGGCCCAGCGCGTCCTCGGCCAGTACGAGCTCGTGCTACTCGACGAGGCGGTCGAGGACCGTCCGCCGCGCCTGCTGTTCGTGCTCCCGAACCTGGGTCAGGCCGTGCAGGCGTTCGCCGCGGAGGAGGACGAGTTCATGACCTGGGTGGCCCTGCACGAGGTCACCCACGCCGTCCAGTTCGCCGGCGTGCCCTGGCTCCACGCCCATGTCGCCGGCCTCGTGCGCGAATTGCTGAGAAGCGCCGAGGTCCGCCTCGAGGCGCCGCGCAAGCTCCGGGTCCCGAGCACCGAGGAGGTCAAGCGCGTCCTCGGGCACCTGCGCAACGGGGACCTGATATCGATCGTCACGACCACGCCCGAGCGCGAGACGCTCGACCGCGTGCAGGCCGTGATGGCGGTGATCGAGGGTCACGCCGAGCACGTGATGGACGCGGTGGCGCCCGATCTGCTCCCCTCGTTGCCCAAGCTGCGCGCCGCCCTGGATCGGCGGCGCCGCTCCCAGTCAGGACTCTCGCGGCTGGTGGCGCGGCTGCTCGGGCTCGAGCTGAAGCTCCGCCAGTACGAGCAGGGCAAGTTCTTCTGCGACGCGGTCGTGCGCGAGCGCGGCCCGGGCGCCCTTCACCACCTGTGGTCCTCGCCCGAGGCGCTGCCGACGCTGGCCGAGCTGCGCGACCCCGACGCCTGGCTGAAGCGGACGATGCCGCGACAGCTCCGCGAAAGCCGCTCCTCTTCGCCGGACACCGCAGCGTAGTTCCTACTGGTTCACGACTTTTTCATGGGGCGGCCTGTAACGGCCGCTAACCTACCGTGTACAAACACATGTTCGATCGTTTCTGACCAAGACCTAGCGGGATACCGGAGAGAATCATGTCAACGAGCACCCCAGGGACCGAGAGTCCCACCACCACCGAGCGAACTACGGAACGCAGGACGACAGGTAGCACGCGCACGGCGCGGACGGGTGCACGTACGAGCCGGACTACGGGTGGGACGCGGCGCGGCACCGGGCGCACGACGTCATCAACCCAGCCCAAGACCCGGACCGAGCAGGTCCAGGTCCTCGCCGAGCGGGCTATCCTCGTCCCTGTTGGCGCCAGCCTACTCGCCAGCGACAACCTGGTCTCGACCGTCAAGGGTCTGGCTTCCAAATACCGGACCCGCTCGACGTTCGAGCGCGAGCTCAAGCGCTACGAGCGCCGCGGTGCCACCGCCCGGAATCGGTTTGAGCGGCAGGTCCGGCGGGCACGTACGCGTTTTGAGCGCGAGCTGCGGCAGCGGCGAAGCCTGGTCGAGAAAACGATGCGTCAGAATCGACGCCGGGTGAACCGTGAGCTAACCTCCGTGCGTAGGGACTTCGAGAAGCAGTCGGGCGCGGTCACCGCCCGGGTCGAGCGTCTCGTTTCCAACGCACAGGGACTCATCGGCTCGTAGCCGAAAGCTTCCCCCGCCGGGCGTCCAGGAGAGCGCCGACAGGCGGGAAGGGTTCGCCGGCCTCATATCCTCGCCGGCGAATGCAGCACCCTCTCCTCCCTCAACCGCCGGGGCGTCGCATTAGCGACGCCCCGTCGGTCTTTAACGGGCGGCTCTCGTTTGACGGGCGGCTCTCGTTTGCCTTCGTGACCCGTCTCACACTGCCCCGGCCGGAACGCTTTGCTGCTTACAATCAAACCCATGCCTACTAGAGACCAAGTAATCGACTCCCTCCGTTCCGTCATCGACCCTGAGCTCCGGCGCGACATCGTCGAACTCGAGATGGTGAGGTCGGTCGACGTGCACGAGAACGGCGTGGTCGACGTGATGGTCTCGCTGACGACGCCGGGGTGCCCGATTCGCAGCCACTTCCAGACCGGCGTGACCGAGGCGGTGCGCAAGCTCGAGGGCGTCACCGGCGTGAACATCAGCTTCGACGTGCTGTCGGACAACGAGAAGGCGGCGTTGGGGCGCAAGCTTGGGCGCGGATCGCTGCCCGAGGGCGCGCTGGCCCAGGTCAAGAACGTGATCTGTGTCGGCTCCGGCAAGGGCGGCGTCGGCAAGTCGAGCGTCACCGCCAACCTGGCTGCAGCGCTGGTGGTGGACGGCAAGCGGGTGGGCGTGCTCGACGCCGATGTGTGGGGTTACTCACAGCCGCGCATGCTCGGGCTCGGCAGCCAGCGCCCGCACGTCAACGCCGAGCGCAAGATCGTCCCGCTCAGCGCCTACGACGGGATCAGCGTCATGTCGATCGGCTTCTTCGTCGAGCAGGACGCCGCGGTCGTGTGGCGCGGCCCGATGCTCCACAAGGCGCTCCAGCAGTTCCTCGAGGACGTCGAGTGGGGCGAGCTCGACTACCTCCTGATCGACCTGCCCCCGGGCACCGGCGACGTGTCGATGACGCTCGCTCAGCTGCTTCCGCAGGCCAAGTTCGTGATCGTCACCACACCGCAGCCGGTGGCCCAGAAGGTGGCCCGCCGCTCGGCCGAGATGGCGACCAAGCTCAAGCTCGAGATCGCCGGCGTGATCGAGAACATGTCGGGCTTCGTGACGCCGAACGGCGAGCGCTACCAGGTGTTCGGCGAGGGCGGCGGTCAGCTCCTGGCACAGGAGCTCGAGGTGCCGCTACTCGCCAAGGTGCCGCTGACGATGCCCCTGCGCGAGCAGTCCGACGCCGGTATCCCGCTCGTCATGTCAGATCCCGACGATCCCGCCGCGCAGGCCCTGGCTCACGCCGCCCGCGGGCTGATCGCGCTGTCGCCGGTCGAGCTGCCGGTCATGCAGATGCCGGCGCCGGCGGCCGCGCCCAAGCCCGTCGGCATGTCGCTCCCGATGGCATAAATATTCGGCCGCCTGCGGCGGCATCCGTCGGATGTGGCGCGGCACGCCCATTCGGCGAGGCATGGATGCCGAGCGGGCCGTCGCCGCGACCGCCATGAAGCCCGTCCGGTCACTCGCGGTCACACCGCCGGGCCACGGATGCCCGGCGGAACGGCCCCACGGACGCCGCGTAAGCGGCCCCTACGAGGTCTTGGCGTAATAGTCCGCGTTGAGCTTGGAGTAGTGCTGCCACTCGTCGGGCAGCTGGTCCTCGGCGAAGCAGGCGTCCACCGGGCAGGCCTCGACACAAGCGTCGCAGTCGATGCACTCCTCCGGGTCGATGTAGAGCATCGGGACGTCGTCGTAATCCGGCTCATCAGGTGTCGGATGGATGCAGTCGACCGGGCAGACCTCGACGCACGAGTTGTCCTTCGTGCCGATGCAGGGCTCGGCGATCACGTAAGCCATGGAATTACTGGTTTCCTCGTCAGGTTTTCGGAGACAGTCGGGGCGATTCTACGGATGCTCCGCCCGCGAGCGCCGGTAGCCTCGGTCACACAAACGGGGCCACGAGCAATAGACGGGCGAATGGACCCACATCCGACCAACCGCACGTATGCCTCTGACGCGGCGCTGCTGTCGGCGATCGCGGCGCGCGACGGGGCGGCCTTCGCTGTGTTCTACCGCCGCCACATCCCGACCGTGCTCGCGTACCTGATGCGGGAGACGCGCGACCCCGAGACGTCCGCCGACTTGGCCGCCGAGGTGTTCGCCGCCGTGCTGCTGGCGGCCGGCAGGTACGTGGCGCAGGGCGAGTCGGCCACCCCCTGGGTGATCGGGATCGCCCGCAACAAGCTCCTCATGAGCTTCCGCCGGGGACGGGTCGAGGCGCGTGCCCGGCGGCGCCTCGGATTCGAGGCGGTGGCGCTCGACGACGGCGATCTGGACCGGATCGCCGAGGTGGCGAACGGCGGCTCGGGGGCACTCTTGCGGCTGGTCGAGGAGCTGCCCGAGGACGAGCGCCTCGCGGTCCGCTCGAGGGTGCTGGAGGAGCGCCCCTATCGGGAGATAGCCACACAGTTGCGCTGTTCGGAGATGGTGATCCGCAAGCGGGTCAGCCGAGGCCTGGCCCGGATGCGCGACCAGCTCGAGGAGACCGGATCGGCATGAACGACTATCTGGACCAGGTCGAGGCGCAACTGGCCGAGCTGACCGACCGCGGAGCGCACCGCCGCCTGCGCGCGCGCCGGCCCGGGCTGGACGGCCCCGGAACGGGATCGGGCCGGCCGCGCCCACCGCGCCGGCGCTCGGAGGCGCTCGCGTTCCTGGCCGCAGCGACGGTCGCGGCCGCGGTGGCCGCGATCGTCGTGCTGAACGTCGGAACGAGCACTCCGCACCGCTCCTCCTCAGCGGCGGCACGGAGCGGGACGACATCGAGCACGGCGGCGGCGACCACGACGACCAGCCCTCACACGAGCATCGCCCCCGCCAAACCGCCGTCGGGAGCCGTCGGGATTCCGATCCCAGCCGGCTTCTCCCCGCAGTCGTTCACTGCGATCAGCGAGCTCACCTGGTGGCTGCTCGGCCAGGCGCCATGCACATTCGTCGGCGAGCAGTCGCCGTGCGGCGAGCTCCTGCGTACGACCGACGGGGGGCGGAGCTTCATCGGGATCCCAGCGCCGCGCGCCGCGCTGGCCGGGCCCGGCGGCTCTTCCGGCTTCTCCCAGATTCGCTTCGCCGACCTGAAGGATGGCTTCGCCTACGGCCCCGATCTATACGTCACCCACGACGGAGGGACGACCTGGTACCCGGTCGACGTCGGCGGTTTCGTCACGGACCTGGCGATCTCGGACGGCGAGGTGTACGCGACCGTCAGCCCGAGCGGCACGGACTCCGGTCGGCTGATGCGCTCGCCGGTGGGCCAGGATCATTGGGCGGTGGTGCCGGCCGCCGGCGAGGTTTCGGCCGGTCTATGGGTGCTCGGCTCCGAGGTGATTGTCCAATCGGGGAACGGCGCTGGGTACGGCAACGACGTGCTCGTATCGCAGGACGGCGGGGCCTCCTTCAGCAGCCAAGCCGCCCCTTCCCCGGGGCTGCCGTGCGACTTCCAGACCCAGTCCCCGCCGGCCATCTGGGCGCTCTGCGCCACCGGCACCGAGAGCGGCGTGTGGTACACGAGCGACTACGTGAAGGGTTTCGCCACCGCGCACGGCTCGGGCCTGCCGCCCCTCCCGAACTCGGCCGTGTTCGCCGCCGCGTCGAACACGACGGCCGTGGTCGGGTACCAGCAGCTCTACCGGACCAGTGACGCCGGCGCGACGTGGACGCCGGTGGGACCGTCCGGGATCACGCGGTGGACCTACGTCGGATTCACCGATCAGACACACGGGGTTGCGCTCGGATACGTCGGTCGGGTCACGCAGGCCAACGCCACTCAGGCCCCCCAGGGAACCGAGCGGCTCTACTACACGACCGACGGCGGGCAGACGTACCACCCGGTGGCCTTGCCCTGAGGCGGCAACCGCCGAAAAAATCCCTAAGGCGGCAACCGCCGACAAATCCCCAATCCCAGATTGGACGTGCAGCGGGTGCCCAAAGGGTGAGTCCGCCCGATCACCCGGCGGACGTCGTGGGCACCCGGCTGCGCGCACCGATTAAACGTGCGTTGGCGATCGATATTCACGTTGCGACGACGCTATGGCGACGGGCTCCGGTCGGCCCACGGCAGCGCGGCCTCGAGCTGGCCGGCCAGGCTGAGCAGCACCTCCTCGCGCGCCGGCGGCCCGATCAGCTGCACCGCGGTGGGCAGGCCGTCCCCGCCCTGATAGAGCGGGAGCGCGACCGCGGGCTGTCCGGTCACGTTCACGATCGCGGTGAACGGCGTGAAGTAGCCCGACTTCCGGAAGTCGATCATCGGCTCGGCGCCGAGGCCGTTCATCTCGCCGACCGGAACGGGGCGGCCGGCCAGCGCCGGCGTGAGCACGACGTCGTAATCCGACAGGGCAGCGACGATCGAGCGGGCCACGGATTCAAGCTGGGCCTGCGCGGCCAGATACTTCATCGTGTCCTGGGCGAGTGCGTGCTCGTACAGAGCCCAGGTCAGCGGCTCGACGTCCTCGGTCGTGGGGTCGCGCCCAGCGAGCTGACCGCCCAGCCAGGTGGTGAACGAGACCAGCGGCCCGAACGAGCGCATGAACGCCGGGAGCAGGTCCAGCCCCAGCCACGGCGGGGTTATTTCCTTCACGTCGTGACCGAGCGACTCGAGCAGCGCCGCCGCGTCGCGGACGGCCTGCCGGCAAACCGGATCGACGGTGGCATCCTCGAGCGGTGGGGTGAGCGTGACGCCGATCCGTAGCCGTCCCGGATCCACCTCGGCCAGCGCGGCGTAGCCGGCCGCCGGCGGCGGCGGCGCCCAGCTGGCGTCGCCGGGCTCGGGACCGCCCAGCACGTCGAGCAGGCGTGCCGTGTCCTCGATCGTCCGCGTGAGCACGCCGTCGCAGACGAGGAAGCTCTGCCCGACGTCCGGCCCGACAGACACCCGTCCGCGCGCCGGCTTGAGCCCGACCAGCCCGCAGCAGGCGGCCGGGATCCGGATCGAGCCGCCGCCGTCGTTGCCGTGCGCCACCGGGACCATGCCGGCCGCCACCGCCGCGGCCGCGCCACCGCTCGACCCGCCCGGGGTGCGCGTCGGATCCCACGGGTTGCGCGCGGGTCCGAACCGACGCGGCTCCGTCGTGGGCAGGATCCCCATCTCCGGCATCGAGGTCTTGCCGACGATCACGCAGCCCGCCTCGCGCAGCCGGCGGACCAGGTACGCATCGTGGTCGGCGACGAAGTCGCCGAACAGGTCGCTGCCCATGGTCAGCGGCATGCCGGCAACCGGCCGGTTGTCCTTGATCGCGATCGGGACCCCGGCGAAGGGGCGACGGTCGCCGGGGGTGATCGCGTCCGCCTCGGCCAGGGCCGTGTCGTGGGCGACGTGGGTGAACGCGTTGATGGTCGGCTGCAGCTCGTCGATCCGCCGCAGAGAGGCCTCCGTCAGCTCGCGGGCGGAGACGTCGCCGACGCGGACGAGCGCGGCGAGTTCGGTGGCTGGGCGCAGGAGGAGCTCGGACACGGCCACGAAAGGCTATCCGCGGGCTGCTAGCTACGCTGTCGAAGGATTAGCCGTCCGGCGAGGAGTCCGCCGAGAGCGTTCTTTTGCCCGCCCTTCCAGGAGACATCGCCACATGACCGCCACCGCCGAAGTCCAGTCAGGCCTCGAAGGCGTCGTCGCCTTCGCCACCGACATCGCCGAGCCCGACCGTGCCGGCGGCGCGCTGCGCTACCGCGGCGTGGATATCGAGGAACTCGTCGGCGTCGTGCCCTTCGAGCAGGTGTGGGGTCTGCTCGTCGACGGCAAGCTCCTGCCCGGGCTGCCCCCGGCGGAGCCCCACCCCCTTAGCGTCCGCTCCGGGGACCCCCGAGTCGACGTGCAGTCCGCCCTGGCCATGCTCGCGCCGCAGTGGGGCTTCGGCGATCTGATCGACATCTCCGACGACGAGGCGCGCGACAACCTGGCCCGCGCCTCGGTGATGGCGCTCTCGTTCGTAGCCCAGTCGGCGCGCGGGATCGGCAAGCCGCCGGTGTCGCAGCGCGAGGTCGACAAGGCTAAGTCGATTCCCGAGCGCTTCCTCATCCGCTGGCGCGGCGAGGCCGATCCCCGCCACGTCGAGGCGATTGACGCGTACTGGATCTCGGCCGCCGAGCACGGGATGAACGCCTCGACCTTCACCGCCCGCGTCGTCGCCTCCACCGGAGCCGACGTGGCGGCGGCGCTGTCGGCGGCGGTCGGCGCGCTCTCGGGCCCGCTGCACGGCGGCGCGCCCTCCCGGGTGCTCAAGATGCTCGACGACGTGGCCGAGTCCGGCGACGCCGAGCGCTACGTCAAGGAAGTGCTCGACCGGGGCGAGCGCCTGATGGGGTTCGGGCATCGCGTCTACCGAGCCGAGGACCCGCGGGCGCGGGTGCTGCGGGAGACCGCGCGCAGGCTGGGCGCGCCCCGAGTGGACGTCGCGGAGGCCCTCGAGGAAGCGGCCCTGGCCGAGCTCCAGGCGCGCCGGCCCGACCGCGTTCTGGCCACCAACGTCGAGTTTTGGTCGGCCGTCGTGCTCGACCTCGCCGAGGTTCCCCCCGAGCTGTTCACGTCGATGTTCACCTGCGCGCGCACGGCCGGGTGGTCGGCGCACATCCTCGAACAGAAGCGCGAGGGCCGGCTGATCCGGCCCACGGCAAAGTACGTAGGCCCACCCCCGCGCCCCCTTTTTGACCTGCAGGACTAAGGCGCCACCGTCAGGCGCCGCCGACGATTCAAATCACGTAAGTAACTCATCCTGACTGCGGTTGGTGTGGTGGCGCTGGCGGACGGGGACCGTATCCTTGGGCGGGCCGCGGATGAACGACGAACGTCAGCTCGATCCCGAGGCACTGGGGGATCACATCGATCGGCTGTACCGCGCGGCGTGGAGCCTCTGCGGATCGCGCGAGGACGCCGAGGACCTCGTCCAGGCGACGTTCGAGCGCGTGCTACGCCGTCCCCGGTTCCTCCACTCCGAGGACGATCTCGGCTACCTGTTGCGCGTCCTGCGCAACACGTTCTTCAGCCAGCATCGCGCCGCGAGCCGGCGCCCGCAGACCACGCCGATGCCGGAGGACGCCGAGCTGATCGGGGACCGCACGGCGCCCCCGGCGGACGCCCGGATCGAGTCGGCCGAGCTGTACGCGGCGATCTCGCGGCTCCCCGATGACTTTCGCGATGCGCTGGTTGCGATCGACGTGGTCGGCCTGTCCTACCGCGAGGCGGCGCGGGCGCTGCGGGTCCGCGAGGGCACCATCACCACGCGGCTGCACCGCGCCCGGCAACGCGTGGCCAAGGATCTGCTCAGTGACCGTCCGCCGGGACCTTCCACGCCGCCAGCTTCTGCAGCGCAGCGGCCGTGACACCGGTCCCGGACAGGATGCACGTGTCGCCCGAGCGGCGCCAGGTCACGACTAGGCGGCCGTTCACGGTGAGGGTCTGCATCTCGGTGCCGTTTAGCCACTCCTGCGCCGCCGTCGGCTCGGCCAGCGCCGGCGCTCCGACGATCGTGTACGCGATTCGCTCGCCCCGCCATTCGTAGTACACGGTGACCGCCGTCCGTCCGCTCAGACGGTCGACGCGCTCACCGTAGGCGCGCCAGTGCAGGCGCGATGTCCAGTTCGGGAAGTACACCTCTCCCACGTTCTCGTTGAGCCGCGCCGCCGGGTTGTCCGGGTCAGGCGCCGGCGCGGACCGGGTGGGACCGCGCCCGGCCAGCGCCGCGGCGGAGGACACCGACGGCGCCCCCGGCGTCCCCGAGGGCAGCAGCAGGATGAGCGCGAGGACCACGACGGCGATGGCGCCGGCGAGGCCGCCGCTGTAGACGATCCGTCGCCGCGCCGCCGTGCGCCGGCCGGGACGCGCCGCCTCGACGCGAGCACGCAGCGCAGCCGGGGCGCGTTCGGTGGCGCGGGCTTGGTGCAAGGCGGCGACGACCCGGCGCTCGCGCTGGTAGAGCGCGTTCAGCTCCGGCGAGGCGGCGACCCGGGCCTCGACCTCGGCACGGCGAGACGGATCGAGGGTGCCGTCGGCCAGCGCCGAGAGCTCCGCCAGGTCTCGCGATGTCGGCTTCGTGTCGTCGGCGTGGGAGGCCATTCTGGTTAGCTGCGGCAGGGTCCTGTGAAAACCATCAGCTTAAAGACGCCGAGGACCGCCCTGACCTTCCCGGTGCTAAGGCGCCGCCGTCAGGCGCCGCCGACCATCCAATTAGCCCGAAGTTCCCGGTGAGGTGAGGCTCGGATTGCCCGCCGTTGCTGGGCTTCGGCGGTGTTGGGGGTGGATGGGTGGTGACTACGTCAGAACGTCCGCGGTCTCGGCGAGTTCGAGCGCCCGGGCTTGGGTGGGTGTGGGGACGGCGAGCTTGTTGAACGTGGCCGGGGTGCCGGGGAGGCGGATGGTGTTGCGGGTGAGGGTCGCGAGCTCGGCGAGCAGGCTCTTGTAGCTGTGCGCGGCCTGGCCGGTGGTGGCGCGTTTGGTCTGCGCCT
>Ga0187772_10000413_pt1 | contig 19108 bp, 15 predicted proteins | sample 0116_SJ02_MP15_2_FD_133137 | JGI IMG/M metagenome (GOLD analysis project Ga0187772, IMG submission 133137) | Tropical peat soil microbial communities from peatlands in Department of Meta, Colombia - 0116_SJ02_MP15_20_MG | ecosystem: Environmental > Terrestrial > Soil > Wetlands > Peat | place... | reverse complement strand
TGTTTGCCGTTCCGGGCAGCTCCGCTCAAGAAAGAGCAGATAAACAGACAGATGACCGCGCTCGCGCCGTTCCCTGTTCCGAAACGCCCGGAGGGAATGGCTTACGCTTTGTTTGCGCCACGCCAGCTTTCCCACACGAAGAACAAGAAGACAAAGACACAGACAACGATGCGGCTGCCTCGGCCGTGCGAATCTCATTGAGGCTTCCCGAAGGGACGGCGTTGCGGATTGCGATCGACCAGCGCACCCGCATTTCCCACCTAGGGGAAGAGGTTAGAGGCCATGTGGTGGATGCTGTCTACGCGTTCGATGAACCTGTCATTCCCTCGGGAAGCGTGGTGACCGGACGCGTCACGGAAATCGCGCCGGTGCCTGTCTGGCGGCGTGCGGAGGCATATGCTAACGGGAACTTCTCTCCTTTTCATAAATTCAAAGTGACCTTCGATCGCCTCACATTGCCGGATGGACGCGAACTGGCTATTGAAACAAAGGTCTCTCCTGCCTCCGCGGACGTCGTCCACCTGGTGAGCAAGCCTCTGGACAACAACGAAGAAAAAAAGGAACAGCACAAGGGTGCGACGGCGCGAGCCGCGGCGGCTGCGAAGCAAGAAGCGAAAGAGGGCGTGCAACAGGCGAACGCCTCGGCTCACCAAGGGTTGGATGAGATTCGCAGCCCGGGGAAGATGCATCGCTTGAAGCAGTACTTGTTGGCGCAATCGCCGTACCGGAAGCAGTACCTGGGGGAAGGAACAAGGTACAGCGCGTCGTTGAAGCAGGAACTGGATTTTGGGTTCGAGACGCAGTCGCAAGAGGAACTTGAGGATTTGGGGAACCTGCCTGTGGCGGATACGCTGCTACACGCGCGCCTGGTGCTGGAAGTGAGTTCGGCCACCGCAACCAGAGGGACGCCCGTGGTTGCGGAGCTGACGGAGCCTGTATATTCCGCCAATCGGCACTTGCTGCTGCCTTCGGGAAGTCGCCTGATCGGGCAAGTCGTCGAAGCGAGGCCGGCGCGGCACCTGCACCGCAACGGGGAGTTGCGCGTGATTTTTGAGCATATTGAGGTTCCTGGCGGCAGTCTCCAGGAAGTGCAAGGCACGCTGGAAGGCATCGAGGTGGACCGCTCGGCTCACATGAAACTCGACGAAGAAGGTGGAGCGCACGGCACCGACAGCAAGTCGCGTTATCTCTCTACCGGAGTAGCCCTGCTTTTAGCCGCGGCGGCCGCGCACCCGGATGTTGAACGCGGTGTGGTCGACCCGGCGGGGGATCCGGCCGTACGCGCTAGTGCAGGGGCATCGGGATTCGGGCTGGCGGGAACCATCATTGGGCTGGCATCGAAGTCCAGCGCCGTCTCCATTTTGTTCTCTGCCTACGGGGCGAGCACATCGATTTATGCGAACTTCCTATCGCGCGGGCACGAAGTGGTACTGCCCAAAGACGCTCCGCTCGAGATCGGCTTGGGAACCAGACACCCCCGTGGCAGGGCCAAGGTGCACTAGCACTGCCCCTAAGAAGCTAGACGCCTTCGCACTCGGCCAGCTTTCGGTGCAAAAATCTGCCAAGTCAGGCGATCACCCCTGAAAGGAACCGGGACTAATTCGACAGCACTACGGCAAGAGCGAAGCCGTCGTACCCCTTGCTGCCAACGGTTTGGATCTGCGTAGCGCTGACACGGGGCTCGGCCGCAACCCGCTCGTTGAACCGGCGCACACCTTGAACGTCTTCATCCTTGCTTTCCGCATCGATCACCTCGCCATCCCGAATTACATTGTCGGAAATGATGACGCTGCCCGGCCTGGAGAGTTTTAGCGCCCAATCAAAATACTCGGCCATGGTGGATTTGTTAGCGTCGATGAAGACCAAATCGAAGGTTCCCCGGCCTTCCGTAACAAGTTGGGGAAGGGTATGAAGCGCTGGGCCGAGCTTAATTTCGATGGCATGGGTCAGACCTGCGCGGGCAAAATTCGAGCGAGCTAATTCCGCATGCTTGGGGTCAGCTTCCAAGGTAAGCAAGCGCCCACCCGGCGGAAGGGCCCGAGCCATCCAGATGGCGCTGTAGCCGCCCAGAGTGCCGATTTCGAGAATCTGACGAGCGCCCTGCATCCGAACGAGAAGATGCAACAGTTTTCCTTGCGGCGGGGAGACCTGGATCAACGGCAGTCCAGCCTCGACGCTGGCGTGCAACGCGGCTTCCAGCACCGGATCGCTAGGGATAAACAGTTCGTTGATGTAGCGATCGACAGCAGTCCAGAGTTCTTTGCTCACGATAGATTCTCCTCCCCCGCGCTCAGGGGTTCAGAAGCGCCAGCCGTAGCCAATCATAAGCTGGATGCTGTGCTGCATTTTGCCGCCGCCGACAGGTTCGATGCTTCCATCGAAGTTGACGTCGCGCGTACCGAAAAAGAGATGCGTATCGCCGATTTCGATGCGCAGGGTGTCTCGCTCCCTGGGATAAAACTCGACGATGCCGCCAAGATCCAGGACAAAATTCGTGGAGCGGCCATAGGTGTAGCTCGAGGATGTCTGGCTCGAGTTGAGGCCTGTTAGTGCGGCGGAATAACTGTTGAAACCTGGACGCACCTTGCCAAAGATGCCGAAATGGTTGCGGCGAATCCCCCCCTTGAGGCCAAACAGGCCTTGCAGAATGGTGCCGCCGTCGTGCGGGCCGGAGAATTCCGGCTCGCGCGGAAAGTAGAGCAAGTCTCCGTCGACATAGAATACGCCGTAAAAACGGTAGGACGCGTACCCACCTAGGCCGGGTTCTGTTTGAACATTGTCCGTCAGTCCTTCGCGGGAGATCATCAGCGCGCTAAACAAAGGGCCGAATTCCCACTTGCCGGGCACATTGATTTCCTTCTTGTTTTCCATCAACGCGCCAGGACGATAGGCGACGCCGAAGCTGAGGCGCGTCGTGTCGTTGATCTTCCCGGGAAGGACAGCGGGTCCCCCAGGAGCAAAAAACGCTGGCACACGATACGGATCGCCTTCAATGTCGGCGCGCAACACCCAGCGCGGCGAAGGGTAATACTCAATGCCGCCGCCCAAATTCAGCACGAAATACGTGGCGGGTTGCTGAACGTAAGAAACGCTGCTTCCACTACCCAGCACAGTGGCTCCTGAGAAGTGCAGCAATCCGGGCCGTACCAAGCCAAACACGGAGAGATGACGAGTCTGCACAACCTTCGCGCGAATGCCAAAAACGGCTTGGAGGGTTTGCCCGCCTTGGACGAGCAGAAGCGGAACGCCATCTTCCGGAAAGAAATCGAGTTGAGATTCGAAGGCGAGGCGGCGAGTCAAGTTCCAGTCAAGGCGTCCGCCGAAGCCGGAGTAGCTGACACCCTGGAGCGAAGAGGTGGTTTCTCGAATGGTGGAGTATTGCCCCCCGACTTCGAAGCGAGTGTAGCTGTCCTGGGCTTCGGAAGGCAGCGCCGCCGGAAAACAAAGTGAGAAAAGAACCAAACCTTGAGAGAAGATTTTGCGAGCCATGGTCGAAAGCGGACATTTGCCCTTCCGCTACTCACAAAGAGATGCGGTGAGCGCACAAAAGTATGTCATGCGTTGGCGTGAAATGGCTAACGGCCTGAAAAATCAGGCCGGGTGAGTGTCGCGATATTCGCTGCAGGCTTCGAGGAAACGGTCGATATCTTTTTTCAATAAATAGTACGGCGTGGACAGGCGGACCTTGGAAGGCATGCCGCCCCGAATGCGAATCTTCTTCTGCTTCCACATCCAAATTTCGGGCTCGGGCATTTGGTACGGCTCGATCGTTACGGTCGCAATGGCGCAGCGGAGGGAAGGATCAGGAGAGGTCCAGGAGTGCGCGCCCAAAGCGACCATCTGTTCGAGGATGTAGTCCGCCATCTTGCGATGGCGCTTTTCGATGCGATCCATTCCAATTTGATTGGCAAATTCGATGGAGGCGTTTAGCCCGCAGAGCGCCGGGACGTTGGAGCTGCCGATGCGCTGGAAACGTTCGGCTCGGATTTTGGTGTCTTCCCATCCTTCGGTGGCAATGGTGTTCCACAATCGATCGATCACTTCGTCTCGAACGTACAGAAACCCTGTGCCCTTGGGTGCCTGGAGCCATTTGTGGGGGCTGGCGGAATACATGTCGCAACCAAGGTCGTGGACATTGAGCTGCATCATTCCGGGGACATGTGCCCCATCGACAGCCGAGAGAATGCCTTTAGCGCGCGCGAGGGTGGTGAGCTGCTTAACGGGAAGGACGACTCCGGTAACGGTGGTGATGTGGCTGAAGAAGACGACACGAGTGCGAGGCGTGATCGCGTCTTGAAACAGATTAAGTACGGTGGCGGCATCCGGCACAGGCCGGGGCAGGGTGACCTTTTTGACGACGATCCCATAGCGCTTGGCGCGTAGGTTCCACGGTTGTTCGCCGCCGGGATGCTCCTGATCCGTCATGAGGACTTCGTCGCCGGCCTTTAAGTCCACGCCGTTGGCGATGTAGCTGTTGGCCTCGGTCGCGTTTCGCACCAGGGCGAGTTCATCACGCTTGCAGCCGATGAATGCCGCAAGCGGGTCGCGGAATTGGTTCCAGGCCGCGTAGCCCCAGATGGGATAGTCTTCGGGATCGGCCTGAGCGAGGCGCTCGGAGTCGCGATAGCCTTCAAAGACCGCTTTGAGGACCGGCGTGGGAGAAGAACCCACGGTACCGTTGTTCAAATAAACTTCATCCTCGGGAATCAGAAAGAGTTTCCGGATTTCGGTCCAATAGGCTTCCTCATCGGTGTCGTACAGGCTGAGGTCCGGCATTTTGTCCGGCGAGTGACTCACAATGTCCTGGCAGACATCGGGCAGAGGACTCCCGCTGAGGGCAGCCACACCCGCAAAGGAGGAAAGAAACGCGCGCCGGTCGATCATCAGGGCACCTCAAGGAATATGAGGGATTCTATCCCGAATTCGGCTTGCGGGCGCCGGTATGCTTACAGAGTTGCTTCGGGAAGTGATGAGCGGGCGATATACTGGGCGTTCTTGAGGGGAATGAATGAAGGGCTGGAAGCAGCGGAAAGTGGGTCTGATTTGCGCCAAGTTGCTGGCCTTGTGCGCTCTCCTTGCCTTTGCAGCGTTCGCGCAGAATCCGCACGGGACGCTGCGTGGCAGCGTGCAGGACACAAGCGGCGGCCGGATACCTGGTGCAAAGATCGTGCTCAGCGAGGATCAATTGTCATTCAGCCGCGAAACGCAGACCGACAGCCAAGGCTATTTTGCGATAGAAGAACTGCCGCCGGGTACTTATCTGCTTGCTGTGAACGCGACAGCGTTTGCGGAGGCTCGTTCGCAGGTGGTGGTGGCCGTCAGTTCCATGCGCGAAGTGAGCATCACGCTGCAGCCCAAATCGGTTGCCGAGAGCGTGCTGGTGAAGGCATCGGCTCAGTCGATCACAACAGAGCCGTTGGACACGGCGAGCGCGGTGCACCAAGCCGTGATTTACCGGCAGGACCTGGAGACGATTCCGCTGGCGGCGCGCAGCTTTGCAAACATCGCGTATCTGGCGCCGGGAACCGAGCCCGTTGAGCCTTCCGACCCGACCAAAGCGCGCATTACGGCCGTTTCCACCGGCGGCAGCTCCGGATTGAATAATGAGCTTTCCGTCGATGGCGGAGACAATTCGGACGATTACATCGGTGGTTTTCTGCAGAATTTTTCGCCCGATGCAATCCAGGAATTCGCCTTTCGCACCGCGCAGGCCGACGCGGACACAGGTCGCACAACCGCGGGCTCCGTGGTGATCACCACGCGCAGCGGGACGAACACCTGGCATGGAGAATTCGGCGTCTACGAGCGTGCCGCGGCGCTGAACGCGCGATTCCCGATCGATAATCCAGCGCCGAATCCCAAGCAGCCGTTCTCCCGGCAGAATTATGTGGGGACGCTTGGCGGGCCGATCGTGAAAGACAAGGTGTGGATCTTCAGCTCGATCGAATATGTGCACGAGGACGCTAGCATTGCGTACAGTCCGGCGAGCACGGAGCAATTCAATGCCCTGGCGCAGCTCGCGTCGATGGGGCTGATTCCCGGGGTGAGCTCGATTGATGTGCCGAGCAGCGTGCCCGTGCCTTTTCGCGATTATCTCGGAACAGTGCGGCTCGATTGGGCGCAATCGGAACGTTCCCGCTGGTTCTTGCGAGGATCGCTCGACAGCTACACAACCCACAACGCCTTGGTGCAACAAGGGGCGCTGCCGTCAACGGGAGTGACTGCTCACAACAACTATTTCAACGCGGTGATTGGACAGCAGTTCACCTTCACGCCGAATTGGATGGGCTCTTTGGTTCTGGAGTTCAGCGACCTACACCTGACGCAAACCCGAAACTCCACGCTTGGCTTTGCGCTCGCCTTTCCCTTTACAACTACGTCCAGCACCATCACGGGATTTGAAACCTATGGCGACAATCAATTCATTACCGGAGTCGCAGATTTCCCCGTGTTGCGGAACCAGGAGAAATATCAGCTTCGCTACGATCTTACCCACATCATGGGTCATCACGCCCCGCGTTTCGGCGTGAATTTCATTCATGAGCCGGTGCTGAGCGGGGCGCTCACGGCAAACGCGGAATCGCTGGTGACGTTTCCGCAAGATCCTACCTTCTATCTTTCGAATTTGGCGCAGTTTCCCGTCGACTATGCTGCAGGCAGCGTTTTCACTCCCGCGACGGATGGAAGTTTTTCGCAGAATGTGCAGCGCCTTGGACTGTACGCCGAGGACTCCTGGCGAGCCACGTCGTCTTTGACGGTCAATTACGGTCTGCGTTACGACACCACCTTTGGCTTGTTCATCGCGTCGGGTCATGACCAGAGCCTGAATCCTGCGTTGAGTACGGGCCTTGTTAGCGGGATTCCACACGACTATCGAAAGGCATTCGCGCCGCGTTTAGGCATCGCACAGGCGCTAGGCGCCTCGCAGAAGACGGTGATTCGTGCGGGTGTGGGACTTTACTTCAATGACCTCGCGCAAAACGGGTGGGTAACCGCGTTTCAGTCGGTGAATGCGGGCAGCCTGCAGAATGGTCCGGTAACGCCCTCGTTGATCGATCCCAATTACCACACACCGTATGCGTTACACGCGACGGCGGGAGTCCAACATGCGTTCAACGCCAACTGGATGGTCAGCGCGGACTTCACCAGAGAAACCGGAATGCATGGCTACCGCCGGTACGATTATCCTCAGGCATCCGTGTTCCGCTCGGACAACCGCTCGGCATATGACGGGCTTTCGCTGCGCGTGCAAGGCAACGTAGCCCGGCGAGTGCATCTCACGGCGCATTACACCCTTTCCGAGGCGAAGACCTGGGGATGCGTGCTTGGCGAACTGTTCGACTATGTGAACGGGGTCTGTAATCCGAACGACGCCTTTGCTCCGGGCGACTACGGGCCATCGGGCGAGGATGTGCGCAACCGGTTCGTGCTGGTCGGAACCTTCGACTTACCAGCGGGATTTCAGGTGTCCGCGCTGGTGCAGGCGGAAAGCGCGCGGCCTTTTACCATGACCACTCCGGATGGTACGCGCGCCGTGATCAACGGAGTGGAAACCACTCTCGATGAGTTTCGCGGTTCGCCTTACGTTCAGGTGGATTTGCGCGTGAGCCGGCCGTTCACGATTCACGAGCGCTGGTCGGTGATGCCGTTCGCGGAATTCTTCAATCTTTTCAACCGGAACAATCCTGGGGCCTTCTACATCACGAGCCTTTCCGCCTTGCCCATCCCGGTGAATAATCTGGCGAATGCTACAGCGTTCTGCTTAAACGCTTCCTGCACAATAACGGAGCCAATCACCAGCCTGAACCAACTGCGTTACCCCGCCGGTGCGTTCGGGGACTTCTTTGGCCCAGGGACCACGGTGGGCATACCGTTCGCGGCGCAATTGGGCATCAAAGTGACGTTTTAAAGATAACCGACCTTCCGCGCGTTTGATTTCCGATTGGACTACATTAGATCGGCCTGCGGCGACATGCCCTTATCCGAGGCGCTACAATAATAGAATTAACAAGGTAAGGGAGACCATGTTTGAAAACCTGACCGAACGGCTGCAAAGAACCTTCAAGAACCTGCGTGGGCAGGGAAAGCTCAGCGAAGAGCACCTGGATGCGGCGCTCGCGGAAATACGCGAAGCGCTGCTTGAAGGCGACGTGAACGTCGGCGTGGCGGATGAGCTGTTGGCGAACATCCGCAAGAAGGCGCTGGGTAGTGAAGTGATGCTGCAGCTTTCGCCGGACCAGCAGGTGGTGAAGATTGTACGCGACGAGCTGCTGAACCTGCTCGGAAAGCATGCCAAGCCGCTGTTTGCCTCTCGGCCGCCGTCGGTGTGGATGATCGTCGGGTTGCAGGGTTCTGGCAAGACCACCACGACCGGCAAGCTGGCGAAATGGCTGTCGCAGCACGGGCACCGGCCGATTGTGGTTTCGACGGACGTCTACCGCCCCGCCGCGCGGGAACAGTTGAGCCAGGTGGCCAAGTCCATCGGAATTTCGCTATGGCCGGGAACGGGAACGGACAAGCCGCTGGAGATTGTGCGAGGCGCGATCAAGGAAGCGAAGCTTTCTGCGAGCGACGTGATCATCGTGGACACGGCGGGACGTTTGCACATCGACGATGAGTTGATGAACGAGCTTTCGATGCTGAAGAAGGAGCTGGCGCCGAGCGAAATCCTGTTCATTGCGGACGCGATGATCGGGCAGGACGCGGTGCGGTCCGCGGGCGAATTCCACAAGCGGTTGGGGCTGACGGGCGTGATCCTCACCAAGCTCGACGGCGACGCACGAGGCGGAGCCGCGCTTTCCATCAGCAAGGTTTCCGGCGCGCCGGTGAAGTTCGTGGGCCTGGGCGAAAAATACGATGCGCTGGAAGGGTTTTACCCGGAACGCATCGTTTCGCGCATTTTGGGAATGGGCGACATTCTTTCCCTGATCGAACGCGCGGAATCGGCGTTTGATAAGAAGTCGGCGCTGGAGCTGGAGCGCAAACTGCGCAAGGAAGAGTTTACGCTTGAAGATTTTCGCGACCAGTTGCGGCAAATCCGGAAGATGGGACCGCTCGAGCAACTAGTGGATATGCTGCCGAAGGTGGGGCCGTTGCAGAACCTCCCGAAGGACGCCACCGTGGACGAGAAGAAATTGAAACAAGTCGAAGCGATCATAAATTCGATGACCAACGAGGAGCGCCGCGACCACAATGTGATCGACGGCAAGCGCCGGAAGCGTATTGCCAAGGGTAGCGGCACGACGGTACAGGACGTGAACCAGGTGCTGAAGCAGTATCTCCAGATGCGAACGATGATGAAGCAGTACGGCGCTATGGCCGCGCGCGCCAAGATGAAAGGCCTGGGCAAGCTGGCGGGCTTGGGCTGAAACGCAAGGCCCCAGTCTTTCGAACACTCCCCTGATCAGAAAGAACTATGTCGGCGACTTTCAGGGAAAGTGCGTCGGGGTTCAGGTCCGTGCGGTTGCTCAAGACGACAACCGTGACACCATCGTTCACGAATCGTTGGATGGTTGTCCGGAATCCTCGTGTGCCGCCGTCATGATAATTGCGCGCGTGGTCCTGGTAGGGATCGAGGAACCAGCCGTAGCCGTATTGAACAAAGGGCGGCTCGCCGGGGTCAGTGGAACGAGGATCGCGTGGCCAGCGAGGTTCACTGCCGTCGGCTAGTTTCACGGCCGTAAGTGCTGGCGCCATCTCCTGCTCGCTGAGCAGTGTGTGTCGGGTCAACCCTTCATCCCACTTGGCCAGATCCTCGATATTGGAATAGATTCCGCCGTCGCCGAGCGTTGCGGAGGTCGCGCTCTGATCGGTCTCGACCAGCTTGTCGTTCTCTTGCGAATGGCCATAGGCGCGGTCGCGGATATGGTTGATTCCATTTTGATAGACCACCGAGTGGTTCATTTTCAGCGGAACAAAGACGCGTTTCCGCAGAAACTCGCGATAAGGCATGCCGGACGCTTTCGCCACAACCAGGCCCAGGACGACATAACCGGAGTTGCTGTACTCCCAGCGCGTCCCCGGAGGGAAGAGTCCCGCAGGTTGAGCTTTTAAGAGCGCAAGGACTTCTTCGTCCTGGATCTGGTGCTCTTGGCTCCACTTCGGGCCGCCGCTCTTTTCCTGCTGCTCCATAATCTCGGAATAATCCGCCAGCCCAGAAGTGTGATTCAGAAGATGGCGAATGGTGACGTCTTTTCCGTAGGGCGGAAAGTCCGGGAAGAATTCGTTCAGGCGATCTTCATAGTGGAGCTTGCCGTCGTGGACCAGAAGCATGATGGCCATGGCGGTGAATTGCTTCGTGACGCTGGCGAGGCGGAAGTTCGTTTGCCTATCGATTTTTGCGTGCGAGCGCAAGTCACGCACGCCATAGCCAGCTTCGGAAAGGATGTTTCCGTTTTTCTTTACAAGGACCGCGACACCCGGGTCGCCTGGCTGAACGAGCCCGGAGAAGATAGAATCGATCTGGCCTGGCAATGCGCTATCCGAGGATGAGGCGACTCCTTGTAGAGAAAGTGCGGCGAGGACAAACAGAATAGACCCCACCAGCAAGGCGCTTCGCATGGCACCCCCCCCCGGGAAGCGGAAAGCATAACATTCCGATAGGCCATTTATCTCCGCGTAACACATCTGAGATACTTGTCTACCTTTACCTGGACGGGTTATGGCACGCATAGCACTTGACGATCATCGGCTCTACCTCAACCGCCACCTGCAGTGGATTGCCTTTAACCAGCGTGTGCTGGAAGAGGCGCGCGACGCCCGCAATCCCCTGCTGGAGCGCGTGAAGTTCCTAGCGATTACGGCAAACAACCTCGACGAATTTGTGGAGATTCGGGTTTCCAGCTTCCTCCAGAAAATCGAACACGGATCACAGAACATCAGCCCGGATGGTTTGACGACAGAGGAAGAGTTGCAGCGCGTTTCCCAGGCCATGCATCATCTCGTCGCCGCTCAGTACAAGTGCTGGAATGACGAGCTGCTGCCGGCGCTGGCAAAGCACCAGATCCGCGTGCTCTCGTGCGACCAAATGAGCCCCAAGGCGGAGCAGATTGCCAAAGCGTTTCATGATCGGCGCGTCTACCCGATGCTGACTCCGGTCACCGTGGATCCTACGCATCCGTTTCCGCACGTTCTGAACAAGGCGCTATGCATCGCGTTCCTTCTGCGAAAGCGCAAGCGAAACGGAGAAAAACCCGTTTTCGGAGTGGTCACTGTGCCGCGAGCATTGCCTCGGCTTCTTCGTGTGCCCACAGGAAACGGCGGGATTCACTTCGTGTTCTTGCAGGACATCATTTCGCGATACGCGGAGAAGCTGTATAGAGGCTACGAAATTCTGGCGTCCGCGGCGTTCCGGATTACGAGAAACAGCAATCTCTACTTGGAAGAGGAAGAGGCTCGCACGCTGCTCGAAGCTGTGGACTCTCAGGTTGCACAGCGTCGCAAAGGCCAGGCCGTGCGCCTGGAAATTGAGGTGGGGGCACACCCGGAAATCATTTCGCACCTGGTGAGCACATTCGAGCTCGATGAATCGCTGGTGTTTCGCGTGGCGGGCCCGGTGAACCTGCAACGGCTCTTTCATCTCTACGAAGAGACGCCCAGGCCAGACTTGAAATACCCCCGGTTTCAGCCGCGACAGGTGCATATCGGGCACGATGCCGATTCGATGTTTGAGGTGATTCGGCACCAGGACGTTCTGTTGCACCATCCCTATGATTGCTATGACGCCGTGGTGCACTTCCTCGATACGGCGGCGCGTGATCCGCGCGTCCTTTCGATGAGGCAGACCCTGTACCGGACGAATTCCGATTCGCCGGTGGCTCTGGCGCTCCTGGAGGCGGCGGGGAAAAAGGAAGTGACGGTGGTGGTGGAGTTGAAGGCAAGCTTCGACGAGGCCTCCAACATCCGATGGGCTCGCAGCTTCGAAGACGCAGGCGTGCAGGTCTTTCACGGGCTAGCCAACCTGAAGACTCACGCAAAACTGGCTTTAGCCCTTCGGCAGGATCCGGATGGGAAGATCCGCCGGTACGCACATCTGGGAACGGGAAACTACAATCCTTCGACCGCGCGTTTTTACAGCGATTTCAGTCTGTTTACCGCCGACCCGGCGATCACCTCCGCGGTGCACGATGTATTTAATTTCCTGACAGCCTATGCGGAGAAGTCTCACTACCGGCCGCTACTGGTTGCACCAAAGGACATGGTGAAGACGATCATCTCCCAGATCGATCGGGAAACCCGGCACGCGCGGCGTGGCAGGCCCGCAAGAATTATCGCCAAATGCAATGCCGTGGTGGACCCACCCGTGATTCGCGCACTCTACAAGGCGTCACAAGCAGGCGTGGAGATCGATCTGATCGTTCGCGGGCAATGCACTTTGGTGCCGGGACTACGAGGGATCAGCAGCCGCATCCGCGTGCGGAGCATCGTGGGGCGATTCCTCGAGCACAGCCGCATCTTTTATTTTGAGAACGGTGGGTCGCCAGAGGTCTATCTTGGCAGCGCCGATTGGATGCCGCGGAACCTCTACGAAAGAGTCGAAGTGCTGTTTCCTCTAAAGGATGAAGAACTGCGCGCGCGCATCTGCAACGAGATTTTGCCGGCGTACTTGGGTGACAACAAAAAGGCCCGGGTGCTTGGCTCGGACGGTCTCTACACGCCAGTCCCACGGGCCCGAGGCGACAAGCCCTTTTCCGTACAGGAACATTTGATGAAACTGGCCGGCGGGTCCGTGAATGGATCGGGCACGTCCCATGAGCATTATGCGCGTATCGCGTCCGCAAAGGCCGAACCCGGAAGTGTTTCTCCTGAACCAGGGGAAATTTTAGACTTGGAAGTCCAGGATTCCTCCAATGCAACAGTATGATCTAGTGGTGATCGGGTCTGGACCGGGCGGACAGCGCGCCGCAATCCAGGCGGCAAAGGCGAAGAAGCGGGTAGCCGTGGTGGAAAAGCAGACCATGGTCGGCGGAGTCTGCATCAATACCGGCACCATTCCCAGCAAAACCATGCGCGAGGCCGTGCTGCACCTTTCCGGCTTCAACCACCAGGCGTTCTACGGATCGAACTACCACGTAAAAGAAAACATCACCATGAGCGACCTGAATTTTCGGGTCACGCGGGTGATCGAAAACGAAGCCGCAGTATTGCAGGACCAGTTAAGGCGGAACGGCGTGGATCTCTATCACGGAGTCGGCTCGTTTACCGACCCGCACCATATCCGCGTGGAGAACACCACCGGCTTCCATGAACTCGAAGCGGAATTCGTGGTGATCGCCACGGGAACCAAGCCTGCGGCAACCCCAAAGGTTCCCATCAATGGGCGCAATATCGTGAATAGCGACCAGATTCTCGGCATTCCCACAATCCCCAAAACGCTCATCGTGGTGGGCGGCGGCGTTATCGGCGTGGAATATGCCTGTATGTTTACGACGCTGGGTGTGCGAGTGATCATCGTGGAAAAGCGGCCGCGCCTGCTCGAATTTGCCGACGCCGAAGTGGTCGAGGCGTTGAGCTACCACATGCGCGACCGCCGGGCCACCATGCGACTGACCGAAGAGGTCGATAGCGTGGAAGAGACTCCGGACGGCAAAGTGGCGGCGAACCTGGTCAGCAAGAAACGAATCTTGGGCGATGCGCTGCTTTATGCCGTGGGCCGGCAAGGGAATATCGACCGGCTGAATCTGCAGGCGGCGGGAGTGGAGGCCGATCAGCGCGGCCGGATTAAGGTGGACGCTGACTACCACACTTCGCAGCCGCATATTTTTGCGGTAGGGGACGTAATCGGCTTTCCGAGCCTAGCTTCCGTCTCCATGGAGCAGGGGCGGTTCGCGGCGGCGAAGGCGTTTGGACTGCCCGCGGAAACGGACCCGGCCGGCTATCCCTACGGGATTTACACTATTCCGCAAATCTCTTTTATTGGGAAGACCGAAGAGCAACTAACCGAAGACGACGTACCTTACGAAGTGGGCGTCGCGTACTACCGCGAGATTGCCCGAGGACAAATCAGCGGCCACACGGAGGGCCGCCTGAAACTGCTTTTCCACCGGGAAACTCTGGAATTACTCGGAGTCCACATTTTCGGCGAAGATGCGGCCGAACTGTTGCACATCGGCCAGGCCGTGCTGCTCTTGAAGGGCAAGATCACATACTTCATCCACACCGTTTTCAATTATCCGACCCTGGCGGAATGCTACAAAGCGGCTGCATTTAACGGGCTCAATCGTTTGGCGTGAAGAACTATCCGCGAATCAAAAAGCAGGCGAGGGTTAGATAGGGCTAGGTGACTGTTTCCGTATCCAGCGGCTTTTTTGCAACGAACAACCCGTACACAAAACTGCCGGAGGCATATCCCGCGCGCATGGCCTGAAAGCCCTTGAGGTAAGTAACGAAATCCGCGCCCTGTTTGAAGGCCATGGCCCAGAAGGATTTGTTCTTGATGATGTCCGCGCCAATGTCCCACGTCTTGGCGCACTGTGGATTGAGCACCTGCCGGTGAACGATTCGAAGGCCACTGGCTTCGAGGAACGTGGCGTACTCGTCCATTTCCCGAAGCTCGACGAACATGGCCTTATCGATCGGGTCGATGAATTTCTTCCTTTGCGCCGGCGAAAGATTTTCCTTACGGAACCAGTCGGTCAGGGCGAACGTTCCTCCAGGCTTTAACAGCTTCGACGCCGAGACGAAGAACTTGGCTGGATCGTGATAGTGAGAAATGGACTCAACGGACCATAGAAGATCGAAGGGTTCGGAAAACTGCAACGCCTCGGCGTCCATCAGCAGGAACTTGGCGTTCAGGTTGTTCTCTCGCGCGGAGCGGCTGGCCATCTCGACCTGAACAGGAGAGATCGTCACGCCTGTCGCGGACACGCCATACGTCCTGGCCAGGTAGAGGCTGGTTCCACCAAAGCCGCAACCGATGTCAAGAATGCGCGAGCCCGGCTGCAAGTTTGCCAGGCGAGCCAGATGTTCGATCAGCTGAATCTGCGCGGTTTCCTTGGACTCATCGCCGCGAATCCAATAGCCGTGATGGATATGGTCGCCCCAGAGAGACTGGTAATAAGGGCTGACAAGATCGTAGTGCTCAATGATCTTCCGTTTTTCGTTTGTGCGAGGCATGGCCCGCGTGGCACTCTCCGGATTGTTGAGGGCGTGTGACATTGGCAGAATGCCGGGTAGTTTACTCCGGGATAGGCCTGGCTCCAAGAGCGAGCAATTCAGGTTGTGCCAGTGGCGTCACCCTGCCTGAGCCATGCGAAAATATGCCGCTTTTTATTAAGCTGACGCAGGCCTTCAAAAGAGCGTAGATTGTTTGCGGGCTGAAGCGAACTCACGTTAGAATATTAGATCTTTAGGAGGACGTACCGTAGTGTTAACTATTCGTCTGGCAAGAATTGGAAAGAAGAAGAAACCGTATTACCGCGTTGTGGTGATCGAAAGGACGCGGGCTCGTGACGGCCGTGTGCGCGAGGCTGTCGGAACTTATGATCCGCTGAAGAAACCCGCGGAGATCAAGTTGGATTCGGATCGCATCAAATATTGGCTTGGCGTAGGGGCACAGCCGAGCGATACCGTCCGGAGCTTCATCAAGCAACAAAAAATTGCATAAATCGCTCGACGCCCAAGCACACGTTCCCGTTCTTAGGCTCACCAGGTCAGGTCCCAGTGGCGGAGTTACGATGACGCGCTCTTTTGCGGTCATGTGGAAGAGTGTGTGAGTTAGTCTGACAAGTTGAAACGCACGCGGGGGCCCTATGAAAGAACTTGTTGAGGAGATTGCTCGGGCGTTGGTGGATCATCCCGAGGGAGTGCAGGTGAAGGCGGTGGAAGGTTCGCAAGTTACTGTTTTGGAATTGCGAGTTCACCCGGAAGATCTCGGAAAAGTCATTGGGCGCCAAGGCCGGACGGCAAAAGCGATCCGAACACTGCTCGGAGCAGCGGGGATGAAGCTGCACAAGCGATTTACGCTTGAGATCCTGGAAGATTGAACGAGTCCCACAGACAAAAGCGGGAATGGCTTCTGGTTGCGCGAATTCTGAGGCCGCGCGGCAATAAGGGCGAAGTCGTTGCAGAGCTGCTGACGGATTTTGCTGCCCGGTTTTCCACTCTGAAACAGGTCTATCTGCGCAAAGGCGACGCGGAGCCTCGGTCTACCGGGCTCCTGAATTTCTGGTTGGACCAGAACCACGCCGGAATGGGCGTGTTTCATCTTGCCGGATTTCGGACGATTTCAGACGCGGAAAACTTGCGTGGTTTTGACATCTTGCTGCCGCTGGAACAGCGTGTAACGTTGCCGGCCGGACAGTACTTTGTGACCGACTTGATTGGCTGCAGCGTTTTTGAGCTGCTGGCTGGCGCGGCGTCGCCCGCGTGCGGGGTGGAAGAAGCTCCGAGAGTGCTCGGGACAGTGCGCGACGTCTTCTTTCCCGGCGAAAGCGTGGCCGGAACGCCGATTCTGCAAGTGGAAACACCGGGCGGCGAGTTGCTGGTGCCACTCGCGGAGGATATCTGCACGCGGATTGACGTGGCCGGGCGAAGGATTGAAGTCAGGCTGCCCGAAGGACTGGGCGACGTTAATGCACCGGAATAGCCCAGCCTTATTTCGGCGGGCATGACAGCAAGCCGCCATGTTCATTACACTGCCTAGCAATGCGATTTGACCTGATCACGATATTCCCTGAATTTTTTGCCGGCCCGCTCGACCACGGCATCGTCCGGCGCGCGAAAGAAGCGGGAATTGTGCAGATTCATGTGCAGGATTTGCGCGAGTTCACAAAGGACCGGCATCGCACTGTGGACGACCGCCCGTTTGGCGGCGGCGAAGGCATGGTGCTGAAGCCGGAACCGCTGTTTGAGGCTGTGGAGAAACTATTAGGGCATGGTGTGGGGAGCGCGAATGCGAAGATCGCCCCAGAAGCAGGGACCGCGATCTTGCTGATGTCCGCGGCTGGAAAATTGTTCACGCAGCAGACGGCACGGCGATACGCCAAGCTCGACCGATTAATCCTGATTTGCGGACGGTACGAAGGGGTCGACGAGCGCGTGGCCGAACATCTGGCGACCGAGGAGATTTGCGTTGGCGATTATGTGTTGAGCGGGGGAGAATTGCCCGCCGCGATTGTAGTCGACGCCGTGACGCGCCTCCTACCGGGAGCGCTCGGCAACGAAGCCTCCTCGCAAAATGAATCGTTCTCTAGTCTGGAGAGCGATTCGAGGAAAGCAGAGCTTCGGGTTTCAGAGCCCTACTTGCCGCCCCTCGGTCAGCACTTGCTTCTGGATTTTCCGCATTACACCCGTCCGGCGGACTATCGCGGTTGGAAGGTGCCGGAAGTGCTCATCAGCGGCCACCACGCCGAAGTGGCCAAATGGCGGCGAGAGAAGGCGTTAGAGAAGACGGCGCGAAATCGCCCGGGGCTAGCCGGAGAAAACGGCTAGGAAATCGGTCGACGTTTGTTTATAATCAGAGTTTGCCTTAGAAGTGCTGGCCCCGCCTGAGTGGGTCTGCAGGGAATACAGAAAATGAATCCGGTAATCCGTAAGTTGCATGAAGCGCAATTGCGCAAAGACATCCCCGAATTTCGCCCCGGCGACACTGTCCGGGTGAACGTGCGCCTGCTCGAAGGCGAGGGCGAAAAGGTGAAGGAACGCATCCAGGCATTTGAGGGTGTGGTGATTTCGAAGAAGGGTCGGGCCAGCAGTGCGACGTTTACCGTGCGCCGCATGAGCTTCGGCACGGGCGTGGAACGTATTTTCCCGCTGCACTCGCCTTCGATCTCTTCGATTGATGTCGTCGGCAAGGGCAGCGTGCGCCGTTCGCGGCTCTACTACCTGCGTAATCTGAGGGGCAAGGCCGCCCGCATCAAGCGCGCGGGACGCGAGGAAGCGGAAGCCCCTGCGGCAACGACCGCGAACGCGTAACTCGCTAGGCCAAGAAATTCACTCATAAGGACAGGGAGAGATCCTTGTCCTTTTTTGTTTCTGGCGCACATTCGACAACTGTTCAAATCACTCAGTCATCTCCGCCCTTTGCCTCATGCTAGAATCGCTCCGGGTACAGGGACACTTACCACTCATGGGCCGACTCTGCTCTTCCCGTTTCGAGCGAACGGCGCGGAAACTCGGCTGGACGCGCATTGCGGGTCTCGACGAAGCCGGGCGTGGCGCGCTGTTCGGCCCGGTTGTCGCCGCCGCCGTCATCCTTAATCCAAAACGAAGAATTGTCGGGCTGGACGACTCCAAAAAGCTGACCACAGAACGGCGGCGCGAGCTGGCGGAACGTATCCGCGAATACGCGTTGGCGTGGGCGGTGGCGGAAATCGACGCACAGCGCATCGACGCCTGGAATATCTATCAGGCCAGCCGGCAAGCGATGACCGCGGCGCTGCAACAACTCTCCATCCAACCGGACTATTTGCTGATCGACGCCATGCAACTAGATGTGTTGATCGAACAGAAATCCCTGATCAAGGGAGACGCTAAATGCGTCTCCATTGCTGCGGCTTCGATCCTGGCAAAAACACATCGCGACGCGCGGATGGAAGAGTGGGACGCGGTCTATCCGCAGTACGGCCTGGCGCAGCACAAGGGCTACGGGACGCCGGAACACTTGGAGGCGTTGAGGCAGCATGGACCCACGCCGCTGCACCGCTACTCCTTCGCTCCCGTGCGCGATGCGGGCTGCTGGGCGGTTGGTGCCGTGCAAGAGCCGCTGCCTCTAGAAATCTGGCCGCGAGGCGGTTGAGGCTAGTACCATGAGCTGATTTAGTGAGCACTTTTCCTATCGCTAGGATCGATCTTCAGTGCCCTCACCCTGCACCATTTGTTCGCCTGTTGTTCGCCATGAAGTTTCCTATCTGCTACGGGGATAACTGCCTGCTCACAATCCCCCCCGGTTTGATTGACGGCTCCCAGTACGCAGCGTAGCGTGAAAAAGTAGGGTCGCCGGGGTCTCGGCGCCTACAGTGCGTCCAGGAGAAAGTCGCGACGGCTTGGGTGGGAGAGCTGTCGTCCATAGCGCATGGCCTATAACAAAAGCAAGCATGTCGAATCCGCACAGAAACTGCTGAATCAGGGGAAGGTGGCTCAGGCCATCGCCGAGTATCAGCAGATCCTG
>Ga0187772_10000412_pt1 | contig 19129 bp, 20 predicted proteins | sample 0116_SJ02_MP15_2_FD_133137 | JGI IMG/M metagenome (GOLD analysis project Ga0187772, IMG submission 133137) | Tropical peat soil microbial communities from peatlands in Department of Meta, Colombia - 0116_SJ02_MP15_20_MG | ecosystem: Environmental > Terrestrial > Soil > Wetlands > Peat | place... | reverse complement strand
GTTCGTTTGAAAAGCTTCCATTCCAGTTCCAAAGAAGAATCGGGAACAAGTTTAAAAAAGGTCGGAACAAGCCCAAATGCCTCTTCGATCTCTTTGTATACCTCTTGTCGGCTCATAATTAGTGCCTCCCTTCGTTTAAATTACTTCAATCAAAAAATATTCATTATGAGGCCAAAGTTCAAGGACCGCACAGAGGGCAACGGAACTTTCAGCGCCAGTCCATCCACGGGCAATTGGCCTGGTCTTACTGATTACGATTCGAAAGCTTGTATTATGGACTGAGATTTAGAAATCGCGAGTTCAGGAAGTTATCCTCGCTCACCTGACAGTCTGATAAAGTCCCATTCTTGCTTAAAGTTTGGGTAGAATGTGGTTCACCAGAAGCTCATTTGTTTTCTCTCAATTCTGATGCGTTCTCCCTCCCTGATTTTATGATCCAAACAGACGATAAGGTCCTCTACGAACTTTCTTTCGGCCTGGGTTCGGCAATAGCGGGGGTGGGCTCCATCCCTTGACAATGGTAAAAAAGGGATTATTTCTCTATTGAAATAATTGCAGGGGTTTCAGCTTGTGAGAGCAAAGAGAGGGATACCATGGCAGATAAACATACGAAAATGAATCGAGTTGTTCATTTCGGAAATGCCATGCAAAAAATTACCCCGCTTCTGTGGTTTGACAGTCAAGCGGAAGAGGCAGTGAATTTTTATATCTCCATTTTTACAAATTCAAGAATACTAAGTATTACCCGCTATGAAGAAGAAGGGGCAAAGGCCGCCGGAAGAGGAAAGAGAATTCTGGATCGCTACACTAGCAAGTCCGCGGCTTATTTTGATTTTAGTTCCTTCAATTTCGCGGTCAGAGCAGGCAAGACTTCTTTATAATCCGCGACGATGCCGAAGCGGGCGACGCTGAAGATATTGGCCTCTTTATCCTTATTAATCGCCACAATCACCTTTGATCCCAAACAGCCGGCGATATGCGACATGGCCCCAGAGAGAGCGACGGCGATGTAGAGTTTAGGGCTGACCACCTTTCCGCTCTGGCCCACCTGGAGCCTTGCCGGCGCCCAACCCTCGTCACAGGCAGGCCTCGTCGCACCCACTGCGCCACCCAGAACGCGAGCGAGCTCCTGGAGCATCCCGAAATTTTGAGCGCCACCGATGCCACGGCCTCCGCTGACGACGACCTCCGCGTCTTCCAGCTTCACTCCCTCCACTTCTTCTTTTATCCGTTCGACAACCTTGACTTTAAGCGCCGAAGGGTCGATCTTGCCTTCAACGGGAATCACCTGACCTTGCCGGGAGTCATTGCGCTCTGCCGGCGGCACGGTTTTCAGTCTTACAGTTGCCATCTGAGGCCGGGCAGATTTTGATACCATTGTGGCGTGGGCGTTACCACCAAAGACAGGCCTCGTCGAGACCAGGAGCTTGGTCGCCGGGTCAACGGATAACGTCAGGCAATCCATGGCGAGCCCGCCCTTTAAGCGACCATTGAGTCGCGGGGCTAAATCGGAACCGATATCCGTGTGGCCAAGAAGCATGATAGAAGGAAGCTCTTTCAGGCAAAGGTTGGCCGCTACCTGTGTGTAGGCGTCGGAGTTATAACTATCCAGGAGACTGTCTTCGGCGACATAGACTTTGTCAGCCCCATAGGCGATCGCCTCCTTGCCCAGGCCACCTGTTTTGCTGCCCATTAACAGGGCACTCAACTCCTCACCCAGTTCGTTGGCCAGCTTTCTTCCGATTCCGAGGAGTTCTATTGTGATTGGCGCTAATTTCCCTTCGGCGATCTCACCACAAACCAAAACACCTTTATGATTAGCCATTGATATCCTCCGTTCAATTTTCTCGATTACACAGATTTCAAAAGATGATGACACGGATTTTTCTCTGTTTTCATGGCATTTCTAATCGGTGTTATCGTCCCTTAATCTGTGCAATCAGAGATTTCTGGAAAAATCCAGAAATCTCATCATATCAGTTTAGCAAGCCTTTCGGCCAGGTTGACGGCCGCTTCACCAGGAGTACCCCCGGTCACCATCTCGCACTCGGTCTTTCGGATCGGTACAGAAAGACCGGTCACCTCGGTATGGGCGTTCGCCTTGTCCAACTGCGAGGCCTCAGCTCCAATATCCTGCGCCTTCCAGACCGGAATCTGCTTCTTGCGGACCATCATCAGTCGCACCCCAGCGGGCAGACGGGGCAGACCAATCTCACTGCTGACAGTCACCAGGCTTGGCATTGGAGCCTCCAGTACTTCGAAGCCATCGTTCACAATCCTCTTCACCCTAAGGTTTTTGTCCGCGGCCTGAATATCACACGCAAGCGTCACGACAGGGATGCCGAGTATTTCGGCCAGTATAGAGCCGACTTGACCGGCCCCCCAGTCAGCAGCCTGCCGCCCACACAGAATTAGGTCATACCCGCCGATTTTCTGGATCGCTTTCCCCAGGACATAAGCAGTGCCAAAGCTATCCAGGTTTTCGAAAGCTTCATCCTTGAGAACAAATCCGTCGTCGGCCCCCATCGATATGGCGTGCTTGACCACGTCAGCAGCCTTCTCCGACCCCATGCTGATCACGGTTATCTTCCCGCCGTTCTTATCCTTGAGCCGACATGCTGCCTCAACGGCCCGTTCATCATAGACGCTGATTACAGGCGGTACTCCGGGGGGAGGAATAACCTGTTTCGTCCCGGGGTCAATCTTGAATTTGGCCGGTGGTATCTCGGGGTCGAGTACTTGTTTCACGCAGACGATCGTATTCATGGGACACCTCTCCTGATGAGACTATGTTTTTAAGTGGAGTCTTTTCCGTCATGCCGGACCTGATCCGGCATCCAGATGTCGTCCCGACCTCGTATCAAGTACGGGATAAACTCTGGTCGGGAACCATCTCAATGACTGGTCCGGCTTTCGCCGGAATGACAACCTTTTTGTAAACCGTCAGTTTATGCGTAGACATCCGGTCAGGACTGCTTCATTGCTTCTTCAACGAGTTCGACAAGGTCTCTTGCCTTCAACGAGTCCTTCATCTCTTTATGTTCGATGCTCTCCTCGAACATCTGCAAACAATAAGGACAGGCGGTCACTATCGTGTCCGCCCCGGTCTTGACAACGTCCTCAAGACGCATTTGATTAATCTTTGTACTACCCGGCTGTTCTTCTATCCACATGTGTCCGCCGCCGCCGCCACAGCAAAAGCCCGTGTTTCGCGAGCGTTCCATTTCCTCAACCTTTGTCTCGGGGATCGCTCGCAATATCCGGCGCGGCTCCAGATAGACGCCGTTATAACGACCTAAATAGCACGGGTCATGATAGGTGATTCTGGAATTCAGCTCACGGGTAAGTTTCAATTTGCCCTGCCCGATGAAATCGGCGATGAGCTGGGTATAGTGAACCACCTTGAAATCCCCGCCGTACTTCGGGTACTCATTCTTGATGGTGTTATAGCAGTGGGGACACAAGGTGATGATCTCTTTGATGTTGTAGCTTTTGAAAATTTCAATATTTTGCTCCGCCATGATCTGAAACTGGAACTCATAGCCCGCTCTCCGTGCCGGGTCGCCGCAGCAGGTCTCGGCTTCGCCCAATACCCCGAAATCGACTCCGGCCGCTTTCAACACCTTGGTCATGGAAAGAGTCGCCGCAACATTACGCTCAGCAAGAGCTCCGGTGCAACCGACCCAGAATAGGGTATTCACGTTATCCCCTTCAGCCAATATCTTAAGTTCCAGGCCGCTTGTCCAGTCGCCCCTCAATCTCAGCGATTGGATGCCAGCCCATGGGTGCCCTCTGGACTGCATATTTCTGAGCATCAACTGGGCGGTTTCCGGCATCTTGCTTTGCGCCAGCACCAGGTTGCGTCTGAGGTCAATGATCTTAACAATGTGTTCCACATAGACGGGGCATGTCTCCTGACAAGCACCACAGGTTGTGCATGCCCAGATTTCAGCTTCGTTTGGGGCTTCCCCAACCAGGGTCGGGACGATGTCGGGTTGATTTGCCTGGTTATCAGCTGCTTTGAGCATGTGGACTTTGAGGTCCTGCACGACTTTCCTCGGCGAAAGTGGTTTGCCCGTCGCCCACGCCGGACAGGCATCCTGACAGCGACCACAGTTGGTACAGGCATCCAGGTCGAGAAGCTGCTTCCAGGTGAAATCCTTGATGGCCCCGACACCAAGGGGTTCAGACTCCGCGTTTTCAATGTTAATGGAGGCAGGGACTCCGACGGGTCCAAGGGAGCGGAAAAAGGTATTCAACGGAGATACGACAATATGCTGCAATTTGGAAAAGGCTAGACCGGAATAAATGATAGCGCCGATAACGAGCGCCGAATGGAACCACCATAACAACCTGTGCCAGAACAGAAGCGAGTCCTGGCTCATGCCGGCAAAGGCTTTGGCCAAGACATATCCACCTGCGGACCATGGTGCCCAGTCAGGGTGAAGGGTCAGCTCGGTTGCTGTCTGCCGCAGCCCTTCAACCATGAAACCGGTAATCAGCATCGCAGCAATCAACGCTATACCGATGTCGTCGTCGAGCAGGGTATTCAGCCTCTTGGGTCTCAGAATGTAACGCCGAAAGGCTGCCATGATGATCCCAATAAGAGCCAAGAGACCGGCGATATTAACGATGAGTTTGAACCACAGGTAGGGAGTACCAATGATATGACCAGTAATATAATGGGTGAAGGCATCGACACCCGAAGCCAAAAGGAGAATGACAAAACCCCAGAAGAGAATAAGGTGCATCATCCCGGGGTAGGGGTCGCGAAGAAAGCGGCGGTGGGCCAAAAAATCGACAATAGTCGTGCGGATGAAAACCGGTATTCTTTTGCCTATGTCTTTGGAGCAATCATCCGGCTTCCCCAGGCGCCATAGCTGGTAGCGCCGGTAGAGACCGAACACCCAGAAGGCTAAAGCGATCGCTGCCAATACGTAAATCACGTAACCGTACGGTATATTCCAGAATACTTCCCGGGATGCCAAAAGCGATCCTCCTGTTGGCTTTAGAGCAAATTGACGTCGTTTGCTAAATAGGGTTTGTCCACAAACCCAGTTGTTCCGTCATGCCGGACCTGATCCGGCATCCAGAGGCCCTCAAAACACCGGATTCCGGCTTTCGCCGGAATGACAATCTGAACGTCAAAAGATTGAGATGCTCGGGGACGCTAGTCCAGATCCAAACTCACTTTACACTGATTACATTTAACGGCGCCCCGGAATACTTTATTGCCACATTGAGGGCAAATATAGCGGGCTTCTTCATCTTGAATCCATTTTTCAGTACCAACCTCTCGCCAATACGGAATAGCCCGCAAGATAACCTTTTTGCCCACAGCCATGGGAAAATTTTCAATAGACTGACAAGGAAATTCATTGCATTGATGACACCCAGTGTAACCTTTCTGTCTTGTGCATTTTCTGATCTCACACTGTCGGCAGTGCATAAACTGTTCATCAGATAAGCAGCCACGGCATTTAATATCTTCTATCGAAAGGTTTTCAGTATTAGGGAGAGTACCTTTGCCGGGAACTCCTCCTTTGTAAAGACCCAACAACACCTCTTTGAATTTCTGATTCTCATCCCGGTGCGCGATATAAACGGCACAGACTCCGCAATAAAGACCACAAGGAGAAATAAGGTCCGGATTTATTTTCATAATTAGAAAATGATTAAGGTTCCGAGAACGATTACACCGATTCTTTGATTCACCCTCACCCCCGCCCTCTCCGCTTTTTCTTTACCCCCTTAGAAAGCCCCAGCGTTTATGCTGGCAATGGTGGAAATAGAAATCATTGATTCCTTATTGAGCGCGGGCTCAAAGCCCTGCCCTTTCTAACCGGGTTTACCTTTTCTGACGATCGTTCTTTTTTCTTCGGGAAGAGGAGGCGGAACAGGCTCGCCAGAAATCTTCGTCACCGCACGAAACTTAGGGGGACAAACTTCAAAACAGGTTCCGCATTTAATGCATTTCTCCTGATCAATGACGTGGATCTGGTTCTTGGCACTGATAATCGCCTCTGCGGGACATCGCTTGGCGCAAGTCATACAGGCCTGGCACTTTTCCGGGTCGATGTAGTACGAGATGACTTCGCTGAATAACTTGTCTATTTCGTCTTTGGTAAAAAGCTTGTCATATTCTTCCGGGCTCTGAAGACGTGACGCCAGCTTCTCATTTTCCATCACCTTAATGTATGGGACCAACTTTGTAATTTCTGCAAGTTTGGACTTTAATTCATTTTGATCTATTCCTTCCCGTTTGCCCAGCGGTCCTAACTCCTTCACCTTGTTTCCGAACTCGCTCATCACTTCGGCAAAACGGATGCCTTCAGCCGAAGACATAAACTCGATCCTTAACCTTTCCGGGTTCAGCCCGATGTGTTCCATGATCTTTCTGCAGAGAAGCACCATGTTGAGTGCATGGTAATTTCCGTGAGTAATATAATTACACTCATTTAACCGGCAGCCGCCAATAAACACCCCATCCATTCCGTTTGAGAAGGACCGGAGCACAAATTCCAGGTCGACCCTGCCGGAACACATCACCCGTACAAGCCTCATTTCAGTTGTATATTGTAGTCTGGAAACTCCAGCCATGTCACCGGCGCCGTATGCTCACCAATGGCATACGAAGCCGATGATCCTTGGCTTGAATTTAAGTCCTGCAGTCATTTGTTCTCCTCTTAGAGACAAGAAGGGTTCAAGGATTCCAAGATTCAGGGGTTCAAGAGCTTAAGTTTCCACTTTTCATTTGAATCCTTGGTTCCTTGGATCCTAACCCCCCTTCATCCCCCCTTAGGCTAAGGGGGGAATAGAGGGGGGTTAAATTCCTAGGCGTCTCCCGCCGCCGCATCGATTTCCGCTATGATCTCTTCATCGGTAAAGTGCTTTAGTCGAATAGCTCCCGTGGGACACTTTGCGTTACAGAGACCATCTCCTTTACAGAGAACAGGATTCACCACAGCCTTTTTGCCCTGCCGTGTTTCACGGAATTCTATGGCACCGTAGGCGCAGGCTGAGATACACGCCCCGCACCCCATACACTTTTTCTCATCCACCTCGCAGATGGAGCCGGAGGCGACGACGATATCGTGTGAGAGAAGCGTTAAAACCCGGCCCGCAGCTCCATAAGCCTGGTTAATCGCTTCGGATATAAACTTGGGATAGTGGGCGATCCCACAAAGATAAACACCGTCAGCAGCAAATTCAACAGGTCTCAATTTGACATGGGCTTCCTGGAAGAAACCATCCGGGCCCAAAGGTACCTTGAATAATTGGGATACTTCCTTGCTTCCCGCAGCGGGAATAACGGCAGCGGCCAAAGCAACGATATCGGCCTCTATCTCAACCTTCATATCCAAGATATAATCTGTGGCGGTTACCTTTAGAACGGGCCGGCCCTCCTCCGACTCACCCGCTATGACCTGTGGTTTATCCTGCGGTTCATAGCGGATGAACTTCACCTCTTTATCCGACGCTTCCCTGTAGTAATCCTCGATAAACCCATACGTTCTCATATCCCGAAAGAGAATGTAGATATCCATCTTGGGGTTCATCTCTTTCAGTTTTAACGCGTTCTTTATCGACTCGCTACAGCATATCCGGCTGCAGTAATTTCTATCTTCATTTCTGCAGCCGACGCATTGGATCATCACGAGACTTCCTGCATGAGTGACTTTTTCGTCTCCTTGGTTGATCCGCTCTTCCAACTCAAGGTGGGTCATCACCCTTTCATCTTCCCCGTAAAGATATTCCGCAGGTTTATAGACATCCGTACCCATGGCGATGACGGCGGCCCCATGTTTTATCTCCGTGCCCCCTCTTTCAGACTTCACCTTGGTGACGAAACTCCCGACATAACCGGTGGCCTCGGTGATGGTCGCGTCCGTATAGACATGGATCAATGGGTGTTGATAAACCTTGCGCACAAGATCACGCAAATAGGCCTGAACATCCAGTCCTTCGAGGGTGTGATAGATTCTTCTTGCCGTGCCCCCTAAGTCTTTTTCCTTTTCCAACAGGTGGACCTCATGCCCCTGGTTGGCTATGGAAAGAGCACACGTCATGCCGGCGATACCTCCACCCACTACGAGCGCCGCCTTGTTGACAGGCAGATCAATTTCCTGCAACGGCTCCAGATGGAGGGACCGGGCTGCAGACATCCGGATGATATCCTTTGCCTTCTGTGTGGCTTCTTCCTTTTCTTTGGAGTGGACCCAGGAGTTGTGCTCCCTGATATTGGCCATTTCGTAGTAGTACTGATTCAATCCCGCCTCCCGGACGGTGTCCCGGAAGAGCGGTTCAAGGGTCCTGGGCGAGCAGGCGGCGACGATGACGCGATTCAGCCCCTTTTCCTTTGTCATGTCCGTTATTTCTTTGGCACAATTCGTAGCGCATGAAAAGAGCTGTTCCTGAGCGTAGACCACGTTGGGTAAGGTTTTACAATATTCCACTGTTTCAGGAACATTGACGACCCTTCCGATATTCGCCCCACAATGACACACAAAAATTCCGATCCTCGGCTCCTCTTCAGAGACATCCCTTTCCGGCGGATAGACCCTTTCCTTGGCCAGCTTCTCCCGCCGGTAGTCAAGGAGTTCAGCGCATTGGGAACCGGCCCCGCTGGCGCTATAGACCGACTCGGGAATATCGATCGGACCCTGGAAGGCTCCGCTGACAAAGATCCCGGGCCGGGTGGTCTCCATAGGATTGACAGGATTGGTTTTACAATAATCGTGATGATTGAGTTCTATTTCAAACTTTCTTGCCAGGCCCTTCACATCCGCAGGAGGATTCAATCCAACGGATAATACCACCATATCGAATTCTTCCTCTTTGACACCCTCCTCCGGTGTCGCATATCGTATGGTGACATTCTTGGTTTCCGGGTTCTCTTTGACGATGGATGTGTAGCTTCGGATAAACCGGACCCCGGGAAGTTTCTCCGTTCGTTGGTAGAATCGCTCAAAATCCTTCCCAAAGGAACGAATATCGTTATGGAAGACCGTACACTCTGCTTCGGCGTCATGCTCTTTGGTCAAAATCACCTGTTTCTGGGTATAGGTGCAGCATACGCCTGAACAATAGCTGTTTTCGCCCGGGGTGACCCGTCTGGAACCGACACATTGAATCCAGGCCACTTTATGCGGGTGCTTCTTGTCGGAAGCGCGCAGGATCTCGCCTTCGTACGGCCCGGTGGCGCACATCAGCCGTTCATAGTCAAGACTGGTGACCACGTTCTCAAACTTTCCGTAGCGATATTCATCCTTCACCTTAGGATCGAATGGTTCGAGGCCGGGAGACAGAATGATCGCCCCGACGTTGATTTCCACCTTCTCCGCCGCTTGATTCAAATCGATGGCCTGATTCTTGCAGACGCCTTCGCAAATACGACATTTCTTCTCTTTCAGGTAAAGACAGCTTTCATCAATATACGTGACCAGGGGAATGGCTTGAGCGAAGTAGATATGGATGGCTTTGTTCTTCGATATTTCCTGATTAAACTGATCGGGATATTTGACCGGGCAGTATTCTACGCAGGTCGTACAACCCGTGCATTTGTCCTCAAGAATATATCTGGGCTTTTTAGTCAGGGTGACCCTAAAGTCTCCTGCTTCACCTTCGACACGGTCAACTTCCGTATATGTCAGGACTTCTATGTTGGGATGCCGGCCGACCTCGACCAGTTTGGGCGCGAGTATTCAGATGGAACAGTCATTCGTCGGAAAGGTCTTGTCAAGCTGGGCCATGTGGCCGCCGATGGCGGGCGCTTTGTCGACCAAGTAAACCTTAAACCCCGCAGTGGCAAGGTCAAGAGAGGCTTGAACACCGCTGATCCCTCCACCGACCACCATGACATCACCAAAACGACCGCCTTCGAAACTCTTGCGAATACTGTCTGCGAGACTTTTACGAATCTGGTCTTCAATTTTTTCTAGTTCGTTTTGCACTTTCTATCACCTTTCCCTAAAGAGAAATTACACAGATTTCAAGAAACGATTACGTAGATTTCTCTTCCACAGCTTTTCTAAGATGATTAACCCCGCCTCGCCTCCCCTTAAATTAAGGGGAGGAAGGAAGGGGTTATTTCGGAGTAATCGTTCCATAATCGGCGGAATCTCCTAAATTACCTCCTGGAGAATCTCCGTAATATCCTTAATCTGTAGGACCTCACTCTCCTTCAGGGTTAACCTGCTATCCTCGAATTGGGTGATGCAATACGGACAGGAAGTGGCCAGCACCTCAGCCCCAACCCCGATCGCCTGTCCCAGTCTGAGGTCGGAGAATCTTTCACCCTTTGCCGTCTCCATCCAAATTCTTCCGCCCCCCATTCCGCAGCAGAGACTATCTTCCCGCGCATCGGGCATCTCATGCAGTTCCAAACCGGGTATCCTCTTCAAGACCTCTCGGGGTTCATCATAGATCCCATTATGCCGACCCAGGTAACAGGGGTCATGATACGTCACTCTCTTTCCGTATGCCTTGGTGGGCTTAAGTCTTCCCTCGTGAACAAGCTGGAAGAGATATTGGGAGATATGGACCACCTCGAAATTCACCTTAAATTCCGGATACTCGTTCTTGAAGGTATGGTAGCAATGAGGGGAAGAAACAAGGATCTTCTTCACCCCACTTTCGACAAAAGTCTTGATGTTTTCCCTGGCCAGGCGTTTGAACAATGTCTCGTTGCCCGCCTTGCGTATACTCTCGCCACAGCAATTCTCCTTGGGACCTAGTATCCCGAAATCTACCCCTGCCTTATTGAGAATATTGACCGTGGCTTGAGCTACCTTCCTTAATCTTGGGTCATAGCTGGGATAGCAGCAGGGGAAATAGAGTAGCTCCGTGTCCTCGCCGAACTCCTTCACCCCCAGATCTTTCGCCCAATTTCCCCGGTCCTTCGGTTCTTGTCCCCAGGGATTACCGACACTGGCAAAGCTTGTCATGACACTCCGAAGATTAGGGATGCTCGCAGGAACGACACCGTCCGGCACCAATATCCTGCGCATCGCTCTCATCACGTCGATGATTTCCACGCCTCTGGGGCACCGCTGAGGGCATCTACCACAGGTGGCACACAGCCATAGGTCTTCGGATTCGAAAGGAACCACGCCAAATTTTGCCTGATTGATGATTCTGCGAACAAAAAATTTTCTGACACGATTCCACGGACACACCGTATCGCATTTTCCGCATTGATAGCAGAATTTGAAGGCTTCTCCGCCTGCCTCTTTGATGCCATCAATGACGTCTTTGAAGGGGGCTAGGGGTACAGTTTCCACTATCTTTTTCTATCCTTTCCTTTCGCGTTACTGTTTGGTTCTTCTCCCAAATGAGGGCCAGTTGGAAGGGAGGGTCAAGGATTCGAGGATTCGAAGATTCAAGGGGCCAAGGGTTGATTTTCTATTGATCTTAAACCGCTTTCCAAATCCTATCTTTCCTTCTCCTTTACACTGACCCCTGGAATCCTTGAACCCTTTCTTTCATTCCTTCTTTGACATTCGGGCAACGGTATCCATGACCTTCTGCAATCCATATTTGTCTACCATGGATTCCAATCCTATCTCCACGTCCTCCATCTTCACTTCTTCTTCGACTTCCTCTTCCTTTTCTTCGTAGGTCAGGGCATCATTAATGCACCACTGGACACACAAGGGCTTCTCTTGTGGCGGATCGTCTTCACACATATCGCATTTGAGAGGGAGGCCGGAATCGGGTTCTTTGAAAACGTCCCTGGAGGGACAGGAGGCCCTGCAGAAGTCGCACTCGTCGTATTCCTTTCCGTCAATCACATACTTGTCTCTGCCAGCACACTCGGCTTTCGCATACTCCCCTGCGTAAACGGGAAGATAGACGTCTCGGATGGGGTCACGAATCAGCCGAATACGAGACCTCGCCGGATTATTGCTGCTATATTTCGGTTTGGCGTGAAATGCTGAGCAGACGACCTCACATGCCCGGCAACCGTTGCATTTATCAAGATCGATCTTGATTACCTTAACTTTCTTCTTTACCTTGCTCATTTTATATAATCCCTCTCTGTTCTAAGTCTTCGCCAATGTAATCCATCCCTAACTCGTGCAGAGTCTCTTTCGTAGGAATACCATCCTTATTCCACCCCTTAAATTTGTAATACGCATCCAAGAGCTTTTCCTCAAGCTCGGGAAATCTTTTCTTCCAATGGTCCTCCGGCGGCTTCTCGTCAGCTCTCCTCAATCCCCTTCTTACATTAATGGCTCGAATCAGATTTCGGTTCCTCTTATATACTTGCGTGAGTCCGGCTTCATCCATATCGATCCCGGACGCAGATGATATAAAACGCGGGTAATTGTGGATATGATAGGGAGGCTTGAGGGGAAAAGACGACAAACCGGAGCACACCCCGAGGGCGTCATCAATGTAGTGCATCTTCTCTTGCCAGTCAACAATGTCAACGGACATGTCCACCGTTGGGTAATAGGGATTTGAGCGTTCTCCGCGCATTTCCCAGTCCAGAACAATTTGCTTAAACTTTTCATCAGGAACCTGGATCCAATCCTTTACAAATTCTTTTTTCTCCTCCATGGTCATAAAAGGCGACTGGGGGAACTGTCCTTCAATCTGGGTAATGTTTATCTTCTCTCCGGTAGCATACATCAGGAAATAAACGGGATTCAGCATTCCAAGCTTGAGAGGCAGCTGCTCATGTTTCTTGATGTTGTTATGAGCATACGCTTCTGCGCCCTTACCGATCTTTTGGGCTGCCCAATAAGTACCATCGGCTAAAATATCTCCTATCCCTTCCCGCCGGACAATTTTGTCAAGTAACCAGAAAAATTTCCCCTCGTTATCGGACGGACATCCTTCAAAATCCGCATCCATCAAGATACCGGCTTCTTTAAGCTCAAAGGCGAAGGCCATCACTTGCGGGGTTGAGAACCCGTCCACTCCATACTCCGTAGCACGTTGAGCGATTCGAAACCCAAAATCCAGGTCTGAAAAGGCCGCCATGGTGTAGGTAAGCTTCGAGAAGCATTTCATCATGTAGGTCGAAAGTCCCGGGACGGAAATGATTGCCCCGCATTTCATCGGACAGTTATAGCAACTGATCAACCGCGTCCGCACCGTTTCTTGAGTCTCCCTCCACTTCTGTTCGACTTCCTTGTTCCAATAATCTTTTTTCCGAACGCGGGCATTTCCCCACATGAAATTCTCGGTATGCCACTTCTCATCAAAATGTAACATCTCCTGCGGTGAGCCCAGCCCCTGTAAGATGGTCATGACGTTCGGAACCGGATTCTCGTTCCGGAACTTGATATATTTCAGCACATCGTTGCAGAGGTCGTAAAATTCAGCCGGTCGGGCAAGATGGATATCTTTTGTTCCGCGAACAGCGATCGCCTTTATCCTTTTGTCCCCCATCACGGCACCTAACCCCAGTCGGCTGGCACTGGACCTGCCCTGCTCAATGGAAGCCGTATAGACCCTGTTTTCGCCGGCCAGGCCGATGGCAGCCACCTGAGCGTTCGGCTCCTTCAGCTCCCTTCGAATAAGTTCTTGGGTTTCAACAGCGCCTTTACCACGGAGATGACTGGCATCACGTATTTCTACTTTGTCATTGTGTATCCACAGATAAATCAAATCTGGGGACTTGCCGCGAAAGATGACTTTGTCATAACCGGCATACTTCAATTCTGGCGCCCAAAATCCCCCCATCATGGAATACCCCATGAACAATGTCTGAGGGGAATAGGTCGTCACAATGGTACGGTTCGCACCGGGAGCGGGTGTGCCTCCTAAAAGACCGGTGCTGAATATGAGTAGATTATCAGGAGAAAAGGGTTCAGTGTCAGGAGGAACCCTGTCCCACAATATCTTGGCGTTCGTACCCAGACCCCCGAGATGAAGTTCGGTCAATTTCGAATCAGTTTCCACCCTTTCAATGTTTCCTCTGGATAGATCAATTTCTAAATTATACCCTGTCTCTGCGTACCTCATTTTTTAACCTCTCTCCGCAGCCATGGCCTTCCGCTGGCACTTTGTTGATGTTTGTTGCGGAACGATTCAATCCAGATGTTTCCTAAGATTGATAAATGGGGAACGGTCAAAACCAATCGCCTTAAAAAAGGAAAGCATATCACCGGCATCCCAGCGCACAGAGGTATGGATATCGTGGATTCCCTCTTTTTTAAAGAATGCGAAAAGTTTTTCAGCCAAGATCCGGCCAATTCCGACTCCCATCTGCCGAGGATGAACCCCGACCATTTCGATCCAACCGCTTTGCTCCAGACCAAAGCCTTCCCCTTTAATCTCTCCGATGAGGAAGCCCACCACTTGACCGTCCTTTGATGCAACAAAACCCACTCCCCCCCGTTTTTTAAGATGGTCTTCCACCGTCCGAACCCACTTTTTCGATACCTTTTTCTGTAATATCGATTCCTGGATGGAAACGAGCTCAGGGACATCTCCGGCTCTGATCTTCCGGATTTTGATCTCCTTCTCACTCGATCCGAATGATCTTGACATGCTTTCCCACCCATTCCGGAGGAAGATAAACCCGACCACTATTTCCACTCTGTTTAACTTCCTTCTCGATCATCTCCTCACCATAAACCTCGAATTTGGACTTGTTACGTACGTTGATCGAATAAGGCAGGAGTTCAGGGGCAGGTTCTTTTCTTTGTATCATAACCATCCCTCAGAAGTTTAATAATTACAAGTTAACTATTTCACAACTGCAATCTAACGGAGCGTCCAGAAGTTGTCAAGAAAAAAATCAAGAAAAAGCAAGTAATTATTTATTATCTATAAAATAGCTACAAAGTAATTGTAACGGGGAATGAAAGACTTGTCAAGGAATAAATAAGGAAAGGTCTAGTCGATATTAACTATCTGATATTATAGAGATTTAACCAAATCTTGTGGACGGGACAAATTTCAGGCGTTGCCACAGCGATCGCACTCCATATACGAAACCCATCATGAAATTTAGAAAGAGTTTATCAGGACGAATTTATGAGGTCAAGAAGAACCTGATGGGTATCAGAGATCAGGGATCGAGCTTCGGCCCTTCGAAGGTTCGAGTGTTAGGGGTTGAAGGATGCCCCTATTTCTTCAACCCTTCTGCAATCTTCTCAAGAAGTGATAAACATTGGGTCATTTTTTGAGAGATTCTCAGGCCATGCCAATAAATTCCGAAAGCCACGACAATAAGAACCCAGATCGAAATAATAGTAAAAACGTTCATCTTTAACCCCTTTTTGAAGACCTTTTCCAGCACGTTATGGCTGCCAAAGGCCTTCGTATCATTTTGTTCTCCAAAAAATATAATCCTTATCTGTCGTGAAGTCCACCAATGAAAGGAAATGTTGAAAAGTCCTGGAACAGGAAATTCGAGAGTGGGAAAAGTTTCGAAGGACATTGCGGAAAGAAGATCAACACTACTATTAAGTCAGGTCAAGATTTTATTCCCACAAATGAATTTTTAGACGGGCAAGTCCTCTTGCGGAGCGAGCGATCGGACGTTGATTTTGACTGCTTCGGGATATTTCAAGCCTGTGCCGGTATTCAAAAGCACGATCTTCTCGTCCGCCTTGATCCAGCCTTCCTTCAGGAGGCGAACAGTTGCCGACAGGGTGGCTGCACCTTCGGGACAGACATAAGTCCCCTCCTCGGATGCCAAACTGGCCTGGGCTCGAAGGAGCTCATCATCTCCGACGGTCACTGCATAGCCGTTTGTCTTGTAGACGGCCTCTAAAACAAGGAAATCGCCAAGGGCCTTTGGGACATTGATACCGAAGGCTATGGTGTTGGAGTTCTGCCAGAACTCCGATTCCGCCTTCTTCTCCTCCCACGCTTTCACAATGGGTGCACACCCCGCCGCCTGGACTGCAACCAGCCGGGGCATCTTCTCCCCGATCCAGCCTAATTCCTGCAATTCCCTGAGCCCCTTATAAATGCCAATGATCCCGACCCCTCCTCCTGTGGGATAAAGAATGACATCTGGAACCTGCCAGCCGAACTGCTCGGCGATCTCAAAACCCATCGTCTTCTTTCCCTCGATGCGGTAGGGCTCTTTCAGTGTTGAAGCATCATACCAACCGTGTTTCATCACGGCCCTCCCGATGATCTTACCGGCATCTCTTATCAAACCTCGGACGAGATACAATTCCGCACCGCTCAGGGCGGATTCGTTCCGGGGAATGGCAGGGGCATCCTCAGGCATGACAATGAAACATTTTATCCCCGCCCTAGCACAATACAGGGCCCACGCTCCTCCCGCATTGCCATTGGTCGGCATGGCCAGCACTCGAATACCTAACTCCTTCGCCTTCGACACGCCGACTGCAGCACCCCGGGCCTTGAATGTCCCAGTCGGGATCGTCCCTTCATCCTTCATGAACAGGTTTCTCAAGCCCAACCGCCCCCCAACCCTTGCAAGCGGAATGAGCGGGGTCATCCCCTCCCCCAACGTGACGATGTTGTCCTCCTCTTTCACTGGCAGCAGTTCCCTATATCTCCAGAGGGAGGGTGGACGGGCTCCCAGATTTTTCTTTTTGAAAACGGTTGCCAGGCTCTTCAAGTCGTACCTGACAAGCAAAGGAGCACCGCATGAACAGAGCTGGTTCACCTGATCGTGGTCATAGGACTTTCTGCATTTCGAACATTCGAGGTGGCTCACAAAGGACTTTGACATCATCGTCATATCTGCTCGGTCTTTAGAATGAGGTCGCCATTCTTTGCAATCTTGTTGAATTAGAGCCCGTTAGATACCCGTTGCAGACCCAGGATACCTGTGTAGCAAAATTGGCCTTTTGAGCAACAGCCCGTTGAGATCTGACCCTGATACCTTCCTCAATTACCTATTCATAATGAGTCCACATCCTGATGACCTTGACGGTCTTTATTTCTTGCAAGACTTGGTACACGAGACGGTGTTGAATGGTGATGCGGCGGGAATAAGCTCCAGAAAGGTCTCCGATCGGCTTTTCAAAGGGTGGAGGTGTTTGAAACGGATTTTCCGAGAGAATTTCAAGCAGTTTTTCCGCTTTCTGTCTCAGGCCTGCTGCCGCAATTTTCTTTGCGTCCTTCTGAGCTTGCTTGGTATAGACAATCCTCCACTTTACCATCCGGGTTTCCCGCTGCACTTTTTAATAGGCGTCTTGAGCCCCTTCCGAATGGATTCTCTCATGCCGGGAATCGATAAGAGATAGAGTGTTTCTTGAATCGATCGCCAGTCCTCCTCGGAGATCAAGATAGCGTTTGACCTCTTGCCCGTGATCTGGATCGGCTCGTGGGATTCTCCAGCCTGGTCGAGCAACTTATAAAGGTTTGCCCTGGCCTCTGTCGCCTTAATCGTTGTCATTTGAATCACCTCAATCGTTAACGTACACTAAAACGTACGTAATGTCAAGGGAGGGATTATCTCCCCATCTCCTCATCGATAACGATCTGATATGGGTTTTACCCATTGACCCAAAGTGGGAATTATGTTATAAGAGAGCATATCAGGAGGCAACCCCTATGCGAGGTAAATCCCTTAAGATTGAAGATGAATTTGAAGAGGTCGCCACAAGAACCATTGATGACCGAAACAGGCTCACTCTCGGCGAGCTTCCCAAGGGATCCAGAAGAGTGCGCGTATATAAAAACGACCGGGGTGAAGTTCTCTTGCGACCCGTTATTGAAATCCCAGCCTCAGAAGCCTGGCTCTTCCAAAATGAAGAAGCTTCTAAAAGCGTTAAAAAGGGATTAAAAGATGCGTCCGAAGGAAAAACTTCAAAATTGAATCTTAAAGACCTTTAGGGGAATCCTTGTTCGAAATATTTCTGACCCATGAGGCGGAAAATGAACTTGAGAGGTTGAAAAAGGATAGAGGTCTTGAGAAAAGATACAATGCCGTTAAGAAATCGATATACTTTCTATCAGAGAATCCAAGACATAAAAGCCTTAAGACCCATGAGTTCACCAGTTTAAGAGGACCCAAAGGAGAAAAAATCTTTGAAGCCTACGCTGAGCAATCAACGCCGGCCGCCTATAGAATTTTCTGGTACTACGGACCCGATAAAAACCAGATAACTATTATTGCGATAACCCCACATCCTTAAAACCCTTAATAAATCCTACCTATTTTCTCTGCTTCAGCCTTGATTAATTCTCTGAGGGTCTTGGGTTTTATTACTTCCACGGCGTCGCCGTGTTTCAATATTTCCCTCTTTATTTCCGAGGAGTCTGAAACGGGGAACCTCATTTCAAGGGACCCATCTTTGAGAAGTTTTACCTTTTGGTTTTTGTGCCATATCTAGTCCTTGATCCATTTCGACTTCTCCGGTGTAAACCTGAGAGTCACCTCTTTTGTGGACTTGCCTTTGTAAAGACCGAATGTCGAAAGAAAATATTTTTTGAAGTCAAAATCAGCCGGGGTTTTGAAGGACTTAGCCAAAACTTTTGCCTCAGAGATTCTGCTTAACGCAAAATCCCTAATGTCCTTTCTCAAATGGCAATAACCGATCGTATGCCACATTCCCATGTAGTTGAAAAGGTGATAAGGTTCAACCGTCCTTTCACTTTTCTCTTCCGTCGCGGGTGAATAGTAAGTAAAGCTCAAACATCTCTTCTTTAGACAACCCTCCAAGACCGATTTAAACACTGCCTCCGGTGCCGGGGAACACTCGATCAGCTGAGAGGAAAAAGCATCGTCGATGTGATCTGCCACAACTGAATGCTTCTTCAGAATATTTGTAATCTTATCTACTATGGAAGATATTTCATCCCCAATGGGTCCACCGCTGATGTCCTGAAGCATCTTTCTCGCAATGAGTAGTGCTGAAAGCTCTTCAGAAGAGAGGTAGACCATGTGTGGCGATGGGACTCTTGACGGGACTTGGTAGCAAAAAAGGGTGCTTCTCCGCGTTTTCTGTGATATCCTGCGACGTTTCAAGGACGAAAGAAAAAGGGCTATAAGTTATTGAATCTCCTTATAACCCTTTAATTTTTCTTGGAGGCGGCAACCGGATTTGAACCGGTGAATAACGGTTTTGCAGACCGTCGCCTTACCACTTGGCTATGCCGCCTTTGGAGCGGGAAACGGGATTTGAACCCGCGACTTCAACCTTGGCAAGGTTGCACTCTACCGCTGAGTTATTCCCGC
>Ga0187772_10000411_pt1 | contig 19151 bp, 11 predicted proteins | sample 0116_SJ02_MP15_2_FD_133137 | JGI IMG/M metagenome (GOLD analysis project Ga0187772, IMG submission 133137) | Tropical peat soil microbial communities from peatlands in Department of Meta, Colombia - 0116_SJ02_MP15_20_MG | ecosystem: Environmental > Terrestrial > Soil > Wetlands > Peat | place... | reverse complement strand
TCAGCGCCTGGGTCGGCTCCTGGAAGATCATGGCGATCTTCCGCCCACGGATCGCCTCCATCCGCTCGTTGGCGTACCGGATCCGGCGGAACCGCCTCGACACGCGGACGCGCCCGGTACCTTTCACCGGATGGAACGTCGCTTCCGTATCGAGCCCCCGGAGCAGGTCGGCCCCCTGGAGGAGGACCTCGCCGCCGACGATCCGTCCCGGCGGGTCCGGGACGAGCCGGTTGATGGAGAACGCCGTGACGCTCTTGCCGCAGCCGGTCTCGCCGACGAGGCCGGTCGTCTCCCCTCGACGGAGCTCGAAGGAGACCCCGTCCAGTGCCTTGACGACGCCCTGGTAGGTGAAGAAGTAGGTCCGCAGGTCCCGCACCTCGAGGACGACCTCCGGCTCGGCGACGGACGCGGTGGCGGCGGGCGGGGGCGCCGGGGCCGCCTCGGGCCGCCGCCGTTCCGTCCGCACTCCCCCGCTGGGCGTCGGCACGGCGGCGGCCGCGCTCACCGCCGGAGCCTCGGGTCGAGCGCGTCGCGGATCCCGTCGGAGAGCAGGTTGACGCTGATGGCGTACAGGAACAGCGCGAGACCCGGGAAGAACAGCTGCCACCACGGGATGACGCAGCCGGTCGCCGGGGTGTAGCAGGACGTCAGGAAGTCCCCCTGGAGGTCGGCCACGGAGATCGCCGAGATCGACCCCCACTCCGGGAACGGGATCGACGGGAAGAGGAGGCCCCCGAACCCGAGGAAGACGAGCGCCCCGACCAGCAGCGGGACGGTCCCGACGTCGAGGGAGAACTGGATGAAGATCGGGTAGACGCTGTTCGGGATGATGTGCCGGAAGAGCGTCCGGAGCTTGCGGGAGCCGGCGGCGACGGCCGCCTCGACATACTTCTGCTCCCGGACCACCAGCACCTGGCTCCGGACGAGGCGGGCATAGAACGGCCACCAGACGAGCGTGAAGCCGAGGATCATCGCGACGATCCTCACCCAGGCGGCGGCGTTCGCCCCTCCCGGCAGGTCGACCGAAAGGACCGCGACGACGACAATCACGAAGAGGATCGTCGGGATCGACAGGAAGATGTCGACGAACCGCATGAGGATCTCGTCCAGGAGGCCGCCGTAGAAGCCGGCGACCGCCCCGAGGAAGAGCCCCAGCAGGGCTCCCAGCCCGACGATCGAGACCGAGAACAGCAGCGACCAGTCCGAACCGCGCTCCAGCGACGACGCGATGTCGTAGATCGGCGTACGCGAGCCGGAGGACGTCGCGAGCCCGCCCAGGGGCATCGGCCCCGGGGAGAACGGCGAGACCGACAGCGTCGGGGCGATGATCGACGGGAACGAGACGTTCGAACGGACGATGTCCCGATACCATTGGCCCCCGCAGAAGTTCGCGGCGTTCGGGGGCGGGCTCACCTCGTAGGTGCAGATCACCGGCCCGGTCGTCGGGCAGATCTGGCTGTAGTTACCGGAGTAGTTCGAGAGCGGGTTCGCCGGCCCGTAGTCGGTGGCGCACCAGATCGGGACGTTCGTCCACGGCAGCGGCAGGGTCGCGGAGTAGACCGCGAGCCCCGCGATCGACAGGATGATCCCCAGGCCGATGACGGCGAGCGTGTTGCGCCGGAAGAAGTACCAGGTCCGTTGCATCTGTTCGAGGCGCGGGTGGGGTCGGCGGAGCGGGCGCCGGAACCCTTCGGTCGGTCCCGACATCGTCCTACCCCAGCCGGACGCGCGGGTCCAGGTACGCGTAGAGGACGTCGACGATGAGGTTCGCGCTGACGATGAGGAAGGTGAAGAGGAGGGTCGAGCCGAAGATCACCCCGAAGTCGAGCGCCGGGCTGGGGTCCGCGGCGATCGCGAGCATCTCCCCGATCCCGTTCAGGTGGAAGACGTCCTCGATGATCGGGAACCCGCCGAGGAACCCGGCGAAGGTGAGCCCGAGGACGGTGATCGTCACGTTGAGCGAGTTGCGTCCCGCGTGACGTTTGATGACGACCGACTCCGGGACCCCGCCCGCCCGCGCGGTGCGGACGAAGTCGAGGTTCATCACCTCGAGCATGCTGTTCCGGACGAACCGGAGCAGCCCGGCGACCGTGCCGTAGGCGATGACGAGCGCCGGCAGCAGGATCCGGAGGACCGAGTCCACGGCGAGCCAGTCGTCCCCGTGGATCACGGCGTCGATCGCGACGAAGCCGGTCGGCCTCGAGTGGATCCCGTTCGCGACCCAGGGCGGGTAGCTGTAGCCGAACCCGAGCCCCGCGTAGCACGACGACGTGGGGGGGATCGAGTAGGTGAACTCCTCGTCCAGCGGCTCCCCGTGGGGACACCACGGGGTCCGCACCAAGAACCCGGAGTGCGGCAGGAAGAGCAGCACCATCCCCGCCACCAAAAGAGAGCCGAGGAGGAACGCCGGTAAGGCGAAGCCGGAGAACGACATCACCCGCGAGATCTGGTCGATCGGCCGGTTCCGGTTCACCGCCGAGGCGTTGCCGAGGGGGATCGCGATGATCAGGATCAGCAGCAGGGAGAGGAGGGCCAGCTCGAGCGTGTACGGCAGCTCCCAGGCGATCGCCGTCGCTACCGGCTGTCCCTTCAGCTCCGGATAGACCTGGGCGACGGTGCTGTAGTTCGAGACGTTCCCCCATTGGAACGTGAAGCTCCGATAGACGTACGTCGCCCACTGCTCGACGATCGGCCGGTTGAGACCGAGACGGTCGTAGTATTCCTTGTAGACGGGATTGGTGCAGATCCCCGTCGGGGTCGTTTTCGTCGGCGGGGTGATGCACGTGCAGCTGTCGCCGTGCACCGACGTCGGATTGAGGGTCGCGCAGCTGCAGCTCGGCTGGTAGCCGCAGTGCTCCTTGACCGTCGGGCTCCCGAAATGGGCGACCAGCTGGTATTGCGCCGGGAGGGCGGCGAACAGGATGAAGGTGACCGTCACCACGCCCATGACGACCGGCGGAATGAGCAGCGCGCGGCGGGCGACGTACGTCACCATCCGCACGGCCTATGCCTCCGCCCGCGTCGCGGCGCCGCGGGACCTCGACGGAAAAAGGGCGGCTCACTCTATTTATGATGTGTTACGGACGGTCCGCCGGAGGCGACGGCCCCCGGAGCCGTTCGCGAGCTCCGCGTGCCCCACCCAAGCCGCCCCTGGGGAGCCCCGGGGCAAGCTCGGTCGGGCGCGGTCCGTCGTAACGGGCGGCCGCGGCCGACCCCCGACCGGTACCGGGACCCGAGGGCCGGCACATCGCCCTCGGCTCCCAGCCACCCTTGCGGCGGGACCCCCCCTGAGGGGAGCACGCGGACGGGTCCCGCAGGATGACCTGCCCGCTCCGCCTAGGGGCGAGGGCCGTTCCCGAACCTGTCGATTTTGGACCCGGTCCGTCCTGCGGCCCCGAACAAAGTAACAAGTATGACCTCACGGCAAGAACAATCGGCGAGCGCCGACGGCCGGGCGACCGACCGCCGGTCGAACGAATCCAGAAGGGTGAGAAGGCGATGTTTGGTGCGAAAGCAACGTGGGCGATCGTTGTGGTGGCGGTGATGGTGCTCGGGGGCCTGGCCACCGGGGTTATCCTGGCGCGGTCCCCCTCGCCGCCGTCCGCGTCGTCCTCGGCATCCACGTCGGCGTCCACGACCTCCCAGGCTGCCACGACCCACCCCGCACACGTCGAGGCTCCAGCCCTATCGACCGCGGGGCAGGCCCCGGCGCGCTCGGCCCCGCCACAACTCCCGAAGACCCCGGAGGCGGGAGGACCGCATCCGGGAACGATCCAGGCGTACGAGCCGGTCCCCGGGGGCGCGACCACCGAGGACCCGGCGGTCGCCTACGACACGACGAGCTACGAGGTCATCCTCAACGTCTACCAGACCCTGGTGAGCTACAACGGGAGCTCCACCGCGACGATGGTCCCGACCCTGGCCACCTGCGTGCCGGGGCAGGGGACCCAGTGTACCACCGACTACGGTGGAGGGTTCACGGGGATCAACAACGCCACGGGCGCGATCTTCACCGGCACGAACGGCGTCCCGAAGTACTGGACGTTCGTCCTCGACCCGGCGGCCCGCTTCTACGACCCGGCGACCGCGAAGAGCTGGTCGGTCTACCCGTCGGACGTCATGTTCTCCGTCGCGAGGACGCTCGGTTTCTCGACGGTCCCGTACGCCACCAAGACCGCCGGCTGGATCCTCGCGCAGTCCCTGCTGCCCCCGGGCAACGCCACGTGGGACAGCGGAACCCACTATCCGTTCAACAACACCCCGGCGAACCTCCTAGGCTCGATGCTGATCAACGACAGCACCTACTGCCCGGCGAAGGCGATGGACGGCACCCACGGGAACGGCTGCATCACCTTCGTAGCGGACGGCAGCCAGCAGTACTGGCCTGAGTTCCTCGACTTCGTCGAGGACAACCTGGGCGCCAGCGTCGTACCGTGCGGTTGGTTTACCTACGAGAACGCCGGCGTCCCGGGATGGGCCGGCACGACCGCGGCCAAGGGCGACGGCTCCTGCCCCCTGCCGAACGGCGGCACCACGACCGCGAACTCGGCCTGGTCGACCTACCTCGCCTCCCTGAGCCCCACGGCGTGGGACACGTTCGAGGGGCTGGACGCGAACTGGCCGGCCCCTCAGCCGAACGTCCAGTGGTCGATGGTCGGCTCGGGCCCGTACTACGCCTCGGTCACCCCGGGGCTGAGCTACGCGCTCGCCCCCAACCCATCCTACCTGCAGCCTTCCGGCTGCTCGGGGGCGGCCGGGCTCGCCAAGTACACGGGCTACTGCGACCCCGCCCCGGGCAAGTACATCCCCAACATCGACGTGACGTGGGAGACCGCGGAGGAGGGAGACTCGCTCGGCACGAGCGCCGTCCTCGCGGGCACCGCGGACTTCGCCGGGATCTACACGACCCAGACGAGCACGTTGCTCGGCTTCGTCAAGAGCGGGATCTGGCAGTACGACATCTTCCCGACCCTGAGCACGGCGTTCACCCCGATCAACCTCGCCGTCGATTACAGCGCCTACAACACCACGTTCGCCGGCACCCCGCTCGAGTCGAACCCGATCCCCGCCACGGCGTTCACCGACCTCGGGCTGCGGGACTTCTACATCGCCGCCTACCCCTACACGACGATCGAGAAGACGATCAATACGGTCGACGGGGTCCAGTACGCGTTCAACGCCGGCGGTCCGATCCCCTACGGGATGGGGAACTACTACCCGGCAAACGTCTCCTGGCCGTACCTGCAGGGCGACCCGGTCAACACGACGACCGGCACCGCGTCGTGGTGGTGGTCGCAGCTCACGACCTCGAGCTCCCCGTACTACAACGCCACGATCGCCACGAAGTGCACCTCCTCGAGCCCGTGCACCTGGCCGATCGGCTACTTCGACGGGGCCCCGGCGGACCTCACCCTCATCAACGACTGGGCCGCGGACATCAAGTCGATCAGCGGGGGCGCGCTCTCCCCGTGGGCGCTCCCGATGACGTTCACCCAGTTCCTGGGCTCCCTGGTCGGCCCGTACGAGAGCCCGCTCGTCGGGGCCGTCGGCTTCGGCTGGGCCCCGGATTACCCCGACCCGACCGACTACGTCGCCCCGATGGCCCAGCCGGGCGGGGACTACACCGCCCCGGACACGTTCAACGACCAGCTGTTCCTCCCCCAGTACGAGAAGAACGCGACCTGCGGCCACAACGGCCTCAACTACGCCAACCTCACCTACTGGGCCCACCAGGCCCAGAGCCCCGCCGGGAGCGCGCTGACGTCCACCTGCCAAGGGGTCGCCTACAGCGTGGCGAGCTTCTTCATGGGCGTCGCCGGGGCCCTCCCCTCCGGTGCCCAGCGGGTCCTCGACTACAACCTGATCGAACAGATCACGAACGCCCTCGGGATGTACGTGTACAACGGCCAGTCGAACGAATTGATCGGCTTCGCCCCGTGGATCAACGCCTCGTCGATCAACGAGAACCCGGTGATCGGCGGGGGCGGGGACCTCGTCTGGTACCAGGTCGAGTACAGCTCGCGGGTCTACAACATCACCATCACCGAGAACGGATTGCCGAGCTCCACCAAGTGGTCCGCGACCGTCGGTCCCACGACGCAGAGCACGACCACCACGTCGACCTCCGCGACGTTCGTCTTCCCCGGTGAGGCGAACGGCACGCACAACTGGAGCGTCGTCTTCGAACCCGGCTACACCGCGACCGCGTCCAACGGGACGGTCAAGATCGCCGGGGACAACGTCACCGAGACGGTGACCTACGCCACGTTCTCGGCGACCACCGTGGACGTCTACTTCAACCAGACCGGGCTCGTCAGCAACACGAGCTGGACGGTCGTGGTCTCCGGCTACGGTTCCCTCAGCTCCGCCCAGCCGAGCATCGTCTTTCCGCTGCCGGTCTCCACCACCTACCCCTACCAGGCCCAGTACGTCCTCGGCTACCACCTCCCCGCGGTCGGTAGCGCGATCGTGGGGACGACGCCCGCGAGCACCCCCGTCGTCTACGCCGGCTCCGTCGCGGAGACGTTCCTGGTGAAGCTGACCGAGTCCGGCCTCCCCATCGGGTCGACCTGGTCGGTGACGATCGGGCCGACCGGCTCCGGCTACACGTCCACCTCCACGAACACCACCGTCACGTTCTACGAGACGAACGGGACCTACGCGATCGCGCTCTCCGTGCCGAAGGGGTACGTCGTACCCGCGGCGACCGCGTCGGTGATCGTGAACAACGCCACCCTGCTCGTCTCCGTGCCGTGCGCGACCGTGGTGAACGAGACCGTGCTGACGTTCACGGAGACCGGCCTGACCACGGCCCACCCGTGGAGCGTCTCGATCGCGAACTTCACCGTCGGCAGCACGGGGGCGTCGCTCACCTTCAGCCTGCCGAACGCCACGTACCACTGGACGAACACCCCGATCCCCGGCTGGTTCGCGACGAACGCCTCAGGGAGCGTCACCATCGCGGGCAAGGCGGTCGGGGTGCCGATCAAGTTCGCGTTGTACACCTACGCGGTGACGTTCTTCGAGGGCGGGCTGAAGACCGGCTCGGTCTGGAGCGTGACCCTCGGGAACTCGACGGCCAACATGACCACGCTCAAGGGCGGGGTCTACGACCTGATGACGAACCTCTCCAACGGGACGTTCCCGTTCACCGTGGGCTCGGTCAGCGGCTTCACGGCGACCCCGGCCTCCGGCGCCGTCACGGTCAGCTCGGGGGCGACGAGCGTCGTGATCATCTTCGCGCCGGTGCCGCCGACGTACACCGTGACGTTCACACCGTCCGGGCTCTCCTCCGGCACGAGCTGGACCGTCTACTTCGGGGGCCAGACACAGGCCGGTAAGTCGCCGACCGCGCTGGTCTTCACCGTCACGAACGCGAGCTGGACGTACTCGGCGAGCGCCTCCGGCTACACCGCCTCGCCGTCCGGGGGGACGGTCGTCGTGAACGGCAAGGACGTCAGCCTCACGGTCGGCTTCAAGTCGTCCTCGACCACCCCGGCCTGGACGTACCTCGGGATGCTGGCCTACGGCCTGATCGCCGCGCTCGCGGTCCTGACCGTCCTCGGGTTCGTCCTCGCCGCGCGATACTCGCGACGCACCAAGCCCCCGACCGCGCCCGAGTCCTGGACCCAAGGGACCCCGCCAGGTAAGGACGACGCCGGGGAGGCGCCGAAGGAGGCCGTCAAGGACGACGCCTCCGGGCCGAAGACGTAGGAACCAACCCTCGATCCCCGCCCGGCGGCGGCCGGTGAGGACGGCGGCGACCCCGCCTCCGTCGGCCGCTGCCCGTTTTCCCTACAGGAGCGGAAGCCGGCCGGTCACCGGGTCGAGCGCCGTGTCCGGGGCCGGCCCGAGCCCGAGGCAGGTCCGGGTCCCCGGTGGGACCTCGGTATAGCCCGCGTCCTCCACCCACGCCGTAGGGATCTTCTGGGCCCGGGCCCGGCGCTCGAGCTCCTCGAGCTCCGCGAGCGTCGGCGCGACGAGGGCGACCTTCCGCTGGCCGCCGGCCCACCAGACCTCGAACTCCTTCGGGGCGTCTGCCTCCGCGCGGCGCGCCAGGATCACCGCCGCGTGGGCGACCTGGACGGCGGCCTTCCCGGCCGTCAATCGGAGCTCCCCTCGGACGACGACCACGAGCTTGTGCTCCCGGCCGGGCCCGTCCGTCCCTCGTCTAGCGGTCATATTCCTCCTCCCGGCGCCGGCGGAGCGTCGCCTCCTCCGCGACGACCTCGTCCCGGTGCTGCCGTAGGCGCGCCACCGCGGCGGCGTCGGTCGCGGGGGTATGACGGAGCTCGCGGTCGAGGTGCAGCCGCTCGCGCTGGAGCCGGTCGAGCCGGTCGGAGAGCTCCCACGCCCCGTCCTCGCCGTCGTCCTCCGGAGGGGGGCGGGCCGTCCGCGGGGTCCGGGAGTAGGCCCCTTCCAGCCCACCGATGGCGAACGCGACGACGGCGACCGCCGCCAGGGACGCCTCGAGGAGGGGGTCGGTCCAGCTGGCGCTGAACCCGCCGGGCGCCCCGGCGAGGAGGAGCTCGCCGACGACGACCGTCAGCACGACGCTCAGGACGATGCCGAGCGTGACGACCTCGACCGCCCAGCGCCGACCTCCGGGGGCGGAGATCCGTCGCTCGGGGAACACCGCCTTCGCGACGGCGTAGCCAGGGACGAAGAACACGAGGGCACCCCCGGCGACCGCCTCTCCGAGCGCGAGCGGGTCCATCGACGATCCGGTCACTCCGGTGGCGTCAGCCCGCCGCCGGCGAACTGCTTCTCGAGCTGCCGTCGGAGGCGGCGGTTGGAGGCGAGGCCGTGGGCCGCCTTTCGGGTCGCCTCGTACTGCTTGAGCAGGGTCCGTACCTCCTGGGGCCGCTGGCCGCTCCCCCGCGCGATCCGGTGGACGCGCTCGGCCTTGATCACCTGGGCGTCGTCGAGCTCCTCCGGGGTCATCGAGTCGAGGATCGAGCGGAACCGCCGCAGGCGCCGCTGGGACTCGTCCAGCTGCTTATCGTCGAGCTTCGTCGGCCCGAACGTCGGCATCATCGAGACGAGCTTGGAGAACGGGCCCATCTCCCCGAGCGACTCGAGCTGGGTGCGCATGTCCCGGAGCGTGAACCGCCCGGTCATCAGCTTCTTCGCCGCCTCTTCGGCGGCCTGCTTGTTCGAGAGCTCCTCGAACCGCTCCAGGAGCGTCTGGATGTCGCCCATCCCGAGCAGGCGGGAGACGAACCGCGTCGGCTCGAACCGCTCGAGCTCCTCGAGGTGCTCGCCGGTCCCGATGAAGACGATCGGGGCCCCGCTCGCGGCGACCGCGGAGAGGGCCCCGCCGCCCTTCGCCGACCCGTCCAGTTTCGTCAGGACGACCCCGGTCAGGCCGACCGCCTGGTGGAACGCCTCGGCGCTGCGCCCGGCGCTCTGGCCCATCGTCGCGTCCAGGACGAGGAACACCTCGTCGGGGACGAGGACCTCCTTGACCCGCTTCAGCTCGGCGATCAGGTCGGGGTCCAGCCCGGTGCGCCCGGCGGTGTCGACGATCGTCGCGACGTGGGGCGGGATCTGGGCGATCGCGTGCGCGACGATCCGCTCCGCCTTCTTCTCGCCGCGGTCGGCGTAGAAATCGGCCCCGATCTTCTTCGCGAGCTGTTCGAGCTGGTCGACCGCGGCGGGCCGGTGGACGTCGGCGGCGACCAGTGCGACCCGGATCCCCTTCTTCTGGAGGAAGCGGGCGAGCTTGGCCGCGGTCGTCGTCTTCCCCTGGCCGAACAGGCCGGCGAGGAGGATCCTCTTCGGTTTCGCCTCGAACGGCCGGTCCTTGCCGAGGATCCCCCGGATCTCCTCGTAGATGATCCGGACGAGGAAGTCGCGCAGGCTCGCCCCGGCCGGCGGCTTCTCCTCGGTCGCCCGCGTCCGGACCCGGCGGGTCAGGTCCAGCGCGAGCTGGACGTTGACGTCGCCCTGGAGGAGCGCCCGCTGGATGTCGCGGACGACCTCGCCGAGGAGCGCCTCATCGACGGTCGACCCCCGGGCGATCTTCTGGAGGACCCCGCGGAGCGACTTTCCGAGCGCGTCCAGCACCATCGGCCGACCGGGGCCGAACGGGCCCTTCCCCGGGCGACGCCGGCGGTCCTATAAGGAGGGTGCGTCGGCCCCGGAGGACCCCCCGCCGGAACCCCGGCAAGGCGCCTCGGACGAAACCTGATATGCGCCAGAGCGGCTCGAAGGGTGAGGACGATGGCCGCGGCCGCTCCTGAGCCGCCTCGCGTGGTTCCGCCGAAGCTCAACCCCGTCCGGGTGCCGATCCCGGAGGAGGCCCCGGCGAACCGGGTCGAGGACTTCCGGACGATCCTCCACGCCTACTCGCGGGAGGAGGCGGTCCTCGAGGCGAAGCGGTGCATCCAGTGCCGGAGGCCGTGGTGCGTCGAGGCGTGCCCGATCACCCAGGACTGCCGGGAGTACATCCGCCTGATCGCCGCGGAGGATTTCGACGGCGCGGCGCGGGTCACGCTCCGCGACGACCCGCTCGCGAGCTCGCTCTGCAAGGTCTGCTACCACTACTGCGAGGACGTCTGCGTCGTCGGGAAGAAAGGGGTCCCGGTCGCCATCCGTCACCTGAAGCGCGCGGCGCTCGACTACGGCAAGAGCGACCTCGTCTACGTCCCGTCGCGGCCGATCCCGCAGCGGGTCGCGGTCGTCGGGGCCGGCCCCGCGGGCCTGATGGCGGCCTGGGAGCTCGGGATCCGGGGGTACTCGGTGACCGTCTTCGAACGCGAGCCGGAGGTCGGCGGCCTGATGCTCACGATCCCCTCCTACCGGATGGTCGACGACGACCTTCGCCACGACACCGCGAGGTTCCGGGACCTGGACGTCACGTTCCGCCGTTCGACCCACGTCGGCTCCGCGGTCCCCGTCGAGCAGCTCCTCTCGGACGGGTTCGCCGCGGTCGTGCTCGCGGTCGGCACCCCGGCCCACCGGTCGCTCGGCGTCCGCGGGGAGGACCTTCCGGGGGTCGTCCCGGCGCTCGGCTTCCTGAAGGCGGTCCACTCCGGTAGCACCGTACCTCTCGGTCGGGAGATCATGGTCATCGGAGGCGGGGACGTCGCGATGGACTCCGTGCGGTCCGCGTTGCGGAAGTCGCCGGGAGCTCGCGTCACGCTCGTCTACCGGCGGGACCGGGCCGAGATGCCCGCGGACCACGAGGAGGTCCACGGGGCCGAGCAGGAGCAGATCCGGTTCCTCTTCCGCAAGGCGCCCGTGGAGATCGTCGGGCGCGGCCGGGTCGAGGGTCTGGTCGTCCGTTCCGTGGAGCTCGGGCCTCCCGACGCCGGGGGGCGGCGCACCCCGCAACCGGTTGCCGGCTCGGAGGAAACGATCCCGTGCGACACGGTCATCGTCGCCGTCGGCCAGCAGGCCGACCTCGACGGCTTCCCACCCCGGCTGGAGCTCAAGCTCACCTCCCAAGGCTGGCCCGAGGGGAAGGGGAAGGCCCACGCGACCGCTGTCCCTGGGGTCTTCGCCATCGGGGGCAAGTCCGTCGTGTACGCCATGGGGGCGGCGATGGAGACGGTCGTCGAGCTCGACAGCTACCTCGCGGCGAAGCGGGGCGGAGCTCCCATCGCACGGCCGGATCCGTTCGGGGGGACGACGTCCTTCCATCTCCCCCCGGGGTATACGAGCCCGATCCGAAAGTGACGATGGACGGCCGTCAGCGATCATATCCCGGGCGGCGGGCGCTTTCGACGCGACGGGCCGGACGCGAGCGGGGAGCTTGGCTCGCCCTCGTCATCGCCGTGGGGGTCCTCTGCACCGCGGGGCCCGTTTCGATTGCGTTGAGCGCCTCTCTTGCCCGACCCTCGGCCGATCCGGCGACGGTGGCGACCGCGGCCGGAGGGGCGTCGTCGTTCGCCGGGAGGGCGGGATACTCGCCCTCGCTCCTCACCGACCTCGACGGCCCTCGAGCCGCTACGTCGGCCGTCCCGGTCGAGCTGACCTTCTTCGCGCCGCTCACCGCCCCGGCGTACGGCGCCGCGGAAGCGTACTTCGAGGCGCGGGGCCTCTCGGTCACCGGCACCGTCGCCGACCGCCTCTCGCTCTCGCTCACGGGTCCGGCGGCGGCGGTGGGGGCGGCGTTCTCGACCGACCTCGTCGCGGGGACCTATCGAGGCGGTCCCGCCCTCGCCCCGTCGGAGCCTCCGTCGCTCCCGGCGGGCCTGGAGTCGGAGGTCGCGGGCGTGGTCGGGCTCAGCTCGGGGTTCACGTCGTTCTCGTTCCAGCTCCAGCCTGCCCGCCCAGCCGCCCTAGGTCCCGGCGACTCGAACACCGTGACCCCGGGCCTTCTCCGGGAGTACTACGGCTTCTCCTCCCTGTACAACCTCTCGGGCGGCGCGGCGTTCCCGGTGAACCTGTCGATCGCCGTCGTCCTCTGGGGCGAGGGGTACGCCTGGAGCGACATCAACACCTTCCTCTCGGATTACTACCCATCGACCTTCCCGGCGGCGAAGATCCTCCCGTTCCCGGTGGCGAACGCGCCGGAGCCGAGCGAGCGGGCGCTCGAGTCGCCGGACCTCAAGGCGGTCGAGGAGCTGACCCTCGACGTCGAGTGGGCCGCGTCGATGGCGCCGGGGGCGACGATCGACGTGGTCTACGCGCCGGACGGGCCCGGGCCCGAGTACAGCCCCTCGGCGACGAACCTCACCGCGGCGCTCTCGGAGGCGGTCTCGCTCGACCCGGCCGTCCTCTCGATGTCGTTCGGTACCACCGAGAGCACGGACTCCTCCCTCGCCAGCTCGTGGGGCCCCCTCCTCAGCCAGGCCGCGAAGCAGGGGACCACGGTCCTCGCCGCGACCGGCGATACCGGTGGCGACACGAACGACACGCCGACCTGCTCTGGTACCCCCGCGCCGGAGTACCCGGCGTCCTCGCCGCAGGTGATCGCGGTCGGCGGGACCGCCGTCGCGCTCGGCTTTCCGCTCGGTGGAGGGGTCACGTTCTCCGAGTCGGCCTGGTCGGGTAGCGGCGGAGGGTTCTCGGCCCAGTTCCCGGCGCAGGGCTGGGAGGAGGTCGGCTCCGCGGCGGCGCCGATCTCGGCGAACGGTCACCGCGGGATGCCGGATGTGAGCGGGGCGTCGGCGGACGATTTCCTGTACTTCGAGGGGACGGCCGGGAGCGCGGCGGGCACGAGCTTCGCGACGCCGCTCTGGGCCGGGCTGGTGGCGGACATCGACGCCAAGTGGGGGCAGCTCCTCGGGTTCTTCACCCCGAGCCTCTACCACGTCGGGGCGAACGAGCCGAGCGGGGCGATCGGCGTCGGCCTCTCTGGGGTCACCGGTGGGGGCAACTGCGTCGCCACCGCGACGGCGGGCTGGAACGCGGTCACCGGCTGGGGGAGCCCTCGGGCCGCGCTGCTGTACGATGACCTGCTCGGCTCGTTCGTGAACATCGCCCTCTACGAGGACAGGAGCACGGTCGCACCCGGAGGCTCGGTCTCGGTCACCGCCCAGCTCACGAACCGGACGAGCGGAGCCCCGATCGCCGGCGTCGCGGTCGATCTGTCGCTCAGCGCGGACACAACGCTCGGACCGTGCACCGGGACGTTCGCGTCCGCGTCGCCGACGACCAACGCCACCGGGTGGGTCTCGGCGACGCTCTCGGTACCGGTCTGCTACCTCGGCGAGCACGCGCTGCTGAACGCCTCGGTCACCACGACGAAGCTCTACGGAACGAGCGGCGTCCGCCTCAACGTCAACCTTCTCGGCCTGGACCCGGCCCTGACGTTCCTTTCGCAGGCGCCGTGGGTCTACATCGCCTACGCGGTGATCGTCGGCGCCGCGGTGATCGCCGGCGCATGGATCGGGCGTCCCAAGCTCCCCGTCGCCCTGCCGGGGCCGCCACCGGGTGCGTTGGGCCAGCCTGCCCCACCCGCGGCGCCCCCCCCACCTGCCTCGCCTGCGACGCCCCCTCCCCCGGGGCCGGCGTCCCCGGCTCCGAGCGCCCCCCCGATCCCGGGCCCCACCCCTACCGTCCCTCCGGGGAACGGCGCCGCCCATCCCCCTCGCTCTCCGTAGCCGTCCCGGTTCCCACACTCGTCCTGGGTGCGAGCCGATACAGCGAGCTGTGCTTCCGGTCGACCCAGCGGCCGGTCGTGCGTCCGAAAGACCTTCGGAGCGCCGTGTTCTCTTCAGGCCCCGGGGACCCCGAGCGCCGGCGGCAAACCCCTTACAGGGGAGAGGCCTCGCGACCGCGAGGCGCGCCCGTGTCCGGCTGGCCCCGGCGCCTTGGCACCGTGGCTTTCTTGGGAACCACTGTACTCATTGTAGGGTGCCTGGGGCTCGTCGTTCCTCAAGCCTCCCCACCTGGCCTTCCTCTCGGACGACCGTCCGTGCTCCCCGGGCCGCCGACGGCCCTCTACGGGCCGGACCCGGCGGGCTCCGGCCCGCTCCCCGTCACCTTCGTGCTCTCGGGGATGCCGGCGGGACGACCCTGGGGGGTGACGGTCGTTGCCGCCAACGGCACCCCGGTAGGCACCTGGACGACGTCCAACGGGACCCTCACGGTCGAGCTCCCGAAGGGTTCGTACCGCTACACGGCGTCCCCCCCACCGGGATGGTACAAGGCCGGTCACGCATCGGCGGGGTTCATGGTCCGCAATGCCGCGGTCAATGTCCCCGTCCGGTTCCGGATCGCGGCCGGCTTCGTGGAGATCGCCCTCGACGAGAAGGGCCTCGCGCCGGGGACCGTCTGGACGGTGATGCTCAACTGGTCCGGCCGATGGGCCATCGGCTTTCCCGAGACAACCCCTCCGGACCTCAACGCCACGGAGAGCTCGAACCGAACATCGATCACGTTCTCCGTCGTAAAGGGCGCCGTTTACCTCTACAGCGTAGCGCTACTGGCAGGCTACGGCGGGCCGTCCGCCGAGACCGGATTCATGGCCGTGACCCATGGGTCACGCACCAGCTTCTCCACGACGTTCTTCGGCCCGCTCTACCCCCTGAGCTTCTCGGGCGTCGGCCTGGGGGCGACCTCCAACTGGACGGTGGTGGTCCACGGCACGGTCCTCCGGGCCGAAGGGCCCGGGACCGTATCGACCTCGCTGATCGCCTACGTCACGTACCATTACCGGGTCGTTGCACCCAACGGGTACCGCGCTTCGCCGCGGTCGGGCAGGCTCTTCTTCGACCGCGCGGAGACGATCCTCGTCACCTTCACCGCGGACTAGCCGCTCGTCTGCGGGGTCTCTCGGCGCGCCGGGCCGATGGACCCGGTCCGCGCGACCCGCCGCCGTAATGGCCTCGTCGGCGGCGAGCCCGCGGGGCTGAGGACGACCTCGGGGCCCAAACGGCTTATTCTGTCCCGCGGCTCGCCGGTCCGTGCCCGGTGCATCGGCCGATGCCCCGGACGGTGCGGCTCCGCTCGACCTCTCGGGGCCGGAGCGTTCGGTCCTCGAGATCCTCCGGTCCGCCCAGGCGGTCCCCGTCGAAGAGGAGGAGGTCGTGCGCCGCTCCGGGCTTCCCCCGGACCAGGTCCGAGGGAGCCTCCAACGCCTCCGCTCCAAGCACCTCGTCGTCGTGCAGGAGGAGCACGAGGTGAGGCTCCAACTGACCCCGCGCGGGACGCAGGCGCTCGCGCAGGGGTTGCCCGAACGCAAGCTTCTGGACGCCGTCGCTCGGAAGGGGTCCCTCGACCCCGCCGAGCTCGGGTCGGAAGGCTTGGACGACGCGGAGCGGACCGCCGCGATCGGCCTCCTCCGGCGCCGAGGTCTGCTCGAGAGCGGCGTTCCGCTCCGGCTCCGGGCCGGCGCCTCGGCGGCTGAGGTCGGGGTGGACGAGGACCGGACCCTCCGCGCGGTCGCCTCCGGAGAGCGCCCGGGGGACGTCACGGTCGTGGAGGCGCTGGAGCGTCGGGGCCTGATCCGGAGCGAGCGCCGCCCACGGAAGCGTTGGGCCCCCTCGGAAGAGGGCCGACGGCTCGAGCTCGCGGCCGCAGGGACCGATCCGATCGGCGCTCTCAGCACGGCCCTGCTCGCCTCGGGAGAGTGGTCGGGCCGGCCGTTCCGACCGTACGACGTGCGGGCGACCGTGCCGTTCGTCACGGGGGCGCGACGCAACCGGTACGTCGCGTGGCTCGAGGAGTTCGAGGAGGTGCTGATCGGCCTAGGGTTCGAGGAGGCGACCGGTCCGCTCCTCGAGACCGAGTTCTGGAACAACGACGTCCTGTTCATGCCGCAGGACCACCCGGCGCGCTCGGTCCACGACGCCCTTGCGGTCGAGGGGGTGGAGGGCCAGTTGCCCCCTCCCGAGCTCCTCGCGCGGGTCGCGGCCGCGCACGAAGGTCGACCGCTCCCGGGGGAGAGCGCGCCCCTCAGCCCAGGGTGGGGGGTCCCGTACGACCCGTCCATCGCCCGCCGCCCGACGCTTCGGTCCCAAACGACGGCGGTCTCCGCCCGGTTCTTGGCGTGCCACCCCCGGCCGCCGTTCCGGATGTTCGCGGTCGACCGCAACTTCCGGCGAGAGAAGGTCGACGCCCAGCACCACCTCGAGTTCTGGCAGGCCGAGGGGATCGTCGGCGCCCCCGGCATGAACCTCCGCCACCTCGTCGGGGTGTTCCGGGAGCTCGCCGAGGCGATCGGGATCCGGGAGCTGAAGATCCGTCCGAGCTACTTCCCGTTCACCGAGCCGTCGGTGGAGGGGTACGTTCGGCATCCCCGGCTGGGCTGGATGGAGGTCTTCCCCGGAGGCGTGTTCCGCCCGGAGGTCCTGCGGCCGCTCGGGATCGACGTGCCGGTGATCGCCTGGGGCGTGGGGGTCACGCGGCTCGCGATGGTCGCCCTGGGCTGCAACGACATCCGCGAGCTGTTCGCCGACGACCTGGACGAGCTGAGAGGGGCGAGCCCGTAACGATGCCGACGTCGACCCTCTCTCGCGCCCGGCTCCTCGACCGCCTCGGCGGGTCGGTGACCGCCGAGCAGCTCGAGGCCGCGCTGTTCGCCTCCAAGGCGGAGGCGGCCCCGGGGGCCGGAGACGAGCTCGAGGTCTCCGTCACCCCGGACCGGCTCGACCTCCTCTCGGAGGGCGGGCTCGCGCTCCACCTGGAGGGGGCGCTCGGGCTCGCGACCGGAGGGGTAAGGGCGCGCCGACGCCGGGGCTCGGCGACCGCGGTTCAGTTCCTGGTAGACGGTTCGGTCGCTCCGTTGCGCCCCTGGCTTGCGGGGGTCATCGTCCACGCTCCCCCCGGCCGCTCGCTCGACGAAGGGCTCCTCGCCGAGGCGGTCCGGTTCCAGGAGCTCCTCCACGCCACCGTCGGCCGGGACCGGCGCGCGATGAGCCTCGGCATCTACCCCGCGCGCAGGATCCGCCCCCCCATCCGGTACGCGATGGAGCCGGTCTCGGACGTCCGGTTCGTACCGCTAGACGGGGTCGCTGCCGTGGACGCGGCTCGATTCTTCGAGGAACACCCGCTCGCCCAGCGGTACGGACCCCTGGGCCGGTCCGGCGAGCGCTGCCTTACTCTGCGCGACGCGCGCGGCGGGATCCTCAGCCTTCCCCCGGTGCTCAACAGCCGGGACCGGGGCGCTGCCGCCCCCGGGGACCGCGCGCTCCTCCTGGAGGCGACCGGCACCCGCGAACGGGCCGTACTGGACGGTCTCGGGCTCCTCCTGGTCGTCTTCGCCTCCCGTGGGTGGTCGGTCCTCCCCGTTCCGGTCGAGGGCCCCGGCGAGACCCGTTCGGACGGGGAGGCGCTCCTGACCGGGACCTTCCGCGAGCTGCCCGCCGCGACGCTCAACGAGCTCAGCGGCGAGCGGCTCTCTTCGCCGGCGGTCGTCGATCGTCTGGCAATGGCGCGCCTCGCTGCTCGCAGGGCCCGGGGCGGCTGGAAGGTCCGCGTCCCGCCCTGGAGGCCGGACCTGCTCGCCCCGGCCGACCTGGTCGAGGAGGTCGTCCTCGCGGGGGGGCTACGGGCGGAGGACGGGCTCGTCCCGCCGAGCACGGACCGCGGCCGTCGCCGGGCGGAGACGGCGCTCCACCGCAGGGTCCGGGAGCTTCTCCTCGGTCTCGGGTTCGCGGAACCGCTCACGACCGTGCTCGTCTCCGAGACCGCGGTCGCCCGGCTCCCGGGGGTCCGCCCGGTCCACCTGGTGAACCCGGTCTCCCGCGAGTTCTCCTACGCCCGGGACCGCCTCCTCCTCTCGCACCTCGACGTCCTCGCTCGGAACACGCGGCACCGCTACCCCCAGAGGTTCGCCGAGGTCGCCCCGGTCGTCGTCCCGCTGCCGGGGTCGGAGACCGGGGGGGAGTCGCGGATGCGGGCCGGTTTGGCGCTGGCGGGGGAGGGGGCCGGGTTCGCCGACGCGGCGTCGACGGTCGACTACCTGCTCCGGGCGTTCGACGTCGGCTCCGTGCGGGAGCCAGCGGAGCTTCCCGGAACGATCCGGGGCCGGGCGGCGCGCGTGCGCGTCGCCGGAGAGAGCGTTGCGGAGCTCGGGGAGCTCCATCCTCAGCTCCTCGGGGAGATCGGGGTCCCGGTGCCGGTCGCGTGGGCCGAGCTCGACCTGACGTCGCTCTCGCCGCTCCTCGCGCGCCACGACAGCACCAAATAGCGCGCACCGGTGGGCCGGCGATGCCCCGCTCCCGAGGGTCGAAGGCTCGCGCGTCCGCGGCTATCTCCCGGGGAGCGTGGGAGGCGGCCGCCCGCCGCTCGTTGGGGGAGAAGTTCGAGCGCGGGCCGACCCCTGTCCTGGTGGGGCCGCCGGACGACCCGGACGGTGCGTTCCTCTCCGAGATCGGCTTCCCGGGCGCGCCGCCGTTCACCCGGGGGATCCACCCGACGATGTACCGGGGCCGGCTCTGGACGTTCCGGCAGTACTCCGGGTTCGGGAGCGCCCAGGCGACCAACCGTCGGTACCGGTTCCTGCTCGCGGGGGGCCAGACCGGGCTCTCGGTCGCGTTCGACCTCCCGACCCAGAACGGCTACGACTCCGACCACCCGAGGTCGCGGGGCGAGGTCGGACGCTGCGGGGTGCCGGTCGCCTCCCTCGGCGACATGCGGACCCTCCTCGCCGAGCTCCCGCTCGACCGGGTCACCGTGTCCATGACGATCAACGCGACCGCGCCGATCCTCGTGCCGCTGCTCGTCGCGGTCGCCGAGGAGCACGGCGTCCCCCG
>Ga0187772_10000410_pt1 | contig 19187 bp, 14 predicted proteins | sample 0116_SJ02_MP15_2_FD_133137 | JGI IMG/M metagenome (GOLD analysis project Ga0187772, IMG submission 133137) | Tropical peat soil microbial communities from peatlands in Department of Meta, Colombia - 0116_SJ02_MP15_20_MG | ecosystem: Environmental > Terrestrial > Soil > Wetlands > Peat | place... | reverse complement strand
CGTCCTACGCCGGCCCTGCGACCTACGGTACGACGAAGCTGTCGTCCAGCAGGACCCCAGTGGCCAGGGGTCCGGGGACGATCGCGTTCGCGATGTTCGGGTTGACCATCTCGAACGTGAGCCCGATGAACGGAGGGGACGGGGCGTTGCCGATGCCCATCCACCCTCCGGGGGCGCCGGTCACGAGGGGCGAGGAGTACCAGCAGCCGTCCGCCGGCCCTACCGCAGGGGACGGGGTGGCGTAGAGCGAGCCGAACTCCACCGGGTTCGTGAGGGCGGTCGGGATCGTGGCGGGGACCGGCTTGAACGCCGGAGGCAGGACGCCCAGCGAGGGCGTCCGCGAAACCACGCACTCGGCGGAGTTGTGCGCTAGCGCGATCGAGACCGACGTCGTCCAGGTCCCGGAGGCGCCACCGGGGGTGGTCAGGTCGACGATGGTCCACTTCGTCAGCGTGACGTTCGCCTGGAAGACATCCCCCGGCTTCACGACGATCGGGAGGAGGACCGCGGGGAGCGGAGCCTGCTGCATGAAGGCGCGGTAGATCGAGTGGCCGAGGACGCAGGCGATCACCACCCCTGCACCGTCCATGCTCAGCGCGCCCGCGCCGCCGTAGTGGTCCAATCCCGCTTCGATCGCCTCGGAGGCGAGAGCGTACGGGCTTGCCGCGGAGGAGTTGGGTTGTGGACAAGTGACGTTCGGGACGACCCACGACCCGAGAACGTCGACGATCGGGGCGTTGACGGTCTTGGTCCGGACACCATAGCCCGACCAGCTCGACGGGACGATCGGATCGGTACTGGTGGATTGGGGAGTGACCAATGCACCCAGCCTTCCGGCGAATCCCAGCGGCAGGGCCGAGACGACCAACACGGCAACGGCGATTCCGGCTACGGCGAGCACCAGACCTATCCTCAGGGCGGTCGACGACATCGGGGGCCGGACCAGGTGGGGTATGATAAACCTTCGCACGGCTGGGGTCTTACGAAATCCCCGGAGATTGCGTAGAACGGTCCTCCGCGGCGGAACCACCGTTCCGACAATCCCATCTGGCAGGGAACGTTGAGCGATCGGGATGCATCGCGGGTTGCTCGCCGCGGGGTTGCTCTGCCTCGCGGTGTTTTCCGTCGTGGCCCTGCTGGTCTATCCGGGCGCCCGGTCCAGCTGTGCCACCGACGTCTTCACCGGGAACGCCACGAACCCCGGCGCCTGTAGCCAGGACGAGAACCTCCTCGGCGCGTCCGTTCTGGCGATCGCGATCGCGATCGTCGTTGCGATCGTCGCCCTGTTTCTAGGCCGAGCGGCGAAGGCTCCTCGGGAACGTTCCACCGCCGGGCGCGTCGAGGGCCCGGCTGGAGCCGAAGCCCCGAAGGCAGACGGCCGGGGAGGCCCGACCTCGGGGACCGGACCGCGACCCTCTGCGGACGACGAGGATCCCTCCCGCTGAGGTACGGCGCGTAGCAGGCCCTTTGGGCCAAGTCGTCGGGCTCGCACCCCAGAGGGGAGTGCGGGGAGAGGGATTTGAACCCACGAACCCCTACGGGACCAGACCCTGAATCTGGCGCCTTTGGCCAAGCTTGGCAATCCCCGCGCGCGGGCGCCGAGTGTCGTCCCCCATATGACCGTTCGGTGGGTCGGTCGCCGTTCGCGCCCGGGACCGGCCCCGATGGCGTAGGGGTGGCGAGACGGAACGGACCGCCTAGGTCGCCGCGACCGTCGCCGGCCGCCGCGCCTTCTCGCCCTCGAGGAGGTCGAGGCCCTCGCGCACCGTCGCCTTCTCGTGCACGATCGCCCGGAGCGCCTTGAGCATCGCCACAGGGTGGTCGGACTGCCAGATGTTCCGGCCCATGTCGAGGCCATGGGCTCCGGCAGCGACCGCCTCGTGAGCGAGCTCCAGCACCGCCTGGTCGCTGTCGAGCTTCGGCCCTCCCGCGACGACGATTGGGACCGGGCAGCCGTCGACGACCTTGGAGAAGCCGTCGCAGTAGTACGTCTTCACCACGTGGGCCCCGATCTCCGCCGAGACGCGGCAGGCGAGCGCGAGGTACCGCGCGTCCCGCTTCTCGAGCTCCTTGCCGACGGCGGTGATCGCCATCACGGGGATCCCCATCTCCTCTCCGTCGTCGACGAGCTTCGAGAGGCTGACGAGCGACTGGTGCTCGTGGGGCGCCCCGACGAACACGGAGAGCGCGACCGCGCTCACGTTCAGGCGCGCCGCGTCGCGCATCGAGGTGGTGATCGCCTCGTCCGACAGGTCCTCCCGAAGGACCGTCACCCCACCTGAGACCCGCAGGAGGATCGGCGTCATCGATTCCGGTGGGATGCACGAGCGGAGCACGCCCCGGGTGAGCCCGACGACGTCGGCGTGCGGAAGGAGCGGGGCGACCGTCGCCCGGATATCCTCCAGCCGTCGGGTCGGTCCCATGAAGTAGCCGTGGTCGACCGCGAGCATGACCGAGTTCTCTCTCGGAGGGCGGAACATCCGATGCATGCGGTTGCGCATTCCCCAGTCCATGGCTGACCCCTCTACGGGAGATGCACCGGCGTGCGGCACTTAGCTTTGGGGGAGGGGCCGCCCGGTCAGGCGCCGGACGACGGCGGTCCCGGGCGGAGGACGACCGGCACGCGGCGCTCCTCCTTCACCCGGTTCAGCACGACCTGGGTGTTCGACCGCTCGACGTGGGGGTCCTGGAGGGCGTGCTTGACGAACCGGTCCAGGTCGCGCCGGTCCCGGAACCTCCCGATGAGGAGCGCATCGTAGTCCCCGGTGACGTCGTAGATCGCGTAGGCGTGCGGGTCGTGGGAGAGCCGCTCCTCGACCTCGCGGAGCTTCCCCTTCGAGATCCGTACGCCAACCACGGCGAACAGGTCCCAGCCGAGCTGCTCGTCGTCGAGCACCGGGACGTAGCCGCGGATCACCCCGTCCTCCTCCATCTGGGCGATCCGGGAGCTCACCGTGGTCGGGGAGACCTTGAGCCGATGGGCGATCGCCCTATGGCTCGCGCGGGCGTCGACGTTCAGCTCCTCGAGGATCGACCGGTCGAGCTCGTCCAGGCTGGACGTGCGGCCCATACACCTTGAGAGCGGTCGTAGAAGATAACGCCTGGCGGTCAGGTTCTGGACGTTCGTCCAATCCGTTCGACCCAGGGCTCTTGTACTCGCCGTCGCTCCGAACGTCGGGGCGAGCTCGAATGGCGGGCCGGAAGGCGGGGAAGGGAACGGAGGGCGAGGCGATCGTCGAGCGCTTGGCGGCGGAGAAGGTCCGCTGGGTCGAGCTGTTCTACACCGACGTCTTCGGGGGGTACAATCAGGTCGACATCCCTCGGGAGGCGCTCGAGGCCGAGATGTTCGCCTCGGGGGTGCCCAAGCTCGACGGCTCCTCCGTCCGCGGCTTCCGCGAGATCTTCGAGTCGGACATGCTCCTCGTCCCGGACCCGTCGACGATCGCCACGATCCCGTGGAACCCCGAGGCCGGCGGCACGGTGCGGTTCATCTGCGACGTCCGGCTCGGCGCCTCCAAGGAGTCCTACGAGCACGACCCGCGGGGGGTCGCCCGCAAGACCGAGCACGTCCTCGCCCAGGCCGGCTACGACGTTTCCTACTGGGGGCCCGAGGTCGAGTTCTTCGTCTTCGACGGGGTCGAGCTCCTGCCGTCCTACCAGGGGGTCCGTGACGCCTGGGCCGGGGCCGGTTACCTGATCCACCAGGGGGAGTCCCCCTGGCAGCCCGGCGCCTCCCAATCGACGATCCGCTTCAAGGAAGGGTACCATCGGACGCCTCCCGTCGACTCGCTCGTCGGGCTCCGGGCGGAGATGTGCAACATCCTCGCCGAGGACTTCCACCTCGTGCTCGACGCGCACCACCACGAGGTCGCGACAGCGAGCCAGTCGGAGATCAACCTCCGGTTCGACGAGCTCGTCCCGATGGGCGACCACATCCAGGACCTTCGCTACGTCATCAAGAACGTCGCTCGCCGCCACGGCAAGCTCGCGTGCCTGATGCCGAAACCGGTCTACGGCGACAACGGGATCGGGATGCACACGAACCAGTCGCTCTGGTCGAAGGGGAAGAACACCTTCTACGACCCGGACGACCCGTACGCCGAGGTCAGCCAGACGTGCCGGTACTACATCGGCGGCCTGCTCGAGCACGCGCGCGCCCTCTGCGCGATCACGAACCCGATCACCAACTCCTACCACCGCCTCGTCCCGGGCTACGAGGCGCCGGTGTTCATCGCGTGGAGCAAGGCGAACCGGTCGGCGAACGTCCGGATCCCGTTCTACCACAAGGGACGCCCCGCGGCGAAGCGGATCGAGTACCGCACGCCGGACTCGGCGGCGAACATCTACCTGACCGAGGCGGCGCTCGCGCTCGCGGGGTTGGACGGCATCCGGCGGAAGATCGAGCCGCCCGCCCCGGTCGACGAGAACATCTACAAGCTGACCCCGGCCCGGCGCAAGGAGCTCGAGGTCCGGGAGCTTCCCGGCTCGCTCGCCGAGGCGCTCGACTGCCTGCAGTCGGACCGGGCGTTCCTCAAGCCCGCGTTCGCCGACAGCCTCCTCGACACCTACGTCGAGATGAAGCGGGAGGAGCAGCTCGAGCTGAACCTGCGGCCGCACCCGTACGAGTTCTATCGGTACCTCGACGTCTAGGCCGTGGGGCGGCCGCCGGCCGACCCCTCGGCCCAGGACCCTGGAGGGAGCGGATGACCGATACGACGCTGTTCGTCGGGGGCCGGGTCTACACCGAGGGACGGTACGCCGAGGCGCTGCTCGTCGAGGACGGTCGGGTCGCCGCGGTCGGGTCCGGGGAGGAGGTCCGCCGTTCCGCGGCCATCGGGGCGGAGCGGGTCGACCTCGCCGGGGGCCTCGTGATCCCGGGGCTGGCCGACGCCCACCTCCACATCGGCGACCTCACCCGGGCCGAGCGGATGTTCGACGCGTCCACGTCCGCCTCGATCCCTGCGCTCGCGCGGCGTCTCTCGGCGTGGGCCGAGGCGCACCCGGGGACAGCGATCGTCGGCGGCGGCCTCGACCCCGGACGCCTTGCGGAGCGGCGGTGGCCCACGACGGAAGAGCTCGACGCCGCCGTCCGCGACCGCCCTGTCGTCCTCTACCACCCGAGCGGCCATGCCGCCCTCGTCAACAGCGCGGCCCTGGAGCGAGGGGTCGGCCCCCCGCCGTCCCGCGCGGTCGCGGGCGTCCCGCGAGGGGTCCTGGTCGAGGAGCAGCTCGAGGAGCTCGGGGCGTGGGTGGAGGAGGCGGTCCCTTTGACCGCTGAAGCGGTCGAGGCGACCGCGCACCGGCTCGTCCGCCTCGGCATCACCGCCGTGGGGACGATGAGCACCGGGGGGGACGAGCTCGCGCTCCTTCAACGGCTCGACGAGGCCGGTCGCCTGCCGCTCCAGGTCCGTGCCTATCCGGTGCTCGCCGACGGCATCCCCGACGTCCGCTCAAGCGGGACGAACGGAGGCGGCCACTGCACGGTCGTCGGGGTGAAGGCGTTCCTGGACGGGGCGTTCGGGCCGCGGACCGCGTCGCTCGAGGAGCCGTACGCGGACGACCCCTCGACCCGAGGGGTCGACCGTGGGGACGACGCCGTTCTCGAGGTCGCCCTCGAGGAGGCCCGCGTGGCCGGTCTCGCGCCCGCGCTCCATGCGATCGGCGATCGGGCCGTCGCGCGCGCCGTCCGCCTGCTCTCCAAGATCCGGCCCGGGAACCCGCCGGCACGGATCGAGCATGCGAGCCTCGTACCCCCGGCGTTGTTCGAGCCGCTCCACCGGCTCGGGGCGAGCCTCGTGGTGCAGCCCGGGTTCCTCCTGAGCGACATCTGGCTCCAGGAGAGGCTCGGGGTCCCGCGGGCGCGGTGGGCCTACCCGTTCCGCTCGCTGGGCGACCGGTCGATCCCCCTGGCCGGCTCGAGCGACGCCCCGTACGACCGGCTGGACCCTTGGGAGGCGATGAGGGCCGCGGTGCGCCGGCGCGACGACCTCGGTCGGTCGGCGAACCCTTCCCCGGACGAGGCGGTCAGCGAGACGGAGGCGTTCTCGCTCTTCACCCAGGGTGCTTCCCAGGCGATGGGGGACCGGGAGCGCGGTCGGCTCGCCGTCGGGTCTCCCGCAGACCTCGTGGTCCTGGGGGTCCCCCGTCTCAGCGACGCGATACGGTCGGGGGCCGAGGCGGTTCGAGGGACGTGGGTGGCCGGCCGGCCCATCCGGTCGGGCGGGTCGCCCGGGGAATCCGTATAAGTCGCGCATCGCCTGACGCCGGCGTGCCCGACCCGTCCGAGGTCCCGACCCGCCGCGAGCTGTCGTCGTCGATGCGGGTCGACCTCCTCGTCTCGGACTGGAAGGCCGCCTTGCTGCCCGAGGCGCCGCAGGAGGAACGCGAGCGCCAGCTGTACGGTCAGGCCTGGGACGCCTACCAGGAAGGGGACCACGGCTTCGGCCTCTGGTGCTGGCACGAGTGCGACCGGCTCACCAACAACCTGAGCGGCAATGTCCGGGAGGTGACCCGGATCCTCGGACCCGGCCGTTACTTCGGGTTCTCCCATCGCAAGGTCCTGGCCCTGGAGGTCCCGATCGACCGGATCTACCGGCCGCGGAAGGGCGACATGAGCACCCCCCGGCCCGACGCCTTCGTCCTGCCGCACTACCAGGTGCTGTGCGTCTATCTCGCACAGGCCGCCAACGGGGACCCCAAGGCGCGAGCGTTGCTGGAGATCGCGCTCGGGGAGCTCGAGGACCGTCGCCGCGCCGACCCGTTCCTCCGGCACTTCGAGACGTTCCGGGACCTCTGGCAGCGGACGAGCGCGGGGGCGGCGGCCGCTCCTGCAAAGGTGGTAGAGGCCCCGCCGCTGAAGACCCCTCGGTCCCCCACGAGCCGGCCCCGGTCGTAACGGCCCCTCTCCTGTGTCACGGGCTCCCGGGCCAGTCCCCGGTACGTTCGCGCGGCTTCGTCGCGGGCGGCCGTCGGGGAGTTCATATTCGATACGTTCCTGACGGCCGTGGAGGGGTCTCGTGGTTCGCGGACGAGCAGACCAGGGACGGAGATCGGCGGCCGACGACCGGTTCCGCCGGTTCCTTTCGGCCGACTGGCGTCTCTGGATGGAGCAGGCCCCGGAGGTCGCCACCACCGTCGGCTTTCCCGGCGTGAACGACCGCTGGACCGACGATTCCCCCTCGGGGGTCGCGGCCCGGGACCGTCACCTCAGCAACAGCGTTCGACAGCTCCAGCGGATCGCCCCGGGTTCGCTCAGCCCCCGCGAACGGCTCAACCACCGCCTGTACCAGGGCCTCCTCCGTCTCGCGGTCGCCGGCCGAAAGTTCGGTGACGAGCCGCTGCCGTTCCACTTCGGCTTCCCTCGGAACCTGTGGATGCCGATCAACCAGATGGACGGGCTCCATATCACCGCCGGGCTGATCGTTCCGCTCCAGCCACGACGTTCCCGGACGGACGTGGAGGCGATCGTCGCCCGGCTGCGGGCGCTCCCGACCGCGGTCGAGCAGAACATCCAGCTCCTGGAGCGGGGCCGGGCCGAACGGTACCTGCCGTCCCGCGTTGCCATCCGCGGGGTCCCGGAGCAGGTTCGATCGCTCGTTCCCGAGGAGATCGCCGCGAGCCCGTTCGGGCAACCGTTCGAGGACCTTCCGGCGTCCGTGCCGGAGGCCGACCGCGCGAACCTCGTCGACGCCGCCCGGGAAGCCTACGTGCGCGAGGTCCGGCCGGCGTTCCTGAAGCTGCACCGCTACCTGGTCGAGACGTACCTCCCCGCAGCGCGCGACTCCGTCTCCGCGTCCGAGCTCCCCGCCGGCCGCGAAGGCTACGCGCATCACGTCCGGTGGACGACCACCACCGACCTTGCACCGGAGGCGATCCACGAGATCGGCCTCGCGGAGGTCCGGCGGGCGCGGGCCGAGATCGACGCGGTGGCCCGCTCCGCGGGCTTCGAGGGACGCGTCGCCGAGTTCCACCGGTTCCTCCGGACCGACCCGCAGTTCCGGTCCGGCTCTGCGGACGAGCTCCTGGAGCGCTACCGAGCCCTCGCGAAGCGGATCGACCCCGAGCTCGCGCGCGTCTTCGGAAAGCTCCCCCGGATGCCCTACGGGGTGATGCCGGTCCCCGAGTTCCAGGCCCCGAGCTCCCCGGCGGCCTACTACATGTCCGGGGCCCCCGCCGACGGCCGTCCCGGGATCTTCTACGCCAACACCTACGACCTCCCGTCCCGCCTCACCTGGCGGATGGAGTCGCTCACGTTGCACGAGGCGGTGCCGGGCCATCACCTCCAGATCGCCCTCGCGACGGAGCTCGAGGACGTCCCCGACTTCCGGAGGTTCAGCTTCGAGACCGCGTTCGCCGAGGGCTGGGGCCTCTACGCCGAGAGCCTGGGCGGGGAGCTCGGCCTCTATCGGGACCCGTACTCGAGGTTCGGCGCCCTCGACCACGACGTCTGGAGGTCGACCCGGCTCGTCGTCGACACCGGCATGCACGCCCTCGGCTGGAGCCGGGAACGGGCGATCGAGTTCTTCCGGGAGAACACCGGGATGACCGACCTCGACATCGAGGTCGAGGTCGACCGCTACATCGTCATGCCCGGTCAAGCGCTCGCCTACAAGCTCGGCCAGTTGAAGATCCGCGAGCTGCGGGGCGTCGCGGAGGCGGCGCTCGGCGAGCGGTTCGACGAGCGGGCGTTCCACGACGTCGTCCTTGAGGAAGGGGGCCTTCCTCTCGGCGAGCTCGACGCGCGGGTTCGGGCCTGGGTCGTCCGCCAGAGGCCCGCGGCCCGGCCGAACCGCCGACGCCCGGCGCCGGCGCGCGGCAAGCCCCGCCCGCGGGTCCGGTCCCGTCGGCGTCCCCGCTGATCCGACACGGTGACGGAGTCGACCCGGATGAAGGTCGTCGTCCTCGGCGGCGGCGGGCTGACCGGGCGCGGGGCGGTCCGCCAGCTCGCCGCGGGCGCGGTGTTCGACGAGATCGTCGTCGCCGATGTCGACCGGGGCCTCGCGACCGCCGCGGCGGGGGCTGCCGGCGCGCATGCCCAGCCGGCGCCCCTGGACGTCCGCGACCGAGCGTCGACCGAGGAGCTCCTTCGCGGGGCGGCAGTGGCGGTCAACGCGACGCCGTACGAGTTCAACCTCGAGGTGATGGCAGCCGCCCTCGCCACCAGGGTGCCGTACCTGGACTTCGGCGGGCTGTTCCACACGACCCGCCGGCAGCTCGCCCTCGACCGGGCGTTCCGGGAGGCCGGAGCGCTCGCCATCCCCGGGCTCGGCCAGGTCCCGGGGATCTCGAACGTCCTCGCGATGGCGGCGGCCGAGCGCCTGGAGACCGTCGGCTCGATCGTCCTGCGCGACGGGTGGAGGGACCTCCGGGTAGGGGATCCTCGGCCGTCGTTCACCTGGTCGCCGACGACGTTCCTGGACGAGATGGTCCGGCCGGCGATGGTCTTCGAGGAGGGGGAGTACCGCGAGCGACCCCCGCTGAGCGACCCCGAAGAGTACGACTTCGCTCCCCCCGTCGGCCGAACGACGGTCTACCGCACGCTGCACTCCGAGCCGGCGACGCTACCGGAGAGCCTGAAGGAGAAGGGCCTTCGGCACTGCGAGTGGAAGGAGGGGGGCCCCGGTATCGAGCTCCTCCGGGACCTAGGTCAATTGGGGCTCGGCTCCGACCGGCCGGTAGATGTCCGTGGGGTCCCGGTCGTTCCGCGAGAGTTCACCGTCGCTCTCCTGCGCCGGGAGAACCTTCTGGGCCCCCCGGAGGGAGCGGTGGTGGACGACTGGGAGGTGCTCGACATCGAGCTCCGGGGCGCGACAGGCGGCCGCCCCGCGGTCGTGCATGCCGTTGCGAGGTTCCCGCCCTGGCCCGCCTGGCATCTCGCCGCGACCGGCTACGCGGTCGGGACCGCAGGGGCGGTCGGCGCGGAGATGATCGCTCGAGGCGAGATCCAGGGGGTGGGGGTGTTCCCACCGGAGCGGTGCGTGCCGGCCGACGCGTTCCGTCGGGAGCTCTCCCGACGCGGGATCGAGACCGCGGTCGTCCCTCCCGAGGCGCCCTTACCGCCGCGGTAGCCGACCCGACCGCGAGGGACCCCCGGGTCCCAAGACGGGAGTGCCGCCGGCAGACGAGGCGCCCCCCTGCCCCAGGGTCGGGCCTCCGCGTTCCACCGTAGTTTACGTCAAGAAAGGGGGTTCCGGCCCCCGCTCATCTATATATACGCACCCTGGGGTGAATGGGGCGCCGGAGATGCGTTCCTCATGGCGGATTCGGAACTCGCCCCGTCCACCCCGCCGGAGGTCACCACCGGCACGCGCCCGGCGCCCCGCCTGACCGCCGAAGGGACGGCTGAGCCCCCCCGGCCTCCCCCCGCCTCGCCCCCGGCCCCCGAGGCAGCTCCCCCGGTCAACAAGGAGGCGGGCGTCGAAGGCCCGCCGGGAGAACCGGAGCCGGCCCCGCTTCCGATCCCGATCGCCCGTCTCGTGCCGAAGCTGAGGAAGAGCGCGAAGCTGTTCGCGGAAGGGAAGGAACGGATCCCGAACTCCTCCAGCTCGGTGATCCGGGTCGCGTCCTACGACCCGGTCCCCCCGTTCATCTCCCGAGGGAAGGGTGTCCGGATCTGGGACGAGGACGACAACGAGTACCTCGACTTCAACCTCGCCTACGGGGTCCTGATCAACGGCCACGCCCCGAGCGAGCAGGTCAAGGCGATCCAGGAGACGATCGCCTTCGGCCTCCACTTCGCGAGCCCTACGGCGCTTGAGGTCGAGGTCGCCAAGCTGTTCCAGAAGCTCGTCCCGAACGCCCAGCGGGTCGCGTTCTGCTCGAACGGCTCGGACGCGACGATGAACGCGATACGGATCGCTCGGGCGGTCACGGGGAAGGACGCGATCCTGAAGTTCGAGGGCCACTACCACGGCCAGCACGACCTCGCCCTGATCAGCGCCGAGGCGCCGCCGGTCGTCTCCGGGCTGGACGAGTACCCGAGACCCCTTCCGAACTCCGCCGGGATCCCGCCCGGGGTCACGGACTACGTCCTGGTCGCCCCGTTCAACTCGGTCGCTGCGTTCGAGCGGATGGTCCGGCGCTATCGGGACCGGCTCGCGGCGGTGATCCTCGAGCCGGTGATGGCGAACGCCGGGGTGATCCCGCCCGCTCCGGAGTTCCTGAACAAGCTGGTCGAGATCGCGCACCAGAACGACATGCTCGTCATCTTCGACGAGGTGTTCACCGGGTTCCGGGTCGCCCCGGGCGGAGCCCAGCAGCTCTACGGCGTCGAGCCGGACCTCTCCTGCTGGGCAAAGGCGCTCGGCGGAGGGGTTCCGATCTCCGCGGTCTCCGGGAAGGCCGAGTACATGGACATGATCGCCCCCGGGCGGATCAGCTTCGGCGGGACGTACTTCGCGAACAACCTCTCGCTCGCCGGCACCCTCGCCAACCTCAAGATGCTCCACCGGGGGGGAAGCGAGCTGTACGCCCGGCTCGGCCACCTCACCGAACGGCTCGAGAAGGGGCTGGAGGAGGCCGCTCGGGACGCGAAGGTCAACGTCCTCGTCCAGTCCGTCTGCGGGATGCTCCAGTTCTTCTTCACGCGGCGCAAGAAGATCGTCAACTACCGCGAGGCGCTCCAGATCGACTGGAACCTCTTCCTGAGGCACCACCAGCTCCTGCTCGACCGCGGGATCTACATCCACCCCGACAACTACGAGCGGATCACGCTCTCGACCGCGCATACGGAGAAGGACGTCGACCGGTTCGTGGCGACCGCCCACGAGACGTTCCGGGAGCTGAAGACCCTCCCCCGGGACTACCTGCCGTAGGGGTTCCCCAAGGACCGGACAACCCCCGTGGGGACGAACCGGGCACGGTGGCCGCTCACTCCGGACCGGGGTCGGGGCTGAGAAGGAACACCGGGGCGCGAACGACGGCCCCATCGGCCCTATCGACCGCCGACCGTGGAGGAGATAACTCGCGCGTCCTCACGTCGCGGATGGCCGAGGCGCGCCGCGTCTCTCGGGCCCGTAGGCGACCGAGGCCGGGCCCACCGGATGCGCTATCGCGAGCCGCCAGCCCAACCGGGGCCGACATCCCTCCCAAGGAGTTCCGCAGGCTCGGCTACCAAGCGGTCGACCTTCTCGCAGAGTACTACGCGTCCCTGCCCCAGAGGCGGATCGCGCCCCGCGCGACCCAGGAGGAGATCGAGCGGGTCTTCGATGAGCCGCTCCCCCGGCGCGGGAAGGACCCACGGGAGGTCGTGGACCGCTGGTCGACGCAGGTCGTCCCGTACTCGGCCCATCTAGGGTCCCCCCGGTTCTTCGGCTACGTCCACGGCTCCGGGCTCCCCATCGGGGCCCTCGCCGATGCGCTCGCCTCCGGCCAGGCTCCGAACGTCGCCGACCGGCGCGCCTCGCCCGCAGAGTCCGAGATCGAGCGCCGCGTGGTCCGCTGGATCGCGGAGATGATCGGGTATCCCATGACCTGCGGGGGGACGCTCACGAGCGGGGGGATGGCCGCGAACCACGCGGCCCTCCAGGTGGCGTTGCGCAGCCGCAGCCCGTACGACATGACCGCGGACGGGCTCCAGGCGCGCGAGCGTCGCGGACGGTTCGTCCTGTACATGTCCGCCGACGAAGGTCACATCACGATCCGGAGGGCGGCGGAGCTGCTCAATCTCGGCCGCCGCGCGGTCCGCGGGGTCGCCTGCCGGGACGACCTCACGCTCGACCCGGCCGCCCTGCGCCGTCAGATCCGGGAGGACGAACGACGCGGGGACCGCCCGTTCTGCGTCGTCGGCCAGGCCGGCTCGATCAACGTCGGCGCGATCGACCCCCTCGCCGAGATCGCGGACGTCTGCCGCGACCACGACCTCTGGTTCCACGTCGATGGTGCCGCAGGGGCGTTCGGGGCGCTCCTACCGGAACTACGCCCGTACTACGACGGCATGGAACGCGCCGACTCGGTCACGGTCGACCCCCACAAGTGGCTCTACCTCCCGAAGGAGTGCGGGGGGCTCCTCGTCCGCGACGCGCGGCAGCTCCTGAGCACGTTCCGGGCCGAGGCATCGTACCTGGAGCCTCAGAGCGCGGACGACCCGGAGGCGACCGGCTTTCGCGCCCTGGGGATGCAGAGCTCCCGGGGGTTCCGCGCGTTGAAGGTCTGGATGGCGCTCCAACAGCTCGGCACCGACGGTTACGCGCGCCTCTTCCGGCAGAACCTCGAGTGCGTCGCGCACCTCGACCGGAAGGTCCGGGGCGACCCGGATTTCGAGGCGCTGCACGAACCACGGATCTACATCTACTCGTTCCGGTACCGGCCTCAACGTTTCCGTACAGCACCGGACGCCCAGGTCCCGGCGTACCTCGACTCGTTGAACCGGCGGGTCGCCGACCTCGCGAACCGGACCGGTGAGGTGTTCCTCACGACCACTCGAGTGAGGGGCGTGCTCGCGCTGCGGGTCTCCGTCTGCAACCACCGGACCCGGGTCGAGGACATCGACCGGCTCTTCGCGCTGTTGCGCCGGCTCGGGCGGCGGGCGGACGCCGAGGCCGCCCGCACCCGCGCGACGCGCACTTCCCCCTAGGGCGCCGCTTTACGGCCGGGGCCCCTCCCGGCGCCGAGGCGGCAGATGGACCACGCGATGGTGATCGACGGCGAGTGGGTCCCCGCCGCGTCGGAGGCGACGCTGCCGGTGGTGAGCCCGTTCGACGGCGCGTCCCTCGGGACGGTCCCGAACGCAGGGCGCGAGGACGTCCGCCGGGCGATCGACGCGGCGCGCGCGGCGTTCGACCGGGGGCCGTGGCCCCGGCTTCCGCCCCGGGCCCGGAGCGAGGTCCTGCTGAAGACCGCGCAGCTGCTGCAGCAGCGGCTCGACGAGCTCGCCGCGCTCGAGAGCCGGAACCAAGGCAAGACGATCAAGCAGGCGGCCGACGCCGACCTGCCGTTCTGCGTCGACAACCTCTCGTTCTACGCCGGCGCCGCCCGGACCCTGGCGGGCCGCAACGCCGGGGAGTACCTCGGCGACGGCACGACGATCTTCCGTCGGGAGCCGGTCGGGGTCGTGGGGTCGATCACGCCGTGGAACTACCCGATCATGATGGCCGTCTGGAAGGTCGCTCCCGCTCTCGCGGTGGGGAACACGGTCGTCCTCAAGCCCGCGAGCTGGACCCCCCTCACCACCCTCCAGCTCGCCCGCGCCTTCCAGGACGCCGGCCTTCCGAACGGCGTCCTGAACGTGGTCACCGGACCCGGGGCGGAGGTCGGGGACGAGCTCTGCCGCCACCCGAAGGTCGACCTCGTCTCCCTCACGGGCGACACGGCGACCGGCCGGGCGGTGATGCGGGCGGCGAGCGGCACGGTGAAGCGCCTCCAGCTCGAGCTCGGCGGCAAGGCCCCGTTCGTCGTCTTCGAGGACGCCGACCTCGCCGCCGCGGTCGAGGGGGCCATCGTCGCCGGGTTCGTCAACGGGGGCCAGGACTGCACCGCCGCGACGCGCCTGATCGTCCACGAGAGCGTCCGGGAGAGGTTCGTGGCGCAGCTGCTGGAGCGGGTCCGGGCGATCCGCCTCGGCGACCCGCTCGTCCGCTCGACCGACCTCGGCCCGCTCGTCAGCCCGGTCCAGCAGAAGAGCGTCCTCTCGTTCATCGAGAAGGGGGAGGCCGAGGGGGCGACGCTCCTGGTCGGGGGAAAGGAGCCCCCGAAGGAGTTCCCCCAAGGGGCGTTCGTCTTCCCGACGGTCTTCGACGCCGTGACCCCGGGGATGGCGATCGCCCAGCGAGAGATCTTTGGGCCCGTGCTCGACGTCCTCGAGTTCTCGACGTTCGACCAGGCGATCGAGACCGCGAACGGCGTCGACTATGGGCTCGCCGGCAGCGTCTGGACGAACGACCTACGCACGGCGATGCGGGCGGCGAACGCCCTGCGGTTCGGGGACGTCTGGGTGAACGACCACCTCCCGCTCGGCTCGGAGACCCCCCACGGAGGGATCAAGCAGTCCGGCTTCGGCAAGGACCTGGGGGCCGACTCGCTCGAAGACTACACCGTGGTAAAGAACGTCTACATCGACCTCACCCGCCAGGCGCGCAAGAGCTGGCACTACACCGTCTACGGGGACCCGCCCTGAGCCCGGAGACGATGTGATCGACGGCCTCCCGTCCGACGGCAAGGGCGCGCTCTGGATCGGCGGGGCCTGGGTCGAGCCGGACGGAGCTCGCTACACGGCGGTCCTCGACCCCTCGACCGGCCAGCGCCTCGCCGACGCCCCGGTCGCATCGCTCGACCAGGCCCGCGCGGCGATCGAGGCGGCCGCGTCGGTCGAGGACGCCTGGGCGGCCGTTCCGGGCCACCAGCGGGCCCGGATCCTCCGGACCGCCAGCGCCCGTCTCGAGACCGACCGCGAGACGCTCGCCCGTCTCATCGCCCGTGAGGTCGGCAAGCCGATCGTGGACGCCCGCCTCGAGGTCGACCGGGCGGTCGAGGTCTTCGCGCTCGCCGCCGAGGAGGTCCGCCACCTGGGCGGGGAGAGCTATCCCGCCGACGCCTACGAGCGACCCCCGGGGAACGCGCGTCGCTTCCTGTTCACGACCCGGGAGCCGATCGGGGTCACCGTGGCGATCGGCCCGTTCAACTTCCCGCTCAACCTCCTCGCCCACAAGGTCGCCCCGGCGCTCGCGGCCGGCAACCCGGTCGTCGCCAAGCCCCCGAGCGCGGCCCCGTTCACGGCGCTCCGCCTCGCCGAGCACCTCGCGGCCGCCGGACTTCCCCCGGGGGTCCTCAACGTCGTCGTCGGACCCGGTGGGACCGTCGGCGATGCCCTGGTCGAGCATCCGCGCACCCGTCTCGTGACGTTCACCGGCTCGACCCAGGTCGGCAAGGTGATCGCCGGAAAGGCCGGCAGCCAGGCGAAGCGGGTGATCCTCGAGATGGGCGGGCTCGACCCGTTCGTCGTCCTGGCCGACGCTCCCCTCGGCCCGACCGTCGAGGCGGCGGTGCGGGGCGTCTTCACCTACGCGGGCCAGGTCTGCACGGCGTCGAAGCGGTTCGTGGTCGACGAGCGGATCGCCGACGAGTTCTCCCACCGGCTCGCCGACCGGGCTGACCATCTCCGGGTCGGCCCCGCGCTCGACGAGGCGACCCAGGTCGGACCGGTGATCGACCGCGGAGCCCTCGAGCGCCTCGACCGGCTCGTCGACGACGCGAAGGCCCGCTCGGCCAAGGTCCTCGCCGGGGGCACCCGCAGGCCGATCGGGGAGGGAACGTTCTACGCGCCCACCGTCCTCGACCACGTCCCGGAGGAGGCGCGTGTCGTCCGCGAGGAGCCGTTCGGGCCGGTCGCTCCGGTCCTCCGGTTCTCCGGGGTGGAGGAGGCGGTCCGCATCGCCAACGCGACCGAGTACGGCCTCCAGGCCGCGGTCTACACCCGGGACATCCCCCACGGCTTCGCGCTGGCCCGGCGGATCCGAGCCGGGGGCGTGCACCTGAACGACCCGACGACCCTTCGCTGGGACGCGCTCCCCTTCGGGGGTGTTCGGTCGAGCGGCCTAGGACGGGAGGGACTCCGGTACGCGATGCAGGAGATGACCGAGCTCAAACTGATCTCGGTGAACTACGCTGCGCAGTAGGGCGCCCTGCCGGCCCAGGACGGGGAGGCATCGCCGTCGCAGCCGAGCAGCGGCTGACCGGGTGGCTACCCGTGACAGCCGAACGGGTTCGGGACGGTACGAGGGCGCCTCTCAGCTCCGGGAAAGACGATAAGCCGTCCGCAATGTCGGCACCGCGGGACGGTGGACCTTGTACGCGGTACGCGCGACACCGGCGGGACCCGCGCCGAGCCGAGACGGAGCGGCCCCCTCCCCTGGGGAGCCGGTGGTGGTGGGGCGGGACGTCTGGAAGGTCTACGGGGACGGCGAGACGGCCGTCACGGCCCTTCGCGGAATCACCGTCGAGATCCGTCGTGGTGAGATGCTCGCCGTGATGGGCCCGTCCGGCTGCGGGAAGACGACGTTCCTCAACTGTTTCAGCGGCCTTGACGAGGTGACGCGCGGCACCGTCACCCTCGAGGGGACGGACATCCACGCGATGTCCGACGCGAAGAGGAGCGAGTACCGCGCCCGGCGGACGGGGTTCGTCTTCCAGTCGTACAACCTGCTGCCGATCCTCACGGCCGAGGAGAACGTGGAGATGCCCCTCCTCGTCGCCGGCAAGGGCGCGAAGGAGTCCCGCGCCGCGGCGCGGGAGATGCTGACCCAGATGGGTCTCGGCGACCGGCTAGGACACCGACCCTCGGAGCTCTCCGGCGGCCAGCAACAACGGGTCTCCCTCGCGCGGGCCCTCGTGGCGCACCCGGCGATCGTCTGGGCCGACGAGCCGACCGGGAACCTCGACGCGGAAGGCTCGAAGGAGGTCACCGACCTCCTGCGGACGCTGAACCGGAGGTTCCGGCAGACGATGGTGGTGGTCACCCACGACGCGGACGTCGCGCGGGCGTGCGACCGGACGCTGCGCATGCGGGACGGGCAGTTCGTCGCCTGAGGCGGAGCGGCTGTGGCGAACCCCCTCCTCGCTGGCGCCGTCCTCCTGCTCGCGGTGATCGGGGTCGTGACCGGGGTCCTCGCCCTGCGCCACCGTTTGGCGTTCCGCATCGCCCTGCGGAACGTACGCCGGGGGCGCACTCGGACCGCGCTGCTGATCGCGGGCCTGCTCGTCGGGACGACGATCGTCTCCGGGAGCCTCGTCGTCGGCGACACGGTCCAGCAGCTGATCTACCACTACAGCTACCTTGGCGCCGGGTACGACGACGAGTCGATCTCGACCCCGGGGAGCTCGTACTTCCCCTACGCCGTCTTCACCCAGGTGAGCTCGACGCTCTCCAGCGACCGGTCGATCGCCGAGGTCACCCCGGAGATCGTCGCCGGAGCGGCGGCGTACGATCGCTCGTCGAGGACCCCGGAGACCGACCTGAACCTCATCGGCGTGAACGCCAACCAGAGCGCCGACCTGGGCGCGTTCGTCGCCGACAACGGCTCGACGATCTCGGGCCCCCTACCGGGGCACGTCCTGCTGGACGATCAGGCGGCCGCGGCGCTCAACGCGAGCACGGGCGACACCCTGGTCGTCTTCGGCGTCAGTTCGGCGGCCCTGCTCGTGCAAGGGATCGTCCAGGAGAACGTCCGGGGGGCGTTCATCACGGCAGGGCTGACGCCCGGCAACCTGTTCGTCAACCTCTCGACCGCGCAGTTGATCGAGGACGCGTCGGGGCTGATCAACTACATCGTGATCACCAACACCGGCTCCCAGGCCGCCGGAGCGTCGTCGTCCTCCTCGGTCGCCGCCGGACTGAACTCGACCCTGGCGAGCGTCCTGGTGGCGAACCACCTCTCGGTGCAGACCCCCCTCGAGAGCTCGTTGACGTCGGCCCAGAGCAGTGGTCAGGACATCGAGACGCTGTTCCTCGCCCTCGGGCTGTTCTCGATCCTCGCCGGCGCGATGCTGATCGTCGGGATCTTCGTCATGCTCGCCGAGGAGCGCAAGGGCGAGATGGGGATGCTCCGGGCGATCGGCCTGCGACGCCAGGAGCTCGTCTACGCCTACTTCTTCGAAGGGGTAGCCTACGCCGCCGCGAGCGCCCTCGCGGGGACCGCGCTCGGGGTCGGGGTCGGGTACTTCTTGATCCGGCTCGCCGGTCCGATCCTGCAGGCCGACGGGATCCCTGCGGCCGCCCTCCTCCAGTCGTTCACGGTCTCGACCTCGAGCCTGGTCATCGCCTACCTCGCGGGGTTCCTGCTGACCCTCGTGACGGTCGTCGTCGCCAGCCGACGCGCGAGCGGGCTCAACATCGTTCGTGCGATCCGGGACATCCCTGAGCCGAGGCCCCCCGTCCGCACCTACACGTTCCTCGCCGTCCTGGGCATCGCCCTGATCGGGCTCGGGGCGGCCACGTACCTCACGACTTACCAGGGGACGACCAACCTCTCCTACCCCCTCCTCGGGGGGGCGATGGTGATCCTCGGGACGGGGCTGGTCGCCGCTCGGTTCGTCAAGAACCGGTTCGCGTTCACCGCGGTCGGGGTCGGCCTCGACCTCTGGACCGGCGTGGAGCGGCTCCACACCGCGCTGTTCGGCACGGCGCACTCGTCGAGCATCTTCAACCTGTTCACCGAGGGGATCCTGCTCGTCGGCGGGATGCTCCTGGTCGTCCT
>Ga0187772_10000407_pt1 | contig 19302 bp, 15 predicted proteins | sample 0116_SJ02_MP15_2_FD_133137 | JGI IMG/M metagenome (GOLD analysis project Ga0187772, IMG submission 133137) | Tropical peat soil microbial communities from peatlands in Department of Meta, Colombia - 0116_SJ02_MP15_20_MG | ecosystem: Environmental > Terrestrial > Soil > Wetlands > Peat | place... | reverse complement strand
ATCGCCACGCCATCTCCGCATACGCCAAAAAGAAAGTTCTCTGTGGGATCGATGGTAGTGACGGAAGTATTAGGAGCCATGGTCAGGACGCCGGTGGTGCTGTTGCGCAACAGCGTAACGAACCCGGGGCATTGCTGCTGCTGTTGTTCGTGGTGACAAAGAGGAAGGGCTGCGTGGTTTGCGCGCGACCCGGCCGGAGCGACTACCAAGAGCAGCCAGCAAATGTTTAGAGAGAGAGGAAATAACGCGGGCAGGGAAACACAAGAAGAACGCAACCTCATGAAAAAGAGAGGGAAAGCGGGGACGAAGATAAAGCTAATTAAGTAGGAAAACTGTCCCATTTTGAAACAGTGCAACTGAGAAATAGAGGAAGAAACGGATGTTAATGTCTGTTAATGTTAAGCGCACGGACCATTCGGTAACTTTGAAAGCTTATGTCACCATTCAAACTTGATTTGGAAAAAGTGCCGTCCAGCAACAAAGATCTGACCATCTACAAAGCCACCGGAAAACTCAGTCTGGAAACCGTCAACGAATTCATTCAGAAGCTGCGCGCCGAAACGGCGATGAATGTGGTGCTCGATATGAGCGGCGTCAACTTCATGGACTCCGCGGGTGTCGGAGCCCTGGTGTCTCTGTTTGTGAGCCGGCGGAATCAGCAGAAGAAATTTGCGCTGGCAGCTCTTTCGGCGCAGAGCACAGCCGTCGTGACTGTGGCGGGGCTACAGAATCTCCTACCGGTCTACAAGAGCACGGATGAAGCGGTGCCGAAGAAAGCCTGATAGCGCTTTGAAAGAGGGATTCAGCACAAAGAAAATATGCGACGGCTGAGGTGTCTTCGCCTCGAAGGTATTCGTTCACTTTGAAGGGGCATGAGTTGTCGCCAAGGCTCAGCTGGGCGACCAGCTTGGGTGGCTGGTGAAAAGGCCGTCGACGAAACCGATATGGTAGGAGATATAGAGGCCAAAGCAGAGGCTGAGCAGGCCTGAGCCTACGATCAGGCTACGATTCAACCAGCCAAACCGCGTTCCTGCAAAAGAAAAGGGCAAGGCCAAAGCGGCCGTGATGAGCATCATGCCGGCGATGGTGCCAACCCCAAATATCAGAAGATAAAAGACGCCCCAGCGCGGGTCGCGAATTGTGCTCAGCACCAGGAGCGCGACCGCGGCGGAGCCCGCCAAACCGTGAACAATGCCGATAAAGAGGGGGCGCAGCGAGTGGAACCATCCCAGATGAGCGACTGGATTGCCAGTCCACTTTGGCGCGGGAAGGGAATCGCCATGATGCTCCCTGGCAGGCGCGTGGGAGTGCCAGTGGTAGTGCACGTAAGCATTGTGCTCGTGAAGGTGGGCGTGCTCGCCGGAGATGCGTGGATGGGCGGGAGAGAACTTTTCGCTGAGCCACTGCGTGACCCCAGACAGATTCAGAATGCCGAGGAGAATTAGCATCAGCCCGACGGCAAATTCCATGGTCAGGCCAACGCGGGGGGGGATCACGATATTAAACAGAATGATGGCCGCGCCAACCAGGACGATGGTGATAGTGTGGCCCAAGCCCCAGAGGGCGCCGATCAGTCCAGCCTTGATGACCGAGCGCTCGCGGCTGACGATGGTGGAGACGGCGATGACGTGATCCGGGTCCGTGGCATGACGCATGCCGAGGAAGAACCCAATCGTTAGAATGGCCAATCCGCTGATCATACGTAAGGCGGCAAAGCCGCCAGGAAGTACAGGATAGACGAGAAGGCAGGCGAGATGCGAGCGTTCCTTTCGGCAATTGGCGGTCGGACCGGCGGAAACAAAAGATTGCCTTTTATCCCTAAACGAGCGGATAATCCGCCACCGCCAAAGCATGACGGAAGCTGGGGCCGAGGCGACGTTAAAGGAGCGATTCTCGTGAGAGGTGTTTTCTTCCTGTTGGCCAGTCTTGTTCTTGTTGTTGCCGTGCGTCCGTCGCTGGCCGAAGACAATCCTTTTCTTGGGACCTGGAAGCTGGACCTTGCAAAATCGAAATACGAAACAGCGCCCGCGCCAAAAAGCCAAACACGAACCATTGCCGTTCAGGGAAATGGGGTCAAATACAGCTTTGAGGGGGTCAGCGCGGATGGAAAGACGTTTGCTTATAGCTTTGTCACTTACTACGACGGAACTGAGGCAGCCATCACCGGCACGGGATCGCCGGCCGGGGCGGACGCTGTCACACTGAAGCGCGTGAGTTCGCACAAAGTGGAAGGGACGCTGCACAAAGGCGGCAAAGACGTGGGCAAAGTGACGGCAGAGGTGTCCAAGGATGGAAAAACCTGTATTGTGAATTCGAAAGGCAAACCTGTCGACGGCAAGGAATACAGTACGGAACTCGTGTACGAAAAGCAGTAGGGGTCAGTGGCCGGGCGGAAGTGGAATCTCGCGGTTTCCGCCCCATGTTTTTCCTATATAGGCACCAAGGTGGACACACGTTGAGAATAGGCTGTGTACGATTCGCCGAATTGCTCGCGCATCCATTTTTCTTCGAGGCTAAGTTTGTGCCATAGTTCGCCAAACACTATGGCGAAAGCGACCAGACCGCGCCATTCGCCACGAGCTATCGCACATCCAAGCACAGTCAGCAAAAGACCCATATAGATGGGGTGACGAACCAGCGCATATGGCCCGCTGGTGATGAGTTCGTGGCCTTCCTTCAGGGTGACGGCCTGGCTCGAATCGACCGTTGAGAAAGGCGATGGGAAAGCGAGACCGCCACAAGAGCGCCACGGCGAGAAGAAGCAGAACAAGCCGAGTGATCCGGGAGACTGAAGATTCCTGGCGCTTTGTGGCCTTCACATTCGTCGAGATGGAACACCAATAGATCACGTACAATCCACATGGCGGGGAACAGATATTCATATATGAGGGGTATAAGCATGGCGCGATACTTCGCGGGCGCCCCAGGTAAGCGCGTTTTGATCACAATCGGGGGAAGATCAACACAGCGCAATCCGCCACAAAGTGACGCATGGAAGCAACGGGCTGTCCGATGAAATTCCTTTAGGGGATGGAGTGTTTTTCGTCAGATGGCAAATAAAAGGCGCATAACTTAGGACCTGTCCGGTGGGCGAGTTAATCAGGAGGAAACTCGAAGCCCGTGAGGGCGTTTAGAGGGGACATGAGGATGTTATGCTCGCGGCATGAGCCGAGAACAGCGTGGTCTGAGGTTTCCTATCAATATCGAGGCGGAGGTCATGCTGGGAAGTGCGCATGAGAGCATTCCCGCTCGCGTGATGGAATTGAGTCTGCGAGGTTGCTTCCTGGAAGTTTCCGCGCCGCTGAAGGAGCAGCAGCATTTGCGGTTGAAGATTTTTCGCTCGGGCGAGTCTTTCGAGACCTCGGCGGAAGTACTTTACGTGCGGGCCACGGGCGCAGGTGTGGTGTTTGGCGATATGGCGCCGAAGTCCCGCGATGTGCTGCAGGCGTGGGTTCTTGCCGCGCTGGATGAACAAGTGAAGCTGGAACATTCCTAAACAAGCCGGGGTTGCAAAACGTCACCAATCACGGGAACTTCAGTACTGTTTACAACAATGTGGCATCCCGGACTATGGCAAGTTTGTGGGATTTTTGTACAGACACGAAGGCACGACCCTCGATATTGTGGATTGAATCTCCTTCGTTCGAATACCACTCGAAACTCAACACAGGATGCCCTGCTTCTCACTGCTGGTTTTGGGCGGTTGCTCACTCCGACTTCAGGAGGCGCATGAATTCGGCGGCGGCGTGGGGCAGGCGTGCGCCACGGCGGGAAATCATGTAGAGATGGCGGGGCATGTTGAGCTGACGGATCTTGAGTTCCTTCAGCGTGCCATGCTCGATTTCCCAGTTGACGCACATGCGAGGGACGATGGCGACGCCCAAACCCATCTGAACGATGCGCTTGATGCTTTCGATGGTGGGCATTTCCAAAGGCATGTTTAGCGGCGTGCGGTGCTTTGCAAAAAGTTCAATGACGCGGCGGCGGAACGGCGACTCTACGATGTGGGCGATGAACATCTCTTTGCCGAGTTCTTCCACGTCCACTTCACGGCGCTTAGCCAGGGGATGCTTTGGAGGAACGACGAAGGTGAGCTCGTCTTTCAGAATTTCCGTGGCCTGCAGCTGTGCGTCGCGGGGGACATAGGAGACTGCTCCGAGATCGAGCCGATAGTTGAGGACTTCGTGGGGAATATCGCGAGAGAACATGCGATGGAGCCGCACTTGAACGCCCGGGTGAGCCTCGCGGAATTTGGACAGCGCCGGAAGAAGCGCATGAATGGAGCTTTCGTTCACACCGAGGGCCAATTCGCCGCGCTTCAGGCCTTCCAGGTCCATCAAGCCTTTCTTGACCTCGTCGCGCAGATTCAGCAGGCGGTCGGCATATTCACGAAGAAGCAGACCCGCATCGGTGAGTCGAACGGGCCGGGCTCCCCGAACGAAGAGGGGTTGTCCAAGCGAATCCTCAAGTTTGCGGATGGCCAGGCTGACGGCGGGTTGGGTGCGGTAGAGGCGCTCCGCCGCGCGAGAGAAGCTGCCCTCCCTGGCAACTGTAAGAAAAACCTGTAATTCCGCGAGATCCATGGTTGAAACCCTCGATTCGGGAGCTTCGGACGGAGCCGACTGAGACAGGCTGTCGGTTGTAGCGGACGGACGTCGCGGCCCTTCCCAATCCCAACCTAGTATAAGGCAGAATTATCAAATACAGAATGAAGATAAATTGGACTAGAAGTTGAGATTATGCATAACTGGATAAACAGCTTGGAGGCACGGCATGAGCCACGTACGCATCTTTGACACAACCCTGCGCGATGGAGAGCAGTCCCCCGGCTTTTCCATGAACACCCAGGAAAAGATCCGCATGGCAAAACAACTTGCCGTACTCGGCGTGGACACGATCGAAGCGGGATTTCCGATTGCATCCAAGGGCGACCTGGAGGCAGTCGTCGCCGTCGCCAAAGAAGTGCGCGATGTGCCGATCGCGGCGTTGGCGCGCGCGAGGAAAGACGACATCCTGGCGGCGGCGGAAGCGCTGAAACCGGCGAAGACACCGCGCATGCACGTGTTCCTTGCCACGAGCGACCTGCACCTTCAGGTGAAGCTGCACATGACTCGCGAGCAGGCGCTGGAAGCGATCGAGACTATGACGAAGCTGGCGAAGGGCTTCGTGGAAGAAGTGGAATTTTCCGCAGAGGACGCTGGCCGCACGGACATCGATTTTCTGTGCAAGGCTTGCGAGGCTGCGGTCAGAGGCGGGGCGACGGTGCTTAACTTGCCGGACACGGTCGGATACGCTGTGCCGGAAGAGTATGGTCAGATGTTCCGCAAGGTGCGGGAACATTTGGGCGATCCGGACCACATCATTTTAAGTGCGCACTGCCACGATGACCTGGGATTGGCGGTGGCGAATTCGCTGTCTGCGGTGAAGGCGGGTGTACGGCAAATCGAGTGTACCGTCAATGGAATTGGCGAGCGCGCGGGCAACGCGGCTTTGGAAGAAGTGGCGGTGGCGCTGGCCGTGCGCAAGGAAAGCTTTGGCGTGGCGACGAAGCTGAAGCTGGACGAACTGTATAAATCTAGCAGGCTGCTTACGGAAATCACGGGCGCGGCGGTGGCGCCGAACAAAGCGGTGGTCGGTGCGAACGCGTTCGCGCACGAGGCAGGTATTCATCAGGACGGGATCATCAAGAATCCATTGACCTACGAAATTATTTCGCCGGAAACTGTGGGTGTGCCTTCGCGTTCCCTTGTGTTGGGGAAGCATTCCGGGCGCCACGCGCTACGGGAATCGCTTCGGGAACTGGGCTATGAGCCAAGCGATGAGCAACTGGCGGAGTGCTATCGCCGTGTGACTGCGTTTGCGGATGCGGCCAAGAATGTGGGGCCACGGGACCTGATGACGATCGCGCATGAAGTGATTCGTCGCAACGTGATTGCGAATTCGGCGTCGCCAGCTGCTTGATCCGCGGAGGGGACCCGAGGAGTCGGCTGATGAAGTTGAAAAAGAAGATAGTGATACTGCCGGGCGACGGAATCGGCCCGGAAGTGGCGCGGGCCGCAATGGGCGTGCTGCAGGAGTGCGCGCGCGAATTTGGCCATCAATTCGAAATGGTGGAAATGCCGATCGGCGGCGCAGCGATCGACAAGACAGGGAATCCCCTACCGAATGAAACGCTGGATGCCTGCCGAAAAGGGGACGCCGTGTTTCTTGGCGCCGTGGGCGGACCCAAGTGGGATTCTCTGCCAGTGGGGAAGCGGCCAGAGACGGGACTGCTGGGGTTGCGCAAGGGTCTGGGCCTGTATGTGAATCTTCGGCCCGTACGCTTGATCGAACCGCTGCGGGGGATTTCGCCATTGCGGCCGGAGCGGCTGGGCGATTTGGACATTGAAATTGTGCGCGAGCTTGCTGGTGGAATGTATTTCGGCGAGCGCGGCAACGTGGTGGAAGGCGGAACGGAGCGCGCGTTCGACACGGAGTCCTACTCCACACCGGAGGTTGAGCGCATCGCCACGTTTGCGTTTCAGCGCGCGGAAGGCCGCTCGCGGCGGCTTTGCTCCGTGGATAAGGCCAACGTGCTGACGAGTTCGCAGTTGTGGCGCCGGACGGTAACCTCCGTTGGCGCGGTTTTTCCGGCGGTGAAGCTAGAACACATGTATGTGGACAACGCGGCGATGCAGTTGACACTGCGGCCAGCGCAGTTTGATGTTCTTCTCAGCACCAACATGTTTGGGGACATCCTCAGCGACGCGGCGGCGGCGCTGGTCGGGTCCATTGGACTGATTCCTTCGGCTAGTTTCGGAACGAGCGCGCCCCTGTTTGAACCGATCCACGGTTCGGCGCCAACACTGGCTGGAAAAGACGCGGCCAATCCAATTGGGTCGATCCTGAGCGCGACCATGATGCTGCGCGATACGTTCGGGCTCGGCCTAGAGGCGGATTGGGTGGAGCAGTCTGTGACACGTGTGCTGGGAGCGGGTTATCGCACCGGCGATATCAGCGAACCCGGGACGAAGGCGGTTGGCACGGCGGGGTTCCTGGAATTGTTGCACCAGGAGATGCAGCGGACGTTCGAGCACGCGGAGAAGTATGGCTGGGGCGTGTGAGAGAGGAAGTTGTAAGTTTACAGTTCATAGTTGTTAGTTTTCGGAGAAGAAAAGAGTAGGACACGCCGGTGGAATCCAAACGCAAAACCGGCGTGGCGCGTGAGAAAAAACAAGAAAAAGGGCACAGGTCTGAAGACCCGCTACTACTAAAGTGCAGAAAAGTGCCCGCCGCAGACCCTTCGCTTGCCCTCAGGGCAAGCGGCGGCCGCTGCACAACCTCACCCGGTCAACGTAATCGGCCAAGATAACGAAATTCGAAAAGTCGCATCACACCAGCAGAGTGTTGATGCGTGTGATTGGGGGGACGACTATGCCTCTTGACCTTCAGGATTCGATTGTGCTGCTCAGCCGCACGCCGGCTGCTCTCAACGTGCTTCTCCGGGATTTGCCGGAATCGTGGACGTCTCGAAATGAAGGGGAAAACAGTTGGACGGTGTTCGATGTAATCGGCCATCTGAATCATGGCGAGCGAACGGATTGGATACCTCGGGCGAGGATGATTCTGGAACATGGGGAAACAAAGCCGTTTGAGCGATTCGACCGTTTCGCGCAGATGAGAGAGAGTCAGGGTAAGACGCTCGGGCAGTTGCTGGATGAATTCGTACGCTTGCGGTCAGAGAATCTGGAGGAATTGCGGAGGCTGAATCTGCGCGCAGAGGACCTCGAGCGGCGGGGGAAGCATCCGGTGCTGGGAGTCGTGACGCTGTCCGAGTTGCTGGCGACCTGGACTGCGCATGATTTGACGCATTTGCACCAGATTTCCCGAATTATGGCTCATCAATACAGGGAGGCTGTGGGGCCGTGGACTCGGTTCCTTGGAGTGATGCACTGCGGCGGCCACAGCGCTCCCTGATATTCGATTCCAGGAGCCTCGTTCAGAAAGGCGATTGCAGGTTCCAGATCGTCAGTGTATTTAGATCGTCGTCGACAGCGGCGAAACGGACTTTCCCCTGGCAAAACGTGCTGGCGATGCCGAATGCTGCGCCCGGATTCCCGCCATCCAGTTGATAGGTTGCGACCAAGTTTCCCTCTTTGGTGAACTCCACCAGAAGGTTCTGCGTGCCTCCGGCATTCACGCCGTCGCCGTTGGCGGTGATCAAGTGACCGTTCGGGGCAAGAGTGAGCCCCAGCGGGCCGTGCAGATGCGTTTGATCGGCGAACACGAGAAAGCCAGTGCCTGCGCTGCTGGTGCGCTTGCCGGCTTCGCCAATGCCGAAGATTTCGTTGTCCGCAGTGGAGGCGACGTAGAGGGTGTCGCAGGAAGGATCGTAGGCCAGGCCGGTGGGTCCCACAGCGACGATTGCGGGAATGATCTGATGACCGAAACCGGAGCCGATCTGGGTCTTGCTGACCAGGGTTATACCGCTGCTTCCGAGCGCAAGATTCAGGCGTGTGACCGTGCCGCTCAGCACGTTGCTGACAAAGACCTGGGCCGTTGCCCCCTCATCGTTGATCGTCAGATCCCAGGGACTGTCCAGCAGGGTCGGGTCATTGAGCGTGGTTACCAGATTTCCATTCCGGTCGAAGATTTGGAGCGAACCCTGGCCCGGTGTGGAAGTGGTGGACGTATACGTCACCGGGAGATTCCCCACGATGATGTAGCCGCGTGAGAAGACTCCAAGAGCTGTGGAAAGTCCAATGAGGGGCGAGGTTCCAAAGAGGGACTGTTGGCCGGTCTTGGAGAAACTGACGATGGTAGTGCCGGTGCCCTCTTGGTTCGTGTTGTTGTTGAAATTCGAAACGAGGACGTCGCCCGCCGAGATGCTGCCGCCGGAAGGAAAACCAGCTGGAACGAAGGCCACGCCGTAGGGATTCAGATCCCCGTTGCCGGGAATTGTGGAGTCCGTGGTGCTCTGGAGCGTATCCAGAACGGAGTTGTGCCGTAAGAACCAGACATCTTGAGCGCTGGCAAGTCCGCCGTAAATAGCGAGGCAGACCAGCGCAGTAGAGGATCGCAGTAGCAGCTTGATCATGAGGTTTCTCCTGATTTTTTCTGAATGACTCGAGGTCGACCGGCAGACTAGCATCGAAATTCACGGGGCTTGTCCCTGGTTTGTCAGAAGTTTGTAAGAGCTATGTTTGTCAACGAAGTGTAAAAGAGATTTTTGTTTGCAGATTCAGTTTGGAACACCAATTCTGGGGCGACTCTCAACGGTTAAGTCTTGCCTGCCACGCGCGATGCGGGCGCATGTGACCCGGGTCACCGCTGAAACGTTTCAATAGGGATATAAAACGGATGCTTGTCTCCTCGATGTACATTCCCATCAAGGGACGGAACAACCCAGAGACAAGTAATCAGAAACCGGGAAGTCTTCCGTTTATCTAGTTGAACTGCCGAAAATCCGCCCCGCCCGGTCTCTGATGAACGCCGCGGAGCTTTGCCTTCCGCATCCTCGAGGAGGTTTTATGCCAGCAGTAACGGCAGCGCCGAAAGTAAAAGTCCCGTTCTACGGCCACGGCCGTCAATATCACAGCATCAGGAAGGAAATTGACGATGCCTTTCACGCGGTTTTGGAGAGCGAAGCCTACGTGATGGGCCCCACGCTGGGCCGCTTTGAAAAAGAGTTAGCGCATTATTTTGCGATGAAACATGCGGTCGGGGTGAACTCCGGCACCGATGCGCTGTGGCTGGCGTTCTTTGCATTGGGGATTAAGCCGGGCGACGAAGTCATCACTACGGCGAACACCTTCTTTGCCACGGCGGAGGCCATCTGGATTGCGGGAGGGAAAGCGGTATTCGTGGATTCCGACCCGGCGACGAACAACATCGACCCGTCGAAAATTGAAGCCGCCATTACGCCGCGCACCGTCGGAATCGTGCCCGTGCACCTGTACGGCCATTGCGCGGACATGAAGGCGATAAGCGCCATCGCGAAGACGCACAAACTCTGGGTGGTGGAAGACAACGCACAGTCCATCGATGCTTATGGCGACGGATTCAAACAGGGCGAACTGAGCGATGCGGTCTGCACCAGCTTTATCATCCAGAAGAACCTCGGCACATTTGGCGATGGCGGCGCGATCGTCACCAATCGGGACGACATTGACCAGGTGGTTCGGCGCCTGCGCAACCATGGTTCCGTCAAGCGTTCGGTGCACTCCTTCGGCTACAACAGCCGGCTGGACGACTTACACGCCGCGTTTCTGAGCGTGAAGCTTAAGCACATCAAGAGCTGGACCGATCAGCGTCGCGCGTGGGCAAAGCGCTACACCGAGGGACTAAAGGGCACCAGCTTCAAGCTGCCCAAGGAAATGCTGGGCTATCGTCATGTCTATCACCTGTACGTCATCGAGCATCACAAGCGCGACCATTTGACCCAGTTCCTGCTCGATCACGGCATCGACGCCAAACAGCACTACCCCATCGCGATTCACCAGCAAGAAGGCTATCCCTGGGGCAAGCTAGCCGATCCGCATCCTCGTGTGCCCAGTGCCGAGCGGAACGCCGCGCAGTGCGTTTCGCTGCCGATGTTCCCGGAACTGACGGCAGAAGAAGTGGATTACACCATCGAGAGACTGAAGGAATGGGACCGAAAGTTCGGCTGGTGAGCGATTGCCAGGAGGAAATACCATGAGCACGAAGAAAGTCTACAGGGTCATGGTTGTTGGTGTCGGCAAACGGGGCAAACACCATGCCATCGCTTTCAAGAACAACCCGCGCTTCGAATTGGCCGGGATTGCCGATTCGAGCGCCGAACAGTTGGCAAGGGCCGCGGCGGAACTTGGCGTCCAGAAGACTTCGCTGCAGCCCTTTACTCTTGCAAAAGAACTCCAGCCGGATGTTTTCTGCTTCTGTACCCCTCCTAGCATCCGGCTGGAGTTGATCCGCACTGGCATTTCCAGCGGTGCGAAGCTTATCGCCTATGAAAAGCCGATGGCCCTCTCCATGAACGAAGCAATGGAGATTCGCAGGGCGGTGAATGCCGCCGGAGTGAAGACGGTGGTATCGCACCAGCACCGCTATGGGGAGCACTACAGGAGGGTGAAGGAGATTGTGGATAGCGGAGCGATCGGCCGGGTCCACACGATTCATGCCTATTCGAGCGGATGGTTCCTGCATCTCTTTACACACCTTGTGGACTACATGCGCTGGTACAACCGCAATGCTCCCGCCGAATGGGTGATGGCACAGGCGGCGGGACGCGGGAAACTCGCCGATAATCATCCTTCGCCCGACTACATCGGGGGATTCATTCAGTTTGAAAACGGCGTGCGGGGCATCCTCGAGTGCGGCGCCGGAGCGCCCGACGTTCCAGAAGTCGACTACTGGTGGCGAAAGAACCGCATCGCAGTTTACGGCACCGAGGGCTTTGCCGAAGTGTTGACAGGCGGCGGCTGGAGAGCCGTCACCCGGACGCACCAGGGCGAGATGTGCGGCCCGGGTTGCATGAATTACGAACTGGAGATGCGGCCGTACGTCGAGGACATTGCGCAGTGGCTGGATGACGAGAGCTGCTTACATCCCTGCAACGGCGAGTCTGCCTACGATGGATTTGAGATTGCTATGGGCATGCTGCGGTCTGTGGCACAGCGCGGCCAGGTCAAGCTGCCTCTGGGTCCGGACGAACCGGAAATCGAAGCACTAAAGCACGTGATGCTGCAAAGGCCTGTGCTGCTTTCCAGCGAAGTCCATCGCAAGGAATACCCAACGGCAGCGGCCACGAGTACGCACCAGCAAGTTTTGGCTCCCGTAGGCTCTTAGCGCCTTTGAGATAAGTCTGGCGAAAATCTAGTCGAGCGTTTTGGCTTCGAAATCAACAAGTGTTTCGTTCTCGACGCTGTAGCTGACTTCGATGGGTTTGCAGCAGACTTCGCAGTCTTCAATGTAGGTTTGGCGACGAACCGAAAGATCGAGAACCATCGAAATCTCTTCACCACAATATGGGCAGTTAAAGGAGTGCTCCACGGGACAACATGCTACAGCGGGTGTGTCTTGCAGCAAACCCCAAAAGCCTCCGGATGCAGCGACCTTCAGGAACACAGTTGAGGTGAGTAGAAGTCACACTGGCCTTTTGTGGTCCCCCACCAGTCGCGAAGCGAAACGATTGGCTTTCCGTACTTTGCAGATTCGAGCGCATACAATTTCAAGTCATTCAGAAAGAACTGCTTCTCCCACAGCAAACCACTCTGCAGATCAAGCCAAATCTGCTTGTTGATGCCGGACGGTTGTTTAAACTGAGTTTGAATGGAATCAACAATCGCGGGTTCCGGTACATCAGAAAGCGCAGAAGCTTGCAAGGTTAGCGCGTCGAGCCAGGGCGCTTGTTGGCCACTGCTCATTTCTTCTTCAACGAGCGCCGCAATTCGCCGATACTGTGCCACAACGCCCAAACGCACTGCCTCCAGCATTGCGCACTTTTCCCGGTCGCCTTCGCAAGTTCCATCCTCAAAATCCACCGCAACGATCACAATTCCAGGGGCAATTCGTGACTGTCGAGGAACAACGCTGTCAGCCGCGGAGGAACATGATTCGCCGGCGGGCCCGCTCCAACTCGGCGCTGACCGGGGAAAAACCAAGTGAATTTCTCGCGCTTTGTTGGTCCCAATAAAGGGACCTACTATCGAACGGGGTGTATGCAAATCGCAAATACCCTTAGAGTTGGTCACCGATATCGCGGAGCTAAATACGGCCACTGTCGAAGTGCTGCGCAGACGAAGCTTGTAGCAAGTTCTATCCTGGTTCAAGGTTTCGACCACAAGCGACTTCGAGTTGTTAATAACCTGGTCGCTCGCGCTTTTCGCCCCGTTGAGGATCGTCAGAGAAAGAAAGCTCGCAGCGATTAGGGCAATTTTCCTTGCGCTCCAATGCGGACGGTAAGGAAAAGGCATGGAGAGGCTCCGAGGTTCTATCGCCGACGGACGGAGTGCATTGTAAGCCAATATGCCCCTTCATGTGAACTTCTCAAAGTCGAGGAAATGGTCCAATCCGGTTGCGGGAAGTGGTTGGGGATGATAATTTTGTAAATCCAGGGTTGGCCGCACGCTTCAGGAGCGAGCCGACAGGTTCAAAGGGCCGAGGCCGGGCCAAGCGATTGTCCCAGAAGGAATTACATGAGAGATTGACCGCCTGGAAGGCGCGATAGCAGGGGATTGCTTTCCAAAACCGAACGAGAATCATCAGAAACGATGCCTGATCTTTCGTCTAAATCGGATCGCAGTGTTGCGGAGCGTGTGTCTGGCGTGACCTATTGGCGCGTCGAGGGATCGCTCTTCGAGATCAGCGCGATGCGCAGCGTGGGATTTTTCAACTGGAATAGCCAAAGCTTTCTGGAGCGGTGGGTGCGCCGGGCGGGGATGTTGGGCCTGGCCCTGCTTCGTCCCGTTTACTACCTCATCAGCCGGACATTTGCGACGCGGGCTCTACATAGCGTGCTGCGCGGAATTACGAAGGATCGCCTGGACCTGTTGGGCGAGGAATACTTTCAGTATGAGCTGAAGCCGCGGATGCGCCGGGAGGCGGTGGAGAACCTGGTTGACGCGGTGCGAAGCGGCGAACGCGTCGTGCTGGTCGGGCAGTTGCTAGAACATATCATGCGGCCCATGGCGGAATTTTTTGCGGTGGAAGGATTCCTTGCGAATCGCTTGGAATTTCGCGACGGCGTGACCACGGGGCGGTTGGAGGATCCGGTGATCCGACCACGCGGGCCGTTTGCCTGGCTCGCCAGCGGGTCCGCGGACGGGCATATCTCCAAGGAGAAGTTGCTCTGGCAGCTGGATTGGGAGGAACATCCAGAGTTTCTGGAGATCGCCGTGATGGTTCCTGCGAGGCCGGCGATTGAGGATGAGCTGCCGGTCCAGTTGGTCAGCAGCACGCCGCGCCCGTCGCGCTTGCCGGTTCGCGAAACCCTTGCCGGAAAGCACCTGATGCTGATTGGCGTGACCGGATTCATTGGAAAAGTGTGGCTCGTCGATTTACTCGAGAAGATTCCCGACATTGGCAGAATCACGCTGCTGATTCGACGGAACCGCACGACTTCGGCGCAGCGGCGGTTTGAGAGGATTGTCGAGGAGTCGCCATCTTTCGATGGGCTGCACGAGATTCACGGCGCGAATCTGGCGGCATTTCTGCGGGACAAAGTGGAGGTAGTGGAGGGGGACGTCAGTCTGCCCGGCCTTGGACTTGAGGCCGAAACGCAGGCGCGACTGGGGCGGACTCTGGACTTGATTGTAAGCAGCGCGGGACTGACGGATTTCAATCCAGACCTGCGAGACGCGATTTCCTCCAACATCGATTCGACGATCCACCTGGTGGAATTTCAACGCAAGTGCAATCACGCGGCGCTGATGCACCTTTCGACCTGCTACGTAGTAGGGATGCGCGATGGACGGGTGACTGAGGAACTCCAGCCCAACTACAACCCCGCGAACCATCTGGACTTCGACCCCGAGAGAGAAATTGCATCTTTGCGCGAAATGGCGCGCCGGATTGAAGAACGTTCGGAAAGTGACGATATTACGAGGGCCTTGCGGCGGCAGGCACTGGGCCGGAGCGGCGACGATTCGAACGTGATGCCGGAAGAGTTGGATGGCGTACTGAAACGCAACCGGGCACGTTGGGCCAGGAATCGCTTGGTTCGCGCAGGAATGAAGCGCGCGCAACATCTTGGCTGGCCGAACACATATACGTTCACGAAAAGCCTGGGGGAAGCGATTCTGGCGCGGCAGGGCGCGGACTTGCCGATCGCCATCGTGCGGCCTTCCATTGTGGAGAGCTCCGAGCGCACGCCGTTCACGGGTTGGAACGAAGGGATCAATACTTCCGGGCCGCTTTCTTACCTGCTGGGAACGAATTTCCGGCAGTTACCTTCGAATGAGCGCAAGTGCCTGGACGTGATTCCCGTGGACATGGTGACGCGCGGAATGACGCTGATTGCGGCGGCGCTGATGCGGCGGCAACACGCGCGGCTGTATCAACTGGCGACATCCGCGATCAATCCGGTGAACATGGGCCGCTCCATCGAACTGACGGGATTGGCGCATCGCAAACATTACCGGGCACAGCAGGGAATCGAGCACTGGCTGAAGGTGAAGCTGGAGACGATTCCGGTATCGAAGCAGCGCTACGAGCGGCTGTCGATTCCGATGCAGAAAGCCTTTGTATCGCGGATCAACAAAGCGGCCGCGACGCTGCACATCAGCAAGCCTCCGCTGGCCAAGGCGGAACGCGATCTGGGCCGCGCGCAAAAGCTGATCGATTTGTATGAGCCGTTCATTCTGCACAACCAGCATGTGTTCGAATGCGAGAACGCGCGGCTGCTTTCGACGGCTTTGAGTCCGGAAGAGAGGAAGCTCTTCGATTTTGCGCCGGAAAAGATTGACTGGTGGGACTACTGGATTAACATCCACATACCGGCGCTGCGGCGGTGGTGCTATCCGCTGATGGAAGGCAAGCCTTTGGAAACAAGAGAAGGGCGTGTGTTGGATTGGTCGGTGCCTCCGGAGGGCGCGTCGGCGGCGACACATTAGCGACAGCGTAACGCAATCTTCCTATGGCCATATTCCTCACCGGCTCGACGGGCTATTTAGGCAGTTACCTGGCAGCGGGGCTCTTTACCGGGCACCGGGACTGCTTGAACGTGCTGGTGCGCGCCAAGACGGAGCAAGAGGCGCGCGAACGATTGTGGCAATCCTTGCAACTGCATCTCGAGTTTCCCGAATTCCTTACGTATGTGAATGACCGAGTGCGCATCTTTCGCGGGGACCTGACTGGCGAGCGATTCGGGCTCAGCGACGACGAGTATCGCGCGCTGGTGGATTCGACCGACTCGATCCTGCACTGCGCGGCATCGTTGAACCGAAAATCCGAAAAACAGTGTCTTAATGTGAATCTGCGCGGGTCACTGGAAGTCATTCAACTGGCGAGGCGGGCACAGAATCATCATGGGCTACGGCGTTATTCGCATGTGTCGACGGTGGCGGTGGCGGGAAAAAGGCAGAACGAAGTCGTTACGGAGGATAATTCGATCGACTGGTCGAGGTCTGACTACGATCCTTATGCACGGACGAAAAAGTTTTGTGAGCACATGGTTCACCAGTTGCTTCCCGATGTGCCGCACACGATCTTCCGACCGGCCATTGTGATGGGGGACAGCCGCAAGCCGGAGACCACGCAGTTCGATATGGTGCAGGCCTTCGACATGCTGGCGCGGTTGCCGGTGCTGCCATTGCGTCCGGTCGACAAGATTGACATTGTGCCGGCCAATTACGTCGGTGGCGCTATCGTGAAGATTCATCAGATGGAAAAGCCGAATTACGGGATATATCATTTGTCCTCGGGAACGGGTTCGCAGACGTACAAGGAACTGACGGACGCGCTCGCTGCGGCGGGCGGCTGGAGCAAGCCAAGCTATCAGCCGTGGCTGGGTGGGCCGTTTTCAAAAACGGTGAACTGGCTGGCGTTCAAGGGCGGGACTGTGGGCTACGGTGCTTCGCTGTTGAAAGTGTTTTGGCCATATCTGGATTGGAATACCGTGTTTGACAATTCGCGCGTGGTGCAGGAAATGGGAGAAGCGCCAGCGAAATTCTCAGGCTATGCGTTTCCGTTGCTGCAGTTCAGCCGCGCCAACAAATTCAAATATCCCGCGATGCCATGGCCTGAAGGAGCGGCCAGGCAGGTGAATAAAACTGCAGGGAGCGCCGTAGCATGACGGATTTTCTCCTGGTGATGTGGGTGAGCGCGCTGATCGAATTGCGGCGCTTCGGCTGGATGTTTGGCCTGGGGGAGCGCTGGACGCCCGGCGAAAAACTGAAGCTGCTGTTTGCGGGATACAACGGAACGCGCAACACAGGCAGCGACGTGCGCGTGCAAGAAATGATCCGGCAGATCCGGCACGTGCTGGGTCCGGGGAATGTCGAGTTCAGCGTGATGACGCAGAATTTCGACCGGACCAAGGGCTATTTTGACGGAACCAAGCAGGTGCACTTGCCGGACGTCTATCCGCCCTTTCTATGGCGGGAGGTGCATGCGAATCACGGCGTGATTGCCTGCGAAGGCTCGATGTTCAAGAGCAAATTCGCGAATGCGCTGACGACCATGATGATCGGTTCGCTGGGGCTTGCTTCCGCGGAAAATAAACTGTCCGTCGCGTACGGCGGCGACGCGGGGCACATGGTTGATCTGATCCAATGGATGTGCGGACGGTACACGAACGAATCGCTGGTGATTACACGCAGTCTGGAGTCACAACAGTTGCTCGGCACCCTGGGCGTGCCGAACGAACTTGGAGCCGACACTGCCTGGACCTTCGAGCCACTGCCGCAGGACTACGCCACAAAAGCGCTGCGCGCCGTGGGCTGGGATGAGAAGACGCCGATTCTCGTGCTCTGTCCGATTCATCCCTTCGTGTGGCCGGTGAGCGCGTCGATTGGGAAGTATCTGGCGAGTGCGACGACCGGCGCGTACAAAGACAGCCAATACCGCACGGTCTATTTCTTCGAATCGGGCGCAGAAGTGGACCGGAAGTTCCAGCACTACATTCAAGGTTATACAGTAGCGGCCAAGGCGTTCGTGCAGAGGCATCGCGTGTTCCCGATTCTGGTGGCCATGGAGCGGCTGGACGCCGTCGCTTGCCATGCGATTGAAAAGCAAATGCCCGGGACGCCGATTTTGACTTCGGACGATTACGACATGTTCCAGCTTGTGTCGATTCTGCGCGCGTGCACGTACATGGTCTCTTCGCGCTACCACGGGATTGTTACAAGCATGCCCGCGGGAGTGGTATCGGCCGGTGTAACCATGGATGAGCGCATTCGCAATTTGATGAGAGAGCGGGGGCATCAGCACCTGCTTTTGACGGTGGAAGATCCGGACTTGGGGCCGAAGTTGCTGGAAGTGATGGAACGATTGGTGCTGGAAGCGGACGAAATCTGCGAGAGCCTCGGGCGGACGGTGGTGAGCAACCTGAAGGCGATGGCGCGCATGGCAACGTTCCTGGAAGAGGAAGTGCGCAAGACGTATCCGGAATTTCCGCTACGCAAGGGGGTGTTGAGTTGGGCGGACAATTTGCCGCCGTTGCCCAAGGAATTGATGGACCTTGTGGAGGAATACGAAACCTCGGCCACGGCAGTGGCGGCGGGAGGCTGAGGCTGCATGGGAAATTTCCTTGAAAACCTGTTTCACCAACTGAACCGATCGGCGAATCGCGTGGTGCTGCGAGAGATTCGCGGCGAGCAGTTTGTGGACGTGACCGGGCGGGAACTTCTGGACCAGGTGGGCTGGATGCGCGCGGGCTTGCGCGAGCTGAGACTGCAATCGGGCGACCGATGCGCGTTGCTGGGGCCGAATTCGATCCAGTGGACGGCACTAGACATCGCGTTGATGGCAGAAGGTGTGATCGTCGTACCGCTTTATAGCCGGTTGGGAGCGACGGACCTGGTAGGGATGATGAAGGATTGCAACCCGCGATTCTTGTTTGTGAGCGAGGCGGCATTGGGGGATATAGTCGCGCAAGCTTGGCCGGAAGGGCCACAGCAGGTTCTTTTCGCGGATGTGGCCCGAAAAATGGCGGGACAAGCCGTGAGCGAGGCGCCGAACGAGCGCAGAGACGGCGACTTAGTGACCATCATCTACACCTCGGGAACATCCGGTGAGCCGAAGGGCGTCTGTCTGAACACAGGAAATCTGAACTTCATGATTGGTTGCACGACGGGCTGGATGGACCGGCTGGGCTGGAAAGGTCCCGAGCCGATGCGAGTGTTTCAGTATTTGCCGGTGACGTTTGCGGCGTCGTGGATTGTGCTGCTGTCTTGCCTGACAAAGGAAACGGTGCTGACGCTATCGACGGACTTGAACAAGCTGGCGGACGAAATCCGGATTTCCGCGCCGAACTACTTCTTTAATGTGCCAACTTTGCTCGAAAGGGTGCGCCGAGGGGTGGAAGATAACATCTCGAAGCGCGGCGGGCTGATTCAAGGGATCTACCGCAAGGGCGTAGAAGCCTGGAACAAGCAGCAGGAAGACGAGAACGGCGGAGGATTCCCTCTCTTTCTGGCGCGCGTGCTGATTTTTGACCAGATTCGCGCGCGATTTGGCGGGAATTTGCGTGGGTTGGTATGCGGCTCAGCTCCCTTGGCACCAGAAACGCAGGACTTTTTTGCGATGCTCGGGATTCCGATCTGGCAAGTGTATGGACTGACGGAAACGTGCGGCATCTGCACGATGGACGACCCGCGCATTCCGAGCGAGCCGGGACGCGTGGGT
>Ga0187772_10000406_pt1 | contig 19308 bp, 18 predicted proteins | sample 0116_SJ02_MP15_2_FD_133137 | JGI IMG/M metagenome (GOLD analysis project Ga0187772, IMG submission 133137) | Tropical peat soil microbial communities from peatlands in Department of Meta, Colombia - 0116_SJ02_MP15_20_MG | ecosystem: Environmental > Terrestrial > Soil > Wetlands > Peat | place... | reverse complement strand
GGGACGGTCGCCAAGAGCAGGGAGACCCGTAGGTGCAGGCGAATCGGGCAGTGGGCGGTACTGGGCTCGAACCAGTGACCTCCTGCTTGTAAGGCAGGCGCTCTACCAGCTGAGCTAACCGCCCGGGGGAGGCGGATGGTACCTGCGCTGACCGGAGCGGCCGCTGCCGAGTTGGTTTACAACCGCCGTTCGGGCACTCGCTTGTCAGGCCGGCGCCCACCGGCCTACATTCAAATCTGCTGGGCCTGGAAGCGAGTGATCGCCACCAGATCGAGGTCGTACCGGGCCCGGGCGAGCGTGGGAGTCGTTCGGATACGCGGCGCTTTCGGGACGAGCGTTGCAACGGACGGTGGATCCCGCACACGATGGAGCCAGATTCATGAGAATGCACGAAGAGACCACAGAAGCTGCGGATCAGGAGTATCACGCGGACTCGGCGCTCAGCGATCGCAGCCCGATGCTCGAGATCTCGAACGCGATGGTGCGCCTGTACAAGGAGGCGTTTGGACGCGGACCGACCAAGGCACGGGCGCAGTTCGCGGGGCACGACACGCTGGTCGTGATCCTGGAGAACAGCCTCACGGTGGCCGAACGCAACCTGGTGGCAATGGGCGAGCACCAGCGCCTCCGCGAGGCGCGGCTGTTCTTCCAGTACGCGCTGGAGGATCAGCTCCGGGCAATCGTCGAGCAGGCGCTGGGCCGGCGCACGGTGGCGTTCATCAGCGGCATCGACACGAGCCGCGACGTGGCGATGGAGGTATTCACGCTGGAGCCCGAACGGAACGGCTCGGGTCCGGACGACGCCTAGGTCCGAGGCTCGGACTCGCGCTCGGGCTTCCGCGACCCGTAGGCCGTCTCGCTCCGATTTATCGCGACCCTGGTCTTTATGGTCCATACTCCAGAGGGTCCCCCCTGCCGTCAGACGCACTCGCTCGACGCGGCGCCCGGACGGTCGGGTTGGTTCCACGTCGATGAATGCCACGGCTAGCCAAGACCGAGTCCCCATCCTCACGGCGGCGCTCGAGCTGACGCGGTACCTCACGCCGGACGAGCGCGCCGATCTCGTCAATGTCAGCCTGCCGGTACTCACCATCCGACCGGGTCCGGTGGAGATGAGCACGCTCCTGGCCAAGTACCCGGCGTTTGGGGCAACCGTGCTGGACGGCCTCATCATGAGCGCACAACTGATCGGGGATCACACCGGAATCCAGCTCCTGGGTCCGGGCGACCTGCTCGTTCAGGGCACCGAGCCGCTCCCGGACTGGCTTTCCGACCTGGAGCTCCGCGCGCCCGCGCCTGTGCGCGTCGCCGTGTTCGGCGACGACCTGCTCGCGACCGTCTACCGCTGGCCTCGGATCATGCAGGGCCTGTACTCCCGCGTAAGTGAACAGCTCCACCGGCTGGGTGCGCAACTGGTCATCTGCCAGCTACCGCGGGTCGACGAACGGGTGCTCGCGATGATGTGGCTGCTGGCCGAATCGTGGGGCCAGGTCACCCCGGGCGGCGTCCGGCTTCCATTGGCGTTGACCCACGAGACGCTCGGCGCGCTGGTCGGCGCGCGTCGGCCCACCGTGTCCCTCGCCCTGCGCAAGCTCTCCAGCCAGGGAGCGGTCGTCCATCAGGACAACGGTTGGTTGCTGCTCGAACCTCCACCCCAGCCGGAGCACGGCAAGTCGAGGATCCTTGCACCAGAGCCGGTGGACCAATCGATTTCCCGCTGGTCTACGCCGGCGCCCGTCGATCCGAGCGTGACCTACGCCGAGCTCAAGGACACGGTCCGCCGCCTACGCGTGCAGCACACGCATGACAGAGAGACGACGGCCGAGCAACTCCGCCGGTTGAAGACGACGCGCGTGCGCATCGAGACCGTCCGCCAGCAGATCTCGCGCGACGCCCTCAGTCGTCGGCGAGTTCCTCCATCATCATGATGACCCCCGAGATGTCGCCGTTGCTGCCGCCGAGCGGCAGCAACGTGACGCGACAGTGAAACGGCTTTCCACGCCGGTTCGTGGCGTCGAGAACGACCTCCTCGCGGGCGGACGTACCGCTGAGCGTGTCCTTGATCTGCTGGCGAACCTTGTCGAGTGGCAGTCCGATGTCCAGCGACAGCAGATGTTCGTCCTCGGCCTCTTCGGGCGTCACCCCCCATAGCTCGCGTGCCTTGCCGTTCCAGATCTGCACCCGCTGGTTGCGATCGATCACGGCTACCGCCAACCCGATCGTGGTCAGGATCGTCTCAAGGAACGAGTTGACGTCGTTGACCTCCTGGGTGCGGTGCCGGAGCTCCTCGTTCATCGTCTCCAACTCCTCGTTGGAGGACTGGAGCTCCTCGTTCATCGTCTCGAGCTCCTCATTGGTCGACTGGAGCTCCTCGTTCGTCGTCTCGAGCTCCTCATTGGTCGACTGGAGCTCCTCGTTCGTCGTCTCGAGCTCTTCCACGGTCGACTGGAGCTCCTCGTAGGCCTGCTCGAGCTCGCGTTTCGAACCGGCCAGCTGCTCCTCGAGCCGGGAGGTATCGGTCACGTCTAGATAGGTGATGCTCGCACCCATCGACGATCCGTTGGCGAGCAGCGGCGTGAGGCGCACGTCAACGACGCGTTCGTTCTCGCCGCTGCGCCAGCGCACCGCGTTGATCTCCATCGGGCGGAGTTCGCGATCTAGGGTGTCCAGGTGGCTGCGCAGCTCGAGCGGGCGGTAGGACACCTCCAGGTCCTGGAGCGGCCGCCCGAAGTCGTTCAGCCCCAACGAGAACATGCGGCGGGCGGCGTTGTTGGCCATGACCAGCGAGCGGTTGTGGTCGAGCACGAGCTGAGCAGGTCCGCCGACGTCGAACGCCGCCTCGCGCAGGTTGTCCGCGCCGGTGGCCGCGCCGCGGATGTTTTCGCCCGCCATCACCCGCACCCGATCCCGCAACGTCGGCCTGATCACCTTGTGGAAGACCCGTCGCTTGAGCTCCACCGGGGCGAACAGGTCCGTGTGCGTGATGAGCATTTCGGATTTCCCCAGGAGCAGGAATCCGTCGTCGTCAAGCGCGAAGTGGAAGCGCCGCAGGATGTGCGCCTGCGTTTCCGCGGTGAAGTACATCAGCGTGTTGCGGCACACGAGCAGGTCCATGCGCGAGATCGGCGCGTCCTGGACCAGGTCGTTGCGACCGAAGATCACGCACCGCCGCAGGTCCTTGCGGAACACGTAGCGCTGATCGGTGCGCTCGAAGAAGCGCTCGAGCGCGTCGTGCGGCACCTCCTCGATCGCGCGCGGCACGTAGGCTCCGTGGCGGGCGTAATCGAGCGCCTCCTCGTCGATGTCGGTGGCGTAGATCTTCACCCGCTCGCGGAATGCCGAGTCTCCCATCACCCGCGCCAGCACCATCGCCACCGTGTACGGCTCCTCGCCCGACGCGCAGCCCGCGGACCACACCCGGATCGGCTCCTCCCGCTCGCGTGAGGAGAGCAGCTGCGGCACGACCTCGTCTGCCACGTACTCCCACGTCTGAGGATCACGGAAGAAACCGGTGGTGTTGATGAGCAGCGTGTTGAACAACTCGGCGAACTCCTCGCCATGCAGCTCGAGGTAGTCCAGGTAGTCGTCGTAGCGCTCGGTGCCGACCGTGCTCATTCGCTTCGCGACCCTGCGCTGGATCGTCGAGCGCTTGTAGCCCGTGAAGTCGAAGCCACGTGTCTCTTTGACGAACGAGAGCAGCGCTTCAAGCGTCATGTCGGCGCGCGGCGGGGTCATGCCACACCTTCCTCGCCGGAGCCGTCCTCCTCATCTTCCTCCACCCGTCGCAAGGTCGTCCGCGCCGCCCCGGTGAGCGCCTGACGGACGATCTGGGCCTGCTCCTCGGCGGCTTCGGACTGGCGGCGGAAACGGCGCGCGGAGCGCATCTGTCCGCGCCGGTCCGCCTGCTCGGCCATCCGGGCGAGCAGGATCGCGCGATCGTCGAGAGCTCGTACGGCTGCCCACAGCGCGGACTCGACGTTATCCGCCTGTGCATCGAGCAGCGTGCCTGGGGAGAAACGGTGGCCGACCCGGCATTCCCACTGCAGCACACCGGCCGCCAGCCGCTCGCTGAGGACGCCGCCGCAGTCGGGACAGACAGCGTTGACCGGCTCACCTTCGACCCGATCCCGCTGAGTTCCCACCGGGCTGGGGCGGGCCCCGGACCGGTCGTCTTCGGCCGCCGGGGGATCGGGATTAGGCGCCTCGGGCGACGTGCCGGGCGGAGGGTCCTCTCCCTTCACCATCGCCACGATCGTACTCGCCAGCAGGTCGGATTTGACAATCGCGTCGACGGTTACGTTCGCGATCGCGCTGGCCGGCATTCCGCTGTACGTCGCCTCGTCGGGATCCTGCACGATCGTGCCTCCGCCGCTGGCCTTGATCACGGCGAGGCCGGCCGATCCGTCGTCGCGGGTTCCCGACAGGACAACTCCGACCACGCGGCTGTCGAGCGCCTCCGCAGCCGTCCGGAAGAGCACATCGATGGCGGGCCGGTGCCCGTTCTCGCGCGGGCCCACGGTCAATCGCACCCGGCCATCCTCGACCACGAGATGGCGGTCGGGCGGCGCGACCAGGATCACGCCCGCGCGGAGGCGGTCACCGTCGCGGGCTGCGCGGCACGGCAACCGGCCGGCGCGCGCCAGTATGTGCGCGAGCATGCTCGGACTCCCCGGCGCGATGTGGAGGACGATGCATACAGCGGCCTGCAGATCCGCCGGCAGGTCCCTCGCCACCTTCGTCAGGACCTCGACGCCGCCCGCAGAGGCCCCGATGACCACCAGGTCGCGGGGCGCGTATGAGCGCTCGAGGCTGGGTTCACTTTGAACGTCCACTGCGGGACAGCCTACGCCCAGTCCGCTCCCCGCACCATGTTGGTAACGGGAAACTCCAGGGTCAGCGCGCTGCCAGCGGCTCCTCGCGCTCCCAGTCGGCGAGAGCCCGCCGGACGGCTCGTGTGAACGGCAGCGGGGAGATGCCGTAGAGCTCCGCCATCGCCCGAGCAGCATCCGGGGACCGGGGAAGGACGTCGGCATTCAGACTCCCCATCAGGGCGCGTACCAGGTCGACGTCGGAGCCGGCGATCGCCGCTGCCACCGCGGCAAACGTCGGCGCCGTGAAGATCGGCAAATCGACCTCGGGCCGGTCCACTTCCAGCTCAGCCGCGATCCCCCGCAAGATATCCGCGTACGCCAAGACCTCGGGTCCGACGAGATCGATCGACCGACCCTCGGTCCGCTCGATCAGGGGAGTCCGGACCAGGCACCCGATCACGTCGCGCTCGGCGACCGGCTGCGTCCGCCGTTCCCGCCAGGGAGGCAGCGGGAGGACGGGCAGGCGCTCGATCAGCCGGACCATCAGGCGGAACGACGGGCTGTGGGCGCCGATCACGATCGACGCGCGCAAGCCGGTGGCGCGGGGCAGGTTCTCCATCAGGATCTGCTCGACCTCGAGCCGCGAGCGCATGTGGGCCGACAGCCGCCCGCTTGGCCTGATGCCGCCGAGGTACACGACCCGCTCGACGCCGGCGCGGTGGCAGGCGGCGACGAAGTTCTGAGCAGCCACCCGATCGCGCTCTTCGAAGCTCGTGGCGCCCGCCTCCATCGAGTGCACGAGGTAATACGCCACGTTGCACCCCTCGAGCGCCTCGTCGAGGCCCACGTCCTCGAGGACATCGCCGCGCACCGTCTCGACCCGCCCGTCCGCCGACACCGGCCGTGGGTGGCGCGACAGCGCCCGCACCGGCCGATCCTCGTCGACGAGCGCTTTGGTCAGGAGGGTGCCGACGTACCCCGTCGCGCCGACGATCAGATCCACGGAGCCTGATCGTAATTGATGGCGGCCCGCTCACCTCCCCCCGCAATAATCGTCCCGTGGACGTCAGCCCGTTCCGGATCGAGCGTTACTACGCCCGCTACGAGTTCACGACCCGCTACATGCTCTCGAGCAGCGATTGCGAGTCCCGCACGATCGCCGAGCTGCTCGAGCTCGAGCCGGACGCACATGAGCGGCTCTTGGAGACGTGGTGCGGCTACACCGAGTCGCCGGGATCGCCGGAGCTGCGCGAGGCGATTGCGGCGCTGTACGAGCGGATCGACCCGGACGAGGTGATCGTGACCTCATGCGCGGAGGAAGGCATCTTCCTGCTCTACCACGCGCTACTCGGGCCCGGCGACCACGCGATCGTCGAGGCGCCCTGCTACGAGTCCGCGCTCGAGCTCGCCCGTCGCACCGGCGCAGAGGTGACCCCGTGGCGCCGGCGCTATGAGGACGGCTGGGCGCACGACCTCGATGCGCTCGCAGCCCTGATCCGCCCGGACACGCGCGTGCTCTACGTAAACCAGCCGCACAATCCAACCGGCACGCTGATGAACCGCGCCACCTTCGCGCGCATCGCCGATCTGGCGCGGGCAAACGCGCTCGCTCTGTTCGGCGACGAGGTGTACCGCGAGCTCGAGCACGACCCCGCGATCCGCCTGCCGGCGGCGTGCGAGGTCGACGCACGGGCGGTGTCGCTGGGCAGCATCTCCAAGAGCTACGGCCTGCCCGGGTTGCGTTTGGGTTGGCTCGTCACCCGTGACGCCGCCCTGCGCGAGTCGATCATGCGCTGGAAGGACTACACGACGATCTGCTCGAGCGCGCCGAGCGAGGTGCTCACCGCGGTGGCGTTGCGCCACCGTGACGTGCTGCTCGACCGCAACCTCGGGATCGTCGCCCGCAACCTGCCCTTGCTCGACGAGTTCTTCTCGCGCCACTGCGACACCTTCGACTGGGTGCGTCCGACCGCGAGCCCGATCGGCTTCCCGCGCGTCAAGGCGGTCGGCGATGTCGATCGCTTCTGCGAGCGACTCGCCAGGGTGGGCGTGCTCCTGCTCCCGGGATCCGTGTACGACGAACGCGGCCACGTCAGGGTCGGCTTCGGCCGCGCCAATCTCCCCGAGGCGCTCGACGTGCTCGAGTCGGGCTTGGCGGCGCCGGCGGCGGTTTGACCCCGTTCGCGGACGTCGTCGAGGCCTCGAGGCTCGTGACCGCCACGAGCTCGCGCTCGCGCAAGGTGGCGATCCTGGCCGAGCTGTTGAAGCAACTGGACGACGACGAGGTCCCGGTGGTCGTCGGGTTCCTGTCGGGGGTTCCGCGCCAGGGACGCATCGGGGTCGGGTACGCAGCCGTCTACGGGACGCAGGCGCAGCCGGCCGACAGGGCCTCGCTCACCGTGCGCGAGGTCGACGAGGGGATCACCGAGATCGAAGCCGCCACCGGAACCGGGTCCGCCGGCGAGCGCCGCGAGCTCCTGAACGCAATGCTGTCCCGCGCCACCGACCCCGAGGCTGACTTCCTCAGGCGCCTGTTGACCGGCGAGCTCCGCCAGGGGGCGCTGGCGGGGATCATGGCCGACGCGGTGGCGAAGGCCGCCGGGGTGCCGACCGCTCTCGCCCGCCGCGCGCTGATGCTCTCGGGCGACCTCACCCGGATGGCGAAGATCGCGCTCACGAGCGGCGAGACCGGCCTTCGCGCGGTCGGCTTCGAGATCTTCCGGCCGATCCTGCCGATGCTCGCGTCCACCAGCGCCACGGTCGCCGAGGCCGTGACGAGCTTCGAAACCGCCTCGGTCGAATGGAAGCTCGACGGCATCCGCATCCAGATCCACCGTCGCGCGTCGGAGGTCCACATCTACACGCGCAACCTGAACGAGATCACCGACGCGCTCCCGGGGATCGTGCACGCCGTCCTGCGCCTGCCGGTCACACAGGCGGTGTTCGACGGGGAGGCGCTGTGGATGTCCGAGGACGGACCGGGCTCGTTCCAGCACACGGTGTCGCAGATCGACTCAGGCGCCCCGCCGGAGGGGATCGTCACCTTCCTCTTCGACCTCCTGCACATCGACGGCGAAAACCTGCTCGACGCGCCGCTCCACGAGCGCTCCGCCCGCCTCGAGGCGATTGCCCCGCAGCTCAGGATCCCGGGCGTCATCACATCCGATCCCGATGAGGCCGAGCGCGTGCTCGAGGCATCGCTGGCTGCCGGCCACGAGGGCGTGGTCGTCAAGGACGCCGCCTCGAGCTATGCCGCGGGCCGTCGCGGCCAGGCGTGGCGGAAGGTCAAGCCGGTCCGGACCTTCGACCTGGTCGTGCTCGGCGCCGAATGGGGTCACGGGCGGCGGCGGGGCTGGCTCTCGAACCTGCACCTGGGCGCACGCGACCCGCGTACCGGCGACTTCGTGATGGTGGGCAAGACGTTCAAGGGCCTGACCGACGAGCTCCTTCGCTGGCAGACCGAGGAGCTGCTTGGGCGCGAGACCAGCCGGCGCGGCATCGCGGTCTTCGTAGTGCCCGAGCTGGTCGTCGAGATCGCGCTGGACGGCGTTCAGTCCTCGTCCCGCTACCCCGGTGGCGTCGCGCTCCGCTTCGCTCGGGTCAAGCGCTACCGCGCGGACAAACACGCGAGCGAGGCCGACGTGATCGATGACCTGCGCGCGCTCCTCCCCCGGTCCCCGGCGCCGGCACCCGGTGCTCGGGAAGAAACTCCAACACAGTCAGCCTGATCCTGGCAGTGCGACGTCGTCGCCGGGTCGCAGGTGTCCATGTACAGGATGCGCCGGCGGCCCTGGCCGCTGAGTGTCACCAACCCGCCCCCGTCGAGCACCACCCGCGCGCTGGTGTTCCTTACCTTGGCGGTGGCGGTCATCCTGATCGTCACCGGGCGCGGCCCGAATGAGAAGCGAATGATCCCGCCGGCGCCGGACGCCAAGCTGGCGGCGGCGCGGGTGAGCCGGGGCCGCGGGCGCTCGGCTCGCGGCCCCGGTTCTGTGCTGGACGCCGGGCCGTTACCTGACGGCGACGCCGGCGGGGGTGGCGCCGGCCGGGAGCGCCACCGAGCCCTGCTCGGTGAGCTGGCCGCCATCGACCGCGAACACGCCGAGCGCGTCCACGCGGCTCTCGTCCACGTACAGCGTCCGGCCGTCCGTGCTCAGCCGGGCGTCGACCGCGCCGACCCCGGCCTGCGCGCTGACCGGGGTCGTGCCGAGCAGCGTAAGCGCGCCGTCCGCGGCGATCGAGTACCGCGAGATGCTGCCCGACCCGGTGTTGACCGTGAACAGGAACTCACCGTCGTGGCTGATCTCGACCCAGCACGGCGCGGTCTGGTCGTCGGCGAAAGGCGAGCCGCCGATCGATGCGAGCGTGCCGTCACTGCCAACCCGGAACGCGGAGACGGTGCCGTCACCGGCCGCGTTGTGGGCGTTGGAGACGAACAGCTGGTCCGGGTCGGTCGGGCGGAACTCGCTGCCGAACGGACCGACGCCCTGGGCCGGGAACGGCGATCCGGGCGCGGCGGTCAGCCGTCCGTCGAACCCGACCCGGAAGCTGTCGATCTGCGACGTGCCGACCCGCGTACCGATCAGGCTCCTCCCGGTGGCGTTGAAGAGCACGTCTCCGGGCTGTGCGGTCGAGGGCAGCGGGACCGTGGATCCGTACAGCGGCCGCAGCTGACCGCCGCCCGTCAGCGTGAAGCCCGTGTAGTTCGAGTCACTGGCGCCGGCGTTGGCCACATACACGAGGCCATGGTGCTCGGCCACGCTCACCGGCTGCGCACCGCCGGAGGAGACGACGCCTCCGGGCACCAACTGGAGCGCCCCGCCGTAGCCGATCCGCAGGACCGAGATCTGATCGCTGCCGGCGTCGACGGCGAGCACGTAACGTCCGTCCCCGGAGACCTGGATCGATCCCTGCGACGCGAGTCCGGTCCCGAGGCCGGCGCCGCCGGCGCTGAACGGCGAGCCGGGCACCGGCGTCAGATCGCCGTCGGGGTGCCGGACGAACGCTGCCACGGTGTTGGTGCCGGCCGTGTTGTCGTTCACGTACACGTAGCCGGCGCGGCCGGGACGGGCCGCGGCGACGGCCGGGAGGGCGGCCGTGGCGGCCATTGCGAGCAGGCCGACCAGGACGGTTCGAGGCCACTTCCTCGATAGTTGATGCATGGGGGTTTCTCCTTCGGGGGTTAGCGATGACGACCGCAGAAGGACCCGGGCGCATTCCGGCGTCCGCTCCCTCACTGGACTAATCAGTCAAGGCGATTGGACCACCCGGCAGTTCCCCTTTCAACCCCCGGCACGCGAGTGACACAGAATCGTTAGATCTGTGACTTCCGTTCATACTCCTGTAAGATTCTCGTAATCAGTTACTGGACCGAAAAGCCCAGTCCGCAGAGCCTCGTACCGGTGAACGCCGCTCCGGCCACCTCAGCAAGTGCACTAGGAGTGAACAGTAACGCTGATGGCGCTTGACACGACAGCGTGAACCTGGCAGGACGTTTCACGGTACCCGGGCGGGTGCGTGATGGTGTGGGGCAGAGCCCATGTCCCTATCGCTTCATCAGACTTCGACGAAGGCCGTCCAGCTCGAGGCGCCCGTTTCGCCCCGAAAGCGCGGCAGGCGAGGTGGCCTCAGAGCGGTTCAGCCGGCGCCGGCCTGAACCAATCGGCGAGCTCGCCGAGCGCCGCGCACAGGTGATCGACCTGCTCGTCGGCGTTGGCCGCCGTGACGTGGAGCCGGAAGCCGACCTCATCGCGCGGGACCAGCGGATTGACCGCCATCGCCGCGTAGATACCACGGTCGAAGAGGAGGTTTCCCACCTCGCCGACCCGTTCTGGGTCGGCCAGGGGCAGCACCACGATCGGGAGCCCCGACTCGTTGAGCGTGGCGATGCCAAGCTCGTGGACCCGATCGAGAACCCGGCGGGTGAGCCGATGGACTTCGGCGCGCAGGCGATCGCCGCGGGCCGCGTTGAAGCGCAGACCTTCCAGCGCGGACGCGAGCGACGCGACGGCGGACGGGCCGGAGAACAGGTAGGGCGCCGCGTCCGTCTTCAGCGTCCGCTTGATCGCGGAGGGACAGGCGATGAAGGCCAGTTGGGAGGAGTACGCCTTGGAGAAGCCTCCGACGAGGATGACGTTTTCGTAGCCCTGACCGGCGTAACGAACGATGCCGTTGCCCCGCCGCCCGTAATCGCAGGGCTCCTCGACCGACCTTTCGCCGATCACGCCGAAACCGTGCGCGTCGTCGATGTAGAGGATCACGTCGTGCTCACGCGCCAGCGACGCGAGGGCGCCGACATCGGCCGGGTTGCCGGTCATGCTGTTGACGCCGTCGATGCAGATCACCCCGGGGCGCCGCCAGCTGGTCTGGCTCAGCAGCGCCTCGAGCCAGCCGAGGTTGCCGTGCGCGAAGCGCTGGATCGCAGCGCCCCGCGCCTGCGCCATGGCACAGCCGTCGTAGATCAGTCGGTGCGCGCGACTGTCGACGAACAACGTGCCGCCGCCGACGAGCACGGGAATCGCGCTCATGTGGATGTGGGTGACGGTCGGCAGCACGAGCGCGTCCTCGCATCCCAAGAGCGTGGTCAGCTCGCGCTCGATCTGCCCGTACAGGGCCGGACCGCCGAACAGGCGGGACCAGCTCGGGTGGGTGCCCCAGCGCCGGAGGTACTCGGGAATCGCGTCGATGATCTCGCGCTCGAGATCGAGACCCAGGTAGCTGGACGACGCGAAGTCGGTCAGCCACCGCTCCCCGACCCGGATCCGGCGGCCGTCGACCTCGTCGATGACCGCGTCGAGCATCCGGTGCGAGTACTGCAGCCGCGCCAGGTCCTCGGTCGATCGGATCCAGCGCTCGAGCCAGTGGTCGTCGCGTCGCTGACCCCAGCCCGACGTTGCCCCCGGATCGACGGGAGCGGCCGGCTGACGCACGGGATGCTTGGCGGACGTCTGACTCACACTCCAGTTATCGGTCAGATTGCTTACAACTAAAAGCGGGTGGGGCCCGCGTTCGCTGTCTCAGCTCACCGCCGAGCGGGCGAACACCCGGATCGAGATCGCCGTCAGCGCCACCGCCCACACGGCCACGACAGCGAGGCTCAGCCACGCCTCCAGGGTGACGCTGTGCATCCCCCAGATGTCTTGGAGGCCCTTGCCGCTCGGGTCGATCAACCCGTAGCGCATGAGCGCCAGCGCGTGGGTGAGCGGGAACACCTTGGCGATCGCCGTGAGCACCGCCGGCATGGCGCCGATCGGGTACAGCGCGCCCGCGAAGAAGAACGGGAGGATCGCCAGCACGGGCGTGGCGCCGACGTAGTCTTCCTGCTTGGTCACCTTGCTCGCGAGCGTCTCGGCCACGCCGTACATGAACACCGTAAACAGCAGCGCCGCGGCCACGAACCAAGCCAGGCCGGCGCCGGTGATGTGGAACGCCCCGCCGCGGAGCGCGGACAAGCCGATCAGGACGGCGACCTGGAGGCTGGCGAGGCCGATCGCGACGATCAGGTTCCCGAGCACGAGGTAGGCGCGGGGCACGGGCGCGGCGAGCAGCTCGCGCTGGGCACCCGCGTGGCGGTCGACGAGGACGCTCAAACCGGCGAAGATGCAACTGAGCGGGATGACCAGGCCGACGGCGCCCACCCCGACGAACGACGTGTAGTCGATGTGGGAATGCAGGCCGCCGGTGGCGACCTTGAGCGCCGGCGCCACCACGATGGCCAGCAGTGCCGGCCCGAGCAGCGGCACCAGGATCTGCCGCGGCGTCTTCGACGTGAGCGAGGCCCGGCGCTTGGCGAGCGTGAGCAGCGCGCTTGCCGGCCGGGGCCGGCCCGGCGTGCGCAGGGCGATCGAGGGTGCTTCTGCGATGGCGGACATTTCAATTGCTCCTTTCTTAGTTCGAGAGCCGCTGACCGGTCATCTCGAGGTACACGTCGTCGAGCGTCGGGACGCGGGTGGCGATCTCCGAGACGCGCAGGCGCTCGGCGTCGATCACGGCCAGCGCGGCGCTCGCCGCGTGCTCGTGCAGCGGCACCGTCACACGGGCGCCGACGGCGAACGAGTCGGGACGGGCGATCCCTCGCTCGCGCAGCGCCGCCAGGGCCGACTCGGCGCTGCCGCTGACGCGGAACTCGAGGTGCTGAGACCAGCGCCCGCGCGATCTCCAGCCGGCGCCGTTGGCCGCCGCTGTAGCTGCCGACGGGCCTGGCCGCCAGCTCGGTAAGCCCGACCGCACCGATCAGCTGATCGATGCGTCGCGCCGCCGGCGCCGGCGGGACCCCCCAGAGACGAGCGTGCAGCTCGAGGTTCGCACGTCCGGTGAGCGCCCGGTCGACCACCGAGTCCTGAAAGACGACACTGCTCACGCCACGAGCCAGGAGGGGCTGGCGGGCGACGTCGTAGCCGACCAGTTTCGCCGTGCCGTCGGTCGGCCTGACGGTGGTGGTGAGCATCCCGATCGTCGTCGACTTGCCCGCGCCGTTCGGCCCGAGCAGGCCGAACACCTCGCCCCGCGCGACTTCGAACGAGATCCCCTTCACGGCCTGCACGCCTCCGGGATACGTCTTGCGCAGACCCGCCACCGCTAGCGCCGGCACATCGCTATCCACGTCACGCATTTCCACTTCTCCCTTCACTTGTCCCTGCAACGCGCGGATGTCGATCGCGCGCGTGGCCGAGGAGGCACGGGTCGGCCGTCCCGCCATCTACCGCCGCTACCGCGACAAGTCAGAGCTGGTGGCGGCGGTGCTCGCCGACAAGCAAGCCCGAACGGTGCCGATCGACACGGGCAGCACCCGCGGTGATCTGATCGCATTTCTCGATTTCGCCCGGCGGAAGTTCGCGGTGGAGCTGGCCGGCACCCTGCTGGTCGAGGGACGCAAGCACCCCGAGCTGCTCGATGGCTTCCGGCGCGCCATGCTCAAGCCTCGCGTCGGCGACATCGCCGCGGCGCTCGAACGAGGCAAGGCGCGCGGCGAGGTCCGCCAGGACCTCGCCGCGGAGGTTGCCGTGCACGCGCTGATGGGCGCCTTCCTCTACCACCGCATCGCCGAGGGCCAGCCGAGGAAGGGCTGGAGCGAGCACGTGGTCGACGAGCTCTGGCCGGCGTTCGCGGCCTAAGGCGCCGCCGTCCTGGCTGCCCCCGTCGTCCGCGATCGTGGATGATGTCGCGCGCGCCTGACTAGAACCACGACTCGGAGGCACGGAGGAGAGATGAAGACGCAAACGGCGGCTCTGTGGGAATACGGCGGCGACTGGGAGGTCGATGAGCTGACGCTCGACGATCCCAAGGCCGGCGAGGTGCTGGTGCGTCTGGCGGCCTCCGGTCTTTGCCACTCGGATGAGCACGTCAGGGTGGGCGACCTTCCGATGGAGGCGCTGCCGACGATTGGCGGCCACGAGGGCGCCGGCATCGTGGAGGCGGTCGGGCCCGAGGTGCACTCGGTGGCCGAGGGCGACCACGTGGTGCTGAGCTGGATCCCCAGCTGCGGGCGCTGCCATTCGTGCGTGATCGGCCGCACGAACCTGTGTGACCTGGGGGCCGGGGTTCAGGTCGGTCTGCAGCAAGACGGCACGAGCCGGCACCACGTCCGCGGTCAGGATGCGCGTTTGATGTGCATGCTCGGCACGTTCTCGCCGCACACCGTGGTCAACGAGAACTCGGTGGTCAAGATCGACGACGACATCCCGCTGGACAAGGCGGCGCTCGTCGGGTGCGGCGTCACCACCGGCTTCGGCACCGCCGTCTACGGCGCCAAGGTGGAGGCCGGCGACACCGTCGTCGTGTTCGGCATCGGCGGCGTCGGCGCGAACGCCGTGCAGGGGGCCCGCATCGCCGGGGCGAACCGCATCATCGCCATCGACCCCTCCGCGTTCAACCGCGAGATGGCGGGGAAATTCGGCGCGACGCACACGTTCGCCTCGGCCGAGGAAGCGCTCGAGCCGATCACCGAGATGACCGGAGGCACGTTGGCCAACGCCGCTCTGGTCACGGTCGACGTGACCACGGGCAAAGTGATCGGCCAGGCCGCGTCACTGGTCGGCAAGAGCGGCAAGGTTGCCATCACCTCGCTGTCCAAGATGACCGACACCGAGGTCGAGCTGCCGATCTTCGAGCTGATCGTCTACGAGAAGCAGATCATCGGCTGTCTGTTCGGACACGCCAACCCGCGCGCGGACATCCCGAAGATGCTCTCGCTGTATCGCGAAGGCAAGCTGCTGCTAGATGAGCTGGTCACGCGCACCTACACCCTCGAGCAGATCAACGAGGGCTACGAGGACATGCGCACCCATCGGAACATCCGCGGGCTCGTGTTGTACGAGTAGGGTCGGCGGCGCCTGACGGCGGCGCCGAGAGTAGTAATGACTTGACTAATAATTAAATAACTAGTACGCTCCTGGCGTGATGTCTCCGCCATCGAGCCGCTCGCAACGGTCAGCGCTGGGCCTCCTTGTCCTCTGGCAGCTGTTCCCCGAGCCGATGCACGTCTACCGGATGCAGAAGCTGTTCGAGGCAGAGGGCAAGGATCGGATCGTCAACGTCCGCTCGCGGGCCAGCCTGTACCAGACGATCGAGCGCCTTCAGCGGCTCGGACTGGTCGAGGTCGCGGAGACGATCCAGCAGGAGGGTTATCCAGACCGGGTCGTCTACGGGATCACCGACGCCGGCCGCGAGGCGGCGCAGGCATGGCTGCGCGAGATGCTGAGCGAGACGGGGAGCGAGTACCCCGAGTTCATCGTCGCGGTGTCGCTGCTCTTCGGCCTGCCGGTCGATGAGGCGCGCGCCCAGCTCGAGCTCCGGGCCGAGCGGATCGCGGCCCAGCTGGCCGACAGCCGGCACTCCCTCGAGGCGGTTCCGCCCGAGCTGCCCCGCCTGTTCGTGCTCGAGGAGGAGTACCGGGCGGCGATGCTCGAGACCGAGCTCACCTGGCTGCGTGGCGTGATCGACGACCTGCGGGCCGGACGGATCACATGGAGCGAGGAGTCGCTGCGGCAGGCCTTCGAGAAATTCCTCCCGGCCGCCGAAGGGGAAGCGCGGTGACGATGGCAATCGAGGCGCGGGGCCTCGTCAAGCGCTACGGCAAGACCCGGGCGCTCGACGGGCTCGACGTCGCAGCCGAGCGCGGTCAGGTGGTGGCGGTGCTCGGGCCCAACGGCGCCGGCAAGACGACGTTCGTCCGCGCGGTGGCGACGCTGCTGCGGCTCGATGCGGGAACGCTGCGGGTCGTCGGTCACGACGTGGCCAAGGATCCCGGCGCGGTCCGGCGGCTGATCGGTCTCGCCGGCCAGTTCGCCGCGGTGGAGCCGGCCATGAGCGGGCGCGAGAACCTCGAGATGGTGGCGCGACTGTTCGGAGTGGACCGCGCGGCGGCGCGGCGAAGCGCCCAGGCCGTGCTCGAGCAGCTTGACCTGCTCGAGAATGCGGACCGGCTCGCGCGCACGTACTCCGGCGGGATGCGCCGGCGGCTCGACCTCGGCGCGAGCCTCGTCGGCGCCCCTCGCCTGCTCCTGCTCGACGAGCCGACCACCGGGCTGGATCCGCGCAGCCGGATCGAGCTGTGGCAGGCGATCCGGAACCTGGTCGAGGCGGGCACCGATGTGCTCCTCACGACACAGTACCTCGACGAGGCCGACCACGTGGCCAACCAGGTGGTGATCATCGACCACGGCCGCGCGGTGGCGACCGGGACCCCGGCCGAGCTCAAGGCGAGAATCGGTGGCAGCGTGATCGAGCTCCACGTCCGCGAGGAGGGCGACCTTGACCGCGTCGCCGGACTGCTCGGCCCGTCGGCGCAGATCGATCGATCCACGCGGCGCGTGACCATTCGCGTCGACTCGAGCCGAGAGCGGCTGACGGACGTGCTGCGCTCAGTGGACGCAGCCGGCGTCGAACTCGAGGACATCTCGCTGCGCCGGCCCACCCTCGACGAGGTGTTCCTCGCGCTGACCGGTGCAGGTGCAGTCGCGGAGGCGAGCGCGGCATGAGCGCCACGCTGATCGTCACGCGCCGGTCGCTCCTGCGCTACGTGCGCACGCCCCAGCTGATCGTCATGGCGACGCTCCAGATGACGATGTTCTTCCTGATCTACCGGTACCTGTTCGGCGGTGCGATTCGCACCGTCGGCATGCCGTACGTGGATTACCTGGTGCCGGGCTTCATCGCCACCGGGGTGCTGTTCAGCGGCATCGGCGCGGCGGTGGCCACGGCGGAGGACCTCCAGCAGGGGTTCATCGACAGGCTCCGCTCACTGCCGATCGCGCGCAGCAGCGTGCTGAGCGCGCGGGCGATCGCTGACACCCTGATCCTGGCCCTGGCGGCCGCGGTGACGGTCGGGATAGCGTTCGCGGTCGGCTTCCGCCTGCATGGCTCGGCGCTCGACGGGCTGGCGGCATTCGGCCTGGTGATCGCGTTCGGGTTCGCGTTCGAGTGGCTGTTCGTCACGATGGGCTTGTTCGCCGGCAACGCCCAGGCGGCGCAGGGGATGGGGATGATCGTGTTCCCGTTCGCGTTCATCTCGAGTGCGTACATCCCGGTCGCGACGATGCCGGGGTGGCTACAGGTGTTCGCCAAGAACCAACCGCTCACGTACATGGTCGACGCCGTGCGATCGCTCACCCTGGGTTCGCACGCCCAAGCCCTGCTCGGGCATCCGGCCTCCTACTTCGTCATTCGCGGAGGGATCTGGGCGGTGGCGATCGTCGCGGTGTCGCTACCGGTCGCGGTGGTCAGGTACCGCCGCGGGTAACGATGAGTTTTGCTCGCGGGGTCGGTCTCTAGTGACGTCACCTTCCGCCCCCGGCGCCGGCTTCGTCTCGGAATCGCGGGAGCACTCGGCGGCTTCGGCAGGGGCACCGACGCTGGGCCGGAGACGTCGCGCATAGGCAGGCCTTACGAGACGGCACGCGAATTCTTCCGCTACGCTCACGCAGCTCTGACGCTGCGAACCGAATCTCCAACTGTGTCCCGATTGCGTCGAGCGCTCAGCGCGCCGATCACCCGCTTTCTCGCCATCGGCGTCCTGTCGACGCTGGCCTACGCGCTGCTGTTCATCGCGCTCGCCGGTCCGCTCGGCTCAGGCCTGGCCAACGATGTCGCGCTGGCGCTGACAGCGGTGGCCAACACGACGGCCAATCGCCGCTTGACCTTCGGGATCCGCGGTCGCGAGAAAATGGTCCGCCAGCAGGTGGCCGCCCTCGGGGTCTTCCTCGTGGCGCTGGCCTTCACCAACGGGGCGCTGGCCTTGCTGCACAGCATCGACCCGCACCCGGCCCGCCTGCTCGAGGCGGCGGCGCTCGTGCTGGCCAACCTCATCGCCACGCTCAGCCGGTACGTCGCGCTCTCGAGCTGGGTGTTCCGCACGCGTCCGGCCGCGGGTATTGGGAGAGTCGGCGGCGCCTGACGGCGGCGCCTGTCGGCGGCGCCTTAGAGCCGCGCCGCGCGGGCGCGCATGCGGAGCGCGTCGGACTCGAGCACAGCTGGATTGACCACGTGTTCAGGCATCTCTCCGGTGAGCACGGTGGCGACCGTTTCGAGCTCAGGCGACCACGTGCAGATCAGGATCAGCCCCGGTACCGCCAATCCGAACTCGCCGGCGTTCAAGTCCGCGCAGAGCACTTGTCAGCACCTTCTCCCCAACGCGGATCCTGTTCGCGAATGCGCTGGCCGAGGAGCTGTTCGGGTACTCGCGCAAAGAGCTGATCGGACAACCCGTCCAGATGCTGTGGCCGGAACGCGTGCGCGAACTGTACGGCCGCAACACGCAGCTGTACGCCTCGACAGAGAATCCGCTGCGGTTCGAGACCGCGGTGCGGGGCCTTCGACGCGACGGGTCGGAGTTCATCGGCGAGATGAGCTGGGGCATTGTCGAGACGACCGTCGGGCCCGTGCTGCTTGCGGTCGGCCGCGACGTCTCCGAGCGGCGCGCCGCCGAGATCCGGCTGCGAGCGGTGGCGGCGATGGGCGAGCGCGCACTCGCCGGCGCGGATCCGGCGGAACTGGCCGAGGAGGCGATCGAGCTGCTGCGGACGCTGCTCACGGTGCAGGCGGCGGCGGTCCGGCTCGCCGACGGTTCCGTGCTCGCGGCGTACGAGACGCCGGACCCGACGTCCCCCGGTCACGGAGTCCGGCTGCCGATCGGCGACGGAGACGCGTTGCTGGTCACACCCGGACGCGAGCTGTCCGACGAGGAGCTCAGTTTCATGCAGGCGATGGCGCACACGCTCGCCTCCGCCCTCACACGCCTGCGCACCGAGCAACGGATGCGCCACGAGGCGCTGCACGATCCGCTGACGGGACTCGCCAACCGCACGCTCCTGCGCGACCGCCTCGAGCATGCGGTCGCACGGTCCGAGCGCGAGCGCGGCGCGACCGGCGTCCTGTTCATCGACCTGGACAACTTCAAGGACGTCAACGACACGCACGGCCACATCGCGGGCGATGCGGTGCTCGTGGAGAGCGCGCGGCGTCTGCAGGACGCGCTCCGCCCGCCGTTCTTCGCCAGCGG
>Ga0187772_10000404_pt1 | contig 19327 bp, 21 predicted proteins | sample 0116_SJ02_MP15_2_FD_133137 | JGI IMG/M metagenome (GOLD analysis project Ga0187772, IMG submission 133137) | Tropical peat soil microbial communities from peatlands in Department of Meta, Colombia - 0116_SJ02_MP15_20_MG | ecosystem: Environmental > Terrestrial > Soil > Wetlands > Peat | place... | reverse complement strand
CGCGGGGACGTAGTTCAGCTGGTTAGAACGCTGCCCTGTCACGGCAGAGGTCGCGAGTTCGAGTCTCGTCGTCCCCGCCATATCTTTCAAGCACTTCCGCTCGCCCGCTCGCATTTTGGGACGTGGGTTGGGACGTAACTACCTCCGCCCCCCCTGTGAAAGAGCGACAATTACCGAGCTCGCAGAGTCGCTGGCAAGCGATCAGACGATCATCGCAATTGCGGGTCACGTCTCACCCCTGGATGATAGTGCACTACTCCCCCGTTCGGTTCGACGCCAAGCGGAAAGCTCTCGACGCGTGATGCCGCAAATTGTGGAAACGTAGCCCTGCCAGTCCAGCTTGCTTCGTCAGCTTGCGCCACGCGGTTCGCCACGTACTCATCGGTCGCGTCGGGTCAGATTTCACTGTCACAGCTTCCGGCCATAGAAATAATCGGTATTCCCGAGGCGTCTGCTCCCGACACAGCCGCTTCGTTCGTGATTTCCGCCACTGCCTTTCGAAATTTCGCGAGATCTTTGCCGGCGTCAATGACTGCTCGATACGGCCATTCGGAGCAGTTCCGTGTTCCTCAACGAATTCATTCCAGGTCGTCATGAACGCTCCTGGTATGGAATCGATGGACCCCGAATCAGCGTCGCGAAGGTCTGAGTCCGCTATTTGAAGGAAGTCGAGTCTGTTATTTTGGGACCTCTCAGAGACTCTCTTTGGTCAGTTCCCGGGCTATGGGGTGTCGCGACGAGCCGGGTAGCGCGGTGATCTGGGTCACCAGTGTCAGTGACTTGCATCACAGGCCTAGTCCAGAGATCGCTGGATATTCCTCTTTGCCTGCTATCCGACCGGTGGATGAAATGCGAGACGACCCTGACCGCCTGAGGGCCAGCCGCAAGAAGTGGAATTTTATTGTAGCCGCGCGATCGGCAGAAAACCTCCCATGCAATAACGTTTTCATTGCTCTGCTTTCCTCGCTCTTTCTCGTCGATCGCTTCGTCCTGCCCGTCACATCAGGGAGTAGCTCAGACGTGCCCGGCATTCCCGTACGACACGGAGAAAATCAATGCTGACCGTCGAACAAGCAACCACCCGGAGGTCGGCGACCGACAAGCAGGACCGCTGGATTCCTTCGTCATGCAGTCTGTGCTACGGCATGTGCTCCATTCTTGGACATAACGTGGACGGAACGCTCACCAAGATCGAGGGCAATCCAGAGAGCGCCTGCGGTGAGGGACGGCTTTGCGCGAAGGGCGTCGCGGGGATCATGACCCTTTACGACCCGAATCGCGTCAACGTGCCGCTGAAGCGAACGAATCCTAACAAAGGCATTGGCGTGGATCCGAAGTGGGTGGAGATCTCCTGGGAAGAGGCACTTGATATTGCCGTCAAGAAGCTGAAGGAAGTGCACGATCGCGATCCGGCGGAGCTATTTCTACAAGGCACGACGACCTGCGCGTCGGAGATGCATTGCGGATTATTTACGTTTAGCAGTGCATTCGGCTCGGACGCCGTGTGGGTGGCCGGCGGCGGCCTTCATTGCGGGAGTGGAGCACACGAGGTCGGGGGCTTGATGCACGCGTCGTGGTCACTCGTCCCTGATTTCAAGATGTGCAACTACGCGATCTACTTCGGCGCTAGCAAGGGACATTCGGCCGGCCACGTTGCCAACCAAAACGCACAGTTGGCGGCTGATGCGCGAGCACGCGGCATGCAGATGGTCGTGGTGGATCCGATGTGCAATTTCGCATCAGGCAAAGGAAATGAGTGGGTGCCGATTCGCGTGGGAACGGATGCTGCGTTGGCGCTGGCAATGGCGAGCGTACTCGTCAACGAGCTTGGGATGTACGACCGCCATTACCTCAAGCAATGCACCAACGCTGCGTACCTGGTTCAGGAAGACGGTCACTACATGCGCGACGCGGCCACTGGTAAGCCTCTTGTGTACGACGAGACCGCAGGCGCGGTGACGCCATTTGATGCTGTGCCGATTGACCGAATGGCCCTTCTCGGCACGCTCACGGTGCACGGCAAGAAGGTAGAGCCCGGCTTTCAGATTCTGAAGGAGCATCTGAAGAAATACACCCCGGAATACTCTGCCGAAATCACCACGATTCCGGCATCCACGATCCGCAGGCTGGCGCGGGAGTTCGGTGAAGCGGCCCGCATTGGCAGCACGATCGTCATCGACGGACAAGAATTTCCGTACAGGCCAGCCGCGGCAATTTTCTTCCGTGGCTCGCAGGGTCATAAAAACTCGACGTGGAATTGTGTCTCAATCGATCTCCTCAATCACCTGGTGGGCTCGGCCGACAATGTTGGCGGCGCTCTGGGCTTCAACCCGGTTTGTTACGGGCACCCCGAGACAGGCCGGCCATGCTATGCGCCCGAGGCGACTCCGGATGGATTGATGATCACCGGCACGTGGATGCATCCGCACAAACCATTTCCTGCCAACGATGCATCGGTTCCAGCCAGCCTTGGCATGCGCGAAATCTTCCCGTGGGCGATGACGTCGCCCTTTTACGGTGCGTCCGATCGCGAGGAGTGGTGGAACCGGTTCAACATCAAGCGGCGGCCCAAAGTGATGATCAATTTCGGAGCCAACGCCATTATGAGCGTGGGCAACAAAGATGTACTGGCAGACGCATTCAAAGACGTTTTCATCATCTCGTTCGATATTTTCAAGAACGAGATGACCGATTTCGCCGATCTGGTCCTGCCGGATACATGTTATCTGGAACGGCTTTTCCCATCGCCCAACTATCCCTTCATCTTCAATCATCCGGGCAGCCTGGGGACGTGGAGCTGGCCGATTCGGCAGCCTGTGGTCGAACCTGCGGGCCAACGCCGTGATTTTCTCAGGGTAATTTACGAAATCGGATGCCGGCTGGGGCTGCTCGCGCCATTGAATGCCGCGTTCAACGTTCACTTCGAACTCCGGGATCCGTACAAGCTCGAGCCTGACGTCAAGTATGAATTCGAGCAGATCATGGACAGGGTTTTGAAGAACTTTTTTGGCGACGTACACGGCCTGGAGTGGTTTCAGGAACACGGCGTGATGAATTGGCCAAAGAAGGCGGAAGAAGTCTACTGGCGCAGCCGGCTGCCGGTCAGAGTCCCGGTCTATTTCGAAGCATTCCAGACCACTGGCGAGCAGGTCCGAAAGGTCGCGCAGCAGCTGGGAATCGAGAACGACCTGAACTACAAGTCATATCAGGCTCTGCCAGACTGGAATCCGTGCGCAACCCACGAATGTACAGACCCCGCGTACGACCTTATCAGCTTCTACTATCGAGACACGATTCACACTAATTCGCTGACGATGGAGAACCCGTGGCTCGACGAAGCCGCCCAGATGAACGATTTCTCATACAACATTGCGGTCAACAGCGCGACCGCGAGGGAAAAAGGTCTCAAAGATGGAGATGTCGTTTGGGTGGAGTCGAGCTACAAACGCAAAGTCAAAGGCCGGCTGAAGACGATCGAAGGAATTCATCCTGAGGGCGTGGGCGTGGCGGCTTTGGCCGGCCACTGGTCCAAAGATCTGCCGATCGCCAAGGGCAAGGGTGTGTTCTACAACGAACTGGTTGAGGTCGATTACGCACACATGGATCCCGGAAATCTGAACATGGACCTTTGCGCTAAGGTGCGGATCTACAAGGCTTGATGGCGGGATAGTTTCAACGGGCAAGAAGCGTCGCTCCGCGAGAGTGAGGCAAGGCAATGCCGAGATGGGGTATGGTCATCGACCTGTTGAGGTGCATCGGCTGTTACGGCTGTCAGATGAGCTGCAAGGCCGAGAATGCCACGCCGCCGGGCGTCACTTTGGCTCGGGTGGAGGTCGCGGAAGTGGGGATGTATCCCAACGTCACGCGCGTGAATCTGCCACTGCTCTGCATGCAATGCAACGAGCCTCCGTGCGAGAAAGTTTGTCCCACGAAAGCCACGCAAATACGCGAGGACGGCATTGTTTTCATCGACGAGGACAAGTGCATCGGTTGCAAGTACTGCATGATCGCCTGCCCTTATGGCGCCCGCTACTTTGTGGACGACAAGAATGGATACTTTGGCGAGCAGGGACTCACGCCGTTTGAGGAGACTGGCTACGACGGACGCAGGAGGGGCGTCGTGGTGAAGTGCGATTACTGCCGACATCGTATCGATGCAGGGATCGCGAAAGGGCTCAGGCCCGGCATTGACCGGGAAGCGACTCCAGCGTGTGTCATCAACTGCATGGCCAAGGCGCGCTATTTCGGCGATCTCGACGATCCGACGAGCGAAGTCGCGCAGCTCGTAGCCCGCGCGCAGGCCTTTCAGCTCAATCCTGAATTCGGTACCGATCCCAACACGCACTATCTGTCGGCTGGCCGTTCGATCGCGGCGGGCCAGTCGGCCGAAGTAACCCACAAGAAGGCGTAGAGCACATGGAGACTGTCCCGCAAAGCGTGTGGCGGTGGAAGATCGCGGCTTACCTTTTCCTGGCCGGAACGGGCGCTGGCGCCGTGATCGTCGGTATTCTTGGCGATTTCGCGGGATACATGACTGCGGCGAAAATTGCGATTGCCTTTGGCGCACCGGTCGTGGCGCTGTCCACCTTGTTCTTGATCATGGATCTTGGTCGTCCAGTGAAGTTCTTCAGGGCCATGCTCCATCCGGGCACTTCGTGGATCTCGCGTGGCTTTTACATCGTATCAGCGCTGATTATGTCGAGCGGTTCGGTGGCCTTCTTGTGGGTGTGGCCATTCGGCAGCGTGCTTCAGACACACCAAAGTCTCCGTTTCGGTTTTGAGGCGATCACGCTCGCCCTCGCCGTTGCGACTTCCGTTTACACAGGCATTCTCATCGGCGTCGTGATTAGCCGGCCGTTTTGGAACAATCCTCTGTTGCCCGTGCTATTCCTTATCTCGGCGGTTTCGACCGGGATCGGCGGTGTGTTCTGCATCATGCCGGTTGCAAATTCGGTACTGAAAATTAGTCGCTTTGAAACGGCCGCATTCCTCAACCGCCTCGAGTCCACGGACGTAGCGCTCGTCATCGCCGAAGCGATTGCGATCTATTTATATCTGACTTTGGTGTTTGCTCGCGCGCCAGATGCCGCGAGATTACTGTTGAAGGGCCAATTAGCGGGACTCTTTTGGGGCGGTTTTCTCGTCGCCGGGCTGTTACTTCCGTTGCTGATCGAATCTGTTGCCGCTGTGATTTTTGAGGGAAGCTCACCTCCGCTGATGCCCGTTCTCGCGGGCGCGTTTCTGCTCCTGGGCGGCTTCTTGATGCGCTTGCTGATTCTTGCAGCTGGGATCAGAAGCCCGTTGGTGGTGCGGACACAGTTTCGGGTGCGACCAGGATTCTGATCGGTATGAACTCTCTGTCTGTCGCCTTAGGAGTCCGACGTCAATTGCGGCCCAGGTTGAGAGATGGGGCGGCATCACGAAGCTTGAAAACGCAGCATGACCTATGAGCAGACGCTTCGAGTCGAAGGTGGTGTTGGTGACTGGGGGCACCTCGGGCCTTGGCCGTGACGCCGCGCTTGGGTTTGCGAGAGAAGGAGCTAAAGTTGTTCTTACCGGGCGGCGCGTTGAAGTTGGCGAAGAGGTGGTTGCAGCGATCCGCAAAGAGGGAGGCGAGGCGTTTTTCGTAAGGGCCGATGTTTCGCGGCATTGTGATGTCAAAGCGTCTGTGTGCGCTTGCGTCAAGAGGTACGGAGGATTGGATTGCGCCTTCAACAACGCGGGAATTGACGGCACGCTGATGGTTCCTTTGGCTGACTACGAAAAGGAAACGTGGGATCGCGTGATGGCGACCAACCTCACGGGCACCTTTCTGTGCATGAAGCATGAGATTCTGGAGATGCTGAAGCGTGGCGGAGGCTCCATCGTCAACATGTCGGCAATGGCGGGATTGCGCAGCGGACGCCGTACGGGCGCGGCCTACAATGCAAGCAAGCACGGCATCATTGGATTGACCACGACGGGCGCTGTCGAGTATGCGGCTCAAAGAATCCGCGTCAATGCAGTGTGTCCAGCGCTGATCCAAACGCCGATGTCGGAGGCGACGTTCCTGAAGGATGACGCAATGGTGCAGAGGGCGCTTCAGATGTATCCCATGGGCCGGATCGGGCAGCCCGAGGAAGTGACTTCGCTCGTGCTCTGGCTTTGCTCAAGTGAGGCCGCATTTGTGACCGGAGCGGCCATACCCGTCGATGGCGGGGCATTGCTCGTTTGAATCGGGTATCCGAACAAATGCGAAGCGCGCGCGGAAAGTGAAGAAAAGGAGGGGAGAATGGCCTTCAAAATCAAGGCGACACTGATCGAATTCATGGGAGACGAAAAGAGATTTCCTTGTCACTTCTGCTACAAGATCGGTGACTCGTTCACCTACGATGGCGAGGAGTTCCAGGGGCGAGTGTGTCCGGGAGTGCTGGGTCCGATGACGCCGGTTCTGGTTGGGATGCGTTCTGCCGGTAACAACTTCTCACAAGGGATTGCGTTCCGTTATTCCGGACTGAGTGCGAGAGACGAAAGCATGAAGCAGCATGACGGCCTCGGTTTTCGACCACTCAAGGAAGTGCCCGAAGGGGCTCAGCCCCAGCACGTGAAGGGTCTTCCCGCGACTCCTCCGCAAACCAAGCAGAGTGGCTGGACGTTCGTCTGCGGCGATGCTCGCACCTCGGCATTCTTCCTTGTCGAGGCCGTTGACATTGCCTCGAGGGGATACGACACCCCCTACTACAAGCGCTCGATGGCGATACTCGGGAAGATCAAGGCGGAGCCCGGCCTCACTTGCGACGAAATCATCCAGCGATTCACGGAATGGGAAAGAAACGAAATTTACCCGCCGCTCAATCCAATGTTGGTCGAATGCTTACTCGACGAAATGACACAGGTGAAATACATTGAAAAGCGCGACGGCAGGTATTGCCCGCTGGAGCGTGCGTTCAAAACCGAGTAGCTGAGCGGAACAGGGCGCTGAGTTTCGACGCGAGCGGCTTACTCAATTGCTTCGAGTTCGCGCTGCCACTCCGCCGAGCGCCCTCATGGTCCCTCGGCCGTTTCAGCCGCAACCTCTTCGGACAGGGCCGCTACTTCGCGCGAGCGTCGTTCGATTGGGAGCACCCATGTCCAGAACACAATCAGGGACGCGAGGGCGAATCCAGACATCACTTCGGCCAACCCGCGCGGTGTTCGCCCATCAAACAGCAGACCCGCCAAAGCGCCCGCGAGCGCGCCTACTAGCCACTGCACGCAAACAATGATCGAGGAAGCAAGGCCGGCCGCCTCCGGCACGGGATGTAGCGCACCGATGGTTGCGTTCGGCGTGATCAGTGAGCTTGCAATCGTAATCACAAAAAGCAGCGGCGTTACGGTCGCAAGTGTGGCCGCGCCCGTCAGCGAAAGTAGCACCAAGAGCAGCGCGGTTGTCGTCGTCAGAGCCATGCCGGTACCCAAGAGTCGTGATGCGGGCACCCCGGCCATGTTCAGGCGGCCGTTCGCCGCACCGCCCAGCATGAATCCAAATGACGTCAGCGCGAAGAGGTAACCGTATGCCCGTGGCGAGGCGCCGAGCGTGTTGATCAACAACAGAGGCGACGCGGCGATGTAGGCGAACAAGCACCCAAAGTTCAGCACGGAGATCAGAGCGTAGCCACGATAAGTCCGATTGCCGAGTACCCGGCGGTAGTTGGCCAGAAGCTGGCGCGGCGCCAAACTTTGCGTCTTCTCGCGAGAGGCCGACTCGCCGAGTCCCAAGCCAACAGCAAAAACCAGAGCCACGCCAATCGTCCCCAGCGCGCCATAGATACTTCGCCATCCGCTTAGCGTCAGAATCGATACCCCCAATGTCGGTGCAATCATCGGAGCAACGCTAGTCAGCACGGACATGTAAGAAAGCCGCGCCCGCGCCATCTGCCCCTCAAAAAGATCGCGGATGATCGCCACAGCGAGCACCGTACCCACGCCCGCTCCCGCTCCTTCGAACAGCCTCCAGAGCATAAAGGAGGTTATCGACCGAGCCAGAGCGCAACCCCAGCCCGTTATGGCAAACAGCGCGCAGCCGGCAAGCAGAACCGGCCGTCGCCCGAATCGGTCCGACAGTGGCCCGAAAATCACGGGAGCCGTCGCGAAGCCCACCATGTAGAGACTGAGCGCATAAGCCACCGCCGCTGGCGGCGATTGCAGCGCGTGCGCGATGGGAGTCACCGCCGGCTGGCCCATATCGACAGAAAGCGGTGGCATGGCGGCGCACGCCCCTAGCAACACGATGAAACCAGCTGATTCGGGCCGTATCCTCATGCACACAACCTCAGTTCACAATTTCTACGCGTTCGCCGAGGAAAGCGCGCAGTCACATCACGCATCCTCTCGTCTTTCCGAGTGAACGTGCCCACATTGGGCGAAGCTTATCAGATCGCACAAGAATGGATCTTGGCTGGGTGATCGACTGTCCCTCTGTCAGACCGGCAGTTACCTAGACGAGCGCGCCAGCTTCTGGGGATACGCGGCTGGGATCCAGTTCCTTCTGAATCTTGTTCCACCAAACGTGGTAATTGGAAAGGCCTCGTCCGATCTCCTCATTTTGGCCGGACAACAGAGCGAAATAGCGTTCGTTAAACGCTCTTGTGCTTTGCTCTTTTTGCCAGTCTTCGACGGCCGCCTTGGCTTCTGGGTTCTGAGGATCGTATTTGCAGAATATTTCGGTCTTGCCTAGGTGGCCCTGTTCGACTCCCCAGCCAAAAAACGCTCCGCCGTCATCGACGATTAGACCCTTTGCAATCAAAGGCTCCTTGGCTTTGCCCGCTCCGATTGCCCACTTGATCGTCAAGTCTCGCTGGCCCATGACGGGAATCGAGGTGAAGGCGCCTCCGGGACGAAATGTCTCTCGAATGGAGGCAGAGATCCTGATGCACTGGCACAGCAGAATCCCTTCAATTCTGGGATCTTCAAGTGATGCCAAAGACTTTCCTCCAGCTTCGTTGACGATATACTGCAAGACGCGTTTCTTATACGCGAAATCTACCGGGGAGTTCCCGGCAATGATGACAAAGAAACCTGGCCCCTGCACTTCCGCGCTGAGCCTCTTGAAGGTCCTCGCCTCTTCTTCGTTGCTCGTGGTGATGTTCGCGGCCACCATGGCCACGTTAAAGCCCATGAGCTCGAACGCGATTTCGCTCTCTCCAATCTTGATCTCCGCCTGCCACATCTTCTCTACTGAGGGGAAGCTGAAGTATCGCGCCAGGAAGTTCGGCGGTATCTCGCGCAGTGAGTAGTCTGGTGAGATCCCTTGGATGGGGAATTTCGGCGGGCCTGGCCAGTGATAGATCTTCATCGCAGCTTTCGTAAACACGCCCGGCGTGACGCCCGGCGGTACTGCGCTTGTCAGGATGCTCCTCAGCGACGGACCTGGACCATCGCCGCAGAACCATTCATCTATCGACCCGAGCGAACCTGATCTCACGATGCATCCCGCAGGAGTTACCCATTCGATCGCCAAATGATTTCTGTCATCTCCGCTTGTGGTTTGATCCAGATGCCCGTGCCCACGAAGCATCGCCGAGCAATTCGAGCCGGCTCCCTTCAGATTCAGGTGCAAGCCCCGCTTCATCAGTTCAGCTTGCAACTGCGCCGAGATCACATACGGCTCGACCACGGCGTACATATTCTTCTCGTTGATCTCGATAATGCGGTTCATTCTTCGCAGATCGAGATAGAGCGTGCCCTTGGCGAACTTCCCCGTCCAGCCCGTGCAAACTGGCCGGAACGGCAATTTGAATTTGTTGCAGAGCTTGACGATCGCCTGAACCTCCGCAGTGTTCTTGGGAAGGATTACCGCGGCAAACTGTGTCGCATGATAGGAATGCATGATGACCGGGTCATCGCAGATATACTCCTGCCCGACGACATCTTCGAAAGCCGCATACACGTCCTTGCTAAGCGCCATAGCTCCCGCCTCCCCTACGAAACTGCGGTTTCGACTAGTTCGACGATGTCATAGACCTTCAGCTTGCTTCCGGTTTCGCTGACAGCTTGATTGAAGGTTTTCTCACAACGCGGACATGCGGTAACAATCGCCTCGGCACCCGTTGACTCGGCTTCCTCGATTCTTTCCCGGGCAGCCCATTGGGCAAACTCGGGATTTGACTCGTCCACGCCGCCGCCGGCTCCGCAGCACCATGAATACTCCCTAATCCTGGTCATTTCCGTGAGCTTCACACCCGGAATGGTCTTGAGAACATCGCGGGGCGGTTCGTAGATGCCATTCGTTCCCCGCCGGTATGTTTTTGGCGGATCGAAAACAAATCTGTCGCCGGGAATCTTCTTCCCTTCCCAGTGAATCCACGGTTCACCCAGCCTGCCGAGGCGGCAGGGGTCATGGTAGGTGATCGAGAGGTCGACTTTTTTCCGCAACTTCAGCCTGCCGTCCAAGACCAGCTTGTTGATGTATTCCGAGACGTGCAGAACTTCGAGATCCCCTTTGAGTTTGAACTTGTCGTAAAGGACCTTGAACGCCTGGTAGCCGTCGGCGCATCCGGTCACAACTGTTTTGATTCCAGCCTGCTGAATCATGGCCATGTTCTTCTTGGCCTGATTCAGAAAGTCTTCCTTGTAACCCATCTGGTACGCTCGACCACCCGAGCAGGTCTCCGCATCACCGGCGATGCCGAAGTTGACACCTGCCCTCTGTAGAATCTTCGCCGTGGCTCGGGCAACTTTCTGCAACTTCTTGTCATAGCTGATGAGGCAACCGACGTGATAGAGCACGTCCACCTTTTCTTTGGTGGCATCCTTCAGATTCATGCCGGAAGCCCAGTCGCCACGTTTCCCCGTGACAGGTTCGGTCGAGCCATCCATGCGGAGACCGGCGATTACTTTGTCCGAAGCAGGTTGCGTTTTGCCGTCCTCGACACACTTGATCCTAAACTCATTGATCGGCTCCATCACCTCCATGTCCATCGCGTAATTGCAGGAGACGCCGCACGCACCGCACATCTGGCAGTTGTAGACGATATGGAGGAGTCGATCCGTATAGTTGAAACCGCCCTTCAACATCGCCGCACCGATATTCAATCGGCCGCCGCCGGAGTAGCTGTGAAAGTTGAATTTCGAGATGCTGGGGCACACATTCGCGAACTGATATCCGCTCACCCTTTGCATGGGGATCCACTTGCACGCAGAGCACCGGCAGCACATGTCCATGTCGCCCTTGTATTGTTCCAGCCCCATGTCCGCCTCCTAGACCAACTGAATGACACGCCTGGTCAATGACTCCCGCTCGCGTCCCACATGCACACTTTGCCCGGATTCATCACATTGTTCGGATCAAATATCTTCTTGAACTTGTTGAGCACCGCGACACTCGCAGCGTCTCGATTCAGAATGACGCCCGCACTTTCACCGTAAGGCCTCGAAAAGAACGCGCCCTTGGCTATTAGGCATCTGACGGCCAACGTGGAGAGTTCGCGGACTCGATTGAATTCCCTGCTGTTCTCAGGATCGTAGAGAAGGTTGAATTCGCAGTGATAGCTGGTGCCCTGCACGATCGGCTGGATGTACACGCCCAGATCGGATGCGGAGTAGCCAGCTTTCTCCGCCAATTCATTCATGGCCTCGACCTGGCCTTCGAGCTTCTCGCGAAGGGTTAGGTAGAATATGTCCTGGCATGCCCGCTTCTGGCGAATTTTCCAGTAAGGTTCCTCGCATGGCCGCTGAACGGTCTTCAAGATTTCGTTGGCTGACACTCCACCGACGGCTCTGACGGCTTCGAGCCCCAACCGCTGAGTGACTTCTGTGATGTCCTTAACTTGGGAGCTGACTCTCTCCTCTGGGAAATACTCATAGCCGGCTACGACATAGAAAAGAGTCCACGCAGGCAGGGCGTCTTTCAGCTTCCACGAGTCATTGGGCCACGACTTCGCGAAGATAGCCGCTAGGTTCGTGCTGTTGAGGATGAAGCATTCGTTGACCACTCTTAGTCTGACCAACCAATAGGCCACCTCGAGCAGCGCGTCGAGCTTGGAGGAGCCAATCACGAACGGCTCTTCCAGGATGGGCAGCAGTTCACACCGCATCGAGGCCCAAGTAACGATGCCCATCGTTCCCTGCGCTCCCTGGATCAGCCTGTGCCAGGAAGCCGTGCCCGGACCGTATGGCGCCTTTTGCACTCCTCCGACCGCCCTCTGTTCCGCGACTGTGCCGGGCCCCGCGGCCTGCCCGGTTCTGAACTCATCGCCAGTTCCGAAAATGATTTCGCCGCATGCCCACGGATCGGAAATGTCCCACTGATACTTCGGCATGATCACCGGCTCTCGCTCCAGTAAGCTTCCGACCACGGATTTCGATCCCCGCGGCAGCAAGGGCATGTTTAACCTGAGTCCTGCTCTCCCCACTTGCGGTATGAGTTCGCCGAAGGTCACGCCCGGCTCGCACATCGCGACGCGCCTCGCGCGATCTATGAGCAGGATCTGTTTCATACCGCTCATATCGACAATGACCGCACCCCCGACGCTCGGAACCGTGTCGCCCCGGAAATGGGGCGCGCCTGAGCTGACGGGCACCAGCGGGGTTTTCGTCTCGTTGGCCACTCTGACTATCTTCTGCACGTCGCTCGCAATTCTTGGCCTCACGACCGACGCGGGACGGACGCGGTTGACGAAGCTGATGTCCCCCGAGTAATGATCCAGGTCGTTCTGATCGTGGCTGATTAGGTCGCGATCGATCGCGTTCGCTAGTGCGGTTTGCGCCATTAGTGGCATCCTCCTGCGCACGCTGGTTGGATGGGAAAGGACTCAAGCAGATTGTGGTTTGGCGTATTTGAGGTGTCTAATGCTTTTTTACTATCATCTGTGATGCGCGGGACGCATCAGGAGCAAGCAGCATGGAACTGCGGCAGCTGCAGTATTTCGTTACGGTAGCCGAGCTGCTGAATTTTCACAAAGCCGCAGAACGCTTGCACATCACGCAATCTTCTGTCACCCGCCAGGTCCAACAGCTGGAGCAGGAATTGGGAGCGTCGCTGCTCATCCGTAATCAAAAGGAAGTACGCCTGACTAATGACGGCCGTTTGGCTTTGTCCAAGGCCAGGGCAGTGCTGGCGGCCACGATCGACCTTGCGGCAACCGTGAACCGGACCGACAAACGAGCCTACACGTTGAAAGTTGGTGTTGGAGTGCCACTTGCCAAGAGCATTCGGTCGCTCGTCACCAGATTCGCCAAACAGTTTCCCAACGTCGACGTCCAGTATGAAGACGTGATTTTTTCGAATACGCAGAATAGGGCTTTGCGTAGAGGAGACATTGACGTAGGAATTTTTTGGCCTCCAATCGATCGATTCCATGTGAATTCCGAGCGCCTCTTCGACGAGCGCTTCCGGGTAATCTTGCCGGCGGCCAGCCCTTTGGCCAAGCGCAAGAAGTTGCGATTCGAAGACCTTTTGGATCAAGTGTTGCTCCTGCCCGACCAAACCAAGACCAATAACCGAATGGTGCTCCAGGGTGCGCGCAAGGCGGGCGTAACGTTAAAGACCGCCCCCACTACTGCGCTGCCCCATGAGGCTGGGGCCGCGCTGGTTGCTTCGGGCAAAGGAATCTACGTTTTGGCAGGCAATCCCCTTCGTTTTCCAAGTTTCGGAACCGGGATCGTAGCGATTCCGCTGAATGAGCCGATGTCTCTCGAGGTGTACCTAGCTTGGCGGAGGGGAGAAACGAATCCAGCGGTATGCCATTTCCTAGAGGAAGCGCGCCGAATCTTGACCCGCCCGCCAACGAGTGTGTGACGAAGTCCGAAGCGTGTTCGCCCCAAGGCACCTACGGGCTCGAAGATTCCGGTGCGACTCGTGCGCTCATCATGGAGTTGGGCTTCCGTTTCGGGGCGATGAGCGCATCGGCCTTCCGGACTGATCGCCGGAGCGTTCAGTTCGGGCAATCGAGAGCAGAGCTTCTACTGCTTGTCCCAAACCGTCGTTATGCTTATCGGTTGGCCCTCGCCATTCGTCCCTTTCGTCGTTTGGGTTAAGACTTTGCCGTCCTTGGACACCACGCTTCTTGTCGTGAAAATCGTTTTGCCTGCCTTCTTTGAAGTGGATTCGATCGTGTTCGCATCTACGCGCTTGGCGGCTACGGTATCTGACCCCAGTGGCTGTGTGCCGGAAATCGGTGAGTCCTTGCCGTCAAGATTCGTCGTGAAGCTGTACGCGATGGGACCGCCGTCCGCAGCAATCCCTTTGTAGCCAACCGTCTCGCCGCCGATTTCTGCTACGACCCTCCGCGTTTCGCTCTTGGGCGCTGGCACGCCAGTGAACTTTGACTTCGCCACATTTAATTTCCAGGTGCCGACAAACGGATTGTCCTGAAGTGGAATGTCCTGTGCCAGCAAAACGCCCGACGCGGCTAGAGATAGAGCCAGAACAAAAACAAACACGAAGATTCGCTTCATCGTCGCTCCTCCCTCCGGTTTTGGGGCCGCCTACTTCGATGTTCCCGAGGTGGCGAAAATAGCCTTGGGCTATCCGCAGTGTCAAGTTATGTGAGAAATATCTCTGTGAACACATCCTTACATCGAAACCATCCCACGCATCGGCATTCCTCACTCATCGCGGGAAAAGACGCCGGCCCCGACATCCCCATCCTGAAGCAAGCCAAGGCGCAGTGCGCGAAGCTGCAGTAGCGAGTCTCGACTTCGGGATGCCCGCGCTCATTCCGTCATTGACGGGTGTGGCGACTCCAAAAAATTTTTTAAAAAAGGCCCTGGTGGCCCAGGGGATGGCCCCGACATCACGTGTCACTCGGCCGGACAACTCGGCACATTTTTTGTGACGTACTTTGTGACACAACCCCGCCTGGGCACACCGGGAAAGTCCTGTCTTTCCGTGTCCGCTGGTGGCCGCGATGACGGTGCTACTTCCAGGCCTAACCCGAACGGGTTTGGACACTTGTGGCCGTTCCTGTCAATCGCAGTCATCATCGCAGGGAGAACTGTCACGGCAGAGGTCGCGAGTTCGAGTCTCGTCGTCCCCGCCATATTCTTCAGTGGGTTCGGAACCGGGAAGCCGAAAGTCTGCACACTTTCTGCACATCTCCGACGTAGTCCATCTTGCGTTATGAGCAGTTCGTTCCGCCGCACGCCCGCGCTACCGTGGCCGGGGCGTGGCCCGCGTAGTGGTTGTCGCACGGGTGACCGGCGTCACAGCGGCGACGGGCAGCGTGGTAGTAGCGTTTGTCGCAACATACGCTGTCGCGGCGCGGCGCGCCCTGTCTGCTCCTCAGTCGGCTGGGTGCGTTGCCGTCGCGTGGTTGCCCCCATGCCGGGTGGAGGGAAGGCGGGCGCTCTCTCGCTGAAGCGCCCGCCCAAGATTCACTTACCGCATCGATATCGTCGAGATTCCCTCAGCCTCAGAAAGTGTGTGCAGTTCTCTTTCTGGCATGACAAACCGCGTCTCTCCACATCTTAAGCAAACCGAGAGCTCAGGAAAAACCCAGACGTGCGGCTTATCGACCTTTTCCAGGCCTCGAAAGTGAATGGAAATCTCTGCTGGGAACTGCCGCCTGTTTGATTCGCACGAATCACATGCCATGGCATCCTCCCCTCAAAACGATTGCCCTCGTGGCTTTGATGGGGGGGTAATGTGAGGGCTAGGCCGCGCCATCATAGTATGGTCAAACCGCCTAATGCAATGGAGGCGAGGCACGACGGCCCGTCGCCGCCTCCCCTCGCCCATTACATCTGACAGTAGTTCGGGGTTCACCTACTGACGAAAATCCAAATAGAGAGATCCCGAGATTCGCAAATCCTCAGCCTGCGTCAGCGAGAAGTCGTCCGACTTTTGGCAGAAGGGAAATCCATGCGAGAAGTCGCTGAAGCCTTGTCAATTAAACCGCGAACCGTAGCCTTTCACAAATATCGCACGATGAATTCGGCCTCAAAACAAACGGCTGAATTCATGCCATTCGCCGTTAAGAAGCGCATCGTCAAGACCTGACGGAGTCCCATGTGGGAGTCCTCGTCTACCCACTCCGCTACGACGGCGATGGGAAGCCAATGGTGGTTCTCGATTCAGTTCGAGAAAGCAAGGGCTGGCTTCAGCAAATGGACACTCTTTGAGGCAGCAATCAGAAAATTGTGCGCGCCGTTACTGATGCGCCAGTTCCGGCGCGCCAGCAAGGACTGCCTCCCCACTTCTTCTGACAGCCTTGCGAGCTACAAATAACGCGCTCTTGGGGTTTGTGCAGTGACGGTAGTCACGGGCGCGTTCTAGTACTCCACGATGACATGGCCGCCCGGTGTATGTTCCCAAGGAATCAAGCTCCGAGCGGACACGAACGGAGTCATGTGGGGCATCTCCAGACAACTGTCCTCGGGGAATCTCGGTGTCTCTCGGCATGCTGGGGGGAAGTTGTGCAAGGAGCCTGGCCCTAAGCAGAATCGCCACCATCTAGTTCTTCGCGGCCGACGCGCGACCACGAGCCTATCTAGGAGATTTCGGGCTCGACTCGGCTGATGAAGTGAAGACCACGCTCGAAGAAGCAGGAGGCTAGTGAGGGGTAGAGTCCCAAGCGGCCTCTCGTTTCAACCTGCTTCAAACCTACCGTATCAAATGCCGACGCCCATTCTGTCTCCGACCAGTAATTGTATCGGAGGGCGACTCCGTGATGTGCGTTGCCCAGCCAGTCCATAAGACGCAGGACTGGTGAAGCCAAAAATCCTTGCCGCAGGTGATCCTTAATGACGACATTCTTGCCGACGCGAATCGCTTCCCGAAGCAGCAGAAGAGGGTCGTCAGCGTGATGAAGCACGTCGACGAACATGACGGTGTCAAAACTCGCATCAGGATGTGGGAAGTGAATGCCATCATACTTCCGAACAGGGATTCTTGTCCCAGGGCGGACGAGTACGTCGATACCTTCGATGGAAACACTAGGAGATTGTTGCATGATGAGCGAATCGATTGCGCCGTCCCCACAGCCTACGTCGAGGACCTTTGAATTCGGGCGAATCATGGCTGCCAAGTGGCTTGCCAGAATGCGAACTCTGCGTGTGTGCACGAGTTTTTTGTGCAGAGCACCGTACATGGCGGAACCGATCCAGGAATTTGTGAAGCCGCCCTGGTCGGCGCTCATCACTGTCTCGCCATGCCGAGTACGCTGACAAAAAAGCTCGACAGCACAATTTGGATGCCGAGAGTGAGTGAGACAAATCCAGGAATGACAATACGCAATGTCTTATCTGGATCGAGCGGGCCGAAATGATGGCTCCTCCAATAGTTCAAGCCGAAGATCCAGGTGCCCGCTCCTGCCAAGATCAGGACCGCCCCGAGGATCAATCCCATTTCGAGCGTAACGAGACGAAACATCTTGTTCAGGCGCTCATCTGGAGGTAAGAGACGCTCGGTGATCGCGAACACCTTGGTAAACACGGCGAAATTAACTGACTGAAAGCCGATGAGGATGGCCATCGTACCGAAAAGAAGCGTGTGATAGTCGAACGTCGTCGAGCCAATCGTGCGAGGGCCGGCGAGCAGCCACGCGCTCACTGCCCCTCCCGCCAGCAGAAGTACAATGCCGGGATAGAGAAAGAGCCAGCGAGGGCTGTAGAGCAAAAGGAAGCGAAGATAGCGCCAGCCGTCGCGCCAGGTTCGCAGATGGGACGGGCGGTTGCGGCCATCAGGTGAGAGAGTGGTGGGAATTTCAGCGATCTTCAGATCGAAGAGGGTAGCCTTGACGACCATCTCGGTCGAGAATTCCATTCCAGTTGTTTGAAGTTCGAGCCGATCGATCGCGTCTTTGCGAAAACCGCGCAATCCGCATTGAAAATCGCCGACGGGGCAGCCGAAAAACAGACGCCCGAGGCCGCTCAGCAGAGGGTTTCCGAGAAACTGATGCAGGAAAGGCATCGCACCAGGATGGATCCCTCCATGGAACCGATTGCCCATGACGAGGTCATAACCGTCGTGGAGTTTGTTGAGGAAATCGCTGATTTGAGTGAAGTCGTAACTGTCGTCGGAATCGCCCATGATAACGAACTTGCCGCGGGCGGCTGCGATCCCTCCCCGCAGCGCGTTGCCATATCCGCGCTCCTGGATCGGAACGACGCGTGCGCCAAGCTGTTGAGCTAAAGACTGTGAGCCGTCGATGCTGCCGTTGTCAGCGATGATCACCTCCCCAGAAACCCCGAGCTGTCGCATGGCGATCTGAGCTTTTCGAATGCACGTGGCAAGTGTCCGGCTTTCGTTGAGGCAAGGCATTACGATCGACAGTTCAAGGTCTGTTTCGGGAGTCCGAGGCAACTCGACAGACCCTTGCGAAGAGGTCTTTTCGAGAGCGCCAATCTGCACGGGTGTCACATCACCCTCCGCCGGCGAAGGAAACAATACGCCTTGGGTGGGGTAATAAAGGAACTCACAAATTATCGTACTGTAGATTGATCTGAGACGTACTCGCAACGAGAACTAGTGTATCGGACTAAGCACGTATAATAGCAGCTCGGTGATCGTTGGCGCAGTCGATAGCGATGGCGGATTGACAGCAGCGAGTGCTGCGTTTCTAGGGGCGTGATGCGACAAGAACAGAACTCAGATATTCACCCTCTAGCTACTCGGGAAGACGGTACCGGGGGCATATCGGATCCCTGGGAAACAGCTTACATTCGATTCGAGACGCCGGAACAGGAAATCGAAAAGTTCGCAGAGAGACTCAAGAAACTCGGCGTCGATCGACTGCAACGTGACGCCAGAATCGTGGAACTATTCTGCGGCCGCGGAAACGGTCTGCATGCGCTAGCTCGTCTTGGATTTACCCATCTAGAGGGAGTTGATCTATCATCCCGATTGGTGGGGCTATATCGAGGGCCTGCCCAATGCTATGTAAGTGACTGCCGCAATCTTCCCTTCCCCGACCACAGTAAAGACGTCTTGATCGTCCAGGGAGGTTTGCACCATCTTCCGAGATTGCCAGAAAGCCTGGAGGCCACGCTCACAGGAATGCATCGAGTGCTTCGCAAGGACGGTCGGTTGGTGGTAGTGGAGCCGTGGCTAACTCCATTTTTGAGAATGGTGCACGCGATTTCCTCGAGTCACCTCGCCCGGCGCTGCTCGCTAAAGATCGATGCCCTCGCGACGATGATCGACTATGAACGACGTACGTATGAACAATGGCTGAGCCATCCAGAATTGATTTTGAAACTTACTCATCTGCGATTCTCGGCGGTTCACGAGTCCTTTGAATGGGGCAAGTGGTATTTTGTCGGTAAACCTCTCTAGATCCCTTATCGCGCTGTTGTTCATTTGCCTCGGTCGGACATGCCTTCTGTCAGGTGGCGGATAGGAACACCTGCGGATGCTGTCTGGAACAGG
>Ga0187772_10000403_pt1 | contig 19350 bp, 17 predicted proteins | sample 0116_SJ02_MP15_2_FD_133137 | JGI IMG/M metagenome (GOLD analysis project Ga0187772, IMG submission 133137) | Tropical peat soil microbial communities from peatlands in Department of Meta, Colombia - 0116_SJ02_MP15_20_MG | ecosystem: Environmental > Terrestrial > Soil > Wetlands > Peat | place... | reverse complement strand
CGCGGCAAAAGCTTCGACACGTTCTGCCCCTTCGGGCCGGTGCTCGAAACGGAGCTTGATCCCGCCGCGGCCACGGTCGAAACGCTCGTGAACGGAGCGAGGAAACAGTTCATACGCGGCTCGGAAATGATATTTTCCGTTGATGTTATAATCCGATTCATCGCCGAGGTGATGACGCTCGAGCCCGGAGACGTGGTCGCCACTGGAACGCCCTCGGGCATCGGGCCGCTCGCTGCGGGAGACGTGGTGGAAGTGATCGTGAGCGGAATCGGAACGCTTCGCAATCCCGTCATCGGGCCCGGCGACGCCCGGGAGAATTGACGCGGCGCGAGCCGCTCGCGGGGGCGGGGGATAAGTGATCACCTCGAGGGGCCTCGAAACGTTCCATAGAGATTGGGAGAAAGCGCGCGAAACGCTGGGTGAAATTTCGGAGACAGCGGGAGCGCGCAAAGTCGGACGTTGAAAGACTTATTTGCGGATTGGCACAATTGGGCGCCGCTGGCCGGGCTTGCCGTGCTGGCCATCGTCACCATCATTTTCTGGCTGACGCGCAAGCCAGAAGATGCCGCCGAGATCGAGCGCCAGCGCCGCGCGTATCTGAATCGAGTGGGGCGGATCGTCGAAGGACAGGTGCTCGAAGTGGTGAATCACCCCGCCCGCGCGAAGGATGCCAAGCGCGCGGGCACATTTGGCAAGCGAGCGGCGGCCACGGCCAACGGCGCGCAGAAGCTGCTCTACTACACATATTCGATTTCCGGCGTCACTTACGAGACCGCGCAGGATATCACCGGCCTCGAAGATCAGGCTCACTTGAGCACCGTCATCGCCGGCCAACACGCCAGCGTGAAGTACGACCCCTCGAATCCCAGCAATTCCATCTTGCTCGCCGACGATTGGTCCGGCCTGCACTGATCTTCTCAACATTACTTCGTGTAGTCCGCGGGCAAATTGTAGAGAAAAACCATTCGAATGCGGATGGATGAGCCTTGAAAGGCATCCGGAAGAGGATCGAAGGGCGCCGAATTGCGGATCGCTGAGAGCGCTGCTTGATCCAAGGGATCTTTACCTGAACTTCGCTCAATCGCCGGTCCGTCGCCCAACATGCCATCGTGCTGAATATTCACCAGCACGATGACCATCCCCTTTTCACCGAGCATGACCGGCTCCGGCATCACTGCGTACCAATTCCGCTTGACTGCCGGCAAGAATCGTTCGACATACGTTGTGAATTCCACACCCTCAGTGGGAGTAAGGATCTGGACTGCTGGCCCTGCGACACCTAAGCGCTGGCCCCCTGGTGGGTTGGCGGGAGGAAATGCAGGCAAGGGGCCGAATTCAAGGGTGTTCAGCGATTCCACTAGCGCTTCCAGGCGGTCAGAAGTCTGCGCAGCGACGACAAAGATTAGCGCGTGCCCTCTCAGAACAGTCGAGACGATACTTTCGTACTCAGTGTTGCCGAGTTCTCCTTTGGATTTGAAATCCATCCGCGAAAAATTCTTGCCCCCGAAATCGCAATCCTGAGGTTCCTGAATCAGCATGAGGCCCCGATCATCCCCCCGACGATGGCGGCTCAGCATCATGTTGAAATCTTTGCCGGTCTGAATGCCCGGTGCGAAAGAGAGTTCTGCAGCAAGTATTGTGACTCCGGAATTTACGGGAACTAATGTGTCATAAGGCCGCTCAAGAAGAACGAGCAGTTGGTGAGTCTTCGAGGCGAGGAAGCCCAAAACAGAAACACTCGATGCGGTGGCTTTGGAATCCTGTGCCTTATCCACGCCCAGGAGGAAATCTCCCGTGCGCCCACTTTGAACGGATAGGCGCTTCGGGAAGTGATATTTGAATGCGAAGAATTCATTTGTGTAGATGTTGTCCGAGACGAATCCACTTTCCGGCGTGATCCGGCGTGTGTCAAGCTGCTTGTCGCTCGCATCATTGGATTGTTTCCGGGTTGCAGCTTGCGTCGAGTCACTTTTCGATGGGGAGGGCTGCTGTGCCGCGCCGCGCACGGATATGGTGAAAAGCAGGGCAAGGGCTGCCGTCGCGTTTCGCGTGACTGCCGGCTTGGATGACCAGATCATGCGGATCAAAGCCATCATGTTGACTTGCAGCTAAATGGCCTCAACCGTGAGTCTGCAACCCCCTAACGCTTTCGTCAAGTTAGGAGGAGCAGTTCGCCTGGCGGAAGCCGCAGCTTGCCCGCGTTGGGCGGGTGTGGCACGCTAGCCGCGGCGATTGCGGCAGCCAAACATGACTGAAGAGATCAAACATCACGATCGCATCGAGGAGCTGCGGCGGCGCAGCGCCGAAGCCGAGGAAGGCGGCGGCAAAGAGCGCCGCGAGCGGCAGCACAAAGAGGGCAAGCTGAGCGCGCGGGAGCGCATCGAGCTGTTGCTCGACGAAGGAACATTCGAGGAGCTCGACAAATTCGTCCGGCACCGCTGCGTCGATTTCGGGATGGAAGAGCAGCGGCCCGCGGGTGACGGCTTCATCACCGGTTTCGGCCGCATTGATGGCCGGCTGGTTTACGTCTTCGCGCAGGATTTTACCGTGTTCGGAGGCTCGCTTTCGGAAGCCAACGCCTCGAAAATCACGAAAATCATGGACCTGGCGATGCGCCAGGGCGCGCCCGTGATCGGATTGAACGATTCGGGCGGAGCGCGGATTCAGGAAGGGGTGATGTCGCTCGCGGGCTACGCGGATATTTTCCTGCGCAACACGCTCTCGAGCGGCGTGATTCCGCAAATCAGCGCCATCATGGGGCCGTGCGCCGGCGGCGCGGTCTATTCACCCGCAATCACCGATTTTATTTTCATGACGCGCGACACGTCCTACATGTTCGTTACCGGCCCGGACGTGATTAAGACAGTGACGCAGGAAGAAGTGACCAAGCACGAGCTCGGCGGCGCGATGACACACAACGCCACGAGCGGCGTCGCCCATTTCGTCGCCGCCGACGATGCCGAATGTCTCGCAATGATTCGTGAGCTATTGAGCTACATCCCCTCAAATAATCTCGAAGATCCGCCACGGCGCTCGACCTCGGACCCGTGGGACCGCGCCAATCCCGCGCTCAATTCGCTCGTACCGGAAGATCCGCTCAAGCCCTACGACATCAAGGACGCGATTCAAGGAGTGGCGGATGACGGCCAGTTTTTCGAGGTGCACGAGCATTACGCGAAAAACATCGTGGTGGGCTTCGCGCGGCTCGAGGGGCGCCCCGTGGGAATTGTCGCGAATCAGCCGGCATTTCTGGCGGGCGTGCTCGATATCAACGCATCGGTGAAAGGCGCTCGGTTCGTCCGCTTCTGCGACGCCTTCAATATTCCGCTCATCACGTTCGAGGACGTTCCGGGATTTCTGCCCGGGACGCAGCAGGAGTTTGGCGGAATCATCCGGCACGGAGCAAAATTGCTCTTCGCTTTTGCCGAAGCCACCGTCCCCAAAATCACGGTAATCACGCGCAAAGCTTATGGCGGGGCGTATTGCGTGATGGCCTCAAAACACATCCGCACCGATATGAACTTCGCGTGGCCGACAGCCGAAATTGCCGTGATGGGCCCCGAAGGCGCGGTGAATATCGTGTACAAGCGCGAGCTGGATCGTGCGTCCGAAGGCGAGCGCGAAAAAATACGCCGAGAAAAAATCGAGGACTTCAAGGAAAGGTTCGCGAATCCCTACGTGGCGGCCGAGCGCGGCTACATCGATGCCGTCATCGAGCCTTCCGAGACTCGCGCCAAGCTCATTACCGCCCTGCGCTCGCTCGAAACGAAGCGCGACCTCAATCCCCGCAAGAAGCATGGCAACATTCCGCTCTGAGCCTCTGCGACGCCAGCCCGCTCGGCGAATATCCACTGGGAATTATCCGTCGGAAAATTTTGCGAAAGCGTCGATCGCGCTCTGCGTGTACTGCCCGACTTCGATTAAATAGCCATCCGGATCGCGGATGTAGCATCGCCATTCGTGGCCATGATTATCGAGTGGCTCAGTGAGAAACTGGGCGCCTTTCGCTTTCCACTCGCGATAGCAGGCCCAAATATCGGCCACGCGCAAATTCATAAAGCTGCTCATCCGGTTCGGATTTGGAGGAGTCTCTAAAATCACTTCGGGCTTATCCGGCGTGGGGCCGCCGCCGGAGTTGAGAATGATCCAGGAATTTTCGATCTTGATGTAGCACGGGTTTTCGAGTTTGACGACTTTGCCGCCGAAAACTTTCACATAGAAGTCCCGGGACCTCGCCTGGTCATTCACCGTCAGGAAGTGTGCGACAAAAAAGCCAGTCTTCGCGCTCGGCGCATTGGGCAGATCCATAAGGCCTCCCTCAGGCGCGCTTGCCGACGTACCAAGGCGCACTCAGCGTAAAAATGCGCTGGTTCCCGCGCGAGAGCAATACCCATTCCAAAAGCCGCCCGCGCTGGTTGTGGAAGAAATACTCATACCATCTGTCTTCCACAAGCTCGGGAATCACCACGATGATCGTACGAGAGGGATTTTTTGCCGAAAGGTCGAGAACGTACTGAACAATGGGAATGATGACGAAGCGGTAGGGCGAGGGGAGGATTTCCAGCGTTGGCGGGACAGCGCCCGCCGCGCGGAAGGGCCCGGCCACGTACCGCTCCCAATCCATTTGCAGCAATTCCGATTGCTCGGCGGGGTCCACGTGCAGAGCGATTACTTCCGGCGAAAGCCGCGCCGCGAATTCGATTCCCTGACGGGTAATACTGCTCCAGCGGTCGATCGCGATGATGGCGATCGGATGCTCGTTGACGTTTGCAGGGTGAGCCGGAACCATGCAAGTGGTTTCCATCTTCACCATGTGATAGTGGCGGCGGACAATCGTGAAGAAAAACATCGTGAACGGAATGAAAAGCAGAGTAATCCACGCACCTTCGGCGAACTTCGCCACCAGCACGACGATCACGGTGACGCCCGTGACGAACGCTCCGAGCCCATTCACGATTGCGCTCTTCTCCCAGTGCGGGACGCGGTTTTTCCACCAGTGCATCACCATGCCGGCCTGCGAAAGCGTGAAAGCGAGAAATGCGCCAATGGCGAAAAGCGGGATGAGCCGGTCGGTGACGCCGCCGAACGCAATCAGTAGACCGCCCGTGAGAAAAGCCAGAACGACAATCCCGTAGCTATAGACCAGCCGCCGTCCGCGATAGCCGAACACATGCGGGAGGTAGTTGTTTTGGGCGATGGCGCGGCAAAGGCGGGGAAAATCCGCGAAGGCCGTATTGGCGGAAAGCGAAAGAACAGCGAGAATCGAAGCGATGGTGACGTAGTAGAAGATTCCCTTCCCAAAAACAGCGGCAACAAGCATCGAGAGAAGGCTCTGATATCCGGGCTGGCCGGGATCCGTGGCGGCGATGCCATACGCCTTCACGAGATACGAAATTCCAGCCAGCAGCACGCCGAGGAGAAAAATGATCACGCTGAGCGTCCGCTGCGCATTTTTCACCGTGGGCTCGCGAAAAGCCTTCACGCCGTTGCTCACTGCCTCGACGCCGGTCAAAGCCGTGCAACCGCTCGAGAACACTTTGAGCAGCAGCCAGAAAGTTACGGCCTGGGTCACCGGCGGCGGAGGCGGAGGCACAGTCACAGGTACGGGATGCCCTCCAGCCTGCATGACGCGGAGGATGCCCGCACCAACCGTAATCAGAAGCGTCGCGACAAAGAGAAAAGTGGGAATCGAGAATGCGAGCCCGACTTCACGCACGCCGCGAAGGTTGAAGATCGTAATGATGATCAGGATGATCACGCACAGAGAAACCGTGTAGGGCTGCAACGACGGCACCGCCGAAATCAATGCGCCCACCCCGGCGGAAATTCCCACGGCCGCCGTGAGGATGTAATCGGCGAGAAGGGCCGCCGCGGCAAGCAGGCTCGCGCTCGCGCCAAGATTGAATCGCGCTACGGTATAGGAGCCGCCGCCTGAGGGGTAAGCCTCGATCGTCTGGCGATAGGAAAAGTACACGATCACCAGCAGCGTAATAATCGCCGCGCTGACCGGAATCAGGTATCGCACGCCGAGCGCACCCAGGGGGATCAGGAGGCTCAAAGCGGCTTCCGGGCCGTAGGCAGCGGAACTCAGCGCATCGAGGCCAAAAATGGGTATGCCTTGGGTGGGACCAATTTGCTCCGCACGTTCGTCGCTCGTCTTGATGGGCTTGCCGACAACCATGTCAAGGATGTTCATTGGCTGCTCCCAATTCTCGCAACGTTCCATTCGGGAATAGATTGCATTACCCGCCGGACTGCGTGGCGCTCGGATCGAGTTGGCAGGTCCCTCTCAGGCTTGGGAAATTGTCCGAGCAAAACGCATAAAAATCGGCGGAAATTATTATCACAGAACAGGTTTAACTCAAATGAACAAGGCGGACTTGTGCCGTGAACGCGATTCGCCATGCGGCCGAATGTAGTCTGGGGCAATCTGGAGCGCGCTCAGGCTTTCGTCGCGCGCTTTATCCTGCGTGGATGAGGCCGAGCCCTGCGCGCAAGAGGCAAAATTTGGACGCCGCCCTTGCCCCCGACGAATACCTGCGAGGCAAATCCAAGAAAAAGTCCGTGCTCCATCACGCCAACCACGTGGTCGAGGTGGTGTGCGATTTCTTTGGGATTGGCCATCGGACCGAAGGCGCAATCGATGATGTAGTGGCCGCCGTCGGTGATGAACGGCTTCTCGTTCGCTCCAAAGCGAAGCTTCGGATGCGCGCCGAGCCCGACCAATTTTCGCTCCGTGGCCTGCCAGCCAAAGGGCGCCACTTCGACGGGAACGGAAACGAGCGAGCCCAGCCGCGCGACGAGCTTGGTTTCGTCCGCCACCACAATCATGCGCTTGCTGGCGGCAGCGACGATTTTTTCCCGCAGCAACGCGCCGCCGTGACCTTTGATTAGGAACAGTGTTCGCCGCTCGACTTCATCCGCGCCGTCGATCGTCAGATCGATTTCGGAACATTCGCCGAGCGTAGCCAGCGGAATCCCAAGGCTGCGCGCTTGCTCGGCGGTCCGCTCGGAAGTCGGGATGCCGGTGAATCGAAGCCGGTCCTCAACGATCCGGCGGCCCAGGGCGGCAACGGCAAATGCCGCCGTTGATCCGGTGCCGAGGCCAACCACCATTCCGCTTTCGACAAGTTTTGCGGCCGCCTCAGCCGCACCGTGCTTCCACCGATCCTGTTCTGATACGCCCATCGCCTGGCTAACCATAGCTCATGCCCACCCGCGGGCATAATATCCGGTCAATTGCGCGTTGCCAACCCTGACAGGGCGGGTGCAAATGCCGCGTGCTAAGATGGCGCCCGCGAGTGCGAACCACAATGTTCCGCAAGATTTTGATAGCCAACCGGGGAGAGATCGCAGTGCGCATCATACGAGCCTGCCGTGAGCTCGGAGTGCGCTCGGTGGGCGTGTTCAGCGATGTGGACCGGGCTGCGCTTCATGTGCGCCTCGCGGATGAGGCGTATCCGATTGGGCCTGCGCCCTCGCGGGAGAGCTACCTTGTAATCGAAAAAATTCTCGACGTCGCCAAGCGAGCCAGGGCCGATGCGATTCACCCGGGGTATGGCTTCCTCGCGGAAAATCCGGCGCTGCCGCGCGCATGTGCGACAGCGGGTGTCACGTTCATCGGGCCCACGCCTGAAGCCATGGAAAAACTTGGCGCAAAGACAGCGGCGCGCCACCTAGCGCGCGAGGCTGGAGTGCCGACGGTTCCGGGAACGCTCGACCCGATTGAAGAAATTGAAGACGTGGCAGACCTCGCGCGCAATGCAGGCTATCCGGTATTGCTGAAGGCAGTGGCGGGCGGCGGGGGAAAAGGGATGCGGCTTGTCGAAAGCGAAGGCGAGCTGGCTGCTGCGTGGCGCGATGCTTCTTCAGAAGCGCAAAACGCATTCGGCGACGGACGGCTCTACCTCGAAAAATTCCTCTCACGGCCGAGGCACGTCGAGATTCAGGTGCTCGCGGATAACCATGGGCACGTGATTCACCTCGGCGAGCGGGAATGTTCCGTGCAGCGGCGCCATCAGAAAGTGATTGAGGAATCGCCATCCCCGGTGATGACGCCTGAATTGCGGCGAGCCATGGGCGAAGCCGCCGTCAAGCTCGCGCGCGCGGGAAACTACACGAACGCGGGCACCGTGGAATTTCTCATGGATGAGCAGCGAGATTTTTATTTCTTGGAAATGAACACCCGCCTCCAGGTGGAACATCCTGTGACAGAGATGGTGACTTCCCTCGACCTGGTGAAACTTCAAGTGCATATCGCGGCGGGCGAGACGCTTCCGATTTCGCAGCAGGATATTGCGCTGCGCGGGCACGCCATCGAATGCCGGATTTATGCGGAAGACCCGGACAACAACTTCTTTCCTTGTCCGGGGACGGTTGGTGCGCGGCGAGTCCCTGGTGGGCCCTCGGTGCGCCTTGATGACGGAGTCTATCCCGGCTGGACAATCCCGAACGAATACGATCCGCTGCTCGGAAAGTTGATTGCGTGGGGAGCGGATCGTCCCGAGACAATCGCGCGGATGCAGCGGGCTCTTGCTGAATACTATGCGGGGGGCATCAAGACGAATATTTCGCTCTTCCAGCGAATCTTCGCCGCGCCCGATTTTCAGAAAGGCGAGATCCACACCCGCTGGCTCGATGGATTCCTCCGCGAGGAGCAGGATCGGCGAAGCGCAAGCGAAGAAGGCATGAAAAGCGCGGCACACGTGAAGGATGCTGCGATTTTGGCTACGGCCTTGTGGCACCGGTCGATGAATGGCCACGCTGGAAATCAACCAGGGAGCGAGGCGGGCACTTCCCCATCTCCTTGGAAGATGGAAGCCCGGCGCGAGCAGGTGGAGCGTGACCCGCAGCCGTGACACGCAGGCGAGTGAATCTAGAGTGAGGGCGCGGACGAAGTGAAGCTCGAAATCGAACTCGACGGAAATGCGCATTCGGTTGAGATCACGGGCGTTGGAAAAGAGATTCACTGCGCGATCGATGGAAGAGAGCTGAACGCCGACGCAATCGAACTCTCGCCCGGAATTTATTCGATTCTGGCGGGCGGCAAATCGCTTGAGGCGCGTGTGGAAACGGTTGGTGGAGATCTCCGCGTGAATGTGAGCGGACGTGAGTTTCGTGCCGCCATCAGGGATCCGCGACAGTGGAGCCGGAATCGCGGCGCCGCGCTCGAAGCCGAAGGCCGGCAGCAAGTGGTGGCGCCGATGCCGGGGAAAATTATCCGGCTGCTGGTGGGCGCGGGCGAGCATGTCGAGGCGCGACAGGGTTTGCTCGTCGTCGAAGCCATGAAGATGCAAAACGAGATTCGCTCGCCGAAATCGGGCACGGTCGAGCGGCTGTTAGTCAAAGGGGGCCAGGCCGTCAATGCCGGCGAAGTGCTCGCCGTGATCGCCTAGCCGCCGGCGCTTGACACTTTTGCGCCCGGATGTAGACTTTTACTCCCCGTGCAGTGCGCCGGCCGCGCGCGGCGGCAAGCGTCCCCCAACGAAGCGCGAGGCACGGAGAATTGAACGCCACAAGGAGCATTCCATGTCGAATCCCGTCAGAGCTATACCGGAAGGCTATCATTCGGTGACCCCGTCGCTCACCTGCAAGGATGCGGCGCGCGCCATCGAGTTCTACAAGCAGGCATTCGGAGCGCAGGAATTGTTTCGCATGCCGTCGCCCGATGGAAGAATTGCTCATGCCGAAATCATGATCGGCGATTCCCACCTCATGGTGAACGATGAGATGGGCCCCGGTGCGACAGCGCCGTCCGGGTCGCCGGGGATTTACCTGTTCCTGTACGTCGAAAATGCCGACGCACATTTCAACCGGGCCGTAGCCGGCGGCGCGAAAGTGGACATGCCGCTCGAGAACATGTTCTGGGGCGACCGCTTTGGGCGGCTCACGGATCCCTTCGGGCACCAGTGGGGCATCGCCACTCACGTGGAAGATGTGACGCCACAGCAAATGCAGGACCGGGCCAAGGCATGGTTTGCGAAGGCCGCCGGGCATAGCTGAGGCCAAATTGATCCGGGGGCGATTGCGGCGCGGGCGGACTCGTGCCGCGATCGCTTTCTTCCTTCAGGCTCGATCGGGTTTATTTGCCAGCCTGCCGGACTACCTCGCCGCGGGAAGTTTGCCGTGGGAATCCATGATTTGGTCTGCCAGATAATTCTTCACGTGTGACTCGTCGCGCTGCTGGATCATGTACGCCGACCGGAGAAGCTGTTCTTTGCGGTTGCGCAGCATGTCGCGAATGGATTGCTGCACCTGCGGGTCGGAGAGTTCGCGCTGCCCGGCCTGTTCTTTGGCGAGCATTTTCAAAATGCGGTAGCCGCCGCCTTTGCTGACGGCGATGGGCTGCGAAATTTCGCCGGACCGCATCGAAAGCACGGCGCGCTTGAGGACCGGGTCGGACTGATTGAGGGCGGACTCGGGGACAAAGCCGAGGTCGCCGCCGGTGGCTGAAGTGGAGTCTTCGGAGTAGTCCATCGCGAGTTGCGCGAAATCGGCGCCGGCATTGAGCTTTTGTTCAAGCAGCGTCACTTTGCGCTTCGCATCGGCGTCACTCAGAGCCTTATCATTTTTGCGATTGTGCACGGAAGGATCGGGGCGCGGGGTAACCACAATCTGCGCGACGTGAAACTGCGGCTCGGCCACGTTGAATTGGGCGCGGTTTTTCGAGTAGAAGTCGGAAACGTCCTGATCCGAGATCGAGATTTTGGCCACCACTTCGCGGTTCAGTAGCTTCTGAACGGAAAGCTGGCGGCGAAGGTCGCTCTTCAAATCATCGACTGTCAGACCGGCGTCTTTCAGCTTTTTCTGAAATTCCTCTTCGGTGTAAGGGCTCTTCGATTCGGTGAACTTGTCTTCCACTTCGGCGTCGCTGGCGATCAAGCTCAGCTTGGTGGCGCGCTCGATCAGTATCTCGTTGTTGATCAGCTCGTCGAGAATGCTGAGCTTGAGCGAAAGTGCTTCTTCCTGCGACGGCGCGGGGCCCTCGGCGTTCACACGCGTACGATAGTATTTCTCCACCTGATCGCGCGGAATCTCTTTGCCGTTCACCACGGCCCATACATCCGGGCCGGGCGCCGTTTCCTTTTTGCACGATGCGGCAAAAGCGCAGGCGACCAACGCTGCAAAGATGAGAAACCGGCGGAGCAAGGAGATCACCCCCGAGGGGACGGACATCAAGCGGCCTTTTTAATCCGGCCGGCGCGAATGCAAGCGGTGCAGACGCGAACGTGCTTGCGTACGCCGTTGATGACCGTCTTCACGCGGCGCAGATTCGGATTCCAACGGCGGCGGCGGACGTTGTGCGCGTGGCTGATCACGTTGCCATAGCGCGGTTTCTTTCCGCAAATTTCACATGCGAGTGCCATTTTCCTCTTTCTCCAGACGGAAATATTGCAAACAGAGCGAATTTCGATGCTATCAGAGATTGCCTCAACTCGAAAGCGATTTGCCCGTTATGGAGAGCGGCGACGCTCGAAAGCGCTGAATGCAGAGTCCTGATCCGGCAGGAAATACCCCACCACGATGCCCATGGCGCCTTCGGGAAGGTATCGGCCTGTGGGGTTGTCGTAAGCGGCTGCAACTCTAAGAATTTGGCCCGCCTCGAGGCGATAGCCGCCCGTTTCGGTGAAAGAAACGATTGGCATGTTCAACAGGTGCCCGGAGGCGTCCGTCTGGGCCTTAAGGCTGGCGATAGGGGACTTGTGAGTCAAGTCCTCCAGCACAAGTCCACGCCCGTAATCATGGAGGTGGCCGCCGACTCCCAGCAAAGCGCCGGGAAATTTCATGGTGAATCGAGCGGCGGTGATGCTCTTGCCGGGCTCCAGATCGTAGCCCGATTCACGGCATTCCTCCACGTCAAACCAGGTGGGATACACGCTCTTGAGCGGCGTAGTTTCCGTAGACGCGGCCCTGTACTCCATCTGCACGTCGAGGTAGATTTCGGGAAATGCAGTGTCGCTGGGGTTTACGAACATCGTGCTGATACGCACGCGGTCTCCGGTACGGACTCGATAGCCTACCCCCGGAATCGCCGGCCAATCGTTCATCTCGCCGCCGGTTCCGAAAATGTGTTCCTCCTTATTTGGGCACAAAAAGTCGGACCGGCCCGTATTCCAAAAGGCCACGTGATGCACCACTTTCGCCGAGACGAGAGCGCCGGAAGCGTCCACAACTTTCGGGTGGTAGGCCATGAGCCAACCGTCGAACGGAATCGTCAAGTAAGAATCCCGCGGTTGCGCGACCGCCATGTGATCGGCGTGGGCGGGCAATTTTACGGGCCCGACTCGGACTTTGAGCAAATTCTCCGAAGGATCCTGGGAGACCGCGAGCTTCGCGTTCGGGGAAAACGAGGTGTGCAGCATCGTCGGACCGGGATGCATTCCGCTCTCGTGTGCCGGCATCCGCATCGGAGACTGTTTCTGTGCAAAGGCGTGGGGTGCTGAGGAAAGAGCGAGGAATGCAACGAGACTCGCGATGATTCGAGATTTCGGATCGATCATGTGCAAATTCCCCACGCGCGCCGGCGGCTTGCGCTTGATAATACTCCGTTCGGTGCCTCGCCGCCTAGGCTGCTTTCACTGCGACTCCTCGCGAGCAGCAGCCCGATTGCCAGGCATTGGAACTCGCCCCAGCGAAATTTCTGTTGGCTGCGGAAGAGGCCGACGCAAGCGATGTATTTCTCATCGGCAGTGCTGCGAACTTCAACACCCTAAAGTTGAGGCACATGCGTCAGCGAATGAGGTAGATACAGGCGGCCTTCGGCAACCGCTGTGATTCACTGTAGCGTTATTCATCGGCAAGCGCTCGAATATCCAGGCTCGATGGAATTCAAATCCACCAAACAATCACTGTAATTGACTCCAGCGCATGCACTTACCGTTTTGTCACCGCCACTCCGCCAGATTGGCACGGGGATTGCCCTTCTTTTAAGTGGCAAGCAAAAGAAAATCGGCAAGGAGGCGGCCATGACAATCATTCTGCTCATCGCGACATTCGCAATCTTTCTCACAATTGACTACATCCGCAAAGGAAAGCAAGTTCCCGAGCCAGTGAAAGCGGAACCGCCCGTGATCACGGCCCCGCGGATGCTGCCCAACTACGTGGCCGGCTTCGCGGTCGCCGATAACTGCCGTTACCACCCCGGACATACCTGGGCGTTGCAAGAGAGCCCATCGCTTGTTCGCGTGGGCCTCGACGATTTCGCCGCCCGGCTGGCAGGCAAAATCGACCACATCGATCTCCCGAAGCGCGGCCAATGGATTCGCCAGGGCCAGAAGTTCGCCACCATCTTCCGGGACGGCAGCAAAGCGGAGCTCGTCAGCCCCATCGAAGGCGAAGTGACAAACGTCAACGAAGCATTGACTGGCGATACCTCTCTGCCCTGCCAGGATCCCTACGGAAAAGGCTGGTTGATGTCGGTGTTCTCGCCCGATGCGGGCACGATGTTCCGCAACCTGCTGGGCGGTGAAGTAGCTCGCCGCTGGATGGCGGAAGCAGCGAGCCGCCTGCATGCGAGGATGCCGGCGATGGCTGGAGCTGTCGCGCAGGATGGCGGCCTCGCAGTCCACGATTTGACCGCCGAACTGCCGGACGAGAAGTGGGCTGAAATCACGCGTGAGTTCTTTCTGAGCTGAGAGGAGATGGCTGCTCGTGTTCCGGCCCCGCCCATCAGAAAGTGGGTGGGGCCGAACTTTTTTGGATGGGCAGACAAATTCCGGCTGGTCCTCCGGGGTGACAAAAGTCACCGCGGAAAGTGACTGGTGTCACGGGGAAATTTTCCGAAGCAGCCGATCCTTCTACTGGATGAGCGGCCATGCGGAGAAATTCAACAGCAGTGAGGAAATGCCCGCTGCAAACTTCAACGCTTCCTCTTCATAACTCAATCGCAAAGCCGGTTCGACCTGCGCGCAAATCCTCCAAAAATGTCGTTGGACAGGCCGACAACAGGAGTCGCCATGAGTAAAGCCATCTTATACGACGCCACGATATGCATCGGGTGCAAGTTATGCGAGCAAGCTTGCGCGGAACGCAACGGCCTTCCCTATAACGAAAAGATAGCCGCCGAATCCAGGCAGTCAGAAAACAAATTCACCGTTGTCCTGTCAAAGAGCGACAAATTCATGAGGCGGCTGTGCATGAATTGCCAGGATCCCACGTGTGCCTCGGTTTGCCCGGTGGGAGCGTTCAACAAGACTGCTGATGGCCCGGTCACTTATGAAGCATCCCGCTGCATCGGGTGCCGTTACTGCATGCTGGCCTGCCCGTTCTCGGTGCCGAAATATGAATGGAGCAAAGCGCTTCCTCTGGTCCGCAAATGCGACATGTGCGCCGACCGCGTCGCCAAAGGGCAGCAAACCGCCTGTGCCGCCGCATGCCCGACCGGAGCTACAAAGTTTGGAGATCGAGACGCCCTCATTGCGGAGGCGCGCGCAAGAATCGCGTCGAACCCCAGCCAATACGTCGATCACATTTATGGACTCAACGAGGTGGGTGGAACCTCCGTGTTACTCCTCTCGAGCATCCCGTTTGAGGAGTTCGGTTACAAGCAAAGCCTGGGCGACCAGTCCATGCCGATCCTTACGTATCGCGCGCTCTCCCACATCCCCGATCTTGTGACCGTGGGGGCCGCATTGCTGGGCGGAATCTGGTGGATCACGGACCGCCGCACTGCCGTCGCCGCCGCTGAAGGGCGCGCCAGGGAATCGCAAGCGCGGCCCGAGAACAAGAGGTGAGGAGGAACCAAGATGTTTCAGCCGAGGATAACGTTCTGGAAAGGAATCCTGGCGGCGGTGCTGGCTGCCGGCGCTTACGCCACCGTCCTTCGATTTACGCGAGGGCTCGGTGCCACGACGAATCTGAGTGACGCTTTCCCCTGGGGCCTGTGGATCGGATTCGACGTGATGTGCGGCGTGATGCTGGCCGCCGGCGGTTTCACCCTGACGGCCACCGTTTATATCTTTCATCTGAAAAAGTTCCAGCCGATTGTCAGACCCACGATTCTTACCGCCTTCCTCGGTTATCTACTGGTCGTTGTAGCGCTGCTTTACGACCTGGGGCGCGGATACCGCATCTGGCACCCCCTGGTTATGTGGAACCCAAGATCGGTCATGTTCGAAGTGGCGTGGTGCGTGACGCTTTACACGACGGTGCTTTCGCTGGAATTTGCGCCGGCGATCTTCGAGCGCTTGCGTATGGAAAAGCTGCTGAAAATCCAGCATGCCGTGTCGATCCCCCTCGTTATCCTGGGTGTGATCCTCTCGACGCTGCACCAGTCGTCGCTCGGGAGCCTCTACCTGATCGTCCCGAACAAACTGCACCCGCTTTGGTACACCCCGCTTCTGCCGCTGCTTTTCTTTGTTTCCGCGATCTGCGTCGGCCTGGCTATGACGATTTTCGAATCCTGCATGACCTCACGGCATTTCGGAAAGCATCTCGAGATTTCACTCTTGCGGAGTCTTGGGCGGACTCTTCTTGTGGCGCTCTGTGTGTATTCGGTGATCCGTTTTCAGGATTTGTACGAGCGAGGCGTGCTGAAGCTTGTAGCCCAGCGCAGCTATGAAGCGAACCTGTTCTTGCTGGAAGTGGTCATGGGGTTGGCTGTCCCTATCGGATTGTTGATGGTGCCGAAATTCCGTGAAAGCGCAGGGGGACTTTACCTCAGCTCGGTGCTAGTAGTCCTCGGCTTTGTCACGAATCGAATGAATGTGGCGATTACGGGCATGGAATCTTCAGCTGGAATGCACTATTTCCCCAAATGGACGGAACTGGCAGTCACAGCGAGCATTATCGGCGTTGCATTCGCGATTTTCGCGCTCGCGGTGAAGTATCTGCCGATCTTCCAGGCGGAAAACGGGCACGAGGCTGCTCTGGAGCCGCGTGTGTCTGAGTTGTCCAATGCGCACCCCTGATTCGAATGGGCCGGTAGAAGGCCGCTGGCGGCATATTGCAAGGAGCCTCAGTTTTCGCCTGGTCGCATTGTTAGCCCTTTCCATGACACTTGCCATCGGCTTGCTCGGTTATCTGAATATCCGCCTTCATCGCCGGCACCTCGAGCAAAGCACGCTCGCGAGCGCGGACCGCGTCAGCAACGTGATTAAGCAGAACGCGACCTATTACATGCTTCGAAACGAGCGCGAAGGGCTTTATCACCTCATCCACGATGTCGCGAGCGGACCTGGCATCTCGCGCATCCGGATCTTCAATCAGGAAGGCCGGATCAGTTTTTCCTCGGATGCGAAGGAAGCGAACACTTTTGTGGATAAGCGCGCCGAGGCATGTTACGGGTGTCATGCCCAGAGCACCCCGCTCAGCCGCCTCAATCGCCCCGATCGCTTCCGGATGTATCGCCAGGCCAACGGAGAGCGTTCGCTCGGAATCATCAATCCGATTGAAAACTCGCCTGCTTGCTCCTCGGCGGATTGCCATTACCATCCTGCCAGTCAAGAAATTCTGGGCGTCCTCGATACGAACCTATCTCTCGCCGCTGCTGATGCAGATATGGCCCAGTCGGCAAGACAGACCATCCTGTACACCGTGCTGGCCGTGCTCGTAGTTTCGGTTCTCAGCGCGCTCTTCGTCTGGCGGGTCGTACACGTCCCACTGGTGAAATTGAAAGCGAGCACCGAACGGCTGGGTTCCGGCGAGCTGGGTTACCAGATCCCAGTAGACACGGATGGCGAGCTGGCCGATCTCGCGAGATCCTTCAACACCATGAGCCGGCAGCTTTGCGAAGCCCGCCAGGAAATCGATACGTGGACCAAGACTCTCGAAGCGCGTGTGGAAGAGAAAACCAGGCAGCTCACAGCCGCCCACGAGCAGATGGTGCGCGCGGAGAAGATGGCCTCCATCGGGAAACTCGCCGCCGTGGTGGCGCATGAAATCAATAACCCTCTGGCCGGAATTCTGACGTATGCCAAGCTGCTCAAAAAGCGGTTTACGCAGAAGGACGAAACCCAGAAGGAAATTTTCAGCACGCTGGACATGATCGAGAGTGAAAGCCGCCGTTGCGGCGAAATTGTCAAAAATCTCATGACATTCGCCCGCACCATGCCCATGACCTATGAACTGGCGGACCTGAATGGCGTCATCCTGCGCTGCGTGAAGCTGGTACAGCACCAACTGGAGCTTGCCGGCACTGAGCTGCACATGGAATTGGCGCCGGATCTGCCCGCGGTCGGGTGCGATTCCGGCCAGATCGCACAGGTCGTCCTGGCGCTGGTGATGAACGCCATCGAGGCCATGCCTCGCGGTGGGACCTTGACGCTCGCTTCCCGTCTTTCGTCTGACTCGTCGAGGGTGGTGATTGAGGTGCGGGACAATGGAGTGGGAATTCCCCCGGAAGTGCTCTCGCACATGTTCGAGCCGTTCTTCACGACAAAGGAAGGCGGCCACAGTCTGGGTCTCGGACTCGCGGTCAGCCGCAGCATCATTGAGCGGCATCAAGGGGAGATCAGAGTTGAATCCGAGCGGGGGCTCGGGACTGCCTTCACGATCTCGCTTCCGGTCGAGCCCAATCCTGTTTCGGCCGCCCATCCAATCGCTACGATGAAGGAGGTGAGTGCAAGTGGCCACCAAAGGTAATTTGCTGATTGTGGATGATGAGCTGATCGTCCGCGACTCGCTTGGGAAATGGTTTCGCGAGGAAGGCTATGACGTCACTGTTGCCGAGAGCGCTCAGGAAGCGCTGGCGAAGATGGCGGCGCAACGATTCGATCTCGCGCTGGTGGACATCAAGATGCCGGGGACCGACGGTGTGGAACTGCAAAGACGCATCCACGAAATCGATCCCGAAATGATTGTCATCATCATGACGGGCTATGCTTCGGTCGAGACGGCAGTGACGGCGCTCAAAAACGGAGCTTATGATTACGTCACCAAACCTTTCGACCCGGACGACATCGCCCATACGATTCACAATGCGCTCGCGCACCGGCGCAGCGAACGTGAAAACGCGCGACTCCGGGAGACCGTCGTGGCCATGGCGCAGCCGAAGGAATTCGTGGGCCAGAGTTCCGCGATGATGCGCGTGTTCGAGGCAATCCAGACTGTCGGCCCGACCGAGGCAACCGTGCTCATCAAGGGGGAAAGCGGGACGGGCAAGGAGCTCTGCGCGCGCGCCATTCATGCTGCCAGCCCGCGGCGCCTCAATCCACTGGTCGTGATTCATTGCGGAGCTCTCGCGGAAACCCTGCTCGAAAGCGAACTCTTCGGGCACGAAAAAGGAGCCTTCACCGGCGCGCAATACCGCAAGAAGGGCAGTTTTGAAGTGGCTGAAGGCGGGACGGTTTTTCTCGATGAGATCGGCGACATCAGCCTGAAAACTCAGACGGACTTGTTGCGTGTTTTGCAGGAGCGGGAAATCACTCGGGTTGGAAGCAGCCGTCCTATTCCGGTGGACTTCCGATGTATCGCCGCCACGAACAAAAATCTCGAAGCGCTCGTTCAGGAGGGAAAATTCCGCGCGGATCTTTATTACCGGCTGAACGTGTTCCAGATCGAGCTCCCGCCGCTGCGTGAGCGCAAGGGGGACATCCCGATTCTCGTCGAACATTTCATCCGGAAGTTTTCCGTTTCCATGAACAAGCAAATCACTCGCGTTTCGCCCGAGGCCATGGACATTCTCGACCGCTACCAGTGGCCGGGAAATGTCCGGGAGCTGGAAAACGCCGTCGAGCGCGCCATGGTGGTCGCGCAGGAACCGGAGCTGCGCGAGCAGGATTTCTCACTTCAGTTGTCCGGCCAGGAACATAACGGCCGCACACTGGAGGAGGTGGAGCGCGCCCACGTTCTATCCGTCGTGGAAGATTGCAAGGGAAATCAGACGCTCGCCGCGGAGATTCTGGACATTGATCGCGTGACACTCCACAACAAGCTCAAGAAATACGGTTGGAAGAAAATAATGGCCGATGCCCTGTGAACAGAATTCAGCTGCTACCGCTGGGAGAAGTTGCGCTCACGCTTCTCGCCGCTCTCCAGAAGGGTCTGACGAAGGAATTTGCGGCCGCTTGTGAGATCCTCCCGTCCGAACCGGACCCGTCCTACGCATGGAATGTGCGAAGGCAGCAGTATTCATCCACCGAAATCCTTGCGGCCCTTGCTGCACGGCAAATCCCGCTGGATGCCCGGTTGTTGGCTGTTACGCCTTTCGACTTGTTCATCCCCATCCTGACATTCGTTTTCGGGGAGGCACAGTTGGATGGACGCTGCGCGGTCGTTTCAGCGTTTCGCTTGCGCCAGGAGTACTATGGCTTGCCCTCGAACCACGAGCTGCTTGCGAGCCGCCTCGTCAAGGAATCTGCCCACGAATTAGGCCACACTCTCGGAATTGCCCACTGTGACGATTATGGTTGT
>Ga0187772_10000402_pt1 | contig 19363 bp, 16 predicted proteins | sample 0116_SJ02_MP15_2_FD_133137 | JGI IMG/M metagenome (GOLD analysis project Ga0187772, IMG submission 133137) | Tropical peat soil microbial communities from peatlands in Department of Meta, Colombia - 0116_SJ02_MP15_20_MG | ecosystem: Environmental > Terrestrial > Soil > Wetlands > Peat | place... | reverse complement strand
CGGAAGCGAGGTCGAGGAGCTCACGCAGAAGCAGCTTCTGAAGTGCCTGCGGAACAAGATCCCGATCAACCAGTACCTCGAGATGAGCGGGTTCGAATCGACCGGCTCGACCCGGGAACCGAGGGAAGAACGAGGGGACGAGGGCGGTGGCCGCACCGAGCGCCGGGACGAACGGCGGGACGACCGCGGTGGCCGCCGGGACGACCGGGAGCGGGCTCCTCCGACCCGGATGCCTCCGCCGCCGGCCCCCGCGGCTCCGGCGGCGCCCTTGAGCCCGGAGCTCCAACACCTCTTCGACCTGCTCGACAGCGTCGAGAACGCCTCGAAGAGCCTCTTCGTGGGCGACGGGGACGCGATCGTCGGTGAAGCCCCGGTGAAGGACATGATCGATGCGCTCGCAGGACTCAGCGCTCCGGCGAAGGCGGTCGTCTTCGACGGCATCGTGAGCCAGCGCCTGCTTGACGTCGCTCAGGAGAAGGGCATCGTGACGGTCGTCGCGACCCGGCTCGGTCCGGTCGGGAAGATGCCGGAGAACATCCGGGTGTTCACGAAGGCCGACCTGAGCGCGCCCGGCGGGGCCCGCTAGGCGAAACCGTTCCCTCGTCGCGGAGCCGGTTTCGTCGGCCTCCGCGACGAACCTATTAGCCTCGTGTGCGATTTGAACGGTCGCTGTGACGACCCCCGCGACCGAGAGTCCGCACCGTGCCCCGACGGCGCTGGACGAGGTCAAGACGACCGAGGACATCCACATCCCGACCGACCCCCTCGAGCGGGTCATCGGTCAGGAGAAGGCGGTCGAGATCGCCCGCATCGCGGCCTACCAGCGGCGGCACCTGCTGCTGGTCGGTCCCCCGGGCATCGGGAAATCGATGACCGCCCAAGCGCTCGCCCTCCATCTGGAGCGACCCCGTACGGAGATCCGGGTCGTCCACAACCCCGAGAACCCCGAGCGGCCGAGCATCGAGGTCGCCGCCCGGGAAGAGGTCTATCGCGAGCGGGAGGCCGCGCGGTCCGTCGAAGGCGAGCTGATCACGCCGACCGAGGCGCCGGCGACGGTGGCGGAACGCCTGGGGTACCGCTGCCCCCGTTGCAGCTTCTACTCGACCCCGACCGAGCGCTACTGCCCCAGTTGCGGGAACGTGAAGCAGATGCCCCCCGGGGTTTCCGGGAGCGGTAATCCGTTCCGGGACCTCGTGGGAGGCATCCTCGAGCTCACGGTGAGCCCGGGAGGAAATCCCCAGGAATCGGTGCGTACGACACGGCTCCGCTCCGGGGTCGAGGAGGTCGTCGCCTACGAGCGGGCGGGCGACATGATCAAGGTGCTCGACCAGCGGGCGCTCGAGCGGCGCCGGACGCTCCAGCACCAGAGCCCGCGCAAGGTGCTGATCCGCCTCGACCGAAACACGTTCCTCATGGCGACCGGTGCCTCCGAGACCGAGCTGCTCGGGGACGTCCGGCACGACCCGTACGGCGGTCATCCCCAGCTGGGGACGCTTCCCTACGAGCGCGTCATCCCCGGGGTCATCCACGAGGCCCACGAGGGCGTGCTGTTCATCGACGAGCTCCCCCACCTCGGTTTCCTGCAGCGGCACATCCTCACGGCGATGCAGGAGAAGCGGTTCCCGATCACCGGCCGCAACCCGCAGTCCGGAGGTGCCGCGGTCCGCGTCGACGGGGTGCCGTGCGACTTCATCCTCGTGGCCGCCGCGAACATCCAGGACATCCACCGGATCCTCTCGCCGCTTAGGTCCCGGATCGCCGGGTCCGGCTACGAGGTGCTCCTCGAGACCGCGATGCCCGACAACGAAGCGAACCGGCTCCGGATCGCCCAGTTCTGCGCCCAGGAGATCGCGGTCGATGGACGGATCCGTCCCGCGACCCGGGACGCCATTCTCGAGCTCGTCAAGGAGGCGCGACGGCGCGCGGAGGTCCTCGACGGACGGCGCAATGCCCTCACGCTCCGCCTGCGCGAGCTCGGTGGACTCATCCGCACGGCCGGCGACCTCGCCGCGGTCTCCGGCTCCGAATTCCTCGACGCGAACCACATCCGGGAGGCGCTCCAGCGCGCCCGTTCGATCGAGGAGCAGGTCCGGGAGGTCTACGGCTCGTTCCAGACCGGTCTGCGTCAGGAGTCGACCGAGTCGCAGCGCCAATCGATGGGCTACTACAACTGGAACAACACCAACGACTCCGGACAGTTTCCCGGCGGCTACGGCTGAGCCCCTCCGCCGCCGAAGGGGCTAAGTGCGGGACCTCGGTGGCCGCTTTTCGCGGGCGCGTAGTCTAGTGGTTATGACGTCACCCTGACACGGTGAAGGCCGCCAGTTCGAATCTGGCCGCGCCCACGTTTTCCGGATCTCGCGACCGAGGGGCCGGCGAAGAAAACCCGGCCGTCGGGGTCGGCGCGACCTCGACCGCACCGAAGACCCGCCGGAACGGCGGCCGTTCCGGCAGCGCCCACTCGGCCGTGCCGAAAATGACCTACTAGTAGATGGGGAGTTGAACTCGGAGCACGGTGTGCCGTCCGAGCCCCGCGCATGGAACCGGAACCGCTGTCGAGTCCTCCCCACGCCTCCAAGGACGGGGATCTCGAGTACCGGCACGGCGGGTGGCAGGAGCTCCTCCGCAACCGACCGTACTTATTGATGCAGGCCTCGAGCGCGCTGGCCGGGGCGGGCTACGCGGTCTACTCGGTATCGGTCGTGTTCCTGGCGTACGGGATCACCCGCAATCTCCTGATCGCGGGCGCGGTGTTCTTCATCGAAACCGGCGTCTACACGATGACGTTCCTCGTCGCGCCGATCGTCGACCGGGCGCGGGACAAGCGCAGCATCCTGCTCGCGTGCTACCCGTTCCAGGCCCTGGCCGCCGGGGTGCTCGCCTACGCACTGCGCACGGGGCACGCTACGATCCCGCTGCTCCTCGGCGTATCGTTCGTCGTCGCGCTCGGTTGGGATTTCGTCTGGGCCGCGTTCATGGTCGCTCCCCCAATCCTCGTGCCGAAGCGCCAGCTCTACCTCGCCGATTCGCTCAACAATATCATCGGGGCCGGCACCCAGATCGGGGGCTACGCGGGGGGCGGGGCGCTCCTCTACTTCATCGGCCCCGTCGGGGGCGCGAGCGCCTACGTCGTGATCCTGCTCGCGGCAATCGTCGTCACCGTACCGCTCTCGCTCCGTGTCGAGCACCCCCCGACGACGGCGTTCTGGGAAACATTCCGCCGGGGCTGGGACGCCTTTCGGGGGAGCGCCGGTCGGACGTTTCGAGCCCTCGCGACGATGGAGACGTTCCTCGGCTTCTTCACCACGTTGCCGACGCTCCTCGTCACGGAGATCGCGTACCAACGGTTCGTGGACCCCGCCGCCGCCTACGGCATCCTGATCACCGTGTACGCCCTAGGCGGCTCGGTCGCGGGCATCGTCGTGGGGCACTACAACCCCCGACGGTCGGTCGGACTCATCCTGCTCCTCTGCCCCGTGCTCGCGGGTGTTGGCATGCTCGCGCTCGCCCCATCCTACAGATCCCTCGTGATCGTCGGGGCCCTCCTGGCATCGGTCGGTGCCGCGCTGACCGTGCGCTACACGGCGAAGTACACGTGGGTCCAGGGAAGCTACCCGCCCGAGGTGCTCGGCCGCCTCACCTCGAACGTCTACCTGTTCACCGGAGCGAGCGGCGCGGCCGCGGTCCTCCTGATCGGTACGCTCTCGCTCTCCGTGCCCCTCTCGACCCTGCTCCTCCTCACGGGTGTCGGACTCGTCGCCGGGGGCGTTCTCTGTCTCGCGCTCCCCCCGATCCGCCGGATGGCGTTCTGAATCCCCGCCGAAGCGTCGGCGACGGATTTAGGGAAGGGTGAGTTGGTTCGCTCCGCGTCGATGACGGACGAGTGGGTGGAGTGGCATCGCCAGTACGAGTCGGACGGACACCTTTCGGCTCGCCTCAAGGTGGTGCAGGAGCGGGTGCGCAAGGCGTTGACGAGCTCCCCGCCCGGGCCGATCCGACTCGTAAGTATGTGCGCCGGGGACGGCCGCGACGTTCTCGGGTCGCTGGCCGACCACCCCCGCCGGCCGGACGTCCGGGCGCGTCTCGTCGAGCTGAGCCCCGAGCTTTCGGCGGCCGGGCGGGCCCGCGCGGAGAGCGAGGGGTTTTCGAACGTCGAGGTCGTGACGGGGGATGCTTCCACGACCACGGCCTACGCCGGCGCGGTCCCCGCGAACGTCCTCCTCGCCTGCGGGATCTTCGGCAACATCACCGATGCCGACATCCGGACCACCATCGCGCACCTGCCCGAGCTCCTCGCTCGCGGCGCGACCGTCATCTGGACCCGGGGGCGGTTCGAGCCCGACCTCACTCCGGCGATCCGGGAATGGTTCGCGGGATCGGGGTTCCAGGAGCTATCCTTTGTGCCGATTCCCGAAACGACGGGGTCGGTGGGCGCCCATCGGCTCGTCGGGAAGCCCCGGCCGTTCCGGCCGGGGGTGCGCCTGTTCACGTTCCTCACCAAGGCGGAACGCCCGTCGCAGCGGTCGAAGGACCGATCGTCCCCGTCGGCACGGGCCCCCTCGTGAACCGACCCCGCCGCGGCTCAGTACTTCGCGATGCTGCCGGTCGCCAGCGCCCGGCGTTCGAACACCTTCCAGAGTCCCAAGGCTCCGCCGTAGGAGAGCGCCGCGGCGATCGTGACGGCAAGCCAGTAGACCGATACGACGCCGAGCGAACTGCCCGCGATCGCGGAGCGGATCGCGTCGAGACCCCAGGTGAGCGGCAGCGCCTCGCCGGCCCACTGGAGCGGGAGGGGAAGCGACGAGAGCGGGAAGTTCACGCCCGAGAGCAGCAACCCGATGAACAGGAAGATGTTCCCGAGGATGAGCGAGGTCCTTAGGTAGAGCGCGACCCCGGCGAGCAGGAGCCCGAAGCCGACCATCGCGAACGCGGTCAGGGCGACCGAGACGGTGAGCTCGGGGATCGTTGAAGCGGCGATCGACACGTGGAAGAACAGGTCGGCGTAGGTGAGACCCACCGCGACCGTCGCGAGCGAGATCAGGATCGGGACGAACCCGCGGCCGAAGTAGAGCGCGAACCGGTTCGCGGGGGAAACGAGGAGGTGCTCCATCGTCCCGTTGCCCTTCTCCGAGTCGGTCGTTCCGCAGACGGAGAAGACGCTCGCGTACGTGACGGTCGCGACCGCGTTCCCGACCGCGGTGAACGCGACCTCGGAAGCGCCGCCGCCGCCGAGCTGGACCACGAACGCGAAGAACACCATCTGGGTCAGCGGGATGATGAAGATCGTGCCGAGCACGAAGTCGACCCGCATGAGCGAAAGGCTCGTGCGGGGCGCCACGCGGGCGTTCGTCCACATCGTGCGCCAGAACGACGCCCGGTTCCCGACCTCGACCGTCGCCATCGTTGTCCCTCCGGCTCACCACCAGCCCATGTTCCCGACCTCGAGGACATGGCGCTCGACCCGGTGGAAGACGAACCCCGCGACCGACAGGTAGACCACGGTCGTGCCGACCGCGCCGACCAGATCCCACCCGAATCCCCAGCTGAATCCCTGGTAGCCGGGGATCGCCAGGTAGCGGAGCGCGTCGAGGCCCCAGGTCGGGGGGAAGATGAGCGAGATCGGGTTCGTGAAGAACGGTAGCAGGACCACCGGGAACATGCATCCCGTCCCGATGTAGAAGGCGAACTCCCCCACGTTCTGGATGAACCCCGCGTAACGCGTGTAGACGTAGAACGCGGCGAAGATCACGCCGACGCTCGCGAGCGTGACCATCACGAAGATGAACAAAAGCGCGAACGCGAGCGGGTTCGTGACGGCCGGAGGTCCCCCGGCCACGACCAGGATGACGAGGTACACGATGCCCCCGCCGATCAAGCCCGAGACGACGTTCCACAGCACGCGACCGAGCACGATGTACACGTACGGGGTCGGGGACTGGATGGTCGGTTCGAGGGTCCCGAACTCGCGGTCCTGTCCCGTGGCCCAGCCGCTCCCGTAGAGCGTCTGGCCCCACATGCTCATCATCCCGGCGCCGAGGATCGCGTACGTGAGGAAGTACGGGCCGGCCCCCCGGAAGAGCTCGAAGGCGACGAGCGCGAAGACCACCGGAGCGATCATCGATGGGATGAGCCACTGCGGGTCGGCGAGGAACTGCAGGATGCTGAGGCGCAGCGAGGCGTACGTGGACCGGGACCGCGAGTAGTGCCCGACGACTGCCGCCAGCTACACCACCTCCTCGACCAGGTCGAGATAGACGTCCTCGAGGGAGGTCCGCCGCTCCCGCACCGAGATCTCCGGGTGGTTCGCGAGGACCGCCTGGACCTCGTGGGGACCCACTTCGGCCGTTCGCAAGCGCAGCGTGACCCGGGATACCGGACCGAACTCCTCGGTGAGGATCTTCGAGACCCCCGGGAGGCGATGGAGGGACTCCACCTCGCGGTCATCGAATCCGTACGCCTCGACCTCGAGGGTGCGGTCACCTCCTACGAGGTGTCGTAGCTTGGCGACCGTGTCCTGCGCCACGATCCTTCCCTTCGAGAGGACCGCGAGCCTCGGGCAGAGTTCCTCCGCCTCGAACATGTAGTGCGTGGTGAGGAAGATCGTCACGCCCTCCCCGACCAGCGAGCGGATCAGCTTACGGATCTCGCGCGCGCTCTTCGGGTCCAATCCGATCGTCGGCTCGTCGAGGAAGAGGATCTCGGGCCGATGGAGGATCCCTCGCGCGAGGTGGAGCTTCTGCTTCATGCCCCGCGAGTACTCCTCGACGCGTCGGTCCGCCGCCCACGTGAGCTCGACCCGCTCGAGCACCTCGTCGATGCGGCGCTCCCGCTCCAGGATCGGTACACCGTAGAGGTCCGCAAAGTACCGGAGATTCTCGCGGGCATCGATCCGGGTGTAGAGCCCCCGCTCGCCGCCGAGCACGAGGCCCATCCGGGGCCGGAGCCAGTCCGCGTCGCGAACGACGTCGTGGCCCAGGACGAACGCTTGCCCCTGCGTTGGCAATAGGAGGGTGGCGAGGATCTTCGTGAGCGTCGTCTTCCCGGCGCCGTTCGGCCCGAGGAGACCGAAGATTGAGCCACGGTCGACCCGCAGGTCGACCCCCTTGAGCGCCTCGGTGTGCGTGACCTCCCGGAAGAGGAATCCTTTGCGAGAGTCAAAGACCCGGGTCACGCCGCGGGTCTCGATGGCTAGGGAATTGTCGAGCATGGGCTTGGGTGAGGGGCTCGCGCACGCCGATGCTGGTACAAATACCTCGTATCCCATGTGAGGGATGGTGAAACGGCCCTTCCGATGCGGTGCGGCGGGGTGGAGGAAACGTTCCGGGCTCAGTTAAACGCCGCGGACGGGACCGTGCCTGAGAACCCGTTCTGCCCGACCGCCGCCAACTGAAGATCGAACAGCCCGTTCCCGGCGCCGGTTCCTGCCGTGTAGAATACCAGCGAGAACCCCCCGGCGAGCGCCCCGTCGAAGGGCGGCACGAGCGTCCAGCTCGCGTTCTCCGTGTCGTAGGTCGCCACGGCGGAGGCGTTGGTCGGCGAGAACAGCGAAACCTCGATCCCCGTTGGCCATGGGACGGTGGCCCCGACATCATTTCGGAGCGTGAGCAGGATGTTCGAGGTGCCAACACCGTTGCCGGCCCCCGCGATCTCGATCGCGTAGCAGTAGTGGCCGGTCGTGAGGGGGCAGCCCGGGGTCACCGCTCCGGTCGCGTTGATCGGAGTTCCCCACGATAGCGACGTGCCGAGTGGAACCGACGGCTTGAACGTGATCGGAACCGTCACGTCGCTACCGCTGAGGACCACCCGTCCGTCACTGGGACTCGCGGTGTAGAGGGCGATGCCGGGTACCGTGAAAAGGTAGACCCCGTTCAATTCGGCCACCGAAATCGAGCTGTCGTTGGAGGAAGGGGACCGTAGGTAGGTGTCGTTCGCGTACCGGAGGATCACGGTCCAATGGGTCCCGGCCGGCAGCCCGGTTTCGTTGAAGATGATGTCGTGGGAGGACGAACTACCGGACGAGGAGGTCAGGGACACGCCGGGGATGCCCGCGAACACGAGTACGACGATGATGATGGCAATCGCTGCGGCAGTACCGACGAGGAGCCAGGTCGGTCGTTGCCCACGCATCGGACCGGTCGGGGACGGAGGTGCGGCCGCCGGCGGTCCCGTGGACGCCATGCTGCTTCCGTGGAGGACGGGGCGCTCCCGGGGAGGTTACGTCAGCGTTTGTAGATTTCGACCCGACCCTGCGTGTGCGTGAAGGCACGTGCGGCTCAGCTTCTACCGTAGAGCCCGAGGAGTTGGGCCATCTCGATCGCCTTCACCCGGGCGGCGGCCTCGACCTCTTTCGCGCTCATGCCCGGTCCGAGACTGAGGGGTTCCTTGAGCGCGTAGAGGCGGAAGAAATATCGATGCGGCTTTCCCGGCGGCGGCGATGGGCCGCCGTAGCCGGTCTTCTTCCAGCTGTTCCGTCCCTGACGGCTTCCGTCGGGGAGGGTACCGTTCTTCGGAACCCCCTCGGGCAGCCCGTGGGCGCTCCCGGGAATGTCGTAGATGACCCAGTGGACCCACGTCCCTACTGGGGCGTCCGGGTCATCACAGATCAGCACGAACGACTTCGTTCCCGCCGGCGTGCCTTCGATCACGAGCGGAGGCGACACGTCCGGCCCGTCTCCGGTGAACCGGACGGGAATGGTCTCCCCGGATTTCCAGGTTGGCGAATGCACTCGCAGCGTCATCGTTGATCTCCTCTCTTCCCACCGCCGTAACGACCACGGCCTGGTGGGGCGAGGAGGCCCGTCACCGCACATCAAGGGTTCGGTGGAGCACGCCACACACGGGGGTGCGCCGCTGGACTCGACCGATCCGTCCGACATCAGATTTGAATAGACCTAATAATTAGGGTGACCCATATATATCGTCGGTACGTTCACCCTTTCCGTGGAGACCCTCCAGCAGCTGACCCATCGTCAGGTCGCGGCGCTGCGCCTCATCGCTTCCCGCCAGGACGAACTTCGCGGGGTGAGTCTCAAGGAGATCGCCTCCGGGCTACGGGTTCGGCCTCCGTCCGCGCTCGCGCACCTCGGCCCCCTCGAGGAGCTCGGGCTGATCTCGAGGTTCCGGGGGAAGAGCCGACTGACGCGGCGAGGGTTCGCGGTTCTCGAGGAGTACCGTCGTCACCACCGCGTGGCCGAGAGTTTGTTCTCGCGGGCGGGGCTGTCCGCGGACGCCACCTGCCGGGCGGCCCGGGAGGTGGACCTTGCCCTGAGCCACCGCACGGTGGAGAGCATCTGCGCGGCCGAGGGCCACCCCTCCGTCTGCCCCCACGGTGCCCGCATACCCCCATGCTCCTCCGAACCCGGGGCCCGGTGAACCATGGACTGGAGCACGCTCTGGTTCCTCCTGGCCGGTTGCTTCGGGCTCGGCATCCTGCACGGGCTCATCCCCGACGAGCACACCTGGCCGATCACGTTCGCGTACTCCGTCGGCACGACGACCGGGCGAGGGGGAATCCAATCCGCTTCGTGGTTCTCCCTCGCCTTCACCGCGCAACGGGCGTTGATGAGCACGATCGTCTACCTAGCCCTCTCCGCGGCCATCGGTTTTTGGGGGTTCAATCTCGCCACCGCGGACACCACGGTGAACGGACCGATCTACATCTGTGTCGGCGCCGCCATGGCGATCGCGGGGTTCCTGATCCTGACCGAACGGGTCGGGCATTTCCATCCGTTCATGCGCGTTTCGAAGCGGGACCTCCAAAAGCACGCGCAACCGACCGGCGCGACGGCCCAGGGTCGAATCCCGACCCACTGGTGCGTGATCCACGGATTCATCTCGGGGTTCGGTACGGACTCCGGGATCCTCTCCACCTGGATCTACATCACGACGATTCTCCTGTTCCTCGTCCCGAACCACCTTTGGTACATCGCCTGGCTTCCCGGCACGCTGTTCGGGTTCGGGACCTTCCTGGTCCTGATGTTCGTCGGCTTTTTCTTCGGCGAGACGCTTCAGGTCGCGAAAAAGTTCGGCCCGAATCGAATCGCGAACTTTGGCCGCTTGGTCGGCGCCCGCACGCTCCTCTACGGCGGGATCGTGTTCATGGTGTTCGGTCCGCTCTACTGGACCGGCTGGTTCAGCTCGCACGTGAGTTTTGACGCGGGCCAGCTCATCGTGATCATCGTCCTCGTGGGGATCGCCCTCCCGACGATGCTCTACACCTGGCGCGAGGTCCGGAAATTCCCCCCGCACCTTCCGGAGACGGTGCCCGAGACGCCGGCCGAGCCGGGGCCACCCCCGGGACCGGCCGAAGCGTAGCTCGGAGGGACCTTCCCGGACCGCTAGGCCGCCCGGTTCACTTCAGGGCTTCCTTCTTGCCCTTGTAGAGGTCGCGCGCGGGGCTCAGTAGGTCGAACACCTCGCGGTCGATGGCGGGCGCTCCGTGCGCGACGAGGGCCGCGAGACTCTCTCCGACACCCGGTCCCAGCATGAACCCCTGACCGCACATACCAACCCCGAGGACGAACCCCTCGACGTTCGGGGGCCGGCCCAGAATAGGGCTCCCGTCCGGGGTCATCGGGTAGAGACCGCGCCACACGCGACGGATGGTGAGGTTCTTGAGCCGGGGGATCACCTCGACCAAGCGGGCCGCGACGATCGGCATGAACTCGTAGGTGGAGGTCCGGTTGGTCCCCGAGATCGGTGCGATCGGCGTGTAGCAGAAGATGATCTGGCCGTTCGCGTCCTGCCCGAAGTAGAAGTTGATCGTCTTGCCCTCCGGCCCCGGGCGGAGGTCGACGATCAGCGGGTCGAGGAACGGCTTCACCGGGGCCGAGATACCCCCTTCGTGGCTGTCGGGGAGGATCGGAACGTCGAGGCCCGCCATTTTCGAGATCGCGGTCGCGTTCACGCCGGAGGCGTTGACCACGGTCTCGGCGCGATATTCACCCTTCTCCGTGCGGACGCCGACCACGCTGTTGCCCTTCATCACGAGCGACGTCACGGGTTCGCGATACCGGAACTCGGCTCCGAGCCGCACCGCCTCTCGGGTGAACGACTCGGCGGCGAGCAGCGGGCTCACCTGGCCGTCCTCGGGCGAGAACGTGCCCCCGCGCAGCCCGTCCGGATTGATCCCGGGCACGACCCGCTGGAGCGCTTCAGCGTCCAGCCAGTCGATGTTGAGACGGAATTTCTTCTGGACCGGTAGGAGCCCCCTCACCGTCGACTCGACCTTCTCGGTGAACGCCGGGAAGCAGTAGCCTCCCTTCTTCCAGCCGATGTCGGTGCCCGTCGCCTCGTTCCAGCCCGAGAAGATCTCAAGGCTGCGTCGGCAGAGAGTGATCTTCGCGGGGTCGGAGTGCGTGGCGCGGACCCCGCCGATCGCCGCCTTGTTCTGGCCCTGGCCCGAGGCGGAGAGCTCGTCGAGGACGAGCGTCCTCAGTCCCTCGCGAGCCAGGAAGTAGGCGGTGGGGTTGCCGACCGACCCGGCCCCGATGACGATGGCATCAAACGGACGAGCGGCCATCGCCTTCCACCAGGAACGCCTTCATCGGGACCTCCTGCGTGAACGGGCGGCGCACGGGCGGGGTCACCGTCTTCGGGTCGATGCCGAGTTCGCGGAAGAGCCGGAGCGTGAGCTCCGCGCAGGTCTTCCCCCCGCACGGCCCCATGCCGGTCCGAAGGGCGGCTTTGATCGCGTTGAAGTCGCGGCTGCCGGTGCCGCGGAGGTACTCCGCGATCATCTCCTTCGTCACCCGCTCGCAGCGGCAGATCACCACCTCGCCATCGGCCGCCGGGCGGACCGACTCGGGCACCGACGGGCTCTCGGGGGTGCGCCCCCGGACCCCGGCGACCCGGTCGGCCTCGGGGAACGGCACTTCGAGCACCAGGAGGCGGCGGCGATTGAGCGACTTACCGGCGAGTATCCGGAGCACCTTGCCCGTCCCGACGGGCTCGCCCTCGAAACCGGCCGTTGGGACGGTGTCGCCGACACGGACGAGCTCCTCGGGCATCTCCCACGGCACGGTGACCCGCGCGACGGCCCGGGTCGGGTCGTGGCGCTTATCCACGAGGCTGATCGCGAGGCCCGGACAGATCGTGACGCACTTGAGGCAGCCGACGCAGTCCCCGACGAGGCGCGGACGTCCGAGGAGGTTTCCCTCGGGGATCGCAATCCCGTCCGTGATGCAGACATCGGTGCACGGGTTGCACGGGATCTCCTGGGCGCACCGGATCACGGGGTAGACGTTCATCTCCGGCGGTGGGGGATAGTAACCGAGCACCGGGCCCGGGTGGGATCGGAGCATCGACTGGATCGTGAGCCAGTCGGCCGGGGTCGCGACGTTCTGCCCGAGCTCGCGCAGGATCTCCCGGGCGACGATCTTGCCCGAGAACATCGCCGCGGACGCCTCCGCGATCTCGTGGGCGTCGCCGGCCGAGAAGACCTTCATGCCGAGCCTTCGGCCCTCTTCGTAGAGCTCGTTCACCGACGAGAGTCCGACCGCGACGAGCACGGTGTCCACCTCGTAGGCGAACTCGGTGCCCGGGATCGGTCGGAGTTGCTCGTCGACCCGAGCGATGATCACCCGCTCGACCCGGTCCTTCCCCTCGACGCGCAGCACCGTGTGCGAGGTATAGATCGGGACGCCGAGTCGCAAGATCTTGTCCTTATGGACCTTGTAACCACCGCATTCGGGCAGCACCTCGGCGAGACCGACCACGTCGATTCCCGCCTGCAGTGCCTGGTACGCGACGATCAGGCCGACGTTGCCGCCGCCGATGATGAAGAGGCGCTCGGACGGCCGGACGAGATCACGGTTCACGAGGGTCTGGAACGCTCCGGCCCCGTAGACCCCCGGAAGGTCCGCGCCGGGGAACGCGAGGGCCTTCTCGCGGGCGCCGGCCGCGACCAGCATGCACGCGGGACGGACCACCGTGAAACGGCCCTGCTTGTCGACCCCGACGATCCCGTCCTGAAACACGCCCACCACGGGCGAGGCGGTCCAGAGCTCGACCGTCGACTGGGCCCGGGCGTGCTGCTCGAGTACCTTGCCGATGTCGTTGCCACGGACCCCCGCGTAGCAGTCGTCGACCGAGCCGAAGAAATTGTGCGTCTGCAGGCTCAGCTTGCCTCCGAGTTCCTGCTTATCGTCGCACAGGATGCACCGGACTCCGTGCTCACCGAGTTCGGCGGCCGCGGTGAGGCCCGCCGGTCCGCCCCCGACGATCAGCACGTCCGTCGAAACCTGGGGGATCTCCTGCTTCAGATGGAGCGGCGCGTCGTCCGCGAGCAGCTCGGGCAGCCCTTCGATCGGGCGCACGTCCAGGCCGGGCGCCACCGGGGTGATGCACGCCTTCACCGGAATTCCGTCCGCAAGCACCAAGCATTGCGCGCACTGTCCGTTGGCGCAGAAGATCCCCTGCGGGGAGCCGTCACGACGATGGTAGCCGAAGACCCGGATCCCGTTCGCGAACAGCGCCGAGGAAATCACCTCACGGGCCCGGGCCTCGAGCGGGCGCCCGTCGAACGTGAACGGCACCATCTCGGGGTGCGCCGGCACGTCGAGAATCGGATGTCGTTCGACCCGGTCGGGAGGCATGCTTCGACCCTCGGCGAATTTCAGGACGAGCGGCGGTCATTAACTCCGTATCAACACGGCTTCACGAAATCGATACGGGCGTAGGGAGGTTCGGAGGCAGCATGATATGGAACATCGAGCGCCCGGTCAACGACGTCAACACGATCCGGTCCTACGCACCGAACTCGGTCGACCGGAAGAGGCTCCAGGACGAGCTCGCGGCGATGCGATCGACGACCCTCGAGATCCCGCTCATCATCGATGGGAAGGAGGTTCGCACCGGTAGCCTGGTCGACGTTCGGTCCCCGGACGATCACGCGACCGTCCTCGCCCGGGCCCACGTGGCGGGCGCGGCGGAGCTCGCGCGCGCGGTCGATAGCGCCCTGGCCGCGCAGCGCAGCTGGGCCCGGATGGATTGGTACCACCGGGTCGCCGTCTTCCAGAAGGCGGCGACGCTGCTCGCGGGGCCCCGGCGGACGCGCAACATCGCCGCGATCATGCTGAACCACTCGAAGAACCCGTACGAGGCGGAGATCGACCTCGCGGAGCTGGTCGACTTCTGGAATTTCAACGCCTACTTCACCCGCCAGATCTATGAGATGCAACCGAACCAGTTCCCGGGCGAGACGAACCGATTCGACTGGCGGCCCCTCGAGGGGTTCGTCCTCGCGATCCCGCCCTTCAACTTCTACTCGATCGCCGGGAACTTGCCCACCGCCCCGGCGATGGTCGGCAACGTCGCGCTGTGGAAGCCGGCCCGCTCGGTGATCTTCTCGAACTACGAGATCTACAAGGTGCTCCTCGAGGCCGGGCTTCCCCCCGGCGTGATCAACTTCGTGCCGTTCCCGAGCAAGGAGGCCCCCGTCCTCCTGGACCACAGCGCGCTCGCGGGCGTCCACTTCACGGGCAGCTACGAGACGCTCGTCCAGATCTGGAAGCGGATCGGCGCGAACCTCGAGAAATACCGGAACTTCCCACGGATCGTCGGCGAGACCGGCGGCAAGGACTTCATCTTCATGCACCCCTCGGCCGACGTCCGCGGCACGGTGGTGAACCTCCTCCGTGGCGCTTTTGAGTACCAAGGTCAGAAGTGCTCCGCGTGCTCGCGGGCGTACATCCCCGAGAGCCGGTGGCCCGAGGTCGAGCGGCTCCTGAAGCAGGAGGTGCCGAAGGTCCCGATGGGACGGGTCGACGCGCTCACGAACCTGATGGGAGCGATCATCGACGAGGCGGCGTTCCAGAACATCGTCACCTACCTCGAGTTCGCCCGCAACCACCCGAAGGAGTACTCGATCGTCGTGGGCGGTGCCACGGACGGGTCGAAGGGCTGGTTCGTGGAACCCACGGTCATCCGCTCCCACGAGCCTCAGGGGAAACTGGTTTCCGAGGAGATTTTCGGCCCGGTCCTCACCGTTTACGTCTACCCGGACGCGAAGTACCGGGAGACCCTCGAGCTGTGCGACCGGACCTCCCCGTTCGGGCTCACGGGCGCGGTGTTCGCGCACGACGTCACCGCGGTCACCCAGGCCGAGGAGACGCTCCGGTGGAGTGCGGGCAATTTCTACATCAACGACAAGCCGACCGGCGCGATCGTGGGACGACAGCCGTTCGGCGGCGCCCGTCGCTCCGGTACGAACGACAAGGCCGGCTCGATCCTCAATCTACTGCGGTGGCTCTCCCCACGGAACATCAAGGAAAACGCCGTCCTGCCGGACGACTGGCGACGGCCGTTCATGGGGTGAGTCCGCCGCCCCCAAGCCGCCCCGGGGGCCGGGCCACCGGTCCCGGGGGCTACGGGGCCCCGGGGGGCCGGCCGAGGTCCTTCATGATCTGGTCGTACTGCTCGCGGGTGATCTCGCCGCGCGCGTAGCGCATACGGGCGATCATCGCCGGCCGATTGGCGCCGTAGTTGCCGTTCGGCCCGCCACCGTACCCGGCGTAGCGACGATTGTACCGGCTCGCACGGGTGCTCCAGAACGCCACGCGGATGACGAAGAAAATCACGATCAGGATGAAGAACGCGATGAAGATCCCGCCGAATCCGAAGCGGTACGGGTAGGCGGGATACGAGTAGCCGAACGCGGAGGGGTAGAGGAGGATGAGGAGCAGTACGAGCGCGATTCCCGCGAGCACCACGCCGATGATGATGGGGAGCCAGCGTACCCGGCGCGGCGGCGGGTACGGTTGCATCCCGCCCGGTTGGTAATACGGTCCCGGTCCGCTCATCCCGCTCCATCGAGGCAACGGTGACTCCCGGGATAAGAAACCCGCTCCCGAGAGCGGGCGGCTCCGTGAGACTCCGTGCGAGCACGAGGCTCGGAGCCCGTTCGATCAGGTGGAAGCGCTAACGCTCCCGGACGGCCGCGACTCCTCCGCCTTCACGACCTCGGCGTACAGGAACTCGAGCCGGGGACGCTCCTTGTGCTTGCGCGCCTCCGCCTCGGTCGACCGGAGCTCGGTCCGTCGGATCTTCCCGCTGATCGTCTTCGGAAGTTCCGGTGCGAACTCGAGGATCCGCGGGATCTTGTAGTGGGCGAGCCGGGTCCGGCAGAACAGGAAGATGTCGCGGGCGAGCTCCGGGGAAGGCGCGACGCCCGGCTTCAGGATGATGAACGCCTTCACGAGCGCCCCTCGGATCGGGTCCGGGCTCCCGATCACCGCCGCTTCCGCGACCGCGGGATGCTCGGTGAGCGCGCTCTCGACCTCGAACGGACCGATCCGGTAGTCGGAGGACTTGATCACGTCGTCCGCCCGTCCCACGAACCAGAAGCGGCCCTCGGCGTCGCGGTAGGCCCGGTCGCCCGTGAGGTACCACTCCCCCCGGAACGCCTTGGCGGTCACCTCGGGGGAGGCCCCGAGGTACCCCACAAAGAGGCCCGGGGGGTGAGGGTTCACCCGCACCGCGATGTTGCCCTCCTTGCCGGTCGCGGCTTCCACGCCGTGGTCGTCGACGACGTGGACGTCGTACAGGAACGACGGCCACCCGACCGAGCCGGGGCGAATCGGCCGTCCGGGGAGGTTGCCGACCATCAGCGTCGACTCGGTCTGCCCGTAGCCGTCGCGCAGCGTCACGCCGGTACCTTTCCGCCATGCGTCGATCACTTCGGGGTTCAGCGGCTCGCCCGCGCTGACGCACTCACGGAACCGGAATCGGTACTTCGTGAGGTCCTCGAGGATGAACATCCGCCAGACCGTCGGCGGGGCGCAGAACGTGGTGACCTCGTGGTCCTGGAGTGCCTGCAACTGTCGCGGCGCGTCGAACCGTCCGGAGTAGTGGAACGAGAAGCTCGTCGCGCCCACGTTCCAAGGGGCGAAGAACGAGCTCCATGCGAACTTCGCCCAGCCGGCCTGGCTGATGTTGGAGTGCACGTCGCCCGGGCGCACCCCGACCCATGCGGACGTGGTGAGATGGCCGACGGGGTAGCTCGTATGGGTATGCGTGACGATCTTCGGTAGCCCGGTCGTTCCCGAGGTGAAGAAGAGGAACAGCGGGTCGCTCGCCCGGGTGGCGGCCGCCTCGGCGTCCGTCGATTCGGTCCGGCTCGCGTCCACCGAGGTCCAGCCGGGCCGCAGGCCGCCCGTGATCAGCTTGATCGGGATCGGGTGCCCCGTCGACATCTCAGCCCAGTCGATCTTCTTCGCGCTCACCGGGTCCGCGAGGACCGCGCCAGGGTGGAGCTGGCGGAACCGGTACTCGATGTCGGTGGGCGAGAGGATCGTCGCGGCCGGCACGAGCACGAATCCGCCCTTGATCGCGGCGTAGTAGCTCAGCCAGACCTCCGGGTAGACGGGCAGCATCACGAAAATCGATTTCTGCGGCGGAAGGCCGAGCCGACGGAGCAGGTTCAACAATCGGTTCCCCGACTCGACGAACTGGCGGTACGTGAGCCGGAGCTCGTGGTCCCGGTCGTCGGCCCAGATGAGCGCGGGACGGTCGGGGAACCGCTTTAGGTGACGCCCCTCGAACACCTCGCGTGCCCAGTTGAACCGCTCCGGCACCTCGATCCGGTCGCGGGTCAGGGGCTCGAACTCTCCACGTTCGACGCATTCGAACGCCTCCGAAAGCTGGACCATGAGAACCTCGTCCGGGTCGAGCCGGGGCGGAGCTACTTACGAGTTACGTGATGAGAAAGTGAGCGGGGAGCGGCCCGGGAGAGCGACCGGCCCATCCCCGGGAAACGCGGCGGACCGCCTACGTCAGGACGAGCGTGAGCACGCCGCTGTAGGCGGAGTTCGGTGGGTCCACCGTGAACCCGAGGAGCTCGGTGGTGTTCGCGGCGATGGTGAGCGGCACGTTCGCGTCGGTGATGTTGAATCCTGGGGTCGAGGTGCTCAAGGTATCGATCACGCACGGCGCGGTGGTGTTGATGCCCGAGACGTTGCCCGTGACGTTGCCCGAGACTTCGTACGAGAGGGGGAACGACTGGCCCGCGGTTTGGTTGTACCACGTGGGGTCGATCGCGCCGTTGAGGCCGCAGACATTGTCGGGCGAGAAGAAATTGACGCCCGTGATCGTGACGGCGGGACCGCTCGACGGCGCGGGAACCAGTAGATACGCGATGACCCCGAAGACCAGGAGGATCACGACGAACACCACGACGATCACGACAATGGTATTGCCCAACCCGCGGCGGCGAGGCGGCGGAGGGGGCGGCGCCATGGTCGTCCCGCTTCCCCAACCGACCGGCGGTGGCATCGGTGGCGGTGCGGTCGCGGACCGGAGCGGGCCGGGAGACGCGCCGAGGGAGTTGCCGCAGTACTGGCAGAACGAGGCACCGTCCGGGTTCGACGCGCCACAGTGGGAACAAAACATCGGTTGGGCCCGAGACTCCCTGACCTACATAGCGGCGTCGCGTCGCCGGAACCGGCGGAAACCCGTCCCCTGAACCCGGTCAGCCCGGGCGGATCAGACCGAGCTTGAGAAGGTCCCGCTTCATCTCCTCGCGCTCGGCGGGCGTGAGCGGTAGCACCGGCGGACGCACCGGGCCTCCGGCCATGCCCATGAGTTCCCCCCAGTACTTGACCATCTGAACCGGCAGCGCGCCGCCCGTCCGCCCGACCAGGCGGCTCCACCACTTGCGCGAGACCGCTTTGATCGGCCGAATCTTCTCGTACAGGGCACGGGCCTCCTCCCACCGGCCGTTCGTCGCATGGTCGATGAACCGGACGTAGTCGTTCGAGCGGGGGGTGTCGAATCGCCAGTCGCTCGTGTTCGCGAACATCACCTGCTGGTGGATGCCGTACGGCTCGCCGACGAAGAAGATCTCCTCGTCGGGCATGCTGACGACCGCCTTCGCGCCGGCCTCGAGGTGCGTGTCGATCGAAAGCTGCAGATTGAAGCTCGCCTCCTTGATCGCGATCAGCGTATCGAGCTCGGCCATCCGGCTCATCGCCTTCGCGGAGAGGACGATACCGAACTGAGGGGAGTTGTAGAACGCGATCCCGATGTCGACCTTTTGCGAGACGCGGGTGACCCAATCGACCACCTGGTCCTCGGTCTTCGTCACGATGTACGGCGCGGCGAGGATGACGAAGTCGTAACCCAGCTCCTCCGCCCGGTGGGCCATCGCGACCACGTCCTTGAGGCAGGTGTCGGTGACCTGGAAGGCAATCGGCATCCGACCGTGCACGAGCCGCGGGACGACCTCCATCAGACGGTAGCGCTCCTCCCGCGTGAGGCTCCAGAACTCCCCCATGTTCCAGGAAAAGCCCATCCCCCGCGTTCCGAGCGTGCGGACATGCTCAATGTTCGCGGCGAGACCCTTTTCGTCGAGTTCATCGTCGGCGGT